>Ga0208863_1000600_pt1 | contig 31406 bp, 28 predicted proteins | sample RifOxyD3_FD_184040 | JGI IMG/M metagenome (GOLD analysis project Ga0208863, IMG submission 184040) | Soil microbial communities from Rifle, Colorado - Rifle Oxygen_injection D3 (SPAdes) | ecosystem: Environmental > Terrestrial > Deep subsurface > Rock core/Sediment | place: Rifle, Colorado...
GATTTCCTGGAGGTGGAGGAAGGGGGGCAGATCAAAACCGTGCGCGGTGACCAGGAAATCGTTCCCGGCCTTCGCGTGATGCACACCCCTGTCCATACTGAAGGCGGCTTAACGGTTCTGGTCGATACTGAAAAAGGCCTGGCAGCCATCACCGGATTCTGTCTCCTCATGGAAAATTTTTTCCCGCCGAAACAGATTACTGCCATGGAAATGGAAGTTATTCCGCCCGGGACCCACGTCAATGTCAACGACGCCTACGATATTATGCTCAAGGTCAAGAAAATGGCGGACATCCTGCTTCCTCTCCATGAACCGCAATTCGCTTCCATGGATACTATTTCTTAGCAGATTCAATCGGATCTTTTTGTGGCACAATGTGGTAGTTGTCGCTTGACATCTTCTCGTGTTTTACTTATGTTATACATCGTGAAGGCAATGAGGTTGTCGGTTCGTAATGCAAAAAATATTTTATGCAATAAAGGAGGGATGTCATGGCACAGAATATTTATCAACTTCTTTTAGGGGATGCCCTGATGTATTCGGTGCTCGTGGCGATTGCATCGATTTTTTGGTACCGGCTGGAAAAAAGAGAACACCAGCTTGGTGACGGATCGGAAGTCTTTTAGTTTTTTGCTTACCCCGCGTTTGAAAGAGGAGCCCTGTTATGGGCTCCTTTTTTTGTGGTCATTCACACGTTTGCCTGACATGTGAAAAGCGTTGACTGAATGCATCTTTTTTATTACGCAATAAGAAGGAGAGAATATGGTCACCATCACCTTCGAGACCTACAGGTTCATTCAGAAGCTTAAGGAGTCCGACATTCCGGAACGCTTGGAGAAATAAAGGGGGATTTCTTTATGCAGACAGTGAGAGAAAAAATCGCAGAAATTGTTTTGGCTCAGCCGGAAGATGCTACTTACGAAGAAATTGTGCGGGAACTGGCATTTGAAAGAATGATTGAGCGGGGGCTGAATGACGTCCGATCTGGACAGGTTATTTCGGACGAAGAGATGTCTCACCGGATTCGCACATGGCAGAGTTGAGATGGACCAGGGAAGCCGAACAGTGGCTGAAAGATATCCTGGAATATATCGCTCGTGATAATCCGGTCGTTGCGGGAAAGGTCGTTGCTGGTATCGAATAAGCCCCGCGTAGTTTTGCAAAAGATGGTTGCTCTGCCCTTGCCGCTGATTTAGGTGGATTGGATGAAAGAAGCGTCTCCTCCAACCAAGACTGAAATCCTTTCAAATATCGACCCTCGCTACCTCGGTGAGTACATTGAGTTTTCGGGGCAGCTCCGCGAATATGTGAGTAACACCCTTGGCAAAGCCTTCCGAGCCGATCCAAACCCCGCGCGTCGAGCCTACCATATCGTTAACCTGGTTCAACTCGAATACGCCGCATACGAAGATGCCGCCGCGATACTGAAAGCCCTAATCTCGATGCGGCAGGGAAAGACCAACAGCGTTCTAGAAATACTGGAGAGCTATAAGCCAGGAGAGGCCGTTCTGGCCTCCATCCTTGATAAGTCATCCGCCGAGACCGCAGAGAAACTATACGCAGCTCTTCGGCTGGAAGAGGCAATTCCAGCCGAGTGGGCTTCCTGGCAACCGAGTCTCGATCTCAAAAAATCGCTATTGCTCGCATGTCGGTTCTTCGCGTCGGATTGTCGCGCCAATCAGAAGAAACTCGGAGTAGCTGCCTACAACAAGTGTAAGCACGGTCCGCTGGTCATAGCCAAGGGTGACTTGTTCGGAACGACAATAGGCCCAGTGCCCTCTATGTTCTTCGCGAACAACGCGAAGAAGTGGGGCGAGAAGTATGGAACAGACCCGGTCATCGTTTACTGCTTTGCCAGCTCGGACGAAGAGATCGAGAATCGCGAGCGCTCTATTCACGTTGTGCAGAGTTCACTGCGCCTCTTTATTGCAGTACTTTTGGGGCACATGTACCCAACTGAAGTGACGCGGCGCTGGGGGTCGCTTGAGTTGATGTGGCATTCGGATCGCCTCCGCGACGTCGTCGAATTCGTTGCGGAAATCACAGTCAAGAAATAGCATGTGGCACATACCACCTAATTGGGTAGTCGGGGGGCTCCCCCAGTTACCCAATTGACAGCACAGAATGAGAATTCCGAGAAGTGATACTTCGGGAATGGCAGAAAGTTTTTTTACGGGGTACCGCTTTTCTTGAAAAATAGCTAATATTTCAATATGATGCTGATAGGAGCCCGGTGTCGAAAATCGATTTTCGACACCGGGCGTCGCTTTGTCTGCGACAAGGCAAAAACACTTTTTAAGTCAAGACGATAAGGGTGGACGATTTCAATACTCCTTGCCGTCTTGTCGAAAATCCCCATCCCCAAGACATCTTCAGGCCATTTTCTTTTGGCAACACCATCTCAACCGGATATTTTTTTGCATTTTGTTGCAAGCGCCACGACTGAATGTCTGGAAAGATCGGGCCGGACTCAGGTCAGAACTGACCCTCCATTCTTTCCGTGCCGGCTTTGCCACCACCCTGTACGAATCGCAGCGGGATGTTCTCTTGGTGGCGAAAGCCTTGGGGCACCGTGATTTCCGGTCAACATTGCGATATGTTGTGACCCCTCCAACCTCCATCAGAATGGTGCTCGAACTGAGTTTCGGAGAGCGTGTGCGGGTTCAGCCCGTTTGTCTTCGAAACATGGCTCCGTATTACGGGTAATCCTCCTGGAGAGAAGCCCCGCGGTGACCTCGGGCTTGACAAAGTCAATATGGCGGGCTAATCAAGCAGTATCGGTACATTGTTTCAAGAATGTTATCAGAGTGGAAAAGTCGTTTTATGCGGGTGGACGCCAACCAATGGCCAAGATTTCATCATTCCAGAAACATGTTGCCCGCTATGATGCATGGTTTGATGCCAATCGCTGGGCATATGTAGCCGAACTGAAGGCGGTCGGCGCGCTTCTCCCTGTCGAAGGACGACGGGTCGAGATCGGTGTGGGGACCGGCCGCTTCGCAGCACCTCTGGGAATCAACATAGGCATTGAGCCGGCGGCCGGCATGGGGGCTGTGGCCAGGAAGAGAGGAATTGAAGTCGTGGCTGGTGTGGCCGAAAAGCTGCCGTTCAGGGATTTTTCCTTTGATAGCGTTTTGATGGTAACGACAGTCTGTTTTGTTGATGATATCAGGCAGACCTTTCTGGAGGCCGCCAGAGTTCTTGCTGACCACGGTTGTTGCCTGGTGGCGCTGGTGGACAAGAACAGCGCTCTTGGCCGGAGTTATGAGCAGCGTCGTCGCAAAAGCGTATTTTATCGCGAGGCGACTTTTTATTCGGTTGATACAATCGTTGCCCTCATGTGGCAGGCTGGATTTCATGACTTTCAATTTACGCAGACAATTTTTAAAATGTTGTCGGCAACAACCGCGGAAGAACCTGTTGAATCAGGGTATGGCAGGGGGTCTTTCGTGGTCGTGCGGGGCATAAAAAAGCCGCTGACCTGAGATGAGCACCTATGACGAAATAACCAACGCGAGAATACTGCTGGCCTTGCCCGAACGGGCGACTCTCGCCGAGATACGAAGCAGTTATCGGAAGTTGATCAGGAAATGGCATCCGGACCGTTGCCGGGAGGAACAGAGCCGTTGCCGGGAGATGGCCGCTCGATTGAATGCCGCCTACAAGCTCCTGACCGCTTACTGCGCCGCCTATAGATTTTCCTTTACCCTGGAAGAAGTGCAACAATACGCAACCGATGAGGAGTGGTGGCTTGATCGGTTTGGCGACGATCCCCTGTGGGGGAAGAATACCAAGAAGTAGAGAGTCTCGCGAATAATACGACCGATCGGCCACCTGCTGACTGGTGATGAGGAGCGGTTGTTGATCAGGCCGGCGGCTTAAAACCGGCGTTGTTTCTGATGATGAGGCCGAACAGGTTGTATATTAAACGGGCCACGGTGAAATCCGGGGCATGCATGCCAACGATGGGCGCCAGTTCAACCACGTCAAAACCGAGAATCTGCCTGGCCTGCAACACTGACTCCAGGGCAGCCAGCATCTGATACCAGGAGAGACCGCCCGGTTCAGGGGTACCGGTGGCCGGCATGATGCCCGGATCCAGGGCGTCAACATCAATGGTCAGATAGATTTTTTTCGGGAAATCCAGTGGCAGGATTTCTACAGGCAGGCCGGACCTGGCAATGTCCAAGGCATCAAGATGGCCAATGCCTTTCTCCCGTCGGAATATCTCTTCTTCGTAGGAAAGGCTTCGCACCCCGATCTGGTACATGGGTATTCCGAGGTCATACGCCCGACGCATGACGCAGGCATGGCTGTACGGGGAGTTTTCGTAGCTGTTCCGCAGATCAGCATGGGCGTCGAATTGGACGATACCGAAATCCGCCTTTTTTTTCTTTAACGCCTGCAGTGCCCCCAGGGTAACCGTGTGTTCGCCGCCCAGTAGAACCGGGATCTTCCCCAAATCCAGGATAGCACCGACTCCGGCGGCGGTCGTCTGAAGCATTTTTTCCGCCTCGCCCTGGCAGGGGAGTGGGGGATGGGTATAAATGCCATATTCAGCCGGTACGCTGGTTCCGTCATACAACTCGAGTTGTTGCGATGCCTTGATGATGGCAGCCGGACCAGCCGCGGTGCCGCAACCGTAGGACACGCTTTTTTCAAACGGCACTGGCAGAATGTGGAAAAGGGCCTCTGTCGGGGAAGGGTTGGCCAGTTCAGAGCCTAGAAAGAATTCTGATACGCAATCTGTCGGGTTGGTTGGTTGCACCGCGATTACTCCTGTGGATCAGGAAAGCCGATTTTTAAAATCCTCGTAACCGAATCGGCGTATGATGATAAATTCGTCGGTTGCCGGCCGGTACAAGGCGATTGACGGCAGTTGCATACCGTTGAAGGTGGTGGTTTTCACCATGGTGTAGTGGGCCATATCGAGAAAGAAGAGCTTGCTGCCGACCCGGAGCGGTTCGCTAAAGGAGTAGTCGCCGATCACGTCACCGGCCAGACAGGATTTGCCAGCCAGCCGATAGGTTTTTGTTTTTGCCTGTTCGCCGGGCAGCCCGGCGCCGGCCACCTCCGGCCGGTACGGCATCTCCAGGACATCCGGCATGTGGGCGGTTGCCGAGATGTCGAGAATGGCGATCTCGACATCTCTTTCGATAATATCAAGCACCGAGGCCGCCAGAACCCCGGCATTCAGGGCCACGGCCTCACCCGGTTCCAGATAGATCGTCAGATGCGGATATTTTTTCGCAAAATCGGTGAGCAGCCGGCAGAGCAGATCAACGTCGTAATCAGCTCGGGTGATATGATGGCCTCCCCCGAAATTAACCCATTTCATTCCGTCAAGATAGCGCGAAAATTTTGCCTCAAAGGCCTGCAGGGTCAGGGCCAGGGCGTCGGCGTTCTGTTCGCAGAGGGTGTGGAAGTGCAGGCCCGAGATACCGTCCAGGGCCGCCGGGGGAAAATCGACCGCCCGGACCCCGAGCCTGGAACCGGGCGCGCAGGGGTCGTAAAGGGCCACCTTGCCGGTGGAACATTCCGGATTAACCCGGATGCCGCAGGCGATAGCGCGGCCGCTCGCCGCAATGAGCGGTTTGAACCGTTGCCACTGGGCAAATGAATTGAACACCAGATGATCGGTGATCGGCAATAACTCAAAAATATCAGCTTCGGAATAGCCGGCGGCAAAGGTATGCACCTCGCCGCCAAATTCCTCGCGGCCGAGCCTGGCCTCGTGGGGAGAGCTGGCGCATACCCCCTGCAGGGTCTGGCGCAGCAGCGGAAAGACACTGAACATGGCAAAGCCCTTCAGGGCGAGCAATATCCGGCAGCCGCTCCGCTGTCTGACCTGTTCAAGTATGGCCAGATTGCGCGTAAGCGCCGCCTCGTTGACCACAAAACAGGGGGTCGGAATCCGGTCGATGGCAAGACCTACAGGATAACCTCGGTCCATGGCAGTCCGTGCTTCATCAGTTTATCCATAAATGGGGCAGGGTCGAATTCTTCCATGTTGAAGACCCCCTTGCCACGCCAGGCACCGGTCACCATCAACAGGGCGCCGATCATCGCCGGCACGCCGGTGGTGTAGGAAATAGCCTGGGAACCCACCTCTGCATAACATTTTTCATGATCGCAGATGTTATAGACAAAATATTTTTTTGCCTTGCCGGCCTTGATGCCCTTGATTAAACAACCGATGCAGGTTCGGCCCTTGGTGAGCGGCCCCAGGCTTGAGGGATCAGGCAGCAGGGCCTTTAAAAATTGCAGGGGAACAATTTCCTGGCCGTTGTACAGAACCGGGTCGATGCGGGTCATGCCGACGTTCTGCAGCACCTCAAGGTGTTTCAGATAGTTGTCGGAAAAGGTCATCCAGAACCGGGCCTTTTTGAGATGTTTTATGTTTTTGGCCAGGGACTCCAGTTCTTCGTGATACATCAGATAAATCTTACGCGGCCCGATTCCCTCGGGAAAATCATAAAGTTCCGACACGGATAAAGGGGCGGTTTCCACCCAGGCGTCGTTCTCAAAAAAACGGCCCTTGGCAGTCACCTCGCGGATATTGATCTCCGGGTTGAAGTTGGTGGCAAATGGTTGGCCATGGTCGCCGGCGTTGCAGTCGATGATGTCGAGCTCGTGAATCTCGTCAAAATGGTTTTTCTGGGCCCAGGCGGTAAAGACGTTGGTAACACCGGGATCGAAGCCGCTGCCAAGCAGGGCCATAAGACCTTTTTCCTTGAAACGCTCGTTGTAGTCCCACTGCCACTTGTAGCAAAAACGGGCATCGTCGGGCGGTTCATAGTTGGCGGTGTCCAGATAGTCGACGTTGGTTTCCAGGCAGGCGTCCATGATATGCAGGTCCTGATAGGGCAGGGCGACGTTGATCACCACGTCCGGCTTGAAGGACTTGATCAGCGCCACCAGTTCCGGCACATTGTCGGCGTCCACCCGGGCGGTCCGGATCGGTCGCGCAAGCTGGGCCGCGATGCGGTCGCATTTTTCCTTGGTCCGGCTTGCCAGGCAGATATCAGTAAAAATTTCGGAGACCTGGGCGCATTTATGGGTGACGACCTGACCGACGCCACCGGCGCCAATAATAAGCACTCTGGACATCTTGTTACTCCTTTGGTTTGAATGGCGCGTCGTTATGGCTTGAGGAATGGATACTGAGAAATCCCGAGGCCCTGGTTAGAGGCGGCAAGCAGCGCGGTCAAGAAAAATCACCGCTCGAAATAGGTATAGCCGCGCAGACCCGCATCGTAGGCCTTCATGATTTTCTTGCGCTCCTGGGCGGTGATCAGTCCCTTGCGAATGGCCTGTTCGGCGATCTCCCTGAACTGGATCAGCATGACCTTGGGATCATACTCAACATAAGATAGTACATCGGCCACCGAATCGCCCTCTATTTCACGGGTAAACTGGTAGTCGCCGTTCTCTTTAACCCGGATGCTGACGACATTGGTGTCGCCCAGCAGGTTATGCAGGTCACCCAGGGTTTCCTGGTAGGCGCCCACCAGAAAGACGCCCAGATAATATTCCTCGTCGTTGCGCAACTCGTGCAGCGGCAGGGACGAACGCACCCCGTGCAGATCGATAAACCGGTCTATCTTGCCGTCACAGTCGCAGGTGATATCGGCGAGCACCGCCTGGCGTGGCGGTTTTTCCTGGAGGCGATGCACCGGCATGACCGGAAAAAGATGGTCAATGGCCCAGACGTCGGGCAGAGACTGGAACACGCTGAAATTGCCGTAATAGATGTCGGATAACGCGATATCGATGTCGCGGAGTTCCTTGGGCACGTGTTTCAATTTTTTGCTGTCGCGGGCAATCCGCTTGACGATATGCCAGAAGATGATCTCACCGAGCGAACGTTCCCGCAGACTGATATTGCCGTGTTTAAAGTGCTGGCGGATTTCATCGCGATAGTAAAGGGCGTCGTTGTAGCACTCCTGCAGATTTCTGATGCTCATGGATTTCAACACCTCATGAAGATTCAGAATCAACTCCGGCGTATCTTTTGGAAATTTTCGGGGCAGGGGGCGCGTTTCAAAGCGGCTGACATCCAGAATATTGAATAAAAGAACCGAGTAGTAGGCAACCGTGGCCCGTCCGGATTCGGTGATAATGATCGGGTGGGCGATTTCCTTGTCGTCGAGGGTGGCCATTATGGTCTCGATGATGTCGGCGCAGTATTCGCCAATGGTATAGTTGCGGCTGTTGGTGAAGTTGGTGTGGGAGCCGTCGTAGTCCACGGCCAGACCGCCGCCGAGGTCAAGATAGCCCATTGCCGCCCCTTCATCCACCAGACCGGCGTACATCCGGCAGGCCTCGAGCGTGGCGGCCCGGATATCGCGGATATTGGGGATCTGGGAACCCAGATGGTAATGGAGCAGTTGCATGCAATCGAGCATGTCCTTTTCCCGGAGCCGATCGATTACGTCGATTACCTGAGTCGTGCTCAGACCGAAGATGCTGCGATCGCCGCCCGATTCGGTCCAGTGGCCGCCGGCCTTGGTGGACAGCTTGACCCGGACGCCGATATTGGGCCGGATATGCAGACGCTCTGCCCGTTCAAGAATGAGCTCCAGTTCGCTTGGCATCTCAAGAACAAAGAAACACTTGATGCCCATCTTGCAGGCATAAAGACCGAGGTCGACAAACTCTTCATCCTTGTAGCCGTTGAGGACCAGACAGGCCTCCCGATCCTTCATCACGGAAAGGGCGGCAATCAATTCGGCCTTGCTGCCGGCCTCAAAACCGTGATGGTAACGGGAACCAAACTGGGCCACCTCTTCGACCACCTGTTGCTGCTGGTTAACCTTGATGGGGTAGACGCCCTTGTATTGGCTCTGGTAGCCGACCAGCTCGATGGCGGTCCGGAAGCTTTCATGCAGTCTGGAGAGCTGGGAATCGAGGATGTTCTGAAAGCGCAGCAGAACAGGCATGTCAAGGCCTCGATCCTTGATGCCGGAAATGATGTCCATCAAACTGACGGCAACGTCTTTTTTTTCCGGAAGCGGGGTGACCACCACGTCGCCGTTCTTTGAGACATTGAAATATCCGGCGCCCCAAGTGCGGATGCCATAGAGGTCCACGGAGTTTTCAATGGTCCAGCGTTCCAGGGTATCTTTTTTTAACACATTAGCCACCATCCGTTGCGCTCTTGAAATGCTGTTCGGATCTTCTACTGAAAAAATGCTTCGAGTCAACTCAAAAAAGAGACAGTCTTATACATGATTACGCCTGATAAGTAAAAAAAAATCATCTGGCAGCCTTAAAAAATAACATGTGCATTTATATATTGATTCAAGCCGGTTGCCACCTGATTGCCGGGATTGCTTTCATATTTTTTGGCCCAGGGAAAGATTGCCGGACTTTTTTTGCGCTTTCGTCAGGATTGGCAAAAATTTCAGCCTGGGCTAATATACAAATTTTGCATGCACGAATTCCAACCGTCTGGCCGCCGGAGTGTCGGGAGGGGATATGACCGAATTCATCCAGGTGATGACCACTTTGGAAAGCAAGGAAGACGCGCAACGACTTGCCCGAACCCTGGTGGAACGAAAAGTCGCGGCCTGTGTTCAGATCGTCGGCCCGCTGACCAGCATCTACCAATGGCAGGGGAAAGTGGAAGAGGCCGGCGAATATCTCTGCATCGCCAAGAGCCGCCAGGATCTCTTTGACGAATTGCGGCAAATCATTGCCGCAAACCATCCCTATGAGGTCCCGGAAATCCTTGCCTTGCCGATATCGGCCGGCAGCGACTCCTATCTCGCCTGGCTCAACCAGGAACTTATCATGAAAACACCAGAGAAATCATGACCGAGGAAACACAAAAGCCCGCCGGCCGGCAACGGCGTCGGCGCGAATTTCAGTGCCACTGCTGCAAGAGCAAGCTGCCATTCTGCTGGAACTGTCCCTGCGGCTTCCAGATCTGCGATGCCTGCTTTCAGGAAAACAAATGGGGCATCACCAACGGGCCGACCTGGATTTGCCCTGATTGCGGGCAGATAAGGATGATGGAGTAATCAGTCGGCCAGGTGGTGGGAGAGCGGCCCGGCCCCGTTGCCCAGGCGGAACGGGGCGCTGCGGGTTAAAAGCGCATCCATGAAGAACACGGCCTTGCGGAAGGCGGCAACATAGTCGTTGTTCAGCAGATGATAGGCGGTAAAGGCTGACGCAAAGGTGCAGCCGGTGCCATGGGTATTCACGGTGGCAATGCGTGGATGCTCCTGGCTGACGATCTCCACCTCGCTACCGGTGCGGCGCACCAGCAGAGAATCAGTCACCAGGGCGTCACCCGGTCGATGCCCACCCTTGATGATAACGCAACGCAGGCGGGGAAACCTTTCCAGCAGAAGGCGGCCGGCGGCAAGTTCCTCGTCTGTTCCGTTACAGTTTCTGTCGGCGAGGGTGGCCAGTTCCTGGAGATTCGGCGTCAGGACGGTGGCCCGGCCGAGAATTTCTTCGCGATAGACGCTGAATGCCTCATCCTGCAGAAGCGGCAGACCGGCGGTTGCGGTTAGCACCGGATCGCAGACGATTTCCCCGGCAAAGCCCTGCAGAGCCCTGCCGATATGTTGGGCGATGGCGGCGGTGCCGACCATGCCAATTTTGACGTGGCTGACCGGCAGATCCTGCAGAACCCGAACGATCTGCTCCTGCACGAACAAAGGTTCCACTGGCAGATACGAAAAAACCCCTTGCGTGTTCTGGGATGTAAGGCAGGTGATCGCCGCGCCGCCGTACACACCGATCACGCAGAAGGTTTTTAAATCAGCCTGGATGCCGGCGCCGCCGGAAGGATCAGAGCCGGCAATGCTCAAAACCATGGTCTGCTGATTGACTGCTGGTATGGCGGCGGTTGGTAGCATAATCTTCTGTGTGCTTTTATCCCTGCGGAGTGCAAAACGCGAAATGTGGCTGGTCAAATTACCGGCACGCATCATTACCGGAAGCATACCAGATACTCAGCCGATCCCGGAATGATTTCCAGCCTGGCTCTCATGGTTCGATATTGTTTTTTTGGTTGCCCAGCCACAACATATTGTGTATAACTTGCAATATTTGTCAATATATAGTGTTCCAAATCCTTGATTTTTGGTCATAGCATGCTGCGGGGCATCAAAAAAATGTCTGCCACTCGAACCGATATCCCCTGTGTTGAATTTAATCCGAAGAAATGCACACGATGAGCCTGCCTGCCCATAATTACGACGAAAGCAAGATAAAGACGTTAAGTTCCCTTGAGCATATCCGGTTGCGGCCGGGGATGTACATTGGCCGACTTGGCACCGGCTCCCACCCGGATGACGGCATCTACATTCTTTTGAAAGAGGTGATCGACAATGCGGTGGACGAATTCATCATGGGGGTTGGCAAACGAATTGATGTCTCCATCGCGGCAAACGGTCAGGTGCGCGTTCGGGATTTCGGGCGGGGCATTCCCCTGGGAAAACTGGTTGAATGTGTCTCGGTGATCAACACCGGCGCCAAGTACAACACCGACGTCTTCCAATTCTCGGTTGGTCTGAACGGTGTGGGCACCAAGGCGGTCAACGCGTTATCCGAGACCTTTCAGGTCACCTCGTTCCGGGACGGTCAGTATGCCAGCGCCATTTTCTCCAGGGGGGTTCTGGTGGAGGAACAGCAGGGTCAGGCCAGGGAAAAAGATGGCACCCTGGTGGAGTTTCTGCCGGACTCCGTCCTCTTCGCCGATTTTGCCTTTGACCTGGAATATGTGCAGCAGCGGCTCTGGCGCTATGCCTATCTCAATGCCGGCCTCAGTCTCTATCTTGGCGAAGAGCGTTTTTTCTCCGCCAATGGCCTCAAGGATCTGCTTGATCGCGAAATCAACGGCAGCCAGCTGTATGTACCCATTCACTTCAAAGACAGCACCCTGGAATTTGCCTTCTGTCATACCGACAACTACGGAGACAGCTATTTTTCTTTTGTAAACGGCACCTATACCAGCGAAGGCGGCACCCATCTGTCCGCCTTCCGGGAAGGGGTTCTCAAAGGAGTAAACGACTATATAAACTCCAGCAAAAAATATTCAGGCAATGACGTGCGGGAGGGGATTGTCGGCGCCTTTGCCGTGAAGATAAAGGACCCGGTCTTCGAATCCCAGACCAAGAACAAGCTGGGCAACACCGATATCCGGGCCTGGATCGTCAATGTGGTTAAAGATGCGGTCACTGCCCATTTATACAAAAACAAGGAAACCGCCGAACGTTTTCTGGAAAAGATTCAGCAGAACGAAAGGGTCCGCAAAGAATTGCAGCAGGTCCGCCAGGAGGCCCGCATCAAGGCCAAGAAGGTGGCGATCAAGGTTCCGCAGCTCAAGGACTGCAAATACCATCCCACCCGCGAAAACCCATCGCCTCCGGGCCGGGAGAACATGCTCTTCATCACCGAGGGCCAGTCGGCGGCCGGCTCCATTGTCAGTTCCCGAGACCCCATGACCCAGGCGGTCTTTTCCCTCAAGGGCAAACCGCTGAACGTCTTTGGGCAGCAGCTTACCCTGATGTACAAAAACGAAGAGATGTACAACCTGATGTGTGCCCTCAACATCGAGGATTCCGTGGGGAATCTCCGCTACGACAAAATCATCCTGGCCACGGATGCCGATGTGGACGGCCTGCATATCCGCAATCTGCTTCTGACCTTTTTTCTGCACTATTTCGAACCGATGGTCAAACTCGGTCACATATTCATCCTTGAAACCCCTTTGTTTAGAGTGCGGAACAAGAAGGAGACGGTTTACTGCTATTCCGAGCAGGAGCGGGATGAGGCGTCCAGGCATCTGGCCGGCAAGGGAAGCACGCGCCTGAACGTCGAAACTACCCGTTTCAAGGGCCTTGGCGAGATTTCACCCACCGAGTTCAAGCAGTTCATCGGCCAGGACATACGCCTCCGTCAGGTCACCATCGACCGGCTGAGCGAAGTGCCCAAGGTGTTGAGCTTTTACATGGGAAAAAATACGCCGGACCGGCGTGAATATATCATGAATCATCTGGTGTAAAACGCATGGAACTGCCGGAACAAGTAGGCAAACTGCACCAGCTTTTTGATCGCAACTTCATGGAGTATACCTCCTATGTGATCAAGGAGCGGGCCATACCGGACATCAACGACGGTCTGAAACCGGTTCAGCGCCGTATTCTCCAGACGCTGTTCAACATGGACGACGGCCGCTTCCAGAAAGTTGCCAACGTGGTGGGTGATGCCATGAAGCTTCATCCGCACGGTGACAGTTCTATTTTCGGAGCCCTGGTCAATCTGGCCAACAAGGGCTTTCTTATTGACCGGCAGGGGAACTTCGGCAACATCTACACCGGTGATCAGGCCGCAGCCCCCCGGTACATCGAGTGTCGCCTCTCGCCGCTTGCCCGCGAAACCCTCTTCAACAAGGATCTGACCGAATATGTGCCGTCCTATGACGGTCGTCTTCAGGAACCGGTGACGCTGCCGGCCAAGCTGCCGTTTCTCCTGCTCCACGGCGCGGAAGGCATTGCCGTGGGCATGGCCACCAAAATCATGCCCCATAATTTCTGCGAACTGCTTGAGGCGCAGATCAAGATTCTCAAGAATGAATCTTTTGAGATCTATCCGGATTTCCCGCAGGGCGGCCTGTTGGATGTCTCGGGCTACAACCATGGCAACGGCCGTCTTAAATGTCGGGCAAAGATTGTCGAGGCAAACGAAAAAACAATACATATAAAAGAGGTACCATACGGGACCACTACCGAATCCCTGATCGACAGCATTGAAAAAGCGACTCGCGCCGGCAAGATAAAAATCGTTTCCATCAACGATTACACCGCAGAAGAGGTGGAGATTGAGATCAAACTCGCCCGCGGGGTCTACGCCAAGGATACAATCGAGGCGCTCTACGCCTTTTCCGACTGCGAGATTCCCATCTCGCCGAACCTGATGCTGATTAAGGACAACACGCCGCAGAACCCAACGGTGGAGGAAGTCCTCAGCTACAACACAACAAAACTGGCTGCGGACCTGGAAAAGGAACTCGAGATCGAACTGGGCAGGCACAAAGAAAAGCTGCACCTGCGGACCCTGGAAAGAATCTTCATCGAGGAACGGATATATAAACGGATCGAGGAATGCACATCTCTGAAAGCCATTACCGATACGGTTGATCAAGGCCTGCAACCGTTTACCAGTGAGTTGCAGCGACCGGTATCCAGAGAAGACATCGACCATCTCCTGGAAATAAAAATCAAGCGCATCTCGTTGTATGACCTGCAGAAACAACTTAAAGAAATAAAAGAAATCAAGAAGGCGATCAAGGAAGTTGAGAACCACCTCAAGGACATGGTCTCCTTTACCATCAAGTATCTAAAAAAATTGCTCGACAAATACGGCCCGCTCTATCCTCGCCGCACCACCCTGCAGGCGTTCCAGGAGGTGGAGGTCCGCAAGGTCGCGTTATCCAATCTCTTGGTGGGGTATCACCGGGAAACCGGGATGCTGGGTCACCAGGTCAAGACGGATTGCGATGTCGCCATCGCCTGTTCGGAATATGATCGGCTCCTGCTTATTTTCCGGGATGGACGCTTCAAGGTTATTAATGTCATCGATAAGATGTTTGTCGGGCATGATCTGTTCTGGGTGGATAAGGTAGACGAGAAAATCGTGTTTAACCTGATTTACCGGGAGGGCAAACACAACGTCGCTTATATTAAGCGGTTTCTTACTCCAAAATTCATTCTTGCCAAGGAATATCGTTTGTTTCCAGAGCATAAAAAATCCTGGATACTCTTTCTGCAGACAGGAGAAAATGTCCGGGCTCGGGTGGATTTCATGCCCCAACCCCGGGCCAAGACAAACTCCATGAGAGTCCAGTTTGACGACTTTCTGATCAAAGGCATCGGTGCGATCGGCAAACGACTCTCGTCACGGGTTGTCCGCAGGATCAATGCCCTGAGCAGTCAAGGCTCTGAAGAAGAAGGAAAGCCGGTAATGGCGGAACAACAGAACGCCTCAGGGCAAGCGGACGTCTCAGCAGTTGACCTCATGCCACCCGTACCAGTCAGGCAGGAAAATTCTCAAGCCACCCAACTGACCCTATTCCAGATCAAGAAAAAGGAGAAGGAGGATTGAGCCGCAACAGCTTGTCATAAAACCATTTGTTATCTCTACCTTTTTCGTTCTTTTCTTGCTTTTTCTCGCAAAATCAAATAAAAAGACCAAAACCTTACAGAAGAACCATGTAAAAAGACAAAAAAAATGAACAACAACTTATCATTTGTCGGGACAAATCATAATCGGGACCAGCAGGTTGTTCGCGACCTGAGTCCTCCACGGATGCTTTTCGGCGGCAAGCATCTTGACACTCGTCTCGTTGCTTCCGGCTTTGTTTTTCTTCTCGCCCTCCTTGTCTCCCTTGCCATTATCATCTCTCCCGCCCAAATTCCGACCTGGAGCATTATACAGAACAAGCCGGAAACGCTCAAAAAGTCGAGCCAGTCCAATGCGGCCATTGAAAATCAGCTCAACAGACTGCAAGAGATAACCCAACAGGAACTCGAGCCGGACACCATCATCCAGTCTGTTTATCTTGACAGACTGCCGGAACTTTCTGCCGGCCTGAGAGATAGCTCCGGCAGGAAGAAAGCCTTTTTACATGCCATCCTGCCAGCTGCCCTGGTGGCCTTGGAAGAAGTGGATCTGGAAAGAAAAATCCTCATGGCAATTATCGATAAGATCGGTCGCCAGCCTGGTGATCTTATCTTTTCTGACGAGCAGAGAGAGCGGCGGCAAAACCCTTGGCAACTCGCTCTTACCGAAGAAGAAAGCGAATTTATCGCCCGACTCATCCAGAAATATCGTACCAATCGCGCCGAACTGCTTCTCGCTCGAGTCGACACCGTGCCGGTCAGCCTCCTGCTTGCTCAAGGCGCCATCGAGTCGTCTTGGGGCCGATCGCGGTTTGCCAGGGAAGGGAACAATATTTTTGGCATACTGACCTGGGGGGAGCAAGGTCTTGTCCCGAACGAACGGGGTGAAGGGGAAACGCACAAGATGATGAATTATGATAACGTCCTCGACTCGGTGCGCGATTATCTCCTGACCATCAATTGCCAGGACGCCTATAAACCTTTACGGCGTATTCGGCAACAGACCACGGATGTCATGTTGCTTGTCGAGGGGTTGGAGAACTATTCCGTAAGAAGAAACGAATATGTCGAAGATGTAAAGGAGATGATCCGCCATAATCGACTGCAGGAATATGATCGCTCCATAAACAATTTCATGAAACGCGCTGCGGTCATCGATCTTTCCCGTGGTCTTCTCTAGGAGCAGCTGATTCCAGAAAGGCTGTTGGTGACAGCGGGGAAGGAGAGGGGGGCAACTCAGCCGGATTTGTTTGTTTTTCTCTCGACCAGCTCGGCCATATCCGTCCTGATTTTTTCGTAGCGACTACGGCTTAACCCGGCGCCGAGCGCCACGAAAGCCGCCATCTCCATGGTCAGAAAATCACCAGGACCGTGGGCATCCGCATTTACCGCCAGCAGCGCCCCGGTTTCTTCGGCTACTCTGGCCACATGGCCGTTGGTGAGCGAGTGGCCCTTCCGGCCGGAAAGCTCGAGAAACACCCCTTTGGCCGCGGCCAATTCCGCTTCCGCCTGGCTGATGAAACCAGGATGGGCAAGAATGTCGACCCCAGCTTCAATGGCCGCCAGGTTGGTGCCCGGCGCCACCGGCTCCACCACGGTTTCCCCATGGCCCACAACGATTTCTGCCCCAAGTTTTCTGGCCCGCCGGGTAAGCTCGGCAAACATGGCCGGCGGCACATGGGTCAGCTCTATGCCGGGAATCAATCTGGTACGGGAATAACGATTGAGGTCAGCAGCGACCCGCACGATTCTCGGAATGATAAAATCCAGATTCGAGGAATCGGCATGGTCGGTAATGGCCACTGAACTGTAGCCCAAGACTTCGACCCGGCGCAGGTGCTCGGCAGGCACGAGCGCTCCGTCGCTGAACAGGGAATGGGTGTGTAGATCAATCATAAATTTTCCTTTGGCAACGCATCGTGTCGCCAGGAGATCTCAATAAAATTGCCGCGGCTCAATCTGCCAGGGATCCCCTGAGGGAATGTAGACAGGCTTCTTCGATCCTGATCTTGACCATCTGACCCGCTTGCAGTCCCTCTGCTGTAAAATTGACAACATGATTGGTGTCGGTCCGGCCGCTCCACTGGCCACGTGACGTCTTGCTGCTCCTGCCTTCCACCATGACCGTCAAGCAGGAACCGACATGCTGCTGGTGTAATTCCAGGTTGATTTGATCCTGCCTATCCTGGAGACGGGCCAGTCTTGCGGATTTGACATCCTCTGGCACCTTGTCCGCAAAGTCCGTGGATTTTGCCAGGGGCCGGTCGGAATACTTAAAAGAAAAGGCGCCGTGATAACGCACCTGTTCCAGCAGTTCCATGGTGGCGCTGAAATCCTCATCGGTTTCACCGGGAAAACCCACGATGATATCGGTGGTCAGGGAAATCTCAGGAAGCATCTTCCGAAGCGCCTCTACCTTATCGAGGTAGCTTTCAATCGTATAGCGGCGGTTCATCATTTTCAAGACGCGGTTTGATCCGGATTGAACCGGCAGATGAAAACTTGGGCACAGCTTGTCGACCTCGACAAAACAGCGCATCAATTCATCCGAGAGATCTTTTGGGTGCGACGTAGTGAAACGGATACGTTGAATACCATCAATTTCCGCGACCTTCCTGAGCAGTTCGGGAAAGCGACCGCCAGCCGTGTCGGAGGTCTTGCCGTACGAGTTGACGTTCTGGCCCAGGAGAGTAACCTCTTTGATGCCTTGGCCGGCGAGGTCTTGAATTTCTGAGAGGATGTCATCCATATCCCTGCTTACTTCCCGACCTCTGGTATGAGGCACCACGCAGTAGGTGCAAAAATTGTTGCAGCCCTGCATGATCGTCACAAACTTTTTAAACGGACGTTTCTCTGACGCGCTGGCTACGACAGCTCCAGGAGGGGAGGGCAGGTGGCGGGGAATGACAAAGGAAGGGGAGAGGTCAACCGCCACCCGCGAACAGCGTTTCGCCTCCACCTCTTTAATCAGAGAAGGCAGGCGATAAATATTTTGAGTCCCCACCACGATGTCAACCTGCGGCATGCGGGCCGGCAGTCTTTCACCTTCCTGTTGGGCCACACACCCGGCGACGGTGATAATCAGGCCCGGCTTCCCGTCCTTGATTTTCTTGAGACGGCCGAGCAGGCTGTAGACCTTCTGCTCTGCCTTGGCGCGGATGCTGCAGGTATTGACCACCACAAGATCGGCCCGGCTCAGTTCGCGGGTCGGCAGATAATCGACCTGACGGAGAAGTTGCTCCATGATCTCCGAATCACGCTCGTTCATCTGACAGCCGAACGTTTCGATATAGACTAATTTTTCAGTGCTCATTGATTCGCAGAATTGCTGCGGCCCAGGGTTCCGACTGCCCACGCCAGCGTGGTATCGGAAATATTATAGTCATAAAGGGCATTGTAGTAATTGGTTCGGGCCTGGGTCAGCAGGGTCTGGGCATCGAGCACCTCCGTTGAGGTGGCAAGCTGAGCTCGATATCTTTCCTCGTTGATCCGATAATTTTCTTCTGCCTGTTCAATGGCCTTTTCGGTTACCTTGATATTCTCTTCGAATTGTTTCAAGTCTAGGAAGGCCTTCCGCAATTCCATGGTTACCTGATCAGCAGCCTGCTCCAGTGCCTTTTCCGCCTGAAAGACCCGGGACTTGGCCTCGGCAATTTTATTCTGACTCTGACCCCAGGTAAAAAACCGCCATTGGAGATTGGCCTGAGCTGTTCTGATCTCACGGCTTCCACCAGGATAGTAATCAGCAGCCGGCGTGTCTCCTTGCTTCATATAGGTGGCAGCGAGGGAAAGGGAGGGGAGGTAGGGGGCGCGGGCCATGATAATATTTTTGTCCGCCTGGGCAACGACCAGCTTCCCCTTGTTGATTTCAGGCCGACTTTCTTTGGCCTGGCTCAACAAATCTTCCCAGTTGACCTCACGCTCCTGATAGGCCAGGACATCGGCAAGCTCCAGTGGTGCTGCCACGTCATTCTCCATCAGAATATTCAGCGTTGCCTTGGCTACAGTCAAGGAGTTCCGGGCCGCAAGCAAGTCCTGTTTACCTTGGGCTAGGCGAACCTCGCTGGTTAAAAGATCGTTTTTAGGAATTAGACCGACCTCGTAAAAAGCCTTGGCATCGTGCAGGTGAGATTCAAGTCTCGATACCGCCTGGCTGGCGACATTTACCAGTTGCTGTGACTTCAGTACTTCAAAATAGGCCTTATGCACGGCAAGAACAAGATCGTTGACCGCTTTGGCAAGGTCCATGCCGGAAGCATTCAGGCCTAATTCATTCAATTCGGTGGCTGTCATTAAGGCCCTGCCGCGATACAACGGCTGTTCCACAGAAAAAGCATAACTGTAATAGTCCTCAGGAACGATCAGGCGGTTCGCATCCGGCTGTCTTGTGTAACCATATTTGACGGAAAATGTTGGCAGCAGGTCTTTTTGTGAACTCTGCAGAGTTGCTTCCTGAATCAGCACATTTGCCTTGGCCTGGGCATAGACGGGATTTCTTGCCAGGGCAGCAGTCACACACTCCTGCAAAGATACAACCGGAACATCGGAGTCATCAGCTTGTCCACTACCTGTCCCGACCAGAAAAAAAGCAACTATTACTAAGCACGAGGCAACAATTTTCATGAGGGCTAACCAGAGGTTATGGCAAGGTCTGCGTCATCGCAAGGTCAAGGTGTGTTAGCAGGAGATTAAGTTCCTCTTGCACCTCAAGGGGAAAATACAACTCAACAATTCCCGCTGTTTGATCAATGGTGGTTAAAACGGCCAAGCCGTCATAACCCTCCAGAATAAATTTCAGGAAATGAATGCGCTCCGTGGGGATTTGGAAGCGCATTTTTGAACAATTAGATATTTTTTGCATACTAGCACAAACGAATTCAATCAGCAATAAAGACGAGTTATCACACAAAATCAAACTGTAAGAGTCGCGTCGATATTTCCCAGCAAGTCACGATACCCAGCCAGCCGCGGGGCGACAAATTCATCCAAAAATTCATCGGTTTGTGCAGCGGCACGGCCAGTAAACTGACTATAGTCGCCAATAAGATTCAGCAGATGTTGACGATCAAAGGGAATGCGCGGATCATCTGCCAATCGATCAAGAAGGTCATTATCGCTTCCCTCTTGTTTGACCACCAGGCCGGCGGCGATGGAGTGGGTCTTGATAACCTCGTGCATTTCCTGCCTGCTCTTGCCTTGTTCAACGCACTCCATCAAGATTTTCTCAGTTGCCATAAATGGCAACTCCATGCGCAAGTAACGCTCAATTTGTTTCGGATAAACGACCATATCCTTTGTTATATTAAGGTACAACCTTATAATGGCATCAGTAAGTAAAAAAGCCTGGGGGATATCCATTCGCCTGATGGCTGAATCGTCCAGGGTGCGCTCAAACCATTGGTTGGCAAAGGTGGCGGCAAAATCACCGGGTAGACCCATAAGTTTGCGGGCAAGGCCGGTCATGCGCTCGGAGCGCATTGGATTGCGCTTATAAGCCATAGCAGAGCTGCCGACCTGATTCGCGGCGAAAGGTTCTTCCTGCATTTTCAAGTTTGACAACAGCCTGAGATCAACGGCAAACTTGTGCGCGGAAGCACCAATTCCCGCCAGGGTTTCAGCGATCTTCATGTCAAGCTTTCTTGGATATGTTTGTCCAGTAACAGGAAAAACATCGATAAAACCAAGCTTTCTTGCAACAAGCTCATCCAGTTCCCTCACTTTTTGGTGGTCACCCTTGAACAATTCTAAAAAAGTTGCCTGAGTTCCCACAGTACCCTTGGCACCCCGGGCCTTGATCTGTACCTCAAGGTGCTCAAGATAATCAACATCTAACAATAAATCCTGAATATAAAGGGTGTTTCTTTTGCCGACTGTCGTTGGCTGGGCAGGCTGAAAATGGGTATAGCCAAGCGTGGCCAACCCCTTATGTTTCCTGCAAAAATCCGCCAGGTTGGCAATAATGTTTACAACGCCTTTTTTTATCAGTCCGAGGGCCTGTTTTTGAATCAGTAGATCGGTATTGCAAACAACGAACTGCGAGGTAGCACCAAGATGAATAATGGGTTCAGCCTTTGGGCAGACCTGGCCATAAGCATAAACATGGGCCATCACGTCATGCCGGATTTCCTTTTCCTTGCGGCTAGCAAGATCAAAATCAATTGTCTGAACATTGGCTTTCATCTCATCGAGCATTTCACGTGAGACAATATGGCTGAGGCCAAGCTCATGTTGCGCTTCCGCCAATGCCAGCCAACAGCGGCGCCACGTTTCAATTCGGGTGCGTTCTGAAAAGATTTTTTGAATTTCAGGACTGGTATAACGACTGACTAGGGGATCTTGATAAACATCACGATTCATCATGCACACCGAAAAAATAAAAATAGTTGCGAGATATTCTTTCTATCTTGCTGATAATACATCGTATTTCTGTAAAGAAACAGCAGAATGACAAGTTTTGCGAACAAACAGGCCGCCAAGTTTAATAAAGACGTGGGCAAAGGGCCACAATTATTAATGTCGCATAATGTATATTATGTGTACTTTTGGTTTATCCTTAAGATACAATTGGTTAAATGTTGTCGTTTTGAAGTGGTTGTTGAGAATCAACCAGGAAATCGACCAGGTTGATTTCCCATGAAGTTTTACCCCTGAAGTCATTCTGACGGAGTGTGAATGCCATATCCATCGAGCTTAACTTGCCGTCGAGTTCTTTAACACCTCGTCCAAAATCGAAACCAATCCCTCGTGCGGTAATTCCGTCTTGTTCCATGGTGAAACGTAGATGTTTGTGTTCTGCGCCAACAGTCCGAGTCGCGTTGATGCGGCATTTATTTGCCGCAAAAACCGGTTCCGGGTTCCCGACACCAAACGGCCTAAGCCGGTTGTAATTTTCAAAAAATATCTCTTGAAACAACTCACTAAATTCGATGTGCATCTCATCGAGCCAAAGTTTGGGGGTCATATCCACGACTGAATATTTTTCCAGGATGACCTGCTTGAAATTCTCCCGAAACGACTCTAACCTTCCTGCTCGAACCACCAGACCGGCCGCGCCTTCATGTCCTCCGAATTTCTCGATATTTTCATGCCGGCATGCAACGAGTACTTCATAGAGATTAACGCCGGGAACCGAACGGCCTGAACCCTTAGCCATACCGTTGTCCACTGTCAACAGAACCGTTGGACAATTGAACATATCGGTTAATCGAGCCGCCACTATACCCAGTACGCCGGGATGCCATCCCTCCTGCCATAAAACCAACGCCCGGCAGTCCTTGTTAAAACTGCTTTCCGCCATTTGGGTAGCCTGGAGCGCGACGCCATTTTCTATATTTTTACGTTCTTGGTTAACTTCATCCAGTTCCATTGCAAGTTGACGGGCGTCGTCGTCATGTTCAGTCAATAGCAACTCGACCGCCTTTGCAGAAACCCCTAATCGGCCGGCCGCGTTGATTCTCGGACCAATCCGATAGGCAATATCCTCAGCAGTGATTTGCCTGTCGCCTGCCGCGATGTTGGCCACATTAAAAAGATGCAGAAGGCCGGGTGCCAGAGTTTTCCGCCCGGCCTTATCGGTCAGCGCCTCAAGTCCTGCCTTAACTAAGATTCGGTTGACTCCGAGCAGCGGCACCATGTCGGCAATCGTGCCGAAGGCAACCCAATCGAGATATTTTTTCAGATTTGGAATATCGCAGTCATCTTTCCAGGAGCCCTGGTTCACCAGATAACTTCTGAGGCCCATAACCAGAAAAAATGCCACCCCTACCCCGGCAAGCTGTTTGAAAGGAAACAAACATCCAGATTGCAAAGGATTAATGACCGCATCAGCGGTTGGCAGTCGTGATGGCGGTTCATGGTGATCAGTGATTATTACAGAAAAGCCCAGACGCTTTGCCTCGGCAACCGCTTCTGCGTCCGAAATCCCGCAATCAACCGTAATCAATACGCCCGGTTCGGCAAATCCATCGGCAGCAAGGCGTTGACAGATCGACGCCAGGCCGCCTTTGTTCACGCCATATCCTTCGGTCAATCTGTTCGGCTGGTAATAAAAGGACTTTCCTCCCAGCTCCCGCAAAAAACTGTAAACAAGGACGGTGGCGGTGATGCCGTCCACATCATAGTCGCCATAGACCGTGAGCGGCCGACCGTCTCTGAGCGCTCCGGCAATAATGGCCAGGGCCTCCTCCATCCCTTTCATTGCAAGAGGGCTTGGCAGTTGTTTGAGCGAAGGACGAAGAAAATTATCAGCCAAATCCGGCGTGGTGATTCCCCGCTGATACAATATTCTGGCCAGAATAATAGGCAGGCGCAGTTCTCTGGCGATATCCTGACAGATACTTGCGTCCCGTTCTTTTTGACACCACAGCTTATGAAGGTGGGATGTTGAGTGTAACATGACGGAGTTACGGGTTATCCTGTTTTGTCTGGTTACTCCCTCCCAGCATGTTTACCCCCATAATAATGTACTGAAGGGCGGACAGGATGGTGAAGAAAATGGTCACATAGATCACATAAAACCGCAGATGCCAGAAATCGCCCAGATACTCTTTCCCCAGAAAGACCGTCACCATAATTATTTGAAAAAATGTAGTAATTTTGCCGATAATCGGAGGTTCTATTTTGGGGGACTGATCCGTGAGCAGCAACACACTGATGCCGATCAGGATAAGCACGTCACGACTGACCACGATCACCGCAACCCAGGCTGGCAACTGCCCGAGTATGGCCAGGGTTACGCAGGATGTTACGAGAAGAAGCTTGTCCGCAATCGGATCGAGATAGGCGCCAAAGCTGGTTTTCTGGTTAAGCAGCCTTGCCAGAAAACCATCAAGGGCATCCCCCAATCCGGCGGTCACAAAAGTCAAGAGAGCAAGGCGTGTGCTTCCGTCCATCAAGAAGATTACCAAGATGGGCACAAGCAGGAGACGAATGATGGTGATGAAATTAGGAATGTTCACCTTTTTTTGACCCTATGACGGGTTATTCTTGAGGAAACCTTGAATGCAACCGCGTAATTCCTTTTGTTGCACCGTGCCATACCACTGAATACCGGCATCCTGCCGAAACCAGGTGTATTGCCGTTTGGCGTAGCGCCTGGTGTCTCTGGCTAAGAGTTCAATTGCCTGTGGCCAGGTAAAGACACCGTCAAGGTAATTAATCATATGACGATACCCAATAGATTGCATGGATTTCAATCCAGAATGATAACCCATCTGCAGGAGAGATCTTACTTCATCCAGGAGCCCTTGATCGATCATCAGTTGAACCCGCAAGTTGATGCGTCGATACAGTTCATCTCTGTCACAGGTCAACCCGAGTTTCAGAATAAACCGTTCCTCGGTTTTAGTCCCTTCTTTCTGTTGACGGAGATGCTCTGACCATGGAATGCCGGTCAGGTGAAAAATTTCAAGGGCGCGCATCAATCTCTGTGTATCGTTGGGATGAATCCTGTCTGCCGATAGAGGGTCGTGACACTTGAGATCCCGCCAGAGAGCCGCCCTTCCCCCCTCTTCTAGTAATTTGTGACGCAACATTTCCCGAACCGTGGTTTTTTTCTCTAAGGGAGTATCACCCGGTTCAAACAACCCCTCGAAGAGCCCTTTGAAATACATTCCGGTGCCGCCGACCAGCAAAGGGATTTTGCCGTTGCCGGTGATCGTGTCGATGGTCTGCCGGGCATCCTCAACAAAACGGCCGACCGTGTACTCCTCGTCCGGATCAACAATATCTATGAGATGGTGCGGGATACGGGTCTGTTCTTCCCTGGTCGGTTTCGCAGTGCCGATATCCATGTTTCGATAAACCTGCATGGAATCGACGCTAACTATCTCCGCTGAAAACTCTTCGGCGATGCGCAGGGAGAAATCGGTCTTGCCAATCGCGGTCGGACCGACGAGGACCAGCAAGGGACGAGTGGCTATCATTGGCGTCCCAACTGAATGATTGTTTTATTCATATGCCTTACGAAAGATATCGGCATTGAACCGGAGCAGTTGCTCATACGTCATGCGGCCCGAAGTTCCACCAATCGGATCAACCATAAAAACTTCCACCCCGGCCGCTTCCGCCAGGACTGTGGCCGGCCGCCTCGGAAGTTGCGGTTCGGTAAAAACCGCCGGAGCGCCGGTTTGTTTTATTTTTTGCACAATTTTATATAACGCCTTCGGACTCGGCTCTTTGCCCGGAAACGGCTCAATAACACCGGCAAGTTCCAGCCGGTAACGCTTGAAAAAATATTGAAACGACGGGTGGAATAGAAAAAAAGACCGGCCACTGAGCGGTTTAAGTTGCTCGGTCAGATCCCGATCAAGCTGCTCAAGTTCTTCTGTAAAAATGGCGGCATTCTGTTCATATATCTTCCTGCCATCCTGATCAAGGGAAGACAGGATTTGAACCAATCCCGGCAACATCTCTCTGACTAAATGGGGATCAGTCCAGAAGTGCGGATCCGTTGGTGAAGGATGTTCCACATGGCCATTTTTTTCATCAACGAAATTCTGTTCGGTGGTCTCGTGAAAATGTTCGACCATTTTCAACCGGTATGCCGGCGGGACAAGAGACAGCATCTCGACTTTTTTAAGAGCGGGCAAACGGTCGACCCACTCCTTGTCAAGACCTTCCCCCACATAAAAAAGCGCGGCAGCACCTTCGAGCAGCTTAAGGTCTGAGGGTTTCGGGTCAAAAGTATGGGGCGAAATGCCGGGCGCCAGCAACCTGTTCACCCCGGCACGGCCCTGCGTAAGTTTTTTTAATATCTCCGTCAGGGGATGGATAGTGGCCATATAGTGGGGTTGGGCCAGAACCACGCCATTGCCCAAAAGCGTTACGCAGAAAAAAACAATAATTAATAAAAACAAACCGTGCAGATTGTTTTTGTTCATTTAAAATCATTGTATGATATTGGCAGGTTAGAATATACGCATTAGTAACCGGCAGCGCATCATTCATAGGATAACAGCGTTCGAAGTCGACTCAGCTTGCCTGGGCCGATCCCGGAGACGAGCAACAGATCTTCAGGGCGCGAGATGACGCCCCGGGCCTGGCGCAATGCAACAATTCGTTCGGCCAGCTTAGGGCCGATGCCAGGCAAACTGGCAAGCACTTCCTTGTCGGCGCGGTTAACCGGGACAGGCAGAAAAAGAAGTGGATACAGCCTGGCTGGTGGGACGATGGAATCCGGTGGTTCAGCGTTGTCGTGCAATTGGAAGGCATACAGCCCAGCAGGGCTGGTATAATCGACTGTTTCTACTGAAGGCGGCACCTTCCCTAATACCTCGAAAAGCTCGGCAACCAGAGCGGAATCAGTTTGCGAACCCTTCTGCCGTAGAAATAACTCCCCGTCATTTCCATGGCTGGCGAGCCAGATAAAAACAGGTTTGGTCAATAACTGCGTATCAGCATTTGGCGATGACACGACCGGCGTGGCAATATCCGGCAGATGAAAGATTAGCAGCAGAAAGCCCAAGGCCAGAAGAACCAGCAGCCGATGGTCAGCCCGCTTCTGGTCGCCGGGGATAAGATCAACCGCTGCCAGTGGCGGCAGAATCTTCTTTTTTTCGTTCATCTTTCAGCAATTTGTAGGTGATGCTGTCCACCAGGGCCTGCCAACTTGCCTCGATAATATCGTGCGAAACCCCCACGGTACCCCATTCCGCCTCATGGTCACGAGACAGGATAAGCACCCGCACCTTGGCACCGGTGCCATGCTCTCCAGAGAGAACCCGAACCTTGTAATCCTCCAGGGTCATCTCCTTCAGCTTCGGATAAAAACGGGTCAAAGCCTTCCGTAACGCCTTATCCAGGGCATTCACCGGCCCCTCACCAAGAGCCGCAGTATGCACCATATCGCCGCCCACCTCAATCCGAATCGTTGCCTCATCCTGGGGAGCCTCATCAGCGCTGGTCTTCTGGCTGATCACCCGGAAACTTTTCAGATCGAAAAACCGGCGCTGGGTGTTCAGGGTGCCAAGAGCCCGCCGCATCAGCAATTCAAAAGAGGCCTCAGCGCCCTCATATTGAAACCCTCTGTTTTCGAGCTCCTTGAGTTCCTTGACAATAGCGTTGAGGACCGGGTCTTTGCTGTCCAGATTAAGGCCGAATTCCTGAGCCTTGTGCAGGACATTGCTTTTACCGGACTGGTCGGAGATGAGAACTCGTCTGATGTTGCCGACTTTTTCCGGCTCAATATGTTCGTAGGTAAGGGGATTGCGTTTCACCGCGCTGACGTGTACACCGCCCTTGTGGGCAAAGGCGGAAGCGCCGACATACGGCTGGTATTTGTTGTGTGGCAGGTTGGCGAGTTCATTAACAAAACGTGACACTTCACTGAGTCGCGTCAGGCGTTCGCCCGCCACGCTGGCAAGTTTCATTTTCAAGGTCAGGGCCGGGATGATGGAGGTGAGATTGGCGTTCCCGCAACGTTCGCCGTAACCGTTCATGGTACCCTGGATATGGGTCGCCCCCATGGACACGGCTGTCAACGTATTGGCCACCGCAGTTTCCGAATCGTTATGCGCGTGGATCCCGAGTGGAACAGCCCGTCCCCTGGCCCGCATATGCTGTTTGAGTGCATCGATGATCGCCGGAATTTCATGGGAAAGGGTGCCGCCGTTGGTATCGCACAGCACCAGGCAATCGGCTCCGCCTTCGATGGCGCGATCAATCGTGGCCAGGGCATATTCGCTGTTCTGCTTGAAACCGTCGAAAAAGTGCTCAGCGTCATAAAACAGTTGGCGGACATGGGGCCGCAGATACTTCAAGGAATCTTCTATGATCAACAGGTTGTCTTCCATAGAGATCCGCAAGGCATCCCGCACGTGTACGTCCCAGGTTTTGCCGAAAATGGTGATCCCCTCGGTTTTCGCATCCAGCATGGCCTGCAGGTTCGGGTCCTTCTCCGCGGGGTTGCTGAAATTCCTGGTGCTCCCAAAGGCGGTCAGCCGTGAGTGCTTCAATTCATAGTTGCGGATTTCCTTGAAGAACTCCACGGCACTCGGGTTCGAACCCGGCCAGCCGCCTTCAATGAAGTCAATACCCAGTTCGTCAAGTTTCAAGCTGATTCTGATCCGGTCTTCAACGGACAGGTTGAAATTCTCAGCCTGGGTACCATCCCGCAATGTCGTATCATAGATGATGATTTTTTCGGTCATCTGCGTTTACCCAAACGGATCGGTCAATAGATAACAGAGCTAAGAGCCATTCGCCTAAGCGTTGGCCAGTTCCGCCCGGTCCAGAGCAAAGGCCTCATGCAGAGCCCGCACCGCCAGTTCGGTGTACTTTTCTTCGATCACACAGGAAACCTTGATTTCCGAGGTGCTGATCATCATGATATTGATGCCCTCTTTGGCGAGCACATGAAACATGGTGGTCGCGATGCCGGAATGATTCCGCATGCCGACCCCGACTATGGAAATCTTGGCGATATTGTCGGAACCGGTAACGCTCTCGGCTCCAATTTCTTCGGCCACCTTTTGGACGATGGTCAACGCCTTTTTATAATCAGTGCGCGGCACGGTGAAGGTCATGTCGGTCATGTCGCCAGCCCTGGTATTCTGAATAATCATGTCAACTATGATACCGGCATCGGAAATCGGCCAGAATATCTTAGAGGCCGTTCCAGGCGTGTCGGGCACCTTGGAAACGGTTATGCGGGCCTCATTCTTGCTATATGTCACCCCGGACACCAGCATTGATTCCATAGACTCATCCTCCTCAACCACCCATGTCCCTTCCGTATTCGTAAAGGTGGACCGGACATGCAGCGGCACTTTATATCTTTTGGCAAAGCCGACCGATCTGATATCAAGCACCTTGGCGCCCAGACTGGCCAACTCCAACATCTCCTCATACGAAATTTTGTCTATTTTACGGGCAGCGGCACAGACATTGGGATCAGTGGTGTACACCCCTTCCACATCGGTAAATATCTCGCACTGATCTGCCGCCAGCGCCGCTGCCAAGGCGACGGCGGTGGTATCGGATCCTCCCCTTCCCAGCGTGGTTATATCGTTATCTTCGGTTATGCCCTGGAAGCCGGCAACCGTCACCACCCTGCCCTGGTCAAGATGGCGCAGAATCAGATCGGTATCAATCGATTGAATCCGTGCCTTGGTATGCATGGTGTCAGTGATAATCTTCACCTGGTCACCGAGCAGCGACACCGCCTCGTAACCCGCCTCCTTGATGGCCATGGCAAACAACGCCACGGTGGCCTGTTCGCCGGTGGACAACAGCACATCCATTTCCCGGGGATCGGGAATAGCTTGCATCTGGTTTGCCAGACTCACGAGTCGGTTTGTCTCGCCGGCCATGGCAGACAATACCACCACCATCCTGTGCCCTTCATTTTTACAGGATAGGACCCGATTGGCAACGGCTTTAATTTTTTCGGGGTTGGCCACCGAAGTCCCCCCGAATTTTTGAACAATTAATGCCATACATTACTTCCATGTGATTAGTTTCAGATTAGAGCATCCAAAGCCGAACAATTTATACGTTATTTGCAAAAAAGCAACACTGTTCCACAGAACAGCCACAAAAGCAGAATGGAGTGCTTAGTTCAGACTGGCGATAAGCAAAAGTACCTTGTAATAAATCGACGAACTTGGTAGAAAAGCGCAACACTATTTTGTTAAAGTTGGCCGAAATAATCCGGTTCTCTGCCTGTTGACACATGAGATTATCCAAGAAAATTCTTGGGATGCACGAGGAGTTATAGATGATATTGAGCAATTCGTTTCGAGCGTTGGCCGTCAGTCTTCTGTTCTGGCTGGTTGTGGTACTGGCCATCTTATCTGGCAAAACAGGAGAAAATCGGCAACATGCAAATTTGCCCGACACGGAAGTTGAACCCGCCGCAACAGACGCTGCCTCTTCGGCTTCTCTGGCAGAAAGTGAAGTGTCTGCGCCGAGTTACTCGGAGTTCACCGGCAATATTCTAAAAGGAGAAAGCTTTGACGAGTCTCTGCAGCGGCTCAGTGTGCCCCAAAAGGCTCGGAATGAAATCATTCAGGCTTTTCTGGGTACCCTTGATTTTAAACGCTTGCGGCCTGGGAATAATTTTTCGGTTGTCCTGGATGAAGAGGGTGACATCATCAACACTACCTTCGTGGCCGGCCCCACCAATATCTATTCAGTAACAAAAACTGATGACGGGCTGGCTGCGTCCCGTCTGCCCGTTACGCTTGAGCAGAAGACTGTCAGGCTCAGCGGTTCGATCGATTCTTCTCTGTTCGCGGCCTTTCTGAACCAGGGTGAAGACCCCAAGATCATTCATGCCTTTGCCAACATTTTTTCCTCAAAAATTGATTTCAACACCGAGACCCAGCAAGGGGATCGGTTCGAAGTGATCGTGGATAAATTTTATTCGCAAGATGGACAGTTTGTCGGTTACGGCCCGATCACCATGGCCCGCTATGAACAGGAAGACAAGATCCTGGAGGGTTTTTACTATTCTTCACGTTCGACAAAAGGTTATTTCGATGCGCACGGGGAAGAACTTGGCGCCTGGTTTATCCGCTCCCCAATTCCGTTCGGCAGGGTAACTTCTCAATTCACCAACAGCCGAAGGCATCCGATTCTCGGGATTTCCAGGCCGCATCACGGGGTTGATTTGGCAGCACCGACAGGAACGCCGATAATGGCCGCCTCGGAAGGGCGGGTTGAATTCATCGGGGTAAAAGGTGGATTTGGCAAGCAGATAATTCTGGCCCATGCCAACGGCTATCGTACCCATTACGGCCATCTCTCCAGATTCAATAAAGACCTGCGGGCCGGCAGCAGAGTAGATCAGAAGGATATCATCGGTTATGTCGGATCAACTGGCCTTTCCACCGGCCCCCACCTTGACTACCGAATCGAAGTGAACGGGGTGTTTAAAAATCCCTTTTCTTTGGAATTCAAGCCGAAATCCGTGCTGCAGGGAGCGGAACTTGCCCAGTTTAGCAGGGTAAAAGAACAAATATTCCAACGCGTCGCGTCGGTCCAGAAAGACAACCTGCTGGCAGTGAAAAACATTGTCTTAAAAGAAGATAATGAAATTAAAATGTTATAGTTGATGCACAAGGAAGGCTATAACTTCAATATCGTCCTTGTAGAACCGGAGATACCCCCCAACACCGGGACGATCGCCAGGTTGTGCGGGGCGACGGAATCCACGCTCCATCTGATCAAGCCGCTTGGTTTCAGCACTGATGACAGGCACTTAAAAAGAGCAGGGCTCGACTATTGGCATCACGTCAAAATCATCTATTGGGACAACGTGAACGATTT
>Ga0208863_1000601_pt1 | contig 31178 bp, 32 predicted proteins | sample RifOxyD3_FD_184040 | JGI IMG/M metagenome (GOLD analysis project Ga0208863, IMG submission 184040) | Soil microbial communities from Rifle, Colorado - Rifle Oxygen_injection D3 (SPAdes) | ecosystem: Environmental > Terrestrial > Deep subsurface > Rock core/Sediment | place: Rifle, Colorado...
ACGGCCTTATCCAGGCAGCTAAAAGAAGAGCCAGGGGATATCGAACAACCAAGAACCTGATCAACATGGCTTACCTCATTGCCGGCAAACTTGATTTCAGGCTACCCACTTGAAACAGCGAGGAGCCGATTAAACCCTCCAGATTGTCGGCCTGGAATTAAATTTAGAGAGAGATTCTCTGAGGATAGGCCTTGAATTATATATTCGTATTCACCAAGTGCTGGTTCGCTAAGTTTTGCGATTCCAGTAATTATTTCATTTTTTTGATGAATATTGAGAGTCAGTCCACCCTGATTTGTGCCTTCGATCTTCCCCGTCCAATATCCAGTGTAATCAGGAACACTCATTGTTTCTCCTTAGCCTAACGGCTGAGAGTACACCGGCAGCGGGGGCTTTTTCCCCGCAGACCGGTGCTGCGCTTTGTTATGATCAGGTTATTGACATCCAAGAACTTTCTTAACCGCAGAATCCAGTTCTTCGCCACTTGGCAAATTTGGGCCTGAAATAAACCGTTGCGAAAACTCTTCCATTGAGACCCTGACCTCTCTTGTAAACTCCAGACTACGCTGTTTTCCGTATCCTACCGGTTTTGATAGCTCGTATGTATGGATTGTCAGGATATTGGAACCTGATTTTGTTACTTGTGGTATGTCCGCGCCGATAATGTCCTCGAATTTCTTGTAGACGATCTCAGGCAAGACAAAGAACAGACCTGATTTTACAAGGGAAGATGTTGAATACACTTTCCCTTTTCTGATTATCTGTGGGATGAGCCGTTTATGCACGTTTGCCCAATTCAGGCCGTGTCCTGAGTTTGGTATTGTAATATCGCTATTCGGGTTAAGAGTCTTATATGCATACCAAGCGTCACGGTAGTTTCCAGTTATATCAATACTTTGAACTTCGATGCCGGTGTATTCGAGGAGTTGCCCATTTTTGATTTTTGCAAGAGCCCAGTCCATTGAAAGGCTTCTACCCACCTTGACTTCTTTTCCGGAATTTTGACCGAGTGCAATGACAAAAGTGCCTTTTTCATCTCTGCGTTTGATGTACTCATCAAACATCATAAATGTGGTTCCTTTGCCAAACACTCGCTCTGAAACCCGGTTAAGCGTTGCATAGCTATTATCATACAGGCGGTTCGGGCAGATAATGCAGTGACCAAATGGCGATGTAACGCTACAAGTTCCATATGTTACAGTATTGTCGTGGTTTGATTTCGTACATGCCTTGTTAATGAACGGGCAGGCTCCGAGTGACCAGAGTGAACGTACAGAAGGTGTTAAATCATCCGGTTCGTAACCGAAAACTTCAACAAGGTCTTTGTTGGCGGGGCGTTTCGTCATTTGTTTTCTCCAAGCATTTTTACGATTTGAAGGCCAATTGCCTTTCCAAGTAATGGCGGCACGGCATTACCAACCTGCTCATATTGTTGAGTAATGCTTCCTGTGAATCGGTAACTATCAGGAAAAGATTGTATTCGTGCAGCTTCACGGACTGAAATAATCCGGTTCTGCGTAGGGTGGAAGAAACTGCCCCAGTGAGGATCACATTTTGTCAAAACAGTTGAACAGAGCGCGTCTGGATGTAAACGCCCGTAACGTTTGGTGTGGTCGCTGCGTCGCGCTCTCTTGAGGCCAGCCGGAAGCAAGTCTACTGGTATGTCTCTCCAACTGCCGCCTTGTGGAATATGTTTAAGCCTTTCAAGGTTAATCTCGGCGATTTTTGCGCAATAATGAGCTGTCAGTCCCGTTCCGCCTGCTCTCAAATATTTCTGATAATCATTTTCCGGCGGACAGTGATAATCACTCGGGCTTATTGTCAGTCCGTTGGCAATGTCTGGAAGATCAGAGAGAGCATCCCAGACAGTTGTATGCGGTTTAAACAGATGTGCAAATAATGGTGGTACATACATACATAGTTCTTGCGCTCCAGTGAAGTTTGCCACGGCCCTTGCATTGTATTCAGGCTCAGGAAAAACAATAGTGCCTTTTCTCCCACGAATACCTATGAATACTGTTCTGAAGCGCATCTGCGGTACACCATAGTGGCCCGCGAACAATATTAAATGTTTAACGTTATAGCCAAGCTCCTGTAGCTCTTTGTAGATTTGTTCTACTACGGTGCCTTTGCCCATCGAAATAATTCCGGGAACATTTTCGATCAATACCGCTTTGGGTTTGATTGCGGATACGACTCTTAGGAAGTCCTTAAATAAATGGTTCCGGTCATCGTCAAGACTGCGTATAGGGGCATTGATGGAAAAACCCTGACATGGCGGACCACCTGCAACAAGATCGATTTCGCCCTCGTTTACGCCCAATCTGGTTTTAATATTGATTTCACAAACTTGACGTACATCTCCCACAAGCATCTCGGTATCAGGATGGTTTAGCTTATAAGTTTCCGCATATTGCGGAACAAGCTCATTCGCCAACAACGGTAAGAAACCGGCCTGTTTAAGGCCGCAGGAAAGGCCGCCAGCTCCGGCAAATAAATCAATACTTTTCATAGTTCTCAGTTACTTCCTTATCCATTTTCCGGATTCATCTGTTCAAAATGTGTGGCGACTATACACCAGTTTAGATAACAGGTTCAATCTATGAAAGGAGGTGCTCAAGAGGCGGGGTAATTCTGTTCACTCGGTTGGTTCTTCTGTGTTGTGAATAACAAGTTATTCAGCAGATCTGTAGATCATCTTGCCCATTAGGGCGGCTGTTCGCCTTCTTGAGACGTCAGCTTTTCCTTCGATTTTGAATTATCTATCCTATCTGACTAATTAAGCAATTTAATTTATGAAAAATATCTTGACGAGCCATTATTGTGTACGGCACCACTTTTCCGTATATCATTTCAAATTCTAATGATAAGCAGTTTCTGGAGATCACCCCATGCTCCCACTTCCTACCGGCTTACAGGCTCGATTTGAGAAACTGCTGCCAGGCAATGGGGTTCCAGAGAATCGGGGACAATTACACTCTGGTCCCCACCGTATAAAGCGCCTCCACCTCAAGCCGGATTCCCTCCGAGGTCTGCAAGTCCGCGACCTCAGCAAGGTGCTCCGCCCGAAAGCGGCTCAGATCATCAGGGGTAAGCTGGCTGACCAGGCCACGAAAGCCGGCCTGCCAGATTATCTCCCACCATTCCTCCGGCCCTTTGAGAAAATAGCCCAAGTCTACGCGACCGGTCCGAATCCCGTCAAGCCCGGCGCTCCGGAACAGCGCTTCGCAACCCTCCTCGCTGGCGATCCGCTTCCAGGTGAGCGGCGGGCGCTCGACCCCGTAGCAGACCAGCCGGGCGTACATCAGGTCCACCAGCGGCGAAAAGGCGCCTTCGGTAAAACCGGAGATGGCGACCCTGCCGCCAGGCTTAACCTTGGCAGCGATGTGGGCGAGCTGGCCCTCCATGTCGTCAACAAAAAAGATACCGAAGGCGCAGCAGGCGGCGGAGAAATGATCGTCCGGAAAAGCGAGAGCCTGCATGTCCATCTCGACGAACTCGACATTGGCCAGCCCCGCTTCCTTGGCCCTGGTCCGCGCCCGCTCGAGCATGGCCGCCGCGAAATCAACGCCGGTGACCCGACCGTCCGGCAGCAGAGCGGCCAGGGCCAGGGCGGCGTTGCCGGTGCCGGTGGCGACATCGAGGAGATGCTCGTCTCCGCTCAGGTCAAGATACCTGGCCAAATGGGGCGGGTTTTTGGCAAAGAAACGCAGGGCCGGAGTATCGTAACCCGAGGCCACGGCGTTGAAGGTTTCGCGGATTTTCGCCTTTCGTTCTGCCTGTTCCATGGGTTTTCCTCGGCTGGATTCAGGGTTGATCGGTACGGTCGTAGCGCTCGATGCGCACCAAGGCCAGCTCGCTTAGCTTTTCGGTGGAGAGCTGCACCAGCTGGCGTTTTCATCTCCCCCGGCCTTCTTCACCTGCAGGGTGGCGGACACCCCCTGGTGCGGCTGGCCGGAGACAAAGGTGTCCACGATGGCGTTTTTGATCGGGCAGTCCTCGCAGCCCGGATCCTTGCCGCAGCCGGCCTCGGTGAAGGAATAGACGCAGTCGAAAACCTCCCCGCCCCGGTGATTCTCGATCTCGCTCAGTTCCTTGCCAAAAAGGGCCAAAGCCTGGCGGTTGGCGCTGATCACCTGGCGCGGGTTGCCCTGCAGCAGGAGTATCGGGGCGTTGATCGATTCAAGTAGCGAGTCGATCCGTCTTGTCGTTTCCGCAGAATCAGGCGCATACAGACTTTCCTTCTGGTAAGACATACACTTCCTTTGGATCGGGGGGATGCCGGCCGAGTTGAATGAAAATCGATCCGACCCCGGTCCTTTTGCTTTTTTAATGTCTATTAGTTCATTTTTTTAGGCAACGGCCCGAATTCGATGGGCACCCAGCTGTATCTGCCCTTGCCTTCCGCCCGGACATGGCCGATGCCGGGGAAGGGCAGGTGCATACCGGCCACCAGGGATTTGCTTGCAGCCATCTCTTTCATCAGGCGGTACCGGGTGGCGATGGCCTGTTTCTGGTCGATGTCGAATTCGATGGACACCCCCGGCCTGGCAAACTGCACCGCGTGGGCATGAACCACATCACCCCAGATCAGCAGCTTTTGCCCCTCGGACTCCACGGCATAGGCGGTATGGCCGGGGGTATGGCCGTTGGCCGCAACTGCCACAATGCCGGGTACCAGTACGCTGCCATCGCTAAAGGTCTGCCACTTACCGTCGGCCAGATACGGCGCGGCGGTATCACGCGCCATCTTGAAGTAGGGCTGCTTTTCGGCCGGCGCCTGATCCGCGACCTTCTGCGACAGCCAGAAGTCGTTATCCGCCAGGGAGACCAGCACTTTAGCCTTCGGGAAGACCGGCCGACCGCCTTCGTCGTTCAGCCCGCCCATGTGATCGCCGTGCAGGTGGGTGATGACCACCGTATCCACCTGGCCAGGCTCATAGCCGGCCGCCCTCATGTTTTGCAGCACATAGCCCAAGGAGGGGCCGAAGAGCTTGGCCGCGCCGGTATCGACCAGAACCAGATGGCTGCCGGTGTTGATCAAATAGGCGTTCACCGCCGTCTGCATCTTGGGATTGCCGACAAACATGCGGGCCAGCAGACGGTTGAGGTCGGCGGCCTTGGCATGCCTGAGAAGCTTTGCGTCCAGTTCGATGGCGCCGTCGTACAGGGCGGTGATTTCAAATTGGCCAAGCTGGGCGCGGTAATAACCGGGCACCTGGGTTGCGACCCTGGGGACTTCGGCCTGAGCGAGCGGGGCAAGGCCCAGGAGAGCTGCGGCTCCGAGGAGCAGGAGGTGACGGAAGAGCTTGTGCATGGATGGGTCTCCTTTTGAAAAAAATGAATGAAATAACGCTATCGCCGGGTACAGTCCGTCTCCGGTTCGGTTGTGTCCAGATAACCTATTTCCATGGCCTGTTTCTGGTCTGCGAAGATGGCCATGGCGGTAAGCATTTTTTGAAATCCGAATCGGGCGTAGAAGGCCTCCTTGCCCGGCACCGAGTAGAGAATGATCTTTCTGTGCCCCCGAGACAAGGCAACAAGTTGGGCAACGATCTCCTTACCGACCCCTGTTCCCTGGTGGCTGGGCAAAACGGCCACATCGCAGATATAGGAGCAGTCCGCGCCATCGGCGAGAGCCCGGCCGACGCCGACCAGGTTCCCCTCTTCCTGCGCGAAACAACAGTAACGGCTGTTGCTGAAGACGGTTTTGAGGCTTTCGGCGCTCTTGTTGCCGAGCGGTGCGGCACGATACAGGGCTTCGAGTTCGAGCCAGTCTATGCCGTCGGTTGAGTGCGAAAAGGTGATTGCCACAGAATGCTCCTCAGGCTGAACGATTACAGGGGAAAACACATGCAAAATCTCTATTGGCAAACAATTTCTGCCTCCATAAACGTCACCGCACATCCGGAAAGCAGCACCCGATCTGCCTGCACCTCGCAGGCGATGCTGCCACCGCGCTTGGAAACCTGCCTGGCGGTCAGGATGTTTTTGCCAAGCCTGTCGGCCCAGTACGGGGCAAGGGTGCAATGGGCGGAACCGGTGACCGGGTCTTCCGGGATGCCGAACTTGGGGGCGAAGAAGCGGCTGACAAAGTCAACCCCGGTGCCGGGCGCGGTGACGATGACCCCGCGCAAATCGAGTCGACCCAACAGAGCCTGGTCGGGGGTGATGGCACGCACGGCCTCCTCGCTGTCAAAAACGGCCAGGTAATCGTCTGCGGCCAGGACCTCAAGCGGGCGCCGGCCGAGTCCTTGAATCAAGGTCTCGGAAATCCCGCAGGGTGTTGCCGGAGAGGCCGGGAAGTCCATTTCCAGCATCTTCCCTTTCTTTTTCACAAACAGTTCACCACTGCGTGTTTCAAAGATGATTACCTGTTTGGTGTAGCCAAGAATTTCAAACAGAACATGCGCCGTTGCCAGGGTTGCGTGACCGCAGAGATCAACCTCTTTGACCGGGGTGAACCACCTCAGATGGAAGCCATTTGCCGATGGAGCGAAGAATGCGGTCTCAGAGAGGTTGTTTTCCTCGGCAATGGCCTGGAGAAGCGAGTCCTCCGGCCACGATGACACCGGAACCACCGCAGCCGGATTGCCGCTAAATACCTTGTCGGTAAACGCATCTACCTGGTATTGCTTGAGCTTCAATATGACCTCTGGGGAATGTGGAACTCAAAGGGGTGCGCAGGGGGAGGGGAATCCTCTCCCTTTCCCGGCTAAGACTCATCTTATGGAAATATATTCCTTTGGTTCGAGATTTTTTGCCATTGACCAAACAGAAGCCACCATTTCTTTGACGCGAAATACGGCGATGCTCTCTTGCCCGTATTTCGCGTCAATCGGCCTCTGCATAGGTAGGATTCCCACCTTCCGTGATGACCCGCCCGCGCCTGGCCGCTCAATAATCGATGTCACTTTTTCATATCTATCAGGGTGTTGAAAAACTCGTTTTTCGACATCTGATAGATCTCCAGACTATCAGAGATTAGCTGCTATCTGTTGAGCAACATTCCGGGCATGCGCTTGTATTTGTTCGGGAGGCATTTCCTCGATACCGAACAATTCTCGATTGAAATCATAGAGTTGGTCAACGACTATGACTTCCGGAAGCAGTCCTTCAATCACACCACTCATCATCCGTGACGAACAGTTGACAAAACATCCCTCCAGAGCAATGAGCCGGGTGGTATTGCGCACCAAATTGCGTTGGCCGGTGTTCTTGGTAAAAGCTCCTCCCAGGCAAATCCTGGCGGTTTTCTCTTTGGCCAGGGAATAGCATAAAATATTGGCAGCCTGGCGGGCAATCTCCCCCCGCAGGCATGCTCCTTCGCAGCACATAACTGCCACAGGTCTGGTTTTTTGGCGCTCTGCGTAATCCTCACAGAGATAGCAGCTATTTTTTGCCTTCTCGATCCTTGCCACCTCATACCCGTTTACCGCTTCTGTCCCGCCGCTCCCCATCCCTGTCCCACAACAACCCTTTACTACGTCCATAACGCTCCTCCATCACCTGTTAAATTTTCTTCTTCCATTGTACAATTGACTGCTACTGACACCATAGACGGGGAGGGGCCGACAATGGATACACCCACATGAAAATATTCTTTAGCGGCAAGCGTTAAGTTTTACGGTCACACATAAGTTCGTTCCGTTCATCATGATAGAAATTACAATGGTATTCCATGGCTTCCCGCAACTTGGCGCGGGCGCGATGGAGTCTGATTTTGACGGTATCAACGCTCAAACATAAAATTTCGGCAATCTCAGGGTTGGTGAACTCTTCGAATTCACTTAAGAGAAGGACCGTTCGATAATTCTCCGGCAATTGGTCAACAAGGCCACGGATACAATCGTTCATCTCCCTACGGATATATTCGATTTCAGGCATGGCGGTATTAAGGAGGGTATCCGCTACCGTCGTGTCATCGAAAAACAGTTCTACCTTTCTTTGTTTTTCCTGAGAAGAGAGTGTGTGGTCGTAGGCGGTGTTGGTTGCAATGCGATATATCCAGGTGGCCAAAGAACATTCACCACGGAAGCTGTCAAGCGATTGGCCGACCTTTAAGAAAACGGCCTGAGTTAGATCAGGGGCGTTGATGTTGCCAACAAAGTGGCTGAGGTAACGATAAATTTTCGGATAAAATTCCGCATAAATGCTGGTGAAGTTGAGCAAAATACATCTCCTGTCCGCCAATAGCATGGGAGGCATTTTTACCCCCCCATTTTTCTTCTCTTCCTAATTTGAGATCAAACGCAAAAGGAGCACCCGGCGCGGCCCTTGCCGCACCGGGTTGAATGCTTCCGACCCCTCGTCGCATTTTTGCAAATGTACCCTGCAATCCGATGGAGTGTCCAGCGAAAAACACAGCCCGGCGGGCTTCCGCCGGGGGAACAAACCGGGGATGCCCGTAACAGGCACGATCAACCGACCAGGCAGTGCTGGTCCATTTGGAAAACCTCCATCATCACCGCGTGATCGATCATACTCACCCCCTGGGCCAGGGCGTCCACCATGTCCCTCTCTTCCCAGCCCATCTCCTTGAGCCCCTGGATATCCTCCGCAAATCCGACGCCGGGAGCCTTAACCGCCCTGACCACGAAGGCGAGCATCGCGTTTTCCTTTTCTTCGAGCAGCGACTTAGACGGATCGACCTCAATAGTGCGGATATCCTCATCTTCAAGCCCCTGTTTCTTCAGGATATGCCGGTTGAGATCCATGCAGAAGCCGTAACCGAGATTGTGGGCCACCAGGTAGCGGATATGGGCCAGCAGGGCAAAGCTTAAGGTCGGGTGCTGCGAGAAATACTCGATTCTTTTGAGCTGCAAGCCGAAGAGGGCCGGGCTGGCGCTCATCATTTCCAGGGGCTTGGGGATGATGCCGACCCTTTCCAGAAACATGTCGTAGCCTTCCTTGATAATGCCTTCCGCTTTTTCGGGTGAAACAGTGCTGATCAATGCCATGAGTGAGTCTCCTTTTTTTGTGGTGCACAAGGGATCGGCCACCGGGACACCCCCGGCTGGCCATAGTGTTTGTGCTTGAAAAATAGGGGAGACCCCTTTATAAGTAAAATGAATTTAAATAATCAAATCGATAAGCACAGGTAATATTCAGCATGCAACATTTGGAAATCAAGCATCTCAGGATGATCGCCGCCATTGCCGAAACCGGCAACATGACCAAGGCGGCGGCAAGGCTCTTTCTCTCCCAGTCCGCCCTCAGCCAGCAGCTAAAGGATATTGAAGACAAGCTGCAGGCCGCTCTTTTTTTCCGGACCCGGAAGGTCATGCTCCTCACCCCTGTCGGCAGAAAACTTCTGGAATCGGCGAAACAGGTCATCCAGACCCTTGAGGATGCGGAGCTTGAAATCGCCAGGACCGTTTCCGGCGAACAGGGAGAACTCAAAGTCGGCGTCCAGTGCGTCTTCTGCTACAAGTGGCTGCCCGGCGCGGTGCGGGTCTTCCAGAAGAAATTCCCCAACATCGAGTTTGAGATCGGCACCTGCCGCGATCTGGCCGCCGATCTCGCGAGCAAGAAGTTCGACTTCGTCATCACCGCCACAGCCGAGCCGGACGACCAGCATGCCTCTCAGCCGCTTTTTGCCGATCAACTGGTTTGCATCATGTCCGCCGATCATCCCTTGCGCGCCCGCGCCTTTATCCGCTATGAGGATTTCGGCGACTACAATCTGATCTCTCATGCCGAGAAAGGGGCCAGCCGCTTTTATCAGCTACTCCTCAAGCCGAAAGGGATAGAGCCCAAACGGTTCATGCCGGTGGGTCAGCCCCAGGCTATTGTCGAAATGGTGGCCTCGGGCTTCGGGCTCGGGATCATGCCGCGCTGGGCCATCAGCGGCACCCTTGAAACACACAGAATCATTGCCCGGCCCATCGGCAAAGGCGGCCTGCCGGTGACCTGGTACGCCGCTTTTTTAAGAAATAGCCATATTCCGGTATTCCAGCAGGAATTTATCCACATTGTCAGCAAGATGAAGATGGATGCCCAGCCGGGCCTTTTACCTGAAAGGGCCTGAGCACCAGAAGACGAAGGGGACGCTGGTTCTAAGTGAACTTATTAAGTTGTTTTAGAACCAGCGTCCCCATCGTCCCTTGTTAAGTTGTTTTAGAACCAGCGTCCCCATCGTCCCATCGAACCAGCGTCCCCATCGTCCGACACTAACGGTTATCCGCAGACGACGAACCAGCAAATTACCGCAGCAAAATGGTGCTGTCCAGAGCAAAACTACCCTGCGACACAATCCGTGGCGCCGCTGGGCGGAGACATGCGCAACAGTCTCAGCCCAGCAGACAGTCTGGTAGGTTTAAATGAGCGAATGTCCGAAAGTCACTCCCCAGGAGTTCCCCGAAATAGCCGCTCCCTTTTGTATTGACAATAAACCGAGGGTTATGGGATGCTCCTTGAAATTGTTTGGTGGACAGCTTGGAACTTTAAATAGCATAGACGTTCCTCTCCTGTTTCCTGGCCATTACCGGCAGTTAGCGGCAGTTTCTGTCATTATCCGTAAAGGACGAGTTGTCTCGCAACTCGAAACTAAAAATGCACGAACCAAACCCCTTTACCTGTCAGGCAAAGGTTTACGATGACTGGTTTGCCCGGCATCCAGCCCCCTACCAGGCCGAACTGGCCGCGATCCGCACACTTCTGCCCAGCGGCAGCAAAGGCATAGAGATCGGGGTCGGCACCGGCCGTTTCGCCGCGCCGCTTGGGATCGGACTGGGGGTGGAACCGGTCCGGGCAATGGCGAAAATCGCTAAGGCCAGAGGGGTTACGGTAGTTCAGGGGATAGCGGAGACTTTGCCCATGGCGAGCGGCCTTTTCGATTTCGCCCTGATGGCAACCGTTGATTGTTTCCTTGATGACCTGGCTCTCTCTCTTCTGGAGGTATACCGGGTGCTTGGGCCACGGGCCTGCCTGCTCCTCGGTTTTATCGACCGGGAAAGCTGGCTGGGCAAAGAATACCGTCTGGGACAGAAGAAGAGCCGCTTTTACCGGCAGGCCAGGTTCCATTCTCCAACCGATCTGGAAAAGGCCCTGCGAGCAGCAGGCTTCGGGTCCCTTCTTTGGCGGCAGACCCTGCTGCCGGAGCAAGCATTGGCCGGACAGGTGCTTGAAGGTCATGGCCGAGGCGGCTTTGTCGTGGTCCGAGCAGAAAAAGGATGATGCATCAATGACTTATCAGGAATTGCAGGCCGCGCTGAAGGTCTTCGGCCTCGACGAGAGGGCCTCGCTCAAGGAAATCAAGAAACACCACCGCGCGCTGGTCAAGATCCATCACCCTGATCAGGTCAGGCGAGATTCCCGGGACGGGGAGCAAAACGACTCCGAGCAAATCCGGCAAATCAACGAGGCCTATGCGCTCATCCTCGATTATCTGGAATCCTACCGGTTTTCCTTCTGCGAAGAGGAGTTTTATCGCCAAAACCCCGACCAGCAACTGCATCGGCAATTCGGCAACGATCCTCTTTGGGGAATTTAACCTGTAATTTAAGGAATGCGGTTGATTAAGAGCTGTTGAGGTCATACAGATGACGACCTTATTTTGTTACACCGGCTTAGTTGACTAACCCTTCCATCCCACCCCATTTACCGTAATTTTCCGCAATCACACTTTCTCAACTCCGCTCTGCACACTTTTTCGGCTGAAACTTGATGTAGACGATGATGAGCAGGGCAGAGAAGACAAGCACCCCCACGATGGCCTGGTGCGAATATTTCATGATCAATTCCTGATTGCTGCCGATGAAATATCCGATCCAGGTAAGCACCGTCACCCAAATCCCTGCGCCCAACAAGGTATAAAACGAAAATTTCCAGTGATTCATCCCGGCCAGCCCGGCCGGAAGCGAAATGAGGTGGCGGATCACCGGCAAAAGGCGGCCAATAAAGGTCGAAATCTCTCCATGCTTGAGGAAAAAGCACTCAACCTTGGCAAATTTCTCCTCGGTAATCCAAACATATTTCCCATACTTCAAGAGAAGCGGTCTGCCCAGATAACGAGAAGCGAAATAATTAAGGTAGGCGCCAAAAAGGCTACCAAAGGTGCCGCTGAGAATAACCGGCAGCATGTCCATCTTCCCCGCCTGGACGAGATACCCGGCCGGGGGCATGACCAGCTCGCTGGGCACCGGAAATACCGAACTCTCCATGGCCATCAGGATGAAGATCCCCGGATAGCCCATGGCTCCGATACTCTCCACGAGCCAGTTGACGAGATTGTGCATAGTGCAACGCTCCTTGCTTGGTTGAGGGAGCACCATTTTATCCGGTTCGGGGCAAAAAGACGAACAAATATAACGCGCTCGAAAAAAATGAAACCCAACCGCTATTGACAACAACTTCTTTTCTCCGTAAGCTCGGCGCTGGTTGAAAACGGTCTGAAACAGTATGCAAATAAACGACCACCCGCTGGAGACTTCATGCCCCTTGATCCCCTGCAAACTTTTCTAATCTATCTTCTTTACGGGGCAGCTTTTTTTGCCATCGGCGCCGCCATCACCTCACGGCGTAAGACCTTTGCCAATCTGAAGATCGCTGGGTTGTTCTGGTTGCTGGCCCTGTTTGCCTTCACCCACGCCTTTCACGAATGGCTGGAAATGTTCCGGCATCTCCACTTACCGGTGCACGAGGTGGTGGCCACCCACGTCCGGCACATCAGCCTGCTCCTGGCCTTTGTCTCCTTTCTTTTCCTGTTTCTTTTCGGTCTCACCATGCACTGGATTCTGGCCCGGCGGGCCAGAATCTGGCTCATCATGTCCCTGCTCATTCTATTTGAACTTTTCGGACTTGTGTTGATGCTACGCCACCCCACGAACTCGCTCGCCTTTCTGGAGATCATCGAATACGACCTTCGGCGGCTGCTCGCCTTCCCCGCGGCCTTTCTCACCGGGGCCGGATTTCTCCTGTACGCCCGCCGCCTGCGGGGCTTGAGCGTCCGGGGGGCGGGCAACTTCACCGGGGCGGGAATCGCTTTCATGATTTACGGCGTCTGGACCGGACTGGTTCCTTCCGGGACTGTGGTTCTACTCCCGGTTGAGATATGGCGCGGACTTTCCGCCTTTGTGGTGCTCCATTTCATTATGTACGCCCTGGATCTGTTTTTGGATGAACGGGAAGCCAAGATCGCCGAACGCTTACAACTGGCGGCCCGTTCGGAAAAACTAAGCGCGGTGGGACGACTCGCCGCCGGGGTGGCTCATGAAATCAACAACCCCCTGACCAGTGTCTCCCTCCAACTGGAATTGCTCCAGCAGGAACCGACCGTGGTCGCCCTACCCGAAAAGGTACTCGCCAGACTAAGCCTCATCGAGCGCAACATCGAAAAAACGGCTCGGATCGCCCAAGAACTGCTGATTTTTGCCGGCGGCAGGGAAACCAGCGTGGAATTCATACCTGTTGATCTTGCGCGAGCAGTCAATCATGCCTGGCAACTGGCCGCCCATCGCGCCAACAACTATCATTTACACTGTCGCCTTGAAGACCTGCCGCTATTGCCCGGTATCCCTCTGAAACTGGAAGAACTGTTCCTCAATCTCTTCCTCAACGCCATGGACGCCATGCCGAAAGGCGGAGACATCGAAGTAACTGGCTGGCAGGAGGGTAAACAGTTAATAGTCCGGGTCGCCGATCACGGCGCCGGGTTCCCCCCTGGAAAAATGGGGCTGGTGCTGGAGCCGTTTTTCACCACCAAAGAAATCGGTCAGGGCACCGGCCTTGGCCTTGCAATCTGTTACGGCATCATGGAACTGCACGGCGGTATCATCGAGGTAGCCGCCCGCCTCGAAGGAACCGGCGCAATAGTCACTCTGACCTTTCCTCTCGGGCGTGAAAGGCACATAATCAGAAAAATGCCCCCTGCTCAATAATAAAGGCAACGCAATCCCGGAGAATGAACATGGAAAATATTCTGGTAGTAGACGACGAAAACGAATTACGATCCACTCTGGTCGAAGTTCTGACCCGGGAAGGCCTGGCCGTCCAGGAAGCGGCCAACGCCGATCAGGCGCTGACCATGCTGAAGAGCACCCCGTTCCACCTGATCCTGCTGGACATGGTGATGCCGGGCACCGACGGAATGAGCGCGATTCCGCTGATCAGAAAACAGGCGCCCAGAACCAGGATTATTATAATGACTGCCTTCGCCTCGGTGCAGAACGCGGTCCAGGCCCTGCAACAGGGGGCAGATGACTATATAGTCAAGCCCTTCAAGATAGAGGCCCTGATGCTGGCGGTGCGGCGCAATCTCCAGAAGGCCCGTTTTCTGGAGGGCGAGGCCGTCGAGCTGGACGGGATATTCAATGGACTGGCCAACGCCCTGCGCCGTCAGATTCTCCTGGTATTGGAGCGGCAAGGACAAAGCCGTTTCATGGATCTGGTCCGGCTTCTCGAGGTGGAGGATCACACCAAGGTAAATTTTCACCTGAAAGTTCTGCGCGAGGCCGGATTTATCGAACATGGTCAGGACAAGACTTATACTCTCACCGCGGCCGGCCATCGGGCCGCCGGCTGCCTCTCCTTCATCAGCGGGAGCATTAACCCCTAAAACGAAGCATTACGAATCACCAGAGAGTTCACTCAGCCACTAACCGACAAACTCAACTCATTAAGTTGTGAATAAAACTCCACAAATCAACTCAATCCAACCAAGTAAAATTATCTGGATGCCATAGATTGCTTCAGTGTAACAACTATGAAGATTTGTGCATGGGACTGTATCCGAAAGTCAACATTACAGTCGCCATCAGTGCAGTAAAACCATATTTGAGGAGGAAGTACATGCGCAGGAAAATCATGGCAGCAGCAGTAATGGCATTATGCAGTGCCGGCCTTGTCACGTCGGCCATAGCCGCCGGGGACGAGTTCGTCGGTTCCGCCAAGTGCAAAATGTGCCACAAGGCAGAGTATGAGAGCTGGCAGAACAGCAGTATGCACAGCAAAATGGTCAGGAGTAAAGATGACGGCATTTTGAAGGCGGTTGTTGATAAATGGGCAACGGACGGAACAAATCCTGGGCCGACAAAGGGAAATGTAACCGGCAAGGCGTTTGCTCTGGCTGATGTAAAGATGGTAGTGGGCGGTTCCAGGTGGAAACAGAGATTCCTGGTAACAGATGAGACCACCGGCTATCACCAGTTTATGGACAAACAATTCAACGTGGTGAGCGGCCAGTGGGAGCCCTACGGCAACAAAAATGACTGGGAATTCATCTGCGGCACCTGTCATACAACCGGATACCGTCTTACCTCCTATGATCCTCAAAATCCCAAAACCGCCAAGGCTTCCTTTACCGAAGCGAATGTCGGCTGCGAAGCGTGCCATGGCCCCGGGGCAAAACACGTGAGTGGCGTCAAAAAAGGCACCATCTGGAATCCTGCAAAACAATCAAAAGCAGAGCAAACAAGGGCTTGCGGTTACTGTCATAACCGCATAGAAAACGAAGCCTTCAAGACCCCCCAAGGTAATCCCCGCGAAGATTTGCCGACACCTAAGGTCGGTGATTCCTTCAAGCCTTCTGATGACTGGACAAAATGGTATCCGGAACATGCTGTTATGCCCGGCATTCAGCCTGAAGACAAATTTGATGCCGAGTATCATGGCGACCTGAAGGGCCTTTTCATTCTTGACGAGACTTCGAAAAAGAACGGCGTGTATGAAGAGGCAAAGCATCATCAGCAGTACCAGGGCTTCCTTCAGTCCAAGCATTACAAGAACGACATCCTGAGCTGCAACGATTGCCACTCACCCCACGCAGGCAAAAAAATCACGGCAAAGGTGGCAAAAGACACATGCAAGACCTGCCACAACGACACCTACAGCTACGAGAAAATCATGCCGGGTACTGCAGGTACAGCAAAGAACCTCACAGTCAGAACCCACACCTTCTTTAAAGACCAGAACAGGCCGTCCAAACCGGTTTCAAACGTGACTCCGGAATTGAACAAGAAGTAGAACAGACATCCATCTGTAAAAAAGGGGCTGGAGAAATCCAGCCCCTTTTTTCTTATGCAGTTCTTTCCTGCCTGAAGGCAGGTTATTCCGCGAGGAACACTTCTGTGAATAATACTTCACAACTTTGGGCGATTCTGTCAAGCAAGCTTATCTGGTTTCCCTTTATTGTTTAAGAGTAATAACTCTAACTAAAGATTTCCCCGTTTTTGTGGCTGGCAGCAGCAGGACGCAGACAATGCGCTCCGCCTGCGGCAATAGTCAGAAAAACATTTAAACACCCTATCTCTTGGAGGAGAACATGCAAACAATGAAGCGCAGTATCAGTTTAGCTGCCGTGCTGGTGCTTGGCGGCGTCATAGCCGCAGGCTCGGCCTTGGCCGCGTATCCGTCGGCCAAGCAGTTGGATATTGCCAAAAACGGCAAGTATCTCGGCGCCGACGCCTGCAAGGAGTGTCATGCGGATACCCATAAGGGTTGGGCGACTTCCCGGCACACCGACAAGGCAAAGTACGGCCCGGCCATTGGCAAGGACAACGAAAAGAACATCTACGAGTGGGTTCGCCGGGACTGGGCAAAGCTGGACAGCCACATGACCCTCGAGCAGAAGGACAAGAACACCGTCTATGTCTCGGCCAAAAAGTTTGACTGGAAGGATGTCGGGGTGATCGTCGGCCAGAACCACAAGCAGCGTTACCTGGTTTACTACGACGGCGGACCGATGGAGGCCTATGAGGCCAAAACCGAAAACGGCGGCATCGACTGGACCATCGACAAGTCGAAAACCGTCCAGTTCGCCGGCAACAAGGAACGGGCCGGTTACCACTTCCTCTTCCTGCAGCTCTACCCCAAGGACGGCAAGATCAACAAGGGCGGCTACGCGGAGCATCGTTCCTATCAGGAGCGCTGTATCGGCTGCCATACCACCGGCTTTGACTACCAGGGATGGGAAAAAGCCAAGGCAGACTATGTGGCCGGCAACCGCAAGGATCTGAAGGATCTTTTTGTCGCGGATATCCGGATCGGCTGTGAAATGTGCCACGGGCCGGGCAGCGAGCACGTGAAGAACCCCGGAGCGGATACGATCATCCAGCCGGCCAAGATCACCGATGTCACCATGCGCCAGATGGTCTGCGGCCAGTGCCATACCCGCACCCAGAAGAGCGTCAAAAGCAAGACCTCCCATGATCTGCGCGGCTACCGCCTCGGCGAGCATTACGAGGATTACGCCGAGTTCACCCGGCCTGCCTGGGGCAAGGGCAATCGCCAGGTCTCCATCGACGGCAAGGGCCGCCGCGACCATCAGCAGGATATGGACATCCGCCTGAGCTCCACCATCAAGGGCGATCACAGCGTCCATGCCAGCATGGCCTGCTTCGATTGTCACGATTCCCATAACGTCGGCAACAACAAGAAAAACCCGCTGCTCAAGAAGGGCAAGGTAGAGACCTGCGCCGCCTGTCATAAAGACAAGGCCGAAGCCGTGCTGAAGGCTTGGGACGGCATGCAGGGCCAAGAGAAATACGGCTACGGCAACTGGGGCACCGAAGGCGGACGCCCTGCCCCCAAGCAGCACGTCTTCAATCTCGACGCCAAGGGCCGGTCTTTCGCGCTCTCACCAGACAAGTATCACTGGGCCTTGAAGAAAGACGGCGATGCCACTAAGGAAGCGGACTGGCTGGCCATCTGGCCCTGGGAAAAAGCTTCCTATGATAAGAAGGGGCTGAAGGTAATGATCGGGGCTACGCCCTGGAAGTAACTATTAACTTTTTTTCCTGTACGTAGTTTCTCTCCTGAAGGGGGTTCCGTCGCAATCGGCGGAACCCCCTGTTTTTTAATGCCCTCCCCCTCACCTCCTGCTTTCTCAACTTGTATCACTAAGTCGCTGGCTTTGCCGGGGACAAACCAACTCCGTGGAAAATCCTTACCAGGTTTTTTCCTTTAAGAAAAAATCCTCCCAATTCCACGCTTGACAGAAAGCCTCAATCATTGTATCATCTGCACAACTGCTCATATACTAAAAGGAGTGCCTATGTCGACCGACCTTTGCCAATGCCGGATTGTCCATGAACAGCAGGTGGAAAAGGCCAGAAGGGCCGCCTTGCCCCCCGCCGAGCTCGACAGGCTCTCCCAGTTTTTCAAGGCCTTTGCCGACCCTACCAGGCTCAAGATTCTCCAGGCCCTGCACCTCGAAGAGATGTGCGTCTGCGATCTGGCCGCTTTTCTCGGGGTAAGCGAATCAGCGGTGAGCCATCAACTGCGGCTGCTGCGGCAAATGGCCCTGGTGACCAACCGGCGCGAGGGGCCGGTGCTCTATTATCGACTGGCCGATGCGCATGTCAGCCAACTTATCCTCTTGGCGTTGGATCATATCAGGGAGTAACCCATGAACCTAATTTTCAACATCCTCGTCGAATCCTGGCAGCTCCTTCTGGATGCCGCCCCATACATCATATTCGGTATTCTCATAGGCGGCCTGCTCAAGGTCTTTCTTTCGCCTGCCTATGTGGCCCGCCACCTGGGCCAGGGCCGTTACCGCTCGGTACTCAAGGCAGCCCTGTTCGGGATTCCCCTGCCCTTATGCTCCTGCGGGGTGCTGCCTGCGGCGGCGGCCTTAAAAAAACAAGGGGCCAACAACGGCGCCACTACCGCCTTTCTTATTTCTACCCCGGAGTCTGGCGTTGATTCTATCAGCGTCAGCTATGCCTTGCTCGACCCGATCATGACCGTGGCTCGCCCTCTGGCCGCCTTTATCACCGCCATGATTGCCGGATGCCTCGAAAATACCCTAAACCCGCCCAGACCCCATTTGACTATGGCTGTAGATCTTTCCTGCGCGGTGGATGGCTGTTGCAGCGAGACAGGCTGCTCCCCTGCGGAACACACCCATCACCATACCTTGCTTGAAAAAATCCGGGCCGGAATGGGCTATGCCTTTGGCGAGCTCTGGGGGGACCTGGCAGGCTGGTTTTTCATCGGCCTGCTGTTGGCTGGGCTGATCTCTGTCTTAGTGCCAGACGAACTGATCACTACCTATCTTGGCGGAGGCTTTTCGGCCATGCTCCTGATGCTGGCCTTCGGCATCCCCCTCTATATCTGCGCCACCGCTTCTACCCCCATTGCCGCCGCCATGATCCTCAAGGGCGTAAGCCCCGGCGCGGCCCTGGTCTTCATGCTGGCAGGCCCGGCCACCAACATGGCCACCATCTCGGTTCTGATCGGCCTGCTGGGCAAACGCACCACCGTAGTCTATCTTGCCTCCATCGCCGTAACCGCCGTGCTCTGCGGCCTTGCCCTTGACTGGGTCTACGCGGCTTATGGCATTTCGGCCAAATCCACGCTCGGGCAGGCCGGGGAGTTTATGCCCTATCCAATCCAGCTGACCGCCGCCCTGGTGATTCTCGTCCTGTCAGGCAGACCGATGTATACGGCAATCTGGAGCTACTTGAAAAGTAGAGACTGAGAAGTCGAACAACGGTTATGGTTATGATGGTGCCTGTGGGAGTAGCCCCGGCATAAACAGCCCCAAAGAAGATCAGGGATGAACCGTGAACCCAAGAGGGCAGTCAAATTACCACAGGCAAAACCGGGGATTATCTGTTTATTATTACCCTGGGACTCATCATTTAAACGAGGATTTCAATGCTCCCCAAGGGCAGGAAATCCTCTAAAGGAGCGCACATAATCTCCATTCTCCGATGTCCAGTTTGTCAAAAGCCGCTGCTGCCAACAGCGGACGGCTACCAGTGCGCCGCAATGCACAGCTTCGATGCCGCCCACCAGGGCTATGTCAATCTCGTGCTTTCCCACAAAAAACATTCCAAAGAGCCTGGGGATGACCCGGAGATGATCCAGAGCCGAAGACGGTTCCTGGACCTTGGGCACTACCGCAAGGTGTCCGACACCATCAATGAGACTATCCGCGCTGTGCTCTCGGACCTGGGGCGTCCCAGCGATTGCAGCGTTCTTGATGCCGGTTGCGGGGAGGGCTTCTATCTACAACGCCTCAAGGCGTCTTTGACCCATGGCAGCAAAGGGCAACCCCAGATTCATTACCACGGCGTCGATGTGTCCAAGTTTGCGGTTCGCCAGGCCACTCAGCGAGACAGGACAATGGCTTGGTTTGTGGCCAGCGTCAACGATCTGCCTTTTTTGGATGCCTCTCTGAATATCGTGCTCAGTGTCTTTTCCCCGGCAAATATTTTAGAATTTGCCAGGATTCTCAAGCAGAGCGGCAGCCTTGTGTTCGTAAGCCCAGGCCCGAGACATCTCAACGGCCTGCGGGAAATCATTTATCCGATCACTAAGGAGCATGAAGCACCCTCGATCACCGACAAGGCCAAAGAACTTTTCTCCCTTGCCACCATATCCCGGATCACTTACCCGCTCGAGCTAAAAGACAATCAGACGATTAATGATCTGCTGGCAATGACTCCCTATTACTGGAATATCAATCGAGAGACAAAGGCCAAGGTGGCGGCCCTCGACCGGTTACAGCTGGATGTCGATATAGAGATCCGCGTCTTCTATAAAAACTGCTGCGGCACTGCCATGAAGGAGAAGTTGGCTCCGGCCACTGACTCAAAATCCGTCCCGAGCCGCAGCTGAAGTATCACCTGATTTCTATGCTCTTTTGTCTTAAAAGTAAGGCATTACTCCTTCTCCAATTCAAAAAGCTGCCTCGGGTAGCGAGTCGTAAGATCGTATCACTCCACTGATTCCCTCACCCAATCGCAAAAGTGAATTATCCACCTCTTAAAAATTGAAAACCCAAAACAGCCGATGCCTATTTAGATGATTTTACTTAACTCTGTATAATCAAGTATAATAATCCATAAGTTTCGAGATGAGTTGTCGACATTAGGAGCAACGCCTTATCAAACTTAGAGTTGGGGCCAATGTCATTTTCGGTTGACAAACAATGGTCACAACTCTGCTATCTAAACAGGAGGACAAAATGCAAGGAATACGCTACGGATTCATTGTGCTGTCAATGCTGTTATGCTTGGCGACTTCTGCCGTAGCCGAGGTGCGCATCGGTATCGGGATCGGGCTCCCCAATATGAGCATTGGGATCAATCTGCCGTTGTATCCGCAACTCGTACCGGTATCTGGCTACCCGGTCTATTACGCGCCACGGCTGAATGCCAACTATTTCTTTTACGATGGCATGTATTGGGTTTTCCAGAATGATAGCTGGTATGCGAGCTCATGGTACAACGGCCCCTGGTGGTTTGTGGAGCCAGTGTATGTGCCGCTGTTCATCCTGCGGATCCCCGTACGCTACTACCGGCAGCCACCTATATACTTTCGCGGATGGCGTTCGAGTGCGCCGCCCCGCTGGGATAATCACTGGGGCCCTGAATGGGAGCAGCAACGAAGGGGATGGGACAGATGGCAGCGTAGCGCAGTTCCAGCGCGGGCACCACTACCTGTCTATCAAAAGCAATATTCAGGAGACCAGTATCCCCGGGTGGAACAGCAGCATGATCTGCGCAAACAAAAATACCGTTACCAACCGCAAGAGCCGGTAATCCGCGAGCACTTTCAGCAACGTTTAGATCAACAAGCGACCGAGCCTTCTCGGCGGGAAAGACAGGAAGAGCCCCTGAAAATCAAGCCAAGGCAGCAAGATACCCAGCGTCCAACGCCGCCCCAGCAGGACAGCTCAAGAGGCACTTCCTCGCAACCGCAAACCCGGGGTGACGACAACATTCAGAGATCAGCCCCAGATCAAAAACTTCCTCATCAGCCCCCTGCTATCCAACGTGAGCAACAGCAAAGATCGCAAGACCAGAAACAGCAAACAAGTGACAGGGAAGAAGAAAGGGAAAACAAAAATGAGGAACGAGGCCGGGGGCGCAATAATTAACCGGTCTGGTCCATTTAAACTCTGCAACGCACCATTGCAGCCTGAGCAGGCATGAAGCGTTGCAGAGTTTTTTTATAGACATTTAAATTTGAAAATATTTCCTGATGGCAATACTACAACTCACTTAAATATAGGCAGAGAAACCTCTTCTCCAGGAACTCCGTCAATAGGCAAGGTGATGGTGAACAGCGCCCCTTTGCCGCGCACACTCTTGGCCATAATATCGCCACCATGCCGTTTGACAATGCCGTAGCTCACGGACAGGCCCAGACCTGTGCCATCCACCGCTGGCTTGGTGGAAAAAAACGGTTCAAAGATTGAGCCCATATCCTTAGGCCGAATCCCCTTGCCCGTATCCTGGATGAAAATCAGAACATTATCCCCGCTCACCTCGGTGGTGATGGTAATGGTGCCGCCGGTTTCGGGTATGGCCTCTTCGGCGTTGCCGATCACATTGAGAAGCACCTGTTTGATCTGATCCGCCACCACTTGAATCCAGGGCATATCCTGGGCAAAATGTCGTTCCACTATGATCCGTTTATCGCTAAGCTTCTTTTTGCCAAGCAGGAGCAATTCTTCAATAATCCGATGCAGATCAACCGAGGTGACCTTACCGGTGGTGGGCCGGTTAAAATCCTGTAAGGTACTGATCAGATCCTTGACCCGTGCGCATTCGCCAATGGCAACATCGAGCATCTCGGCATCGCTTTTTTCAAGCTTCACGTACTTGCGCAGGCCCTGGAGAAAATTGCGGATACCGATGATCGGATTGCCGAATTCATGGGCGATTGAAGCAGCCAACTTACCCAGGGCGCTGAATTTTTCGGCTTGCAACAACTGCTCATAGATCCGGGTTAACTGATTAGTCCGCTCCTCGACCCGCGCTTCCAGGACATCATTCATCTGCCGGACCTCCGCCTCCATCCGCTTGCGATCTGTAATATCCTGCAAGGTTTCAATGGCGCCGATGATTTCCCCAGCCAGATTCCTGATCGGCGCGGCGGTAAAGAAAAGCCATTTGCTCTCATGGCCAAAATCAAAAAAATCCTCCGCCTCATAGGCCCCCTTAATCAGGGAGGAACGCCGATACTTGCCGGTATAAAACTTGGCGACATGCGACTCTTTAGCGACATCCAGCACCAGGTCGGCCATAACAGGCCGCTGAGAAAGATAAAAGGCCTTCCACTGATTCCTGGTACCCACCATCTCGCCGGCCGTAAGCCCGGTCATCACCGCGCAGGCCTTGTTCCAGTGAGTAAGAATATGATTTTCATCAATAACAAAGGCAGGAATCGAGCTGCCTTGCAAAATCTGCGACAGACGTTCTCCGCTTTCCAGAAGATCCTCTTCAGCCTGTTGCTGTTCAATGATCTTTTGGGCCATGATGGCGCTATATTCCTGATAGCTGCTGGTTCGGGCGACACACTGCTTCTCCAGGGCATCATAGGCCAGACGCAACTCGGCCTCCCTTCTGCGCTCAACGCTCACATCCCGGATCATCTCTGAAAACCCGGCCAGCCTGCCATCTTGGTACACGGGGCTAAAGGAACGCTCAAAAGTGCAAAGCCCGCCTTCCGGACAATTCCGGCTGAAATCCACGGTGAACTTCTTGCCGGATAATGCCTGTTGATAGAGGTCGCTGGCCCAGGCCCGCTGGTTGCTGGGCAAAACATACTGATGACGCGAGCCGGGTTCAACCGTCAGGTTAAACACCTCTTTCAACAAACGGACATAGGCGGGATTGACATAAACAAAACGCGCCTCGGCATCAACCAGGGCAAAGCCCTCCGGCCTGCTTGCCAAAAGCGCGGTTGCCTCAAGAAGCGTTTGTGAAATCAGGGTATCAGTCATAAACTTGTCATATCGTAGATGAAGGTAACAGGAAAATTATTTTTAAATATGGTAAAGCAGAACCAGCAAGTTTTCCATCAAAAAAATAATGCGTGATCTGACAAAACTCCGTTATACTTATGGCTTATAGCTATACTCAGAGTAGCTCCACAACCATAATCTTTCCCGCAGGAAAACCAATGCCAGAAGCAAACCAGACGCATCCACCATCCAGATCATGGTTGCGCGTTACCGTCACTGTCAGCGAAACCATCTCAGACCCTATTGCCGATTTCATCTGCGAGCAGACCGGCGGGGTAGAGCAGATTCCGGTAGCTGCCGCCAACACCGCCCAGGAAAAAATTATCGGCTACCTGGAAAATGATTCTCATGCCCCCGAAAAACTGAAAAAAATTGAAACGTACCTCACGGAATTCACCAGCCTGCTACCTGGAGAAGAAAAAACACAGCTCGAAACAGAAATCATTGCTGATGAAGACTGGAACAAGACCTGGAAAGCGGGTTTTAAGCCCCTGCCGATCACGGCCCATCTGGTCATCAAACCCACCTGGGAATCATACCATCCCGCCCCTGGCGAAAAGGTTATCGAAATGGACCCTGGGATGGCCTTTGGCACAGGCCATCACGCCAGCACCAAGCTGGCACTTGAGTTCATTGAGACCCTTTTTCACAATACCACAACCCCGCCCAAAACCGTTCTCGATGTCGGCACCGGCACCGGCATTTTGGCCATGGCCGCCGCTCTTTTTGGCGCCCAGAAAATTCTGGCCATTGACAATGACCCGGAGGCCGTGAAGGTGGCGGAGGAAAATATCTTGCGCAATGGCCTGCTGACAAAAATTCAAGCAGACAGCATCGCCCTGCAAGACATCAGCCAACAATTTGATCTTGTCATAGCCAACATCATCCATGACACCCTCATTGATCTTGCCTCCGACCTGGCCGCACGTCTGAACCAAAACGGCAGGCTCATCCTGGCAGGAATCCTGACGGGTCCTCAAACCGAGAATATCCGCGCCTCCTATAACGCTCTTGGCCTGAAACATCAGGAAACCAGAAGCGAAGGGGAATGGAGCGCGCTTCTTTTCATCCAGCTATAACTGCCCATGAGCCTCCGCCGCTTCTTCATAAAACCGACAGATATCACAGGAAAAACCGTGCGGCTGACAGGCCCGGAGGCGCACCATCTCCGAACCGTTCTCAGGCTGAGCCCCGGCGATCCCCTTACTTTTTTTGACGGCACCGGGGCCCGTTATCAAGCCCGCATCGCCCAGATCCTCAAAGACCGGGTCACCGCAACCATCAGCGAACATACCCTTGATCCCCAGCCAAAGATCCGTCTGCACCTAGGGCAGGCCCTGCTCAAAGGCCCAAGAATGGACCTTGTTCTGCAAAAAGCCACAGAGCTGGGGGTTGAGGCAATCTGGCTGTTCTGTTCAGAGCATGTAATCCACAAAACACCTAAAGCGGCGCAGATGGAACGCTGGCAGCGCATAATCATTGAGGCCTGCAAACAATGCGACCGGGCCAAGCCACCTGAAATCCATGCCCCCCGGGAACTGACCGATCTTTTGCTCAATCCACCTCCTTGTGACCTAAGGCTGATCTTCTGGGAGCATGAGGCCCAACAAAGACTAACTGATGTCCTTGCCGACCAGAAAAATGAATGCCTGTCCACATTTTTTCTCCTCGGCCCGGAGGGGGGATTCAGCGAAAGCGAGGTAGCCTGTGCGAAGCAGGAAGGCTTTGCTCCCATTTCTTTAGGGCCACGCATCCTGCGCGCCGAAACGGCCACCCTGGCGGCAACTGCCATTCTCCAGTTTGTCCTTGGCAATCTCGATCCGGCCCCCCAGGCAAATCAGGAGAAATCCCCTTGCGTGCCGTAGTGCAAAGAGTAACTCAAGCCTCTGTTTGCGTGGATGGGCTGATCTGCGGAGCCATAGGGCCGGGGCTTTTGGTCCTGCTCGGTGTCGGCAAAAATGATACTCAAAAAGACGCCATGTTTCTGGCCGAAAAAATCATCAATCTCCGCATCTTCGATGACGAACATGGATTGATGAACCTTTCCCTGCTTGAGACACAAGGCGAAATGCTGGTGGTTTCCCAATTCACCCTGTTCGGCGACTGCAGCAAGGGAAGACGCCCCTCCTATTCCACCGCCGCGCCACCAGCAGATGCGGCAAACCTTTACGAACAGTTCATCAATGAAATCCGCACCAAACAGATCACCGTGGCCACCGGCAAATTTCAGGCCATGATGGACGTAACCCTGGTGAACCATGGCCCGGTAACCCTGTTGCTTGACACGGAGAAACACTTCTAACTTCCGCGCGAGACTTTCCCACATATTTTTTCAGTCTCTGCTTTACAAACGTTGCAAGATATAACTATATATTGCAGTATATAGGTTGTTGTGTACGGGCTACTTAATTTTTCCTGAATAGCTTGATTCAGGTACTTTTTTAGATCCGGATGGGCCTTAAATGCAAAAGCTTTGGTCAGATGACCCAAAGGTCATTGGGAAAGAAATACTCAGGATTGTTGCGCAACAAATCCCGGTAACCCTTTTTCAAAAGGGAATAAATCCACGGAGGTTAATACCTTCAGAAATACTCACCAAAGAAACTGGCCCACTTCTTCTGTTTGCCAAAGACGCCACTTACCCGATCGCCAAAAACCCATGTCTATTCCTGTATCAACACCACAAACAGCCTATGCAAAGCTTCAACTCCACTGCCGTACTGGAAACCAGCCGCGAACTGGGAATACTTTTTCCCACCTCAATTATTATAATTCAACGCAGAAAATATCCCCGCTATGAGACAAGTTCCAATTCCGTTACTACCTTCACCCGCAAGGCAAGCCAATATTTAAACCGTGGTTCAATACAAAATATTTCCATTGAGGGGGCAAAGCTGGTTGGGAAATTTTCCCAGCACATTCAAAAAGGAGACCTACTCAGCCCGCTCAGCATGACCCTGCGTTTACGACATGGCGACTCAGAAGAAAAAGTCACCGTACCTGAAGCCATTGTCTGTCAAACTATAGAGCTTGATCAGGAAACCAGGGCTTTAGGCATTCAATTCATCCTGAAGGGCACAGATCAGGAAAATCTCGAACGCTACCTTTCCCTTTGCGCCCTCATAAATCGCTGACCAAACCCAAGCTGATATTTTTTCTTGTGCAACCTTTTGCTCAACGGCTTACCGATGGGCTTTTCGCCACAAAGTGAGCAGGCGCGTCTGTAACTCCACGTCGCCGATGGCAGCAATCAGCAGCTCAAAGCTTTTTTGCGCCTCCAGATCAGCAGGGGGTGAAAAATCGACCGGTGGGGGGCTATCCACCGCTACCTTTTCCTCGCCAAGGGCGGCTTTTATCTGAAAACGAATATCGCTTATTTTCTCGGAACCCCGCACGTTAGCGTTGATCTGCTCAAGCAACGCCTGCTTTTGCAGATGAAGCTGCTGCATCCAGACCGAGTCGGAAACCGCAATCCAAAGCACCGTGCCCCGAATCACCTGCGGTTCGGTCCGTTCCGCGATCTCAGGGCCAACCACCTGCGGCCAGTCAAGAAAAACTGCGTGCAGGCCCAAACGCTTGTCCCACTGCTTTTTTTTGAACAACTCGGCAAAGAGAGAATCTATCCGGATAATTTTTTCGGGAGCGGCCATGGTAATTGTGCCTGATTAAAAAGTAACTTTTATCATAGAGGCCTACGGCCAAGTTGGAGTACTGGGTAATTACGGGCAATTAAGTAGCGGGATTGTAAACAACCCTTGCCGTATTGCAAAGAAATCATTATATACTGCTCACAATTTTCGCTCATTTCCTGTAAGCGTTCAGCAGCACCACATCTGCTTTGTCATCGGCCTGGTCCGCATACCGTATGTATAGCGAACAGGCCTCTTTCGCGCATCTGCGGCACTGCTGAACGCTTACAGTACCGGGTTTATCTGAAATTGGGTGCCCTTGGTGAACGATTATCATTTCCTGGCTATTTTTTTGTACCCACAAGGGCATAAGTTTCGTTTGAGCAGGCAAGCTGCTCAACTCATCTTTAAGCCATACAAACAAGGACTTTTTTCATGGGCTTTCGCTGTGGCATCGTCGGCCTGCCCAATGTCGGCAAATCAACCATCTTTAACGCCCTCACCTCGGCTGGCATCGAGTCGGCCAATTATCCGTTCTGCACCATCGAACCAAACGTGGGCATGGTCCCGGTTCCTGACCCCCGGCTCGACATTCTGGCCGAGATGGCCAGGACCAAGGTCAAGGTCAACGCCCAGATGGAGTTTGTCGATATCGCCGGTCTGGTGAGCGGGGCCAGCAAGGGCGAAGGCCTGGGCAACCAGTTCCTCGGTCATATCCGTCAGGTAGACGCCATAGCCCATGTAGTCCGCTGCTTTGTAGATGAAAATATCGTGCATGTGGACGGCAGCATTGATCCCCTGCGCGACCGGGAGGTGATCAACACCGAGCTGATCCTCTGCGATCTGGATACCGTGACCAGACGCATGAGCAAGACCGCCTCCCAAGCGAAATCCGGAGATGCGACATACAAGGCACAGCTGGTTATTCTGGAGGAGCTGTACGCCCTGCTCAATAACGGCCAACCCGCTCGGGTAGCCAAACTTGACGATACGGGAAGCAAGCTGATGAAAGAACTCTGCCTGCTCACCGCCAAGCCCGTGCTCTATGTCGCCAATGTCAAAGAAGAAGAGATCAACACCGGCAACCCCTGGGTGGAGGCACTGCGCAAAGTAGCGGCGGAAGAAAATGCCTCCGTGGTCATGATCTCCGGAGCGATTGAAGAAGAACTAAGCGCCCTGAGTGTAGCCGAACGCCAGGATTTCCTGGACGACCTCGGTCTTGAAGAGCCGGGCTTGAATCGCCTGATCAAGGCAGGTTACGAGCTGCTGGGGCTGATAAACTATTTCACCGTGGGCGAAAAGGAAACCCGAGCCTGGACCATCAAACGCGGCACCAAGGCCCCGCAGGCTGCGGCGGTGATCCACACCGATTTCGAACGCGGCTTTATCCGGGCCGAGGTCATTGCTTACACTGATTTCGTGACCTGCGGCGGCGAGGCCAAGGCCAGGGAAAAAGGTTTGCTGCGCTTGGAAGGCAAAGAATACGTGGTGCAGGACGGCGACTGCATGAACTTCCGCTTCAATGTTTAACGAAAGAGTGCAGAGTTCCGAGGGCTGAGTGCTGAGTGCTGAGTGCTGAGTGCTGAGGAAAGATTACTAAGGACAACAGAGATGATCAAAACCAATGCGGCACAACTGGTCTGCCAGTCGGTGATCGGCGAGATCACCTCGCCCCAGGGTGGGATCAACCCCTACCGGATCAACCCGGACGGGCATGCGGACGTGTACCCCGGCGTGGGCGGCATCACCTACAACCTGCGGATCGGGGATCTGGCCGGAGAGAAATTCGGCGACCATGTGGAGCCGGCTGTCTCGATCAGCAATTTCACCCAGGTTCAAGGCCAGCCCGGGCCCAACCGGGCCTTGAATCAGTTTTCCTGCGTGGGCAACCTCGCCAGGGTGGTCTCCGGCGACGCCAAGGGCGAAACTGGCCGGGTAACCGGCAAGCATGGCGGCATCGAACATGTGCTGGTGGATTTTGCCCCGGAGGTGCTGGAGCACCTTACCATCGGCGACAAAATCCAAATCAAGGCCTGCGGCTGCGGCCTGAGCCTCCCGGATTTCCCAGGGATCAAGGTGCTGAACCTGGATCCGGCCCTGCTTGCCGCAATTCCACTTAAGAAACTCTCCGATGGAAGGCTCCAGGTGCCGGTGACCCATACCGTGCCCGCCAAGGTCATGGGCTCCGGCATCGGTGCCTCCCATAGTCACAGCGGCGACTATGACATCCAGATGTTCGACCAGGGTGTTGTCAAAGAATACGGCCTTGCCGACCTGCGGCTGGGAGATTTCGTCGCCATTATGGACGCGGATGCCACCTATGGCCGGATTTACAAGACCGGCGGCGTGGTGATCGGCATCGTCGTCCACGCCAGCTGCGTCTTGGCCGGGCACGGCCCCGGGGTGATGATCTCCATGACCTCAAAAGACGGTCTGCTGGTACCAAAAATCAGCGCCAAGGCAAACCTGACCGCCTATTTTGCCAAAATTAAATAAGGTCACAGGCCCGTAACACAAAACAACGAACTGAGATGTTGTGGGTTTCGTGGATTTAGTGGCTAAAAAAATACAAAAGGATACTCCGTGAACAACCGGGAACAACTCAAACAACTGCTACTGACCAAATCCTACCGCCATGGAAAGTTCAAGCTTTCTTCTGGTCGGGAATCTGATTTTTACATTGATGGCAAGCAAACCACCCTGTCCGCGGAAGGCGCGTACCTCTGCGGCAAGCTGATTTTCGAGATCATCCGCAACAACCCGGAAAAGATCGAGGCGGTAGGCGGCATGACCCTGGGCGCCGATCCTCTGGTCACGGCGGTTTCGTTGGTGAGCCATCTGGAGCAGGCTCCGATTCCCGCCTTCATCGTGCGCAAGGAATCCAAGGGCCACGGCACCGGCCAATATATCGAAGGCTTAAGCAACCTGCCTCCAGGCTGTGCCGTTGCCCTGATAGAAGACGTGGTCACCACCGGCGGCACTCTGCTCACCGTGATCGAAAGGGTTGAAGCGGCGGGGTTCAAGGTGGGTATAGTGGTGACCGTGGTTGACCGGCTGGAAGGCGGAGCCGAGGCGCTGGCTGAAAAGGGCTACCGACTGGAGGCCATTTTTACCCGACACACTCTGTTACAGTAGGATCAACGAAATGCAGTGCAAGAAATGCACGGGCCATCTGGAAGTCGCCCGCTCCTGCCGCAGGGTGCGCCTGAAGTGCCAGAAATGCGGCCACGAATACCAGATCCACGAGGTGGCCGACCAGCTGGACGCGGAAACCGAAGAGATCCTCTCCCGCTGGAACTGCGTCATCTACGACTGAAAAGGCTATGGGTGTGGCGAACAATAATATCATATGACCTGCACATTTATGCGAAAGCACAAAAACTACAATGGGGGCCGTTCAGAAATGGGCAATTGCGTTGGCCGTGTGTTTCCCTGCCTGGCTACCCTGTGGCTTTTTCTGTTATCTTTCCCGGGTCTTGTCCTGTCGGCGGCAGCTTCTGAAAAAAACACCATCGGCGAAGTTGAGGATCTGGTTCTCCTACCTTGGGGCGTCACTATTGGGGCACGCATCGACACCGGGGCAGCCACCTCTTCGCTGGATATCTGCGAAGTCGTGGTAAAGGGCAAGGTGGTGGAGTTTACCCTGCCGGATCGCTGCGGCGGCGCCAAATACACCTTGCCGTTGAAGGGCTGGAAGCAGGTGAAATCAGCCACCGGTCAAGCGCGTCGGCCGGTGGTGGAAATGGAGATCTGCCTCGCCGGGCAAAAGATGCCGACCCGGGTCACGCTCACCGACCGTTCCCTGCTCGAATATCCTTTCCTGGTGGGGCGCAATACTCTGCTGC
>Ga0208863_1000604_pt1 | contig 31076 bp, 30 predicted proteins | sample RifOxyD3_FD_184040 | JGI IMG/M metagenome (GOLD analysis project Ga0208863, IMG submission 184040) | Soil microbial communities from Rifle, Colorado - Rifle Oxygen_injection D3 (SPAdes) | ecosystem: Environmental > Terrestrial > Deep subsurface > Rock core/Sediment | place: Rifle, Colorado...
CCCCCGCCGCAACGAATGTTAGCAACCTCAAAGACACTGATCATTATTTTTTCATCACTTCAGCAAGTGCTTTACCGATATCAGCCGGAGAAACAACTACTTTTACTCCAGCCGCTTCTAAAGCTGCCATTTTCTCAGCTGCTGTACCGGCACCGCCTGAGATAATCGCCCCCGCATGGCCCATACGTTTCCCCGCTGGAGCCGTTTGTCCCGCGATGAATGCAACCACCGGTTTAGTGATATGTTCTTTGATGTAGGCTGCTGCTTGGATCTCCAAATCACCGCCGATCTCACCAATCATGACGATTGCATGGGTTTCCGGATCGGCTTCAAACATCGGCAACAATTGCTTGTAACTCAAACCGATAATCGGGTCACCGCCGATACCGACTGCCGTCGTGATACCGAATCCCTCATTAACCACTTGGTTCGCTGACTCATAGGTCAATGTCCCTGATTTAGAGATCAAACCGACATGCCCTTTTTTGAAAATAAAGCCCGGCATAATTCCGATTTTACACTCTTCCGCCGTAATGATTCCCGGACAGTTTGGTCCGATTGTTTTCATGTTTTTCTTAACAGCGTATGCTTTTGCAAACATCATGTCTTTAACCGGAGCACCTTCGGTAATGATAACCGCAAGATCAATCCCCGCATCTGCCGCTTCCATAACTGCATCCGAAACGAAAGCAGGTGGAACGAAGATCATAGAAACCGTTGCACCCGTTGCAGCTACTGCTTCAGCTACTGTGTTGAATACCGGTTGGCCGAGGTGTTCTTGTCCCCCTTTGCCCGGTGTAACACCACCGACGATCTGAGTACCGTATGCCATACATTGCTCAGCATGGAACGTACCCTCTTTTCCTGTAAAACCTTGTACGATAACTTTTGTATCTTTGTTGACCAAAATAGACATTAATTATTCTCCTTTCGCTGCTGCTACGGCTTTACGTGCGCCGTCTGCAAGATCCGTTGCCGCTACGATATTAGCGATTCCGGCATTATTGAGAATCTCTGCTGCTTCAATAGCATTTGTACCATCAAGACGTACAATAACCGGTACATTTACGTTCGTGAGTTTGGTTGCTTCAATAATCCCGTTTGCAACGCGGTCACAACGGACAATTCCACCAAAAATATTAACAAAAATAGCTTTAACATTAGGGTCTTTGAGGATAATATCAAATCCTTTAGCCACCGTTTCTGCACTAGCGGATCCACCGACATCGAGGAAGTTGGCCGGGCGGCCGCCTTCGTAGTTGATCGTATCCATCGTTCCCATGGCAAGACCGGCACCGTTAACCATACAACCGACGTTACCGTCAAGTTTGATATAGCTAAGACCGTATTTGTCCGCTTCGATTTCAGTCGGTTCTTCTTCACTCAAGTCACGCATTTCATTGACTTGGTTTTGGCGATAAAGAGCGTTGTTGTCAAAGCCCATTTTCGCATCAAGCGCCAAGAATTTGCCGTCACCCGTTTTAACCAACGGATTGATTTCGATCATCTCCGCATCGTGGTCCATGTAAACACGATAAAGTGCAGCTGCGAATTTAATGAATGTATTGATCTCTTCAACCGGAAGACCCAAACCAAATGCCAATTTTCGGCCGTGGAAGCTTTGGAATCCTGTCAACGGATCGATAGAAACTTTGATGATTTTTTCAGGAGTATTATGAGCTACCTCTTCGATCGCCATACCACCTTCTGTTGATGCCATCATGATCGGCATTTCAAGTGCACGGTCAAGCAAGAGTCCAAGATAGTACTCTTTTTTAATATCGGCACCCTCTTCGATGTAAACCTTTTGAACGAGTTTCCCCTCAGGACCTGTCTGATGCGTTACCAATTGCATGCCCAAAATCTGGCTAGCCATTTCACGTACTTCAGAAGTTGATTTAGCAAGCTTAACACCGCCCCCTAAACCACGTCCGCCGGCATGGATTTGAGCTTTTACTACCCAAATATTTCCGCCCAGTTCTTGAGCCGCTTTAACCGCCTCGTCGGGTGTAAATGCAATGTGCCCGCGCAGTGTCGGTACATTGTACTTTTTGAATAATTCTTTTGCTTGATATTCGTGAATATTCATCCATTCCTCCTGTTGTAAGTTTACGCTATTGGTCTTGTCATCTCTTCAGGGATGACATATTTATCGAACTCTTCCTCACTTAGCAAACCGAGTTTTACCGCGGTCGCTTTGAGAGTGGAGTTTTCTTTGTGTGCTGTTTTCGCAATTTTTGCCGCATTTTCATACCCGATATACGGATTCAATGCCGTTACCAGCATCAATGAATTTTTCAAATAGGCATCGATCTGATCACGTACCGGCTCAATTCCTACCGCACAGTTATCGTTAAACGAAACGATTGAATCTGCCAATAAACGGACCGATTGCAAGAAGTTATAGGCGATGACCGGTTTAAATACGTTCAGTTCGAAATTACCCTGACTTGCCGCGAAACCGATAGTCGCATCGTTCCCCATAACTTGGCATGCTACCATCGTTACCGCTTCGCTTTGGGTTGGGTTGACTTTACCCGGCATGATCGAAGAACCCGGCTCATTTTCAGGGATAGTGATCTCACCGATTCCACAACGAGGACCTGAGGCCAACCAACGTACGTCGTTTGCGATTTTCATCATGTCCGCAGCCAATGCTTTCAAAGCACCATGAGCGTATACCAACGCATCATGGCTTGTTAATGCGTGAAATTTGTTCGGAGCGGTCACAAACTGGTGACCGGTTAGCTCGGTCAATTTTGCCGCTACACGCGTTCCCAATTCTGGATGAGCGTTTAATCCCGTCCCTACCGCCGTACCGCCGAGGGCAAGTTCACGTACCGCTTCAAGAGAATCTTTCGCCATTTTTTCACATTTATTGAGCATCTCTACCCATCCGCTGATCTCTTGACCAAGGGTTAACGGGGTAGCGTCTTGCAAATGAGTACGTCCGATTTTAACGATATCACTGAAACTTTCCGACTTTGCTTGCAATGTTTTGCGCAAATGTGCGATCGCCGGAAGCAAACGGGTCTCCACCGCGATAACCGATGCTACGTGTAACGCGGTCGGATAGGTATCGTTTGAACTTTGTGATTTATTGACATCATCATTTGGATGAACCAATTTTTGGGTACGGAAATCGCCGCCGAGGATTTCGGTCGCACGGCTAGCCAATACTTCATTGTTATTCATATTCGACTGTGTACCTGAACCCGTTTGCCAAACGACCAACGGATAGTGTGCATCCAATTTTCCGGCCAGCATTTCATCCGCTGCCTGTGCAATCGCATCGGCTTTCTCTTTTGAGAGCATCCCAAGATCGCAGTTAACCAAGGCAACCGCTTTTTTCAAATAGGAAAATGCCCGTGTAATTTCATACGGCATTTTCTCTTCACCGATTTGGAAGTTTTCCAAAGAGCGCTGTGTTTGCGCTCCCCAATAGGTGTCGTTCGGTACGCGAACTTCACCCATCGTATCTTTTTCGACGCGATAACTCATTATTTGGCTCCTTCAAAAAATTTATTGGCATTAAGTGTGTCGATAAGAGATTGTACCGATGCACATGAACGAGCAAACATCTCTTTTTCACTATCATCAAGGGTTACTTCGATAATCTTTTCCGCACCGTTGGCACCCAACATAACGGGAACACCACTTACAACGTCATGAAATCCGTATTCACCTTCGAGATAAACAGCACACGGATGAATCTGTTTCGTATCTTTCAAAATCGCTTCAACCATAATAGCGGTCGATTTAGCCGGTGCATAATAGGCTGATCCCGTTTGGAGAAGTGCTACGATTTCCGCTCCCCCTTTTCGGGTACGCTGAACAATCTCGTCGATCTCATCTGCACTCAGAACATCCGAGAGCGGAACGCCGGCAACGGTCGAATAACGCGGTAGCGGAACCATGTCATCTCCATGACCGCCCATTACGGAAGCACGGATTTGCCCGCCGCCGTAACCGAGTTTTTCTTGAATAAATGCTGCCATACGGGCGCTATCCAAAACACCGGCCATACCGATAACTCGGCTGCGGTCAAATCCGCTCTCTTTAAGTGCAACATAGGTCATGGCATCCAACGGATTTGAAACCATGATAACAATCGCATTTGGAGAATATTTTGCTACCCCTTCGATTACTTCACGGGTTACATTCGCATTGATCATCAGCAAATCATCACGGCTCATACCCGGTAAACGGGGACTACCCGCTGTGATAACCACAACATCACAATCGGTCATATCCGCCATCGTCTCAGCAACGGTAACCGTTGAGTGAGAACGCACCGCAGCAGCTGCCTGGGACATATCGAGTGCTTTACCTTTTGCGATTTCGATTTTGTTATCACGCAAAATAATCTCATGGCAAGAGCCAAGCATAGCGAGGGAGTAAGCGATTGTCGAACCGACATTTCCTGCCCCTACGATTCCGACGCGTTTTCCTTTTACCATTTCCCTACTCCTTGTGTCATATCACTATTTCTCTTTTAAAAAAAAGAAATAAAAGACGATTCAATCGCCTTTTATCTATAGAGAAATCTCTACAGATAAAAAACGATTCCGGCGAACCGGAATCTATCTAGTTAGATTGCGCTGATGATAGCGTTCAATGTCGCACTCGGACGCATTGCCGCCGTAGCTTTTGCATTGTCCGGGTGGAAGTATCCACCGATATCTTGTGGTTTACCTTCTACTGCAAGAAGCTCTTCCATGATTTTAGCTTCATTTTCGGCAAGCGCTTTAGCAACCGGAGCAAAACGAGCTGCAAGCTCTGCATCTGCTGTTTGCTCAGCAAGCGCTTTTGCCCAGTATTGAGCCAAGAAGAAGTGGCTTGCTTTGTTATCCGGCTCGCCTGCTTTACGTGATGGCTCTTTGTTATTATCCAAATAACCTGCATTTGCTTCATCCAATGCCGCTGTAAGAGCTGCAAGTTTGTTATCTTTTTTCGTTTTATTGATGTGACGTAGTGACTCTGCAAGAGCCAAGAACTCACCCAATGAATCCCAACGGAGGTGACCTTCGTTAACGAATTGCTCAACGTGTTTCGGAGCCGATCCGCCCGCACCGGTTTCGAACAATCCTCCGCCTGCAAGCAACGGAACGATTGAAAGCATTTTAGCCGAAGTTCCAAGTTCCAAGATCGGGAACAAGTCAGTCAAATAGTCACGTAGAACGTTACCCGTTGCAGAGATGGTATTTTGACCTGCACGGACACGTTTCAAAGAGAACGCCATCGCTTTTTCAGGTGCCAAAATGTGATATTCAATCCCTGCTTTGTTGAATTCAGGAAGGTATGCGTTCACTTTTTTGATGATTTCAGCATCGTGAGCACGTTTTTCATCCAACCAGAATACTACCGGAACGTTTTCGATCTCTGCACGCTCAACCGCAAGACGTACCCAGTCTTTGATCGGGATATCTTTAGCACGAGACATACGCCAGATATCACCTTTTTCTACGTTGAAAGTCATCAACACACCGCTATCATCGCTTACAGTAACGACACCGTCTTCTGCGATTTCAAATGTAGTCGGGTGTGAGCCGTACTCTTCCGCTTTTTGAGCCATAAGACCGACATTGGATACTGAACCCATAGTCGTTACGTCAAATTGACCGTTTTTCTTACAATCTTCGATGATTTCAGAGTACATCGTTGCGTAACAGCGATCCGGAATCGTCACAACACACTGTTCTACTTTTCCGGCTGGATTCCACATTTTACCGCCGTCACGTACAACTACCGGCAACGATGCATCGATAATCACGTCGTTTGACGCGTGTAGGTTGGTAATCCCTTTGTCAGAATCCACCATTGCCATTGCCGGTTGAGTAGGATAAACAGCCATAATAGCCGCTTCGATTTCCGCTTTTTTATCTGCAGGAAGTTTCGCCAATTTTTTGTACAAATCGCCAAGCCCAAGGTTCGGATTAACACCGATCTCTTTGAAATCTGCCGCGTATTTTTCAAATACATCTTTGAAGAATACCGATACAGCGTGACCGAACATGATCGGATCAGATACTTTCATCATGGTCGCTTTGAGGTGGATCGACCAAAGAATATTTTTCTCTTTTGCTTCAGCAATCGATTCCGCCAAGAACGCACGAAGTGCTTTAGCGCTCATGAACGTACCATCAAGAACTTCTTTATCAAAAGCATTGATCTCTTTCAATACGTTCCCGTTTAGTGCGATCGTTACTTTACCGTCACCATTTTTAGTGATAGATTGCTCATTTGCAAAGAAATCACCGCTGTTCATGTGCGCTACGCGAGTTTTTGAACCTTCATCCCATGCACGAAGTTTGTGAGGATTTTTCTTAGCGAAGTTTTTAACCGCAACCGCCGCACGACGATCCGAGTTACCTTCACGAAGAACCGGATTAACCGCAGAACCGAGACAGGTTGCATAGCGTGCAAAAATCTCTTTTTCTTCATCTGTTTTAGGCTCTTCCGGATAATTTGGAAGATCGTAACCTTGACCTTGAAGCTCTTCAATACACGCTTTAAGCTGTGGTATTGAAGCGGAGATATTTGGAAGTTTGATGATGTTACCATCGGGTTGTGTTGCGATAACACCCAACTCTGCAAGATTATCGGGGATACGCTGAGCGTCTGTCATTCTTTCAGGGAAAGTTGCAATAACACGACCTGCAAGTGAAATATCACTTGTTACGACTTCTACGCCTGCTGCTTGTGTGAATGCATTTACGATTGGAAGTAGCGAGTATGTCGCTAATGCCGGAGCTTCATCAATTACTGACCAAATGATTTTTGCCATCAGGTTCTCCTGTTATTTTTTTTATGAAAGCATGATAACACTTAGTTTGACGTTTTTGTTATTTGGCCCTCCAAAGCGGATAAAAAGTTCTCAATGTGTTTCATTTTGTAGCATTTACTATGTTTTTACGGTGTGTAGAAAAGTAACTACTGTAAATATGTTCCCCATTTTTGCCTCGAACGAAATAAAGGTAATCGGTACGCTTCGGATGAATAGCGGCTTGAATTGCATCTTTGGAGACATTGCAAACAGGGTACAGAGGCAAACCTTTGTTTTTATACGTATTATAGGGGGTTCTATCGGTTCGTATTCTCTTTGCCGTTACTTTTTGATGGGAGTATTCACCGTAATTCAAAGTACCGTCCATTTGAAGACGCATCCCCTTTTTGATCCGATTATCAATGACGGAGCTGACAAACGGCATATCCGATACCGAAGAAGCCTCTTTTTGTATAACCGATGCTTTTGTTACAATTTGTAACCATTTCTCTTTGCTAAAAGGCTGCTTATACTCATCGGCCCAGCTTCTCATCTTTTTATCCGATTCGTTTAATAGGTGAACGATCAATTCCTTTTCACTAATTTCATTCGGGATACTGTAGGTATCGGGGACAAAACTCCCCTCCTTAAACGGGGCATGCTGTGCATAGGCATCTTGAAGCGCTTTCCTGTCAAGAGAGAGTTCATCACTCAGCTGACGTAAAAAAACAACCGTCGTCTCTCCCGGAATCAGGGTGATCTGACGTGTAGCCGCTTTCGCCGTTGTCAGTTTGTAGAGATACTCGATGCGGCTCATTTTCTCTTCTTTAAGATCGATCCACCCTTGCTGAGGCTGTCCGAGCAGGCGGAGGATGAAAGCATCAAGCGTATGGACATTTACCCCCTCCTCTTGGAGGTGTGCTATACTTTTAAAGACGGAACCTTGCGGTATGAAGACGATTTTTGGGGATGTGACAGTAGAAAACAGGTAGGTCATGAAAGAGACGCTCATCACCAATATTATCCCTAAAACCCATAGATACATTCTTTTTGGTTTGGTTTTTACTTTTTTTCTAGGTTTTTTCACGTTTATCGCTTTATTGGAAGGTATTAAGATCGATCATTTGACGTTCAAGGGTGTCATAATCGAGAAATTATATCTCAAATGGGAAAATTCATTCCTTATCAAAGCCTCAAAAATTGATTTAAGCGCCCTGAAAACGGATAATCTTCCCGTTACCTTAAAGCCCTTGGGAAAACTTCCCCCTTTTATACGCAATCTCCAGCGCTGGGTGAAGCAAATCGATATTAATACTATTCAATATGATAATATTACCGCTTCCCTTCATTATCGCGAAAACCTTCCTGGAACCATACGCCTTAACTATGGGATGAACACCTGCAATGGTACCTTTACTCTTAATGAGGAGACGTTTGACTTATCGTTGCCGCAATGTACCATCAACAATGCTCTTCTTAACGGAAATTTAACAGTACATCTTGCACAACAGCGTTTGTTCATCAATGCACACATGAATCTTCCCCAAACCCCTGCCCTATTGATCCGTGCATCAGGGGATACCGATAGTCTTAGTTTTGATATCCGCGCCGACCGATCTTTTACCACCATCAAACCGATCGTTGACTTCTTCAATCTTGACGCCGACGTCCAACCGTGGATTACCCAATATGCAAAAGCCTCTTTGGTCACCCTTCACCGTTTCAAAGGGAAATTTCATTATGATAATCCCGAAGAGCTGCTCACAGCCCTGCGTGCCGATGCAACCGTCGCCAACGCTGAATATACCTTTGCACAGGGTTATGAGCCGATCACCGCTCCTCAAGTCGATCTCACCTTTGTCCACGGAAAACTCCACATTCTCCCCATCAATGGAACTTTCTATAAACTTCCAACCGAACAAAGCCGTCTCTCAATCGATTTCACAACGCCGCATACCCTGTTGAATATCCATATACAAACACGTAACGCCATGCTCAATGATCCCATTTTGTCCCTCTTACGCTTTTATGACATTACCATTCCCATCAAACAAACGGCCGGAGTCTGCGATGTCAATCTGGACCTCACCGTCAACCTGCATACCCTGGATACAACGGCACAAGGGGTATTTCGACCTTCCGCATCAGAGCTTTTACTTGAGAAAATTCCACTCCGTTCGGAGGGGGGAATCGTTACGCTCGATAATGCCCGTGTCCGTTTCGATCATTTCACGGCCCATTACGGTAATGATATTGCCCATGCCCGTGTTCAAGGCGAATACGATGCCGCGTCCGGTCACGGTCTTGTCTCCATCAATGCGTATGAGGTTACCCCTTTGGCCAACAAAAAGCATTTAACGTTATCGGATTCCGGCGAACCACTCCGCGTCAACTATATCATTTCACCCAAAGGTGACACCCTCAATGTCATGCCCTCTGAATGGTATGTATGGGGTGAAAAACTGCGTATTGAAGCCTTTCAGGCTCCTTATGATTATCACAATGCTTCCAGCTCCGTTACAACTCTCCCCTTTAGCATCTCCGAAACCATCCACGGTAACATCAATGCCGTGTTTAACGGGGCCAAACAACAAACCGATCTTCAAATCGAACTCAAAGATTTTAAATTGGGAGAACTACAGCTCACTCATGCCCCGTTTACGATCGATATTCATTATGATAGCAACCGTTCAACGCTGCACAGCAATACCGCTTCAGCATGGAGCATCCATCAGCTCCCCCTTCTGATTTCCCCTTTTAGTGCAACCTTACGAGAAGATGAAATCACTTTTGAGGGTATTGAAACACTTTTGGGAGATCTTCTCAAAGCTAAATTCACCGGCAACTTTTCTTTGGAGAAACTCAAAGGATCGATTCGTCTCGATGATATGGTTCCCCTCAGCCCGAAAATATCGCCCCTTGTCGATGCCCAAGAGTCGCTTCAACTGAAAGTCGATGCTTCCGAGAATGAAATTGTGTTGGATGCCCCTGCACTCAAATCCCATTTTTCTACCATTCCGAACGGATGGAAAATTTCACTGGACGAGATTGCTCTGCTCTCCAAACACTCTCCGATCCTGCGACGATACCATGTGGAGAACGGCAATCTCAATCTTTTCTATACTCCGAAAAACGGACGCTATACCTACAGCGGTGCCATCGAGTATCCGTATTCGCTGATGATGATTAACGACCAGCCGATCACCCACTATCACTTTAGCGGCAGCTACCAAGAGGGGCATTCCACTATACGCGTCAATAACCGTCTTGTCATCAACCGTTCCAATGACCAAATTGACGTCAATGCTAAAAATATCGGTATCAACGTTCCCCAGCTGTTTCACTTCCTCTCCGCACATCAAGAGAAAAAAGAGAGAATCGGGAAAGAGGAGAGTGATATGTACCCGATTCGTATCCATGCTTTCAACACCCATCTTTACCTGATGAAAGGACGAAAAATCGTCGCTGACCGTATGGAAGCGACCTTGAATAATTATGATCTGGATGCTTCACTGTACCATATGGGGGGATCGGCAGATCTTAAAATACGCAACGGACTCTTTTTTATTGACGGAAGCGGGTTCAACGACAAATTCATGGATCATCTCTTTGCCATGAGCGATTTCAGCGGAGGGAAATTTTCGTTTCAAGCCAAAGGGGAAGCCGATACCTTTGAGGGGATCATGCGGGTCGAAAATACGATACTCAAAGACTACAAAGTTCTCAACAACGTCTTGGCCTTTGTCAATACCGTCCCCTCTTTGGCGACGTTCTCGCTCCCCAACTACAATACTCAGGGGCTTCCGGTCAAAGAAGGTTATGCCCATTTTTCCTATAACAAAGGAGTGGTGAACGTCGATAACTTCACCCTAAACTCACCGGAAATCAAAATACTCGGAGAGGGACGTGCCGATCTAAAATCGCAAACCTTAGAGGGGGCACTCACCCTCAAAACCGATCTCGGTTCAGCCCTCGGTAAAGTTCCGATGGTGGGATATATCCTCTTTGGCGAAGACGGTTCCCTCTCAACCACCCTCACCCTCAACGGAAAGCTCGATGACCCCAAAGTAGAGACGGCTATCGCCAAAGAGATCGCGACCGCACCGTTTAATATCCTAAAGAGGACGCTGGTATACCCATTTTTGTGGATGATACCGGATGAGAAGAAGAAAAAGTAGAGTATTGCATAGAAAGAAAAAGTTTTCCAAGATTCCCATTATAATGGGAATACGAAAAAATTACTCGTTACGAAGAACGGTCAGAACATCCACTTCAGAGGCTTTTTTCGCCGGATACCATGCGGAAAGCAAGACGATCACAAACGCTCCGATAATGATCGAGAAGAAATCGATCACACTCAGATCAAGCGGCAGTGTCGAGGTGGGATAGACGTCAGCGGGGAGGGAGATGATCTCAAACGTTCCGAGTACCCACATCCCCAGAAAGCCCAAAATCGCCCCCGTCGTAATCCCCAAAACACCGATCACGATTCCGAGGATCAAAAAGATATTTTTAACCTCTTGCTTCGACGCTCCCAGGGAGATCAGGAGGGCGATTTCGCTGCGGCGGTTCATGACGGTCATCAGCAGTGAGGAGATGATATTGATCGCGGCGATAAGGATAATGAGCATAAGGACGATAAAGAGGGACATTTTTTCCATCTTCAACGCGGCAAAAAAGTTGCCGTTGTCTTCCCACCATCCGCGGATCGATACCGTATTTGGCAAAACGGCCGCAATACGGAAGATATCGGCTTCGGGATTCGGGGTGTGGATATGGATGCCGTCATAAAGGTTTTCAGGAATTCCCAAAATACGCTGCAGCGATTCGATCGAAGTATAGGAGAACCCTTTGTCATAGGCACTGAGTCCCGAGTTGAAGGTCGAAACCATCTCAAAACGTTTGATTTTAGGGGTGAGAGCCAAACCGCCCGGTTCCATTTGGGTAAAAATATAGGTCAGTTTATCCCCATCTTTGAGGAGAAACTGCTCTTTTAGGGTTTGCCCCACCATAACCTCAAATTTCTCCGGTACTCCCTCTTGCAGCCCTTCTGCCACAATACGGTTTACTTTTGCTTCCTGGGCAAAATCGACACCGAAGAGATATCCCCCCTCCATCTGATCCCCGCTACGGGACAATACGGCCGAGGTGACATAAGGGCTAAAAGAGAGATCGGGGAACCGGGTACGGAGATTTTCGAGCAATGCCGTATTCACCGTGCCGAAAAACTTGGGTTGAATCGTGAGGGGATAGTTCATCACGGTGAGTTTTTTCTTGAACTCGTTGTCAAAACCGTTCATGAGGGCCATCGCGATAATAAGAACCATCACTCCCAGCGCGATTCCGGAGAATGCGAGGAGTGCGGAGAGGAAGATAAAAGGCTGCTCTTTGTCAAAGCGCAAAAATCGTTTGACAAGGTAGGAGACGATATTCAAGAGGCAAATACCCCTTTTTTCGGTCCTGATTTGCCGCAGCAGTTTTTGTATTTGAGCCCGCTTCCGCAAGGACAATCATCGTTCCGTGAGATTTTTTTCTCTTCACCTTCATGTTCTTGATGATTAAGGCTCATACGGAAAGCTTCCTGTTTTTTCTCCAATTCCATTTGGCGGGCGAAGGCTTCGGCTTCCTCTTCAGCACTCTCGACTTTGAAACGGATTACATGAAGGGTTTTTATCGTATCGTATTTGATCGTCTCAACCAGTTCGCTAAAGAGGTTGTAACTCTCTTTTTTGTACTCGACCAATGGATCTTTTTGGTTGTAGGCACGCAGACGGATCCCCGTTTTCATACTGTCCATTTGGTAAAGGTGTTCTCTCCATGCGGTGTCGAGCGTTTTGAGATAAATCTCCCGCTCGATTTCGCTGCGGAGTTTATCATCCACTACCGACATTTTTTCGTCATATTCGGATTTCAGAGCATTCAAAAGAGCGGCACGAATAGATTCGACGTGCATATCGGTAAAAATGGAACGATCCATGTCGGCATTCATCTCCTCTTTGAGCGTCAATACCAAACGCTCAAGATCAATCTCTTCTTCGGGAATCCCCTCAAAAATACCGCAGAATGCCAACGTGCGATCGACATAGTCACTGCGGATAAGGTCGATTTTATCGGCAATGTGAAATTCAGGATCGAGCAGTTCGCCGCGAAATTTATAAACGATTTTACGCTGTTCGTTGGCGACATCATCGTATTCAACGATGTGTTTACGCCCTTCGAAGTGCATATTTTCCACTTTTTTCTGTGCTTTCTCGACCGCACGGGTTACCATTGCCGATTCGATGTATTCGCCGTCTTCAACACCCAGACGCTCCATGATCGATTTAATCTTGTCAGATCCGAAAATACGGAGAAGGTTGTCTTCGAGAGAAAGGTAAAACTGGCTTGTCCCCGGATCACCCTGACGTCCCGCACGACCGCGAAGCTGGTTGTCGATACGGCGGTTTTCATGACGTTCGGTTCCGAGGATATAAAGACCGCCGAGGGCTTTAATCTCATCGCTCACTTTGATATCGACCCCGCGCCCGGCCATGTTGGTCGCGATCGTTACCGCCCCTTTTTCACCCGCGTTTTTAATAATCTCGGACTCTTGCGTATGATTTTTCGCATTCAAAACCGTATGCGGTATTTTTTCGGCTTTGATGAGGAGATGAAGCTTTTCCGATTTTTCAATCGATGCGGTACCGATCAGGATCGGCTGCCCCTTCGCATGGAGCTCTTTCACTTTAGCAATAACAGCGGCAAATTTCTCCGCTTCGGTTTTATAAATCAAGTCGTTCAAATCTTGGCGGATGACCGGGACATTGGTCGGAATCGAAATAACGTCGAGATTGTAAATCTGGGCAAACTCGGTCGCCTCGGTTTGTGCCGTACCGGTCATCCCGCCGATTTTGTCGTACATACGGAAATAGTTTTGGTAGGTGATATCGGCGAGGGTTTGGGTCTCTTCTTTGATAATGACCCCCTCTTTGGCTTCCAATGCCTGATGAAGCCCCTCAGAATAGCGGCGCCCCTCAGAAAGGCGTCCGGTAAACTCATCAACGATAACGATTTGTCCCTCTTGGATCACGTAATCGACATCGGCTTCAAAAATATAGTTCGCTTTCAACGCTTGGTCGAGGTGGTGTGAAAGTGCCGAATTTTCGATGCTGTAGAGATTGCCAACGCCGAAAAGCTCTTCCGCCCGCTCAATCCCCTCTTCGGTGATAAGGATAAGACGGTCTTTTTCATCGATTGTAAAGTGTTCCTCTTTGACGAGGGCTTTGGCTACCGCATCGGCACGGGTATAGTTTTCCAGTGTACGGTTGGTAGGCCCGGAGATAATGAGCGGGGTACGCGCTTCATCGATCAAAATCGAATCGACCTCATCGACGATAACGTACGAATGGCCGCGCTGAACCATGTGCTCTTTGCTGTAGGTCATATTGTCACGGAGATAATCAAATCCGAATTCATTGTTCGTACCGTAGGTAATATCGCAGCCGTATTGTTCGCGCTTGGAGGTCGGGTTATACCCGCTTTCGACCAATATCCCTGTACTGTATCCCAAAAATGCGTAGAGTTCGGACATCTGCGTGCCGTCACGGCTTGCAAGGTAGTCATTGACCGTAACGACATGTACTCCTCTGCCCAACATCGCATTCAACACGACCGGCAATGTCGCAACGAGGGTCTTCCCCTCCCCTGTTTTCATCTCAGCGATACGCCCCTCATGAAGAACCATACCTCCGATGAGCTGAACGTCAAAGTGACGCATTCCTAACACACGTTTACTCGCCTCACGCGTAATAGCAAACGAATCGACCAAAACATCATTCAATGATTTACTGCCGCCGAGGACCGATTCTTTGAGTCCTTGAAACGCACTTTGGAGCTCTTCATCGCTCATGGCGCTAAAATAAGATTCTCGGGCGTTTATCGCCGCAACATTTTTACGATATTTTTTGACTTCTCGATCGTTTTTAGTACCGAAAATTTTCCCGACTAGCGATTGGAGCATTAAAAACCTTCATTATGAACAGTATTGAAAAAGTCACTGATTTTAGCATACGAAATCTATTGTTTGGATTAATGGGCATAGGGTACAATGTCATAATCACACTATTCAAGGATTTTATGTGCGTTTTTTACCACTTCTTTTTGCCCTGACGCTTACCCTTGCGGCTTCCCCCAAAGAGATCAACTCTTTTAACAGCAAATTTGTACAGACGATCATTGACGACAATGGAAAGAAAATCGTTTATACGGGCGAACTTTGGGCGACAAAACCTCAAAATGCCCTCTGGGCCTATCACAAACCGGTCCAAAAAAGTGTTTACATCAACGGACAAAAAATTACCGTCATCGAGCCAGTGATCGAACAAGTCACCCTTCGCAGCCTTGATGATGAGATCGATTTTTTACAGATTATCCAAAAAGCCAAAAAAGTCGATAATGACAAATACAGTGCTACGGTAAAAGGACAAACCTACAATGTCACTTTTAAAAATGATCTCCTCAGTTCCATCGGCTATACTGACGGATTTGACAACCGTGTAACGATCCTCTTTAGCAATCCGACGCAGAACAAAACGATTGAGGCAAGCCGATTCAAACCGGTTATCCCTAATGATTTTGACATTATTAAAGATAAATAAGATTATTTTTCATGAAGTAAATTCTCGTTTCCAAGATCAGATCACACTTGGGCACAGATACGTTTCGTTACTGACATAATCGACGCGCAGATAAGCCGGACCGCTTGTATCAACGTAATCGCTGCTCCACGGCTCGACTCCCTGCGATGCCCAGAGATTGATAAAGATGTTTCCGGGAACAGACGGCAATGCTCCGCGAGAACCGTCTTCGGTATGAATCAGTGCCCCGTCAACGTACCAATCAAGCTGATCTTCCCTCCACGCAAAGGAATAGCTGTGAAAAGCAGCCGATGCATCGAATCCAAGATCGATTACCGTCGGATGTTCCACGTCATTGGTCCAGTAGTTAAGCTGAACTTTCGTCGGGTCGTCACCTTTGATCTCAAAATCGATTTCGTCGTGTTGGGTCCCCTCCGAGACGCCCGTGTAGGTAAAAAAGCCGTTGATAGTCCCGGGAACATCGGACGCCTGCAGCGAAATTTCGTAAAAACCGTATCCGTACGTTGCATCCGTCCGATACTCACCCGAAACCAGATTTCCATCAACGGTATCGAGCGTTATCGTCATTTCTCCCTGACTAAAGGCAATCTGATTCGGATCCCAATCGCTGGCGAACATCCCCCCATTCGCCCATGCGGATTTGTCCCATACGGCGTCATCGAACGTATCGAGCGGATCGCTCCAATCGGGACAATCGGTAACGGCCAACTCTACGATGGCGGATGAGCTTTGACCGATAGTGTTTATAGCTGTAACCGTGAAAGTATAGGTATTATCGCTCCCGCTGTCGAGAGGATTTTCAAAATCAGGTGCAGTGTTGAAACTGACGGCACCGCTGTGGACATCAATCGTGAACAATGTACCGTCCGCCCCGCCGATCGTATAGGATACCCCTATATCATTGTCGGCAGTTGCATCGTAGACACTTCCTCTGGTATTTTCAGGGGTACTGACCGTTGAGGAAGAGGTAAAAACAGGAGCAGGTGTCGAAGTGTCACCTCCTCCCCCTCCGCCTGATAGCGCGATCCCGCCCCCTACAGCTGCTCCGAGCCCAACGGCCGTCCATGTAAACGCTCCCCATGATGTTGACGTTGCGACGGCGGATTCTTGTATCCCCGTGACGGAACCAATCATCATTTTTTGTCCGTTCGTACTTACAAACACTTCTCCCTTATCGGCATAACGGGAAAGATCAGAAATTGAGGGGATCGAATATCCACCCTCCGCGTCATTGACGCCGATAACAGAAATATCGAAATCCTCTTGATAAAAAATCGCATCCTCTTCGACATCTTTTTTACCCTTGCCTAATGTCACACCGAGGGGAATCTTGTCGCTATCGTGTATACCCTTTTTGGAATTCCCTTTTAACACACTAAAAATATTTTTTACCATGTACACAATCTTTCTAAAAAATTAATAATTACAATTTAAATATTATATTATCTTATTACTTAGTTAATGATATTCGCATCTCGCCAACACTCTCTCCCGACCGTTTTTACCCGTCTCACACTGGAACGTCGTATGGTTAATACCGATCTCTTCGAGCATATGGGCCAAATCAGGGAGAATGCTATTCGCCGCACTGAGAGGCAAATCCTCATAAAAGTTGAGGCGTGCTTCCAAAAATACCGTCTCGTCGTCCAACTGCCACAGATGGATATGATGAATGCTCTCAATTGCTTCAAAACCCTTCACTATTTCGACAATCGTATCGAGCGAAATATGCGCCGGCGAAAATTGCATCAACATCCCCGTAGATTCGCGAACGATCCCGAAGGATGATCGGATAAGGTAAAAGGAGATAAGTAACGACAACAGCGGATCAATCCAATACCATCCGTAGAAATAGATCATCACACCGCCGCCCAATACGGCAAACGACGTCATCAGATCCCCCATCAGATGCAAATATGCGGAACGGATATTAAGATTATGATCTGCATCGCGGTGGAGAAGCCATGCTGATAGACCGTTTACCACGATCCCCAATCCCGCCAACGCCATAACCCATATTGATTCCACCTCGTGAGGCATGATAAAACGCTGTACCGATTCGATAATCAAATAAAGAGAAACCGCGATCAAGACCGACGCGTTAAAGAGTGCTGCGAGAATTTCAGCCCGTTTAAATCCGAAGGTTTGGCGGATATTTTGGGGACGATGGGAAAGTCTGTGGGCGTAATAGCTGATGAGCAGACTCATAACGTCGCTAAAGTTATGGAGGGCATCACTGAGCAATGCCAAAGATCCGGATACAAGCCCCCCGACAAATTGCGCCGCCGTTATAATGAGGTTAAGGATAACGCTGAAGAGAAGTTTCCCTCCGCTGATCGAGTGGTCATGATGATGGTGATGATGTTCCAAAATTTTGCCTCAATTAGGATGATGACGTTTTATCATAGAGAAACTTACATCTTTACCTCTGTACACATTTTATGGTGTACAATATAAAAAAGTAAAGGGAGACAGAATGCGCATTCATCCACTTTTATCTTTACCCCTCTCGCTGGCCATCGGAACATCCGTTTATGCTTCGCCATACTCGTTATCAATCAGTGCCGATACGACACGGTTTGATTATGCTGAAACCGATCAGGATGGGCTGTTAGCCGATACCGAAACAAACGATTTCGGCGAGATCGGCGGTTTTACCCTCTCGCTTGAGCCAAGTTATCAAGGATTTTATCTCACAACAAGCTACAGCAGCGGCAATACCGACTACATCGGCGGAACCAATCTCGATCCCACTTATGGTTCCTTTCGAACAACGACCCAAAACTCTGTTCTTGACTACAGCGCCGGATTTAAATCCATTACCGTCCTCGATCAGTACGGAGAGTTAGAGATGCCGTTTAAACTGGGATTGGGCTATCGCGAATGGCAGCGAAACATTCAGGGTACCTATGACGTCTCAGGCGTTAATGAAACGTACGATTGGGGATATGTCGATATCGGCATCGGTTTGCATTTTGCCATTTCGCCCACTGCGATGCTCGGAGTCGATGCCAGCTATCAACAAGCTTTCAATGCCCAAATGTACGAAAATCTGCACGGCGATACCTTTTCGCTCAATAATGTGTACGGATACAAAATAACGGTTCCCCTTGAGGTTGCCTTGAGCGACTCACTGAACCTCTTTTTTCACTACAACTATGAATACTGGAATATCGGCGCTTCTAACGTAGTTGACGGATGGTACGAGCCCGACAGCGAAACGAAAAATCAAACTCTCTCTGCCGGATTGAAGTTCTGGTTTTAAAGCGGTTCAAATCATCTGAGAGGGAGTTAGGAATCGTGCTGTATGCCATTCACAGGCTGCAAAATAAAAAAGCAAAATTTTTGCTCGCCGCATGAGGGTGTCAGGTGGATGCTTTCGACAACGTCTACAATCGTAAATAGGTTTTCGACTATGTTCTGCATCGTGATGCGATCATACTGCCGGACGGGAAGATCACTGCATCTATCGGGTCCATCCAAAGCAAACGTACCGATAATCGCATACCCATCAGACCTGAGTGAATCATACATCGTCTGTACATACGCCTGCTGTTCCTTCTCTTCTTGCAAAAAATGAAATGCTGCCCGATCGTGCCATAGATCATACCGATCCGGCAATGAAACGGTCCGAACATCCTCTATCAGGTAACTAGGGATTTTATGATTGTCGCCTAAACGCTCTTTCACGATATCAAAAGCTTCTTTGGAAAGGTCCAGCCATGTAATGTTTTTGTACCCAGCTTTAATAAGCCCATCAACAAAAGTAGACGCTCCAGCCCCGACGTCAATCACCGAAGCTTCTTTTGAAATCCCTATCTTTTTCAGCAAGTCTAATGAAATCTCTGCGGATGACTGGTACCATCCCACCTTCGTATAATCTTTCGTTTGATAAACGTTCTCCCAGTGTTTTCGTTTTTCCATGGATGACCTTTACCCGGAATGTTTATTCGGATTCAACGCTAAATCGCTGTAGAGGGCAATAACCTCCTGTGACATACATGACGCTGTAGCCATATTAATCCTTCTCTCTCACTGTTTTAACTTATTTTTAGACAATTATAATTATCATACCCTTAAATGATTAGCAAATTTGCTAAATTCCTAATTGGAGAGACGATAAAAAAACTTCTTTTCGTTCTGCTTATGACCTTTACCCTGAATGCATCCGAAATCAACTGGCTGCACACCTATAAAGAGGCCGCTGCCCTGGCTAAAAAAGAGAACAAACCGATGGTAATTTACATGCACCGTCCCGGATGTGAATCGTGCGATTTTTTAGAAGAAAAGGTTTTTAAAGACGATGCTTTGGCCACGTATCTTAACGATCATTACGTACCGACACTGCTTAACGTCAGCAAATCGGATGCACCCAAACATTTGATCGTCAGTGCAAGCCCCGTTTTCCATTTCGTCAATGTCAAAGGGGAAAAAATAGAAGAGACCCAATACGGCGGGAAAAACGCCAAAGCTTTCCTTAAAATTCTTCAAAATGTAGAAGCTAAATTCACCAAGAAATAAATACGTTTTCTTTTTTCACTTTCTTAGGCTTATCCCCATAAGCCGGTGAATTACCCTTCTATAGCAATCCGAGTTAACGATACTCTTTATGTACTACACATACTTTAGAGATGTTTTATAGGCTATAATTTATGCAATTATTTTTTGTTGCGGAGTATGAATGTCATTAGCTGAGTTTGATACAAAAATAAACCTAATGAATTTCAAAGCTTGTTTTCGTGATAATTCTTTTAACACACCTCTCCCACCTCTACACAAAGTGCCAACGGAGGGGTTTTCTGCATGAATGACTTCCACAATCAGCTTCAAAATATCAAAAATCAGTCAAACAGTTATACTAAGCCTCCCAAAACATTCGAAGATCAACTCCAACTTTTAATAGAAAAAAATCTCATCATTTCCAATCAAACCTATGCACTGAAAAAACTCACCCATATCAACTATTACCGATTAAGTGCCTATTTTCTACCGTTACAGCATCCAAAAACTTCAGAATTAAGCGGGATTTTTTTAGAAAACGTCAATTTTGAAGATATTCTGGAACTCTATTTTTTCGATGTAGAGCTGCGTAAAATCATTTTCAAAGCGATCGAAGCCGTCGAAGTTTATCTTCGTACACAAATCGCCTATCATCACGGAGTATCATACGGAGCTTTCGGCTATCTTGATCCGAATAATTTCAAAACTACACCCGAATTTTACGACAAGGTTATGTTCGCTATTCGAGAGGAAACAGGGCGTTCGAGCGAAACATTTATCTCCCATTTCAGAGACAAATACGGCACTACCGATCTTCCGGTCTGGGCGATGGTCGAAGTAGTCTCGATGAGCACCCTCTCAAAAATCTACGCGATGCTCAAAACCATAGAACAGCAGGCTGTAACCTCAGCACTAAACGGTGTGGGTAAAGACCTCTTTCACAACTGGTTCCACGCACTTACCGTCATACGCAATATCTGTGCTCATCATAGCCGCCTATGGAACAAGACACTGGGAGTCAGTTTCGAAAAACCACGCAAAATAAAGTCCTTTCACCCGTTGCAAGGAGATAAAATTTTCTTTGCTCTCAGCGTGATTGCATTTATCCTCGATGCCATCGGCGAAGAGAGCGACTTTAAAAACGATATTGGAACACTAATTGCCGCTCATCCGAAAATCAATATCAAAGCGATCGGGTTTATTGATGGATGGGATAGTATGGAGGTTTGGCAATGAATGAATATGATCGTTTTATTCTGGATGATGTAATCCCATTAACAGAGGATTTGATCGAGCAAATTTATGAAACTGGAAAAATTGTTTTAAAAAGTGCTGGTAATGCATTAACGTGGAATGGTTTGAGTGGAGGAATTGATGCAATCGAAGCTCTCAGACTAAAAAGTCACGAGCAAAATATTCGAAAACTACTTGCCCATATTAACAATACAGAAGATATAAAGGACTTTATAAAAAAAGCCAACGAAAAACAAAAAGAATTTATGACCCTAGTTCTTATTAAAACTGCAAATTTAGAGAATGATATACAAATTTTTATTATGGCTCGACTTGTTCAGAATATGAAAAATAATGGCTCACTCAATTACTATGAATCATCACTTTTTGCCAATATCAATTCGTTAACGTATGAAGATTTTGAGATGTTTTATGAGATTTGGAAAAATAAAAAATCTACCCAAAATGGTCATTTTTATTATGAAATTAGCGAAGAACAATATTTTTACCTTGATGTTCAAAATAAATTATTTAGTTTAGGAATATTAGAAAAGCCAAACTTATATGGCGGGTTTGCACCCGAAGGAGCAACAGAAAGACGACTGAAAATATTCGATGAGACTGGATTCAGCAATTTCTTATTTGACTTATTAATGAAATTCTTTGAAAATAACTAAATCAACCCTATAAGCGCTACAAGAAGTACCGGAGGGGTGACTATCAGTCCCACCTTCATATACTCGCCCCACCCTATTTTGACCCCTTTTTGCGCCAAAACATGGAGCCATAACAATGTTGCTAGTGATCCGATCGGGGTCATTTTGGGTCCGAGGTTACATCCGATAATATTGGCATAGGCTAAAGCACTGTTCCCCGCTTCGGCAATCGCAATATCCATGATCATAATGGTCGGCATGTTGTTCATCACCGAGCTGAGGATCGCGGAGAGGAAACCCGTTCCAATCACGGCGTAGACGGTTCCCATACCTTGTAATTCGGTAATGATTCCCGCAAGATAGGTCGTAAGACCGCCGTTTTTAAGGCCGTAAACGACGACGTACAGCCCGATGCTGAACCACACGACCTGCCACGGTGCGGCTTTGATCGTCATGATCGGTTTGGTTGCTTTAAAGTACGTCGCAATTGATAAAAAGAGGAGCGCCCCGCCGAGAGCAAACAGCGAAACGGGGAGATGATAGGCATCCCCGATGAAATAACCCGCCATCAGCAGTCCCAGAAACGGCCAGCTGAGTTTAAACATCGTCATATTTTTGATCGCCGATTCGGGAGTGGCGAGGTTTTCGATGTCGATACGGCTCGGGATATCCTTTCGGAAAAAGAGCCACAGTACGGCTATGGAAGCGAGGATGCTGAGGAGATTCGGAAGGAACATCGTCCGTGCGTATTCCCAAAAACCTATTTGAAAGTATCCTGCCGTCACAATGTTAGTGAGGTTCGAGATCACAAGCGGGTTGGAGGCGCTGTCCCCGATGAATCCCCCCGCCATCAAAAAGGCGAACATCGCGACGGGATTGAGCTTGAGATATTTCATCTTCGCCAAAATGATCGGAGTGAGGATCAGCGCCGCTCCGTCGTTGGCGAAAAAGGCCGCTACAAGTGCTCCCAAAATCATCATATAGACAAACATCAGATTCCCGTTTCCTTTGGATAAACGAACCATCTTAAGCGCCGCCCATTCGAAAAAGCCGATCTCATCGAGAACCATCGAGAGGAGGATAATCCCGATAAAAGCGAGCGTCGCATCCCAAACGATGGAGGTAACCGTCCATACATCGGTGAGTGTGACGACACCGAGCACAACCGCCGCGATAGCACCGACGACAGCGGTCGTGCCGATCTGCAGCCCCCGCGGCTGCCAAATGATAAAGATTAACGTCACTAAAAAGAGTGAAACAGCTAAAATCATATAAAAATCCTTTTATTTTCCCCGTTCGTGGTGAGCCTGTCGAACCATGAAGTTCTACCCTTCGACAAGCTCAGGGCGAACGGCATATTTTTTATTAAAAGAAATTGTATCATAATATCAACATATCTTGATATATTAAAAAAATAAAGCTATACTTTTAGAAAAGGAGTTACCCGATGAAACGTTTACATCTTCATATCAGTGTCAAAGATCTGAATGAAAGCCGTGCATTTTACACCGCTTTATTCGGTTCCGAACCGACAAAAGTCAAAGAGGATTATCTTCAATGGCTGCTCGATGATCCCTATATCAATTTCGCACTTTCGGTAGGACGTACCGATGTCGGGCTGAACCATCTGGGGCTTCAGGTCGACAGTGACGAAGAGCTCGAAGTCATTGAAAAACGGCTCATCGATGCAGCCATAACAGGAGAAAAGCAAGAAGAGGCACAGTGCTGTTATGCCGCTTCCAAAAAATACTGGGTCCAAGATCCGCAGAATATCATTTGGGAAAATTATCATACGTCTCAGCAGATCGATATATTCGGCGGAGACAGTTTTACAGGCGGTGTCGGATGCTGCACCCCAAGTTTTTCACAAAACGGAAAATGGTCAACCGGCGACTGCTGTAACTAAGGGTACCTATGGAAATATTTTTACAAACCGTATCCGCAGTGAATGACGAAACCCGTATCAAGCTGCTCGCTTTTTTGGATGCCCACGGTCCCTTGTGTGTTTGTGATCTCCAAGAGAGCTTCGGTATGATCCAGTCGCGTCTCTCACGCCACCTCAAAATCCTCAAAGAGGGAGGATTCTTGCGGGTTGATCGGTGTGGTACGTGGGCGTATTACTCTATCCGAAGTCCACTCGATCGTTTCCGAAGCGAAGCGCTCTCAGAAATCCGTTGTCTGGGGATTGAACTCCCCCCTCTTAAAAAATTATCTCAAAATGAAGGTTGTACTCTATGAAAAATGTCTTAATCCTATGTACCGGCAACAGCTGCCGCTCGATCATGGCCGAGGCTCTTATCAATGCTAAAATGGGAGATTGTGTATTTGCCCAAAGCTCCGGTGTCAAAGCCAGCGGCAAAGTAAACCCGAATGCCCAAGCCCTTCTCGAAGAAAAAGGGTACTGGAGAGAAGAATACCACTCCAAAGTAATCGATACGGTTATCAATACCCCGTTTGACCTCGTCGTAACCGTCTGTGATCATGCTCACGAAACCTGCCCGATGTTCCCAAAGGCCGTCAAGACGATCCATGTCGCATTCGAAGACCCAAGCGGTAAAGAGGTAGAGGAATACGCTAAGACATTAGCCCTCATCGAAGAGACACTATTGCCGATCATCAAATCCGAGTTGTGTGACTGATTATGTGGCAGGAGAGCATCGATGTCCTCGTCTATGAATGGCTTCAACTGCCTCAGGGGGAGAAACTCTCTGACGCTCTCAACTTTTTCATCTACGACACCGTAAAAATCCTCTTTTTACTCATTGTTATTATTTTTATCGTAACTTTACTGCGTTCCTATTTCTCCACCGAAAAAGTGCGGGAGTATCTTAGCCGTCGGCATGAATATACGGGAAACGTTCTTGCCGCACTGTTCGGGATTATCACCCCGTTTTGCTCGTGTTCGGCTATTCCTCTCTTTTTAGGCTTTCTCCAAGCACGTATTCCGCTTGGTGTGACGTTTAGCTTTCTCATCTCCGCTCCGCTCAACAACGAAATCGCCATTGCAATGCTCTTTGGGATATTTGGCTGGAAAGTGACGGCGCTGTATATCGGATTCGGTCTTCTTGTCGCCATTATTGGCGGTATTATTATCGGAAGAATGGGGTTAGAGAAAGAGGTTCTCATCGAAGTCAAACCGATAGAGGGGGAGATTAAAGCCGAAAATCAGGTGATAGCGTTTAAAACACGTCTAATCGATGCAAAAGAATACACATTGGATATTCTCCGTAAAATCTGGCTTTACGTCCTGATCGGTGTCGGAGTGGGAGCGTTTATCCACGGGTACGTCCCGACCGAGTTTATCACCTCTATCGCCGGAGCGGATAATCCGTTTGCGGTACCACTGGCAACACTGCTAGGGGTGCCTATGTACTCCAACGCTGCAGGGGTAATGCCGCTCATTGAAGTACTCACCTCCAAAGGGATGCTGTTGGGGACGGCGTTATCGTTTATGATGGCGATCACCGCCCTCTCCCTTCCTGAGGCGATGATCCTCAAGCGGGTGATGAGCCTCAAACTCATCGCCATCTTTTTCGGCACCGTGACGCTGGGGATTATGGGCGTCGGGTATCTCTTTAATGCCATTTTATAGGAGATAAACAGTGGCCATATTAACGGATATAGGTTTTTATATCGCTGCGGCATTTTTCGAAATCTTCGGATGTTACGCGTTCTGGATGGTGATTAAAATGGAAAAAGGGAATCTTTGGATTGCTTTGGGTGTTGTGTCGTTGATTCTCTTTGCATGGGCATTGGCGAAGATCGATGTTCAGTTTGCCGGTAAAGCCTATGCCGTGTACGGCGGTATTTATATTCTTTCTTCCGTAGCATGGCTATGGGGGGTCGAAAAAGTGGTTCCTACAAGGTGGGATCTCATCGGCGGCTTCATCAGCGTCTTGGGTGCCGCCATTATTTTTTTTAATTCAAAGGGGGATGTATGAAAATCAATATTACAAATCAAACCAACGGTGTCAAAGCCTTTCTCGGTGGGTTTAGCACCGAAGAGCTCAGCGCGAAAATCGAAGCATGTCAGAACGGCCAATGTGAGTGTGCCTGTGATCCGACCATCATGCAAAAAATAGAGGGGATAGAACTCGCCTCAGTTGATGGGGGAGCTACGATTACCATTACCGGAGACGTGGATGCACAAACCCTCGCGCCGATGATGCAAGAATGTCTATTAGGAGATAAACAATGAAAATCGAAATTTTAGGCACAGGGTGCTCTAAATGCAAAGCCCTCGAAGAAGCAACGAAACAAGCAGTCGCTCAAAGCGGTAAATTCGCTCAAATCGAAAAAGTTGAAGATATTATGAAGATCATGGAATACAATGTCATGAGCACACCGGGGCTGGTGATCGACGGTAAAGTCGTCAGTACCGGAAAACTCCTCAGTGTTCCTGAGATCGTTGATTTGATCAAAGCACACTAATTTGGAAAGCTTCCTTTTAGGTCTGCTCGAATCGCACGGAGGACTCGTGTTCGCCGGAGCGTTTAGTATCGGTGCCCTCACCTCTCTCGCCCCCTGCTCTATTGTCTCAGTACCATTGCTCGTAGGAAGTGCGCTGGGGATGAGTTCTCACCTCTCGCCCCGTGAGCGGGTACATTTTACCTACATTTTTGCATCTTTGTTTGCGCTGGGTGTCGCGGTGAGCTTCTCCATTCTCGCCTACATGGTCGCCAAGATGGGATATTTTTTCTCGATTGCACCTCTGGAAGCGTATATCTCTGGGGGGATACTTGCCATTGCCATCGGGCTGTACTCACTAGGAGTTTTGCCCGAAGTGATCGACAAATCACGCTGGATGAGCCGACTGATTACCTTGCGCTATATGGGAGCGTTTTTGATCGGGATGCTGTTCGGTCTCGTCTCCACGCCGTGCGCCTCTGCCCCTTTGGTAGCGATCATATCGGTTGCGGCGAATGCGCCCGAATGGTATGCGTACGCTCTTGTCCTCACCTTCGCGCTGGGGCATTCGCTTCTGCTTCTCGCGGCGGGGGTTTCGGTCGGATTTGCCCAAGGGGTTGCCAGTAGCTCCAAAATAGCATTTATCACCGGATGGATGACCAAGATTTTTGCGTTTGCTCTTATCGCTATCGGGCTTTATTTTTTCACTTTAGCCTATCAACAACTCTAAAAGGATGACATCATGATTAAATTTATATCTTTAGTCGCACTCTGTGCGTCACTGTACTCTGCCGAATTGCAACCGCGCCCCTATGCTCTGGTCAAACAAGAGATCGGCAAAGGTCAGGTCGTCATGATCGAAGCGGGCTCAACGATGTGCCAATCGTGCAAAGAGATGGGAGAACTCCTCTACCGTGAGATGGAGATCAACCCAAAACGGAAAATCTTTTTCGTCAATGTCGGTGAAGAGCGTGATGCCGCCCGTGCGATGAAAATCCAGATGATCCCGACACAGATCGTTTATGACGCACAAGGGCGTGAAATCGACCGTCATATCGGCGGCTTTACGACTAATGGACTGAAGCGTTTTTTGGCGAAACATAAAATTTAGGAAAAGTAATGAAAACATTTTTTTTGATTCTCATGGTTACTCTCTCTTTATACGCTGAGAGTTTTGATGCCTATTTGAAACGGTTCGATTACAACGAACGGCGCGAAATGAAAATCAAAAGTCTCGAAGCGGTGGAACTCTACAAAATGGGAGAAGTGGAATTCGTCGATATCCGCTTCCGTGAGGAACAAGCGGTATGGAGTTTCCCATTTATGAAAAAAATTCCCCTCAACGAACTCCCAGACCGATTGAATGAACTCGATAAAAATAAAACGATCGTCACCGTATGTCCCCATTACGACCGTGCCGAAATGGCCCGTATATATTTAACCCTCAAAGGGTATAAAAGCCGCTATCTCACGGATGGGCTCATAGGATTAGCAGGGTATCTACGCGGAGATGAAGCCAAAGAATTTGTTGAGGAAACAACAAAGAAATAAAATTTATATTTCTCATCTGCTGTAATGATTGATCAAGCACACTGAAAACGCTCTTTAAACGCTTCGACTTGTTCTCCCCTTTTATCAGATTAGCGATGGTAATGCTGCAATGCGTACATGTAGGAGTTTCGCTCATACGCCGAGGGGTTATCCGTGTGGGAGAGCGAGATGCTCCCTTTCATCTGAATAATCGATTCGTATTCATGCTTCTCCATCCACTCAGTCATATCAACTAATATCTTTTTAATTTCGCTTTCACCTTTGATGAGCAGTACCGATGCCAATGCCGCCGCATCCGCTCCGCTCATCACACACTTAAGAACATCTGCACCGCTGTGAATACCCGTATTGGCACAGATCGAGCATGAGAGTTTTCGGTAAAGAATCGCGCACCACCGAAGTGTCTCACTCACGCTTGCAGAAGTTGTAATATTGGCTTTTCGCAAGGGAGTTAGCAATTCAAGATCGATATCAACCCGAGTCGGATTGTCAAAAATACTCAATCCCTTTGCCCCCGCATCGACGAACCGTTTTGCCATATTGGCAGGATTTGAGAAATAGGGATTCATTTTGATGTTCAGCGGTATGGAAATATGCTGTGCCAGCATGGCAACGGTATCGATGTACATCCGCTCCACCTCGTCCCCCCTCACATCCAGGGAGGTAGGGATATAGGTTATATTGAGTTCCAGCGCATCGGCGCCGGCTTCTTGCAGTTTGGTCGCATAATTGACCCATCCTCCGGCAGAAACACCGTTGAGGCTAGCAATCACCGGGATTTGGACAGCCTCTTTCACACGCCGGATCTCTTCGAGGTAATCATCGGCCTGCAGGTTTTTAAAATCAACTTCACTCGGAAGATAGGTGATTGCTTCGGCGTTAGAATCGCTGTGAAGATGTAAGAAATGGTCGATTTGATGTATCTCGTGGTTAATTTCCTCTTCAAAGAGAGAGTGCATGATGACCGCTGAAATGCCGTTATCCTCCAATCTTTTGATGCTGTCCAAAGAGGCTGTTAGCGGCGAAGCACTGGCAATCAGGGGATTTCGGAGTTTAAAACCTAAAAAGTCGGTAGAAATATCCATAATCAATCCTCCTTGTGTGGTTGATAATATGCATGCAGATTTTGATAGCGTTCATAAAGTGCCCCCGCCGTATGCGCCGCTGTCTTGAGAAAGCTCCCTGCCGAAACACTATTCATTTTTTCGACCATTTTGAACCTCGTTTCACGGTACATAAAATCTTTCACATCGATTTTAGGCCCCTTGTAATCAAGGGTCATCGGGTTTTCCCCTGCTTTGATTTTGTCGGGATTAAATCTAAATATCGGCCACAATCCACTGTCAACAGCCCGTTTTTGCTGATCAAAGCCATAACGCAGATCATAGCCGTGTGCAACACAATGTGAATACGCGATAATGATGGATGGGCCGTCATACCGTTCGGCTTCCATAAATGCTTTGAGGGTTGCGGTATCGTTGGCTCCCATCGAAACTTTGGCAACATAGACATTTTCATAATTAATGGCCATTGCGGCAAGATCTTTAGGAAGCCCTGCTTTGCCTCCGGCAGCAAATTTCGCCACCGCGCCGGTAAAAGTCGCTTTGGATTGCTGCCCTCCGGTGTTGGAATAAACCTGTGTATCGAGGACGAGGATATTGACGTTTTTGCCGCTGGCCAGTACATGATCAACTCCTCCGTACCCGATGTCGTAAGCCCATCCGTCCCCCCCGATAATCCATACCGATTTTTTGACCAGATAGTCACATACTTCAATCAAGCTTTTGGCTTCACTGTTCGGCAATCTACCCAAAGCCTCTTTGAGCTTTTCAACCCTTTCTCGCTGTGCATCTATCTGCGCCTCTTCATGCTGATCTGCCGTCATAATTTCTTCGACCAATTGCGGATCCAGATCATGTTTCAATGTAGAAAGGAGCTCTTTGGCATGCATCTCATGCGCATCGATAGCAAGACGAAATCCAAGCCCGAATTCGGCATTGTCCTCAAAGAGGGAATTCGACCATGCAGGCCCTCTCCCCTCTGCGTTTTTACGCCACGGTGTCGTCGGGAGATTCCCGCCGTAAATCGAACTGCATCCTGTCGCGTTGGCAATCACCATCCGGTCTCCGAAAAGCTGCGAAGCGAGTTTGATATAGGGGGTCTCTCCGCAGCCGGGGCACGCTCCGCTGAATTCAAACAACGGTTCCAAAAATTGCGACTCTTTGACATTGTCGTGTTCCAGCATCTTTCGGTCCATTTTAGGAAGCGAGAGGAAAAAATCCCACTGGGCCATCCCGCTTTCGCGAAGTGGAAGCTGCGGCATCATATTGATCGCTTTGAGGGAGGTTTGGGATTTGTTTTTAGCCGGACACACCTCGACACACAAGGCACATCCCGTACAATCCTCGATAGCAACCGAAATAGCAAAACGGTCGTTATCACCGAAATTTTTCCCTTTTGCCGCTTTAGAACTGAACCCTTCGGGGGCTCCTTGCAGATAGGAGAAATCGAAAATAGTAGAGCGGATCACCGAATGGGGGCAGGCTGCAACACATTTATTGCACTGAATGCAGGTGTCCGGATCCCAAAGGGGAACCTCATGGGCTATGTTGCGTTTCTCAAATTGGGTCGTCCCCGTCGGCCAGGTGCCATCATCCGGCATTTGTGAAACCCGAATCTGATCCCCTTTGAACGCGGCGATTTTTCCGATCACCTCGGAGACAAATGGATTCATATCCCCTTTCAGGCTAGCCACGAGCTCACGCTCACTGTTTACAGCTGCCGGTACGTCGATTTTGTAAAGATGCTCGAGCGTCGCATCCACGGCGGCATAGTTCATTTGAACAATCACATCCCCTTTGGAACCGTAGGTTTTCTGGATAGAGGCTTTGATTTTCGCTATAGCCTCCTCTTTGTCCAGAATGCCGCTGATCGCGAAAAAGCACGTCTGCATCACCGTATTGATCCGACGCCCCATGTTCGAAGCCTGGGCAACGCGATACGCATCGATGGCATAAAATTCTATTTTCTTCTCGATCATCTGCTCCTGCGTCACTCTGGGGAGCCGGTCCCATACCTCATCTTTCGGATAGGGGGAGTTGAGCAAAAAGATCGCTCCGGGTTTGGCGATCTCCAGCAAATCAAGTTTTTCGAGGAAAACGGCCTGGTGCACCGCTACAAAATCGGCTTTTTGGATCAGATAGCTCGATTGGATAGGTTCCCGTCCGAATCGCAGATGCGATATCGTCATCGAACCTGATTTTTTCGAATCGTAAACAAAGTACCCTTGGGCATAATACTCCGTTTCGGTCCCGATAAAATCAGGTT
>Ga0208863_1000606_pt1 | contig 31016 bp, 28 predicted proteins | sample RifOxyD3_FD_184040 | JGI IMG/M metagenome (GOLD analysis project Ga0208863, IMG submission 184040) | Soil microbial communities from Rifle, Colorado - Rifle Oxygen_injection D3 (SPAdes) | ecosystem: Environmental > Terrestrial > Deep subsurface > Rock core/Sediment | place: Rifle, Colorado...
CCCGGCCGCCACAATTTCCACAACGGATACTTTCGAGGAGGCCCTTCAGAAGGAACAGGGATATCCGGGGCGAGTATCTTCAGATCACGGCCGACCGGGTATGCTGATGTCTTCCCATGAACCAAAATTCGTGTACACGAAGACGCCGGCCAATCAGCAACAAGACGAGAGGGAGTCTGATAATCACACTGAAGAAAATCGTCGTGAGAAGAAATAACGTTGGGACTCAATCATCCCAGATTGGATCGGCAGGGTTTGAGAGATTGAAGGTCGTTTTTTCGAACAATTCCTCGTGCTCTTCGCCGGTCAAAGGGCGCACCTTCCCCTTCAGGAACCGAAGCGTTACGCCCAGTCTTCCGGTGTTGTCTACCTCGCCTTTCGGCGACACCATGCCCTTCCCGCAAAACCGGCACAGGTCATCTTCGTCACTCGATTCCGCCCCGCAGTGCGGGCAAAGAGCAGTATTTTTTTCTAAAGCGGTTGTCATCTTGGCCTGCCTTGTTGCCTGATCTTTTTTCCAAAGTCGCAATATCGGCAGTTCGTTCCAACAAGTCAAGATTCATTTTTCGCAGCAGCGGAACCGGCTTTAATCTCGGCAGCCTTATCACCTTCGCAAATGGCACACGGAACTCCGCTATCGCCACTCCGATCGATCAATTTCCATTTACCGGTCAGGATAAGTTCAGTCTTCCCTTTCTTGCAGGCTTCACAAACCCAGACCTCCTGGCCTGTTTTGTCCGATATCTGATAATTGTATTTGTTCATCGTTGCCACGGAGTTCCCTTCATTTAAAAACTTGCTAAGCCGTGTCGTCTGGAACTGACTGAATTCTGCAAAGGTCGGCAAACCTCAGCCCGCTTGATGGAACAATGTGTATTTCTGCTCTTTGCCGTGTGTTTATTCGTGCGTTTTTCGTGTGTAATAGGCGCCGTGCCCTCTGCCGTGGAGTTCAATCTCATTGTTTTCCTTCATTTTTTTCAAGAGATGGTAAGCCTTTGGGTCTGTCAGCTTACACAATTCGGCAACGCCTTCCCGTGTGATCTTCTTGTCCTTGCTTGGGGCTATAGCCTCAAGCACCATCTGCCGTTGTTGGATCTTGTCAAATCCCTTGGAGTGAACATAACCCGGCAATGCAAATCGTAGAATCTGCACACCCAGTCGGTGCATTTTTATTGTACGCTATTAGCGGTTTTTAACTATCTTTTCGTAAGCATCACACACAGCCGTAACTACCTTGCCGACTTCATCTGCACAGTTGTATTTACCGTAAGATATGCGAATCGCCGACTTTGCTTGCTGTTCGGTAAGCCCCAAAGCAAGAAGCACATGCGACGGTTCGTCTTTACCCGTAGTGCAAGCCGAACTCGTGGACAAGCAAACACCTTTCAGGTCAAGCAAATGCATAAGGGATTCACCCGAAACGCCGTCAAAACAAAGATTGACCGTGCCGGGCAGACGGCACTCGCTGTCCCCATTAACCCTCACGGGGGTTATAATTTCTTTTATGCCATTCACGGTATTTTCGACCATTGCCTTTAGTCGCTTTGCCGTATCAGCTAATTCGACGACACTTTCCTCAATGGCATAACCCGCCGCTACGATTCCGGCAACATTCTCAGTTCCGGCACGAAGCCCACTCTCTTGTTCGCCGCCGAACACCAACGGCGACAAGTCTAAACCTGACCGTTTGTATAAAATCCCTGTGCCTTTTGCTCCATTGAACTTATGGGCTGAAGCGGTTAAAAAGTCGACTTGTAGGTCACTCACATTAACTGGGATATGTCCGACAGCTTGCACGGAGTCTGTATGAAACAAAATGCTTTCATTTTTCAGTAATCGACCTATCTCCGCTATCGGCTGAATCGTGCCGATTTCGTTGTTGGCAAGCATAATCGACACCAGTTTGGTGTGGGGTTTAATTGCCGCCTTTACATTATCGACCGAAACACGCCCCGTCTTATCAACTGGTAAATAGGTAACCTCAATGCCAGTCTGTTCAAGTGCGCGGCAAGCGTTCAGCACAGAATGATGTTCGATAGCAGTGGTTACAATGTGCATTGGCTCGTTGCGGTAGGTATCCGCAACGCATCGAAGCACCCAACTGTTCGCCTCCGAACCGCCGGAGGTGAAAGTGATTTCAGGTGGCTCTGCACCGATAGCCGCTGCAACTTGTTTCCGTGCCTGCTCTATAGCGCGTTTGGCTTTTGCCCCAAGCGAATACTGGCTGGAGGCGTTGCCGTATTGCTCGCGCAGAAACGGAAGCATCTTCTCAAAGACGCTGTCGGATATTTTCGTTGTCGAGGCGTTGTCAACGTAAATCACGGCCTCACCTCCTCAGAAAAATTTGCAGCCTTGCTCTTTGAGCTCCTCGACCTTGGCGAGCAGGAACTCAGTATCGACTTCCAAATACTCGGCAAGGCAATCAAGGCAATAGAACCGCTTTGAATCCTTGTCGAGCAGTTTCTTAGTTAGCCCGATTTCATTTTTGCTCAGGGCTTCTTTTCTGCAGATATAGCAGCTTTTTTTCTCCACACAATTACCCCACTTCTTCAGAGTCTGGTCTGACGCTGAACGTAGGGATGTCTTTCCCGCGATACTCCACGTCGAGCATTCCCAACTGGTACTTAATCGTATCTCTCATCTTTCGCGCCCTGTCGAGGCAGTAACGCTTGAATTCGCGGGCAGTGATGTCGTCTGCGCTACGAACCTGCGGGAACAGCAGTTTCAGGTAAGCCGTGGCGATACGCTTGACTGCTTCGGTATCGCGGGTGTCCGCCGCTTCGGGGACTTCGATAAGTTCATCTACGATTGCGCGGTAACTCATATCATCGCGCAGTTCGTGCATAATCGAACAGAAATATTCCGAGTTCAACGCCCAGCCCGAAATCTTGAGGTCGTCGTTCATTCGGGGAATATTCCACCCCTTGATGAAGCCGTGGAAACGCTCTATCAAAGCCGACTCGTGAAATACGGGCGGCAATTCCTCAAACATATTCCCGAAGCCATCCTCGTCCATCGTTTCCTTCTTGATATTGCCACAAAGGATTACGCCGGCATCGCCATCTACTCTGTGATTACCAATGTTGCAATATCCATTTTCACAGAATGATTTTAATGCACCACGCATTTCATCTACATCAGGGAAAGTAATCGTTTGCACCTCATCTAATGTTACGAAATCGTTGTTTGCGACTAAACCATCGGTGCGTCTGGATACGTCATAAAACATCTTTGCACGGCTCATAACACCACCGCTTGCGAGCCAACCAAAACGACTCACGTTACCAAACAAATACGATTTCCCTGTACCTTTGGGTGCAAGTTCAATAAGGTTTAGATTCTTCTCTAAAAACGGTAATAGGCGTGTTAGCATGGTTAACTTTTTTTCTTCGTCACCGAGGTACCCGCTCGCGTTATAGTCAACCGCTCCAAGCAAAACATCAAGCCATTCTGCTGTGTCAAATTCCCTGCGTGCGTCTTTAAAGTATTCGACATCAATGGTGTAAGGACAAAATGTTTTAAATGCGGTTAGTTTGATTTTGCCGCGCTTCTCACTCTCATCTGGTGGGCGGTATCCTATTTCGACCATCCCCCAAGTTTCTCTTCCTCGTACCAAATCATCTTTGCAAGTTTGCCATACAGAATCCTCGATAATGGAATCTTTGCTTGATAATCCAAAATCCGACAAAAAAAACGATACTTCACTTGTCTTAATATCAATATCTACGGAGACTTTTGCGAGAAACTTGACTCTTTCGCGATCAACAACGACTCGGTTTTTTATAGAAGTCCAGTCATCTTTACGCGGCAAGTAAGTTTTTACAAAGTGTACCAATTCATCGGCGTCAAAATTGCCGTTTTCATCCTCGAATTTTTTCAAAAGCCAATCGCGCATGAAGGATGGTAGGCTTAGGGAGAAAAAAATATTCCCCGTCTTTTTCAAGTCTTTATATACAACCATCTCGTCAAAGCAATTCCTGAGTTTCTCAATCATCAATCGCACCTCCTAAAACAAGTCATCAAAAGCGTCGTTGACTTTGCCGCTCTTGCCTTGCGCCTTAATCATAATCTTGCCAATCAGGTTGTCACCCGCGTAAACGTCCGCCGAATAGTCGCCTGCCCGTTTTGTGTCGGGCAACTTCACGGAATAGTGGTTCGCGTCTATCTGCGAAGCCGAGTAGCGATTCCCATTCAGGACAACAGAAACATCCTGCACCGGCGAGTTAAAGAATAGCTTAATCTCCGTGCCGGTTCGGAAGTCAACGGTCACGGTCTCGTCGACCAGCTTAACCGTTACGCTTCCGTCTTTCAGAGACAGTTCAATAACGGGAACGACGACCTCTTCTAACGACGCCCCACCGTGAACCTCGACATTCGCTGCACGGCTGCCCTTGAAGCGTCCGTAATCGGCAAGTACGAGGTATCCGTTCTCCTCTGCGGCGAGCGGGAGGTCATAGGGCTGAAACAGCTTACAGCAACGCCCCGAATGCTCGCCTGTGGTATCGGTGTCGTATTTTTCCTCTTTGCGCCGCAGGACAGCAAGCCGCGATGCGCCGTGGTCGCTTGCAATCAAGAAGCGTTTGCAATGCCTTAGCGCAAGTTCAGTAGCCGCCTTGTCTATCATCGCCGTGATGATGTCCAGTTCTTTCGCAAGGTGGATGGGCAATTCATTATTAGTAAAGTTGTAACCGCCCGCGTCACTGTGCTTGGTATCATCAAGTTCACCGTTCTTCTCTTTGCGATCTTGCCACGCATCAAAGAAGTCTCGGTTTATGGCCGTTATCGTCGGAAGTTCCGCACGGGCGATGTTGACCCGAACCGACAGACCGCGCTTTTGAACTAAGGCTTCGATTAACCCTAAATATTCGACACCGAGGGCATCAAGCCAGTACAGGAAGGTGTCGCTCTTATCCACGCTATCCATAATTTCATTCCGCGTCGGCAGTCTGTTGAACTTCCGCGAAAGAGCAAGTTCATCAACCTTTTCTAAGAATTCAGGTTCAAGTTCATTAGACAGCTTTTGCCGTTTATACGCCTCGAAATACTCGGTCAGCAAATCCGCGAGTTCAGGGCATTTGAAAACATATTTTTTCAGGTAAGCCGCCAACACGGGATAAATACCATCAAGCTGCGGAATCATATCGTTTTTCGAGAGCCAAGCGATAATCTCTTCACGTTCCGCGCTTGTTCCGTCCGTCAGCTTATAAATGCTTTCGGACACCACTTGCCGACTATTCACTACAAAGTCTGCGATATCCGACTCAGGGAACTTCTCGACCAGAGCCTTACGCTCACGATAGAACGAGGGAAACCGCTTATCCATGTGCGGGATATCGATTATCGCGTTCAGGACTTTCCCGGCAAAGTCCTCAAAACGGCTCGTCTTGTCCAGTACGAACCGAAGGTATCCGTTCTGCAATGTGTCTGCTTTACTCTTCAGGCAGATGAAATAGAGCCAGTTGCGGTAGTCGCTCCCAGCAATGCGGGCGTAAAAATCCGACTCCAGATTATTACCAAGATCGTGCTTTTCGAAGACCTCGTCGAGCGAGCAGTTGCTCTGGTTGAGTTCTGTCAACAACTCTGCCCAGCGGGCGTCGCTTCCACAGGAACGCGCCAAGGCAAATTCCCTTGTTAAGAACTTAATGCCCTCGTAGGCGTTGCTGATTTGATGTACGGTGAATATCGCCTTATCGAGATTGACAGCCGTGTTCACGACAACACTACCACACCGCCCATTTTCGAGTTCCTCAAGCATCGCTTTGAAACCCGACAAAGCCGACAATCCGACAGTCGGGGCGGCAAGGGTAAACGATAAGTCGCACTCAGCCTTATCGACGACGCTGAACCGACGGCTGTCAAAGCGAGGGTCGGTCTGCATCCCTGCAATCAGCGAGGCAAGCCCTCGCAGAAGCAACACGACTTTTACACCGCCGACATTATGGTCTTTCAGCCGCGACAGGGTGCGTGTTGCCTCATCGCTTCCGCGAAGCGCAAGAAACTCGCCAAGCCCCGTTACAACGAACCTTTTTCCATTTGCGTTCACATCGGCAGCCTTGATATAGGTGAGGAGTCCATCGATGTCAGGCATTTTGTCGTCGTTGTTGCAGAAACCGCTCATCGGGACGGGATCAAGCCCCAAGACCGACAACTCATAAATTGCGGTCGCATACTGCCCGTCGCAGATGAACAGGAAATATGGCGTTTTGACGGAGGATGTCAGGTATTTCTTTACCGAGTCAATTTGCATTCTATTTCCCGCCCTCATTCGCCAGTATTTCAATTCCGACTGTCATGCTGTCCTTGACGAGCCGTTTGAGGTACTGCTTCAATTGGGCGTCGTCCATCTCGTCGATTTTCAGGAGTACCTTGTCGCTGCCGCCGGCGTTGTACTCGGCTTCGGCGAGTTTCTTCACCGTGCCCTTGACGCTCGGATTGTCGCGCCAATCGTAAGTGTCTACGGAAAGGCGGTCGAGCGTGTCCCTGACCTTATCGAGGCCAGGAAGCAACGTGCTGTATTCGCCGACAATATCCCGCTTGAATGCCGCGTTCCGCTTCTCTTCATCCGCAAGGTTTCCGAACAGCGTGGTGGATTCAAGGAACGCAAGAGCGGATTTGATTTCGGAATCCATTCCCCAGTTTCGGTTGAGGGTTTCAAATGCTTTCTTTGCTTTTTCGTATTCAGCCTCGGAGACACAACATAGAATAGGCGTCCTGTAGCGGCTCGACCACTCACGCGGGTTTTTCGTTTCCGTCTTGTCTTTCCACAAGCGGAAGAGCTGCGATTTCAACTGGTTCTTGCGGAACTCCTCGGCAGCTTCTTTTACCTTGACGTTACAGTCAGTTTTCGGTAACTCAAAAAAACCTGTCTGGAGTTTGCTCTTCACATCGGCGATGTCTTTATCGCTCAGGTCTTCAAGGTACGGCTCATAGACCTCGGCAAAAGCACGTCTGTCGTTGTTCAGCAATTCTCGGATTTCCGCGCCGTGCGCCACTAACTCCGTATGGAACGCTTTCAACTGTTCGGGCAGGATATCCTCTTGCTTACAGATTTTCAGGAGCGTGTCGAGGACTTTTGCCAAGGCGGGATACTTTGCCCGTAGAGCCTCGCATGAGATGCCGATGAACTTCAGACGCTCGCGCCACTCTTTGTCCGCCTCGGTCAGGGAATGCGCGGCAACATTCAGAATTGTATTGCTCTCTTTGGCCACGTTGTACTCGGTCAGCAGCTTACGTATTTCGTCCTCGCCAGTCTGCTTATCCCAAAGGCACGAGTGTTTCACTCCGAACAAGCGGCGAATGTCGGCAAGGACATTATTTTCAGCACCAATTGCGGTGGCGAGTTCCGTAACTTTGCCGCCCTCAAAGGAGCTGAGGTACTCGCGCATACCTTTCTGGCAGTTCTCATTTGTGACCAGGGCAAACAAGCTGTCGGCGAGCGAGGGTTTGGCGGACGCAATTCTTCCTATTTCCACCGCTTTCTTATGAGCCTCGTTGCCTTCCTTTTGAACAAGCTCAATGTACTTCAGAACCACATCAAAGATGCCGACGGTGTCCACTTCTTCAAGGCACCATACCGGCAGATTCAGATCGCGCATTTTTTTAGACACGACTATTGCAGCCTGTCCTGCGGAAGAACACGAATTTTTGGGTATACTCCACGCCTTTTCGGTAAGTTCATAAAACGCCCTTTCGTCGGCGGTCATCTTCACGATATAGGTTGGCCTCGGAGACTTGCCGATGTAGTTTCCGAGCATCTCCGCAAGTTTATCCTGCGTCATCTGCTCGTGACCGCCGGATGAATCGCTGTAGCGTAACGGCTCACTGCCGTACTCTTTCAACAGGAAACCGGCAATAAACGACGAGAGGTTACATGGCGCAAAACCATAGGTTTTCTCAAGGAAGTCGTAGAGTTCGCCTATCGAAATCTGCCCGTCGCGGGCAAACGCGTCCTCGATGAGCTTGTCTACCTCGACTTTGATTTTCGAGATAGGCAAAGACGCTTTCGTAGGGTTTTCCCAATACCTATCAATCTTCCAAACGGTCGTAAGGACGTGCTTCTCGATGCCGACAACAACACCGCTCGTGGTCTGCGATATGCCCGACTTTGCCGATTGCTTCATCGCAGGAGTTATCTTCAGTTGGCTCTCTGTAAGGCTCTTGGCGAAATCGAACACATACGGGAATTTGGTCGTCACTATGGTCTGGAGGACGCTTGCCACGCCTTGCCCGTTGCCGAGTTTTTCGCCCTCTTGATTTGCGTAGGTGTATACGACAAACTGACCGTTGTAGATACGGTTTTTCCAGTCTTGGTCTAAGACACGCTTTGCTTTATCCGAACTTTCCCGCGACGACGTGTTGTTGCTACCTTGGTAGTACATCGCCATAGCGGAGAAGTCCACGTACTGCTCAAACGCCTCCGAGCCAAGCGGTGTAGAGAGCGCGTCGATGAATACGATGTTCTCATACTGCTTATCCGTAATCGCAGTTCTGAGGGTCTTGCGGAAGATTGTAGCTTCCGCATCGTCTTTGGCAAAGGCGATAACGGCGTGGAAATTACACCCCGTGGCTCTATCGCGCAGGGTATTAATTGTGCGTGTGAAGTCGGCGGCGGTTACGGGCATGATTTTGCCAGTACCCGGCTCGGACTCAAACCTCAGACGTAGGGCAGGCGAAAGCGACAATACGGTAGAAAGCCCACCCTCTGTCACCAGTTTCGATGTTGTGCTATTTTGCCGTATTTCTCTCTTGTGGTTGTCGATTTTGGCTTGGTCTCCCGCAAGCACGGCAGCCGCATAGGCATACCGCCCACCGCTTATCGGGTTTGAAATGAGGATGCCTTTTTCCTTAAGCCCTTTAGCGAGGTTAGCGGACTTCGTTCCCTCTAAGTCTGGGATGCCCTCAAAGACATAGCTGAGGTTCTGTTCGGTAGCTTTGAACAGGTCGATCCTGCCGCCCAACCGCTGATCAATCGCCTGCATAATAAGAATGGCTTTCAGGACAGCTTTCTCATCCTCACGCAAATTCTGCTGCTGCGGGAAGGTGTCCAGTATCAGGCGAATGTCTGATGTGAGGTTATCCCTGCCTTTCTCGTAGAAAAAGTTCCACAGCATATCCACCGTGAGAAGCTGGTGGTCGTCAAAGGGACCCGTATTCTCAATGAACCATTGGAACGCCTTCACATCGTCCGTGTTAGAGGATTTGATGAAGTCGAACATACTCCGCTGGTTGGACTTGAACGCAGAGGCTATGTTTTTGAGGAGCAGAGCCGCCATCGGGTGAAGCGGCATAATGTCCTTCATCACCTGTGGGTTGTCAATCTTCGCAACCGCCATCACCTTGGAGCGGGAATTCTTGACTCGGTCGTTCAGGTCGTCGGCGAGAATGTCCCACTCCGGCTTGGCGGCAGGCTTCACGTTGAAAGCGTGACCGATGAGGTTGAACGCGATGTTATCTGGCAGAGCAATCTGCACAGGAATAAATCGGTCGCGCACCTTTGTCCAAGTCGTGTCGGCGGTCGTGAACAACTGTCCCGATTCGTGCGTGACGACGATGAAGTAGAACGGCTTTAGGTTCACCAACTCGGCGAGTTTCTGGAACTCCGAAAGGCTCTCCCGGTTGTTCTTAAAGTAATCGGAGAACTCGTCCCAAATAAAGACAACCTTTACATTGTTGCGGTCGATAATGTCCATCAGCCAAGCGATGAGCCTGTCAGCGTCAATATTCAGCGCGGTGATGCCCTCTTTGTCGGCAAGACGGAAGATGTTATCCATCAGCGTCTTGACCTCACCGCCCTTACGGAGGACGTTCAGCACCTCATCAGCGGAGGACTGGCTGAACAGAGCCGCCCACTCCGGCTTTTTCAAGAGCGCGTCAAAGAACAGCTTGTGCGACGGCTCGTCAATCCAAGCGATGACGCTTTCTTTCAGGGTGTTCTCGCCTGCGTAAAGATTTGCCGCTACCAGTGAAGCCTTTAGTGTTTCTTGAACAGCAAGGAAGAGGTCGCGAGGCGAGGCAATCATACCCGAAGCGTATCGGTAGGCGGTCATGATGCCCTTTTGCTTGTGGCCGATTAACTTTTCGAGCAGGTCAGTTTTCTTTTTCAGCGGCTCGTATCTGTCCCAGTAGGCGCGGAGCTCTTCTTCCGGCACTTCGAGAATCTTTTTCAGGGCATAGGCGCACTGTGACTTGCCCGTGCCGTACGCGCCCTCAATCCAGAGGGAACGCTTCTCCTGCCGTGCCAATGCCCGCTCCATGTTGTTCAGTATTTCGATGAACGTGTAGTGCGGGTATGTGCGCGTCCAGAAGTCCGGGCTGGCGGCGGCGATGGCAGAGTCGTTGACTTGAGGGAAATACTCCTCGTCAATGTCAAAGTATTCGCGGTATTTGTTGTTATTAGCCATTTGCCGCATCCCCCTTAAACAAGTCGAGTACATCTTGGGACGATTTATCCTCTGCCAGCGTTATCTTTTCAAGGTCGTGCGTAAACGATGCAGTGATGAATTCCGGATACTTTGCCGACAGTCCCAACAGGAGCGGCGTCATATCGTCGCGGTCAAGCCCGAAGATGCGGGTGGGGCTGATGCCGTCGCGATCGATGCTTTCATTCAGGAGCGTGGCAAGCGTGAACTCCTTATAGTCGTTGCACTTCTCCGCAAACTTGAACAGGCCGTACAGCACCACGCGCGGGTCGCTCACCGAGCATTTCGTGCGGACGAGGTCGCCCTCGTCGGTAACGAAGCCCCAATGTAGGCTTGTGCCGAGCGGTGTTTCGACTAGACGCTTGTAGGATTTGGCGATTGACTTAGCGTCCTTCGGTTTGACATCAACAGCAGTCAGCATATCCTCGACTGTCTGACGAGCATAGGTTCTGCCAACATCGAAATTGTTTACATACCACTCCATCTGCGGGTTTTCGGCAACAAGATTGATAAGAATCAGGCCTTGCGCCGTGTCCGTTTCCCAACCAATCTGCGAGATTAACTCGGCAAACGACGTGAAGTGGTTCTTTTCATTTAGGGAAGCATCCTTAAGGAAACGCCTAAACATATCGAACATCATTGGACCCAGTGTGTGCTCCGAAAAGAAAGCCTCCTTCAGTACAAAGAATGAGTGCAACCACTCCGGCTTTGGAGCGTGGTCGGCGAATGAGTTTAAGCTTTTCATTGAGTTACCTCCTCCTTGTGGGTGGCGCAGCGAGTGGAACAACAGACAGCCGCTGTCGATTGCGTGACACTCGTGACACCTGATACAGTTACTTATTTTGACTTTGCCGTCAGCAAAACTGATACAACCGTTTCGACAGTTCGTTACGCAAACTCGGCAACCTATGCAATACGAGGCTTTTCTGAATAGCTGTCGGAACATCTTCCCGAATGCGGGTCGCTCTTTCAGCACAACTTCCGGGATTGTTACGATGTAGCCGTTCTTTGTCGCCTTAACGGAAAACCGTAAGTATTCGCCGTCAAATTGCACGGAGTAGTCACCGTTGCCGCCGCGTAAGTCTCCGAGCGTTTTTATCCATTCCAACCAGTCGGAATCAGGGTCAGTAATGGTTATCGTCAAAATTCCGTTTGTAATCTTTTCAATGCAACGGAAAGTATTGTTCGATAACTCGCGCCCATTCTTTCTGGCGTTCCAACCGCCGTTTAGGATATACGATTCGGTGTTGCTCTTCTTGCGCTTGTCCCCATCGTAGGTATTCTTAATCGAATCAATATAGCTATCAATCTCTGCCGGATAGCTTGTTCGGCGTAAGTAGTCGCTTGTGCCGCCCGACATAGGGCAAAACAAACATCCGGCACGACCATTGCCCTTCTTATAGGTTTCGTTAATCAGCACATCGTTCGCGTATACATAAAGCCATATCTCAGCAGATGTCCATTCGAGGATTGAGTTATGGCTGAACTGTCCCTTTTGTTTTACGCCATAGTTCTCGTACTTGTAGGTGCTTCGAGCAACGCTCTCCTGAGCCCGAACTCCAACAAAGTCAAGGCCGATAAAATCGTTCTTGCCAGTTACATCTCTCAGCTTCAACGTCTGCGGAGTGCTTTTATGCACCGAGCAGCACCAACGGAGCACACGCGACGGGGGACCGAATAACTCCCACGATTCCTTTGGGTTGATGTGCGACTTGGCAATGTAGAATGGTATCTCGTCCTCGGCACATTGCTGCTTGGTCTTTTTGATGACCTCGTAGGTATCGGGGAACTCCATCCCCGTGTCACCGAACACCACCACGAAGCTGCCTTTGGGCAGGGCTTTCTTAACAAGGTCAAGCAGGACACAACTGTCCTTGCCTCCCGAAAACGCCATGTGGAAGCAGTCTAGCCTGTCCTTGTACTTGGTGTAGATAGCCAATATTTTCTTGACCGTGGTCTGCTCGATGATTTCAAGCATCTCATGGTTTGCTTCAACCATAGCCTCTATGTCAACGGGGCGAAGCGATAGGCCTTTAGGTTCCGGCATTATCGGTTTGCCGTCCTCGCCGTTCGGAATGATAATCTTAGGGGCGGTGTAAACATTGCCGTCTTTCAACTTTGCGACGAGCGTCCCTCGATAGTAGTAATGGTTTGCTTCCGCCCACATATAGGGGCGGTCGGTCTGCTTGTCGTACTTCCAATACTTATCAAAGCCCAGCACGTCCAATTCAGGCGCGTAAACCGGGCGGGGTTCTTTCGAGAACCCGGTCGGCGAGGAATTAAGAAGTATCCCGCCCGTTTTCTTGTCGTAGGTGTACGAATACATCTTCAATCCATCCTTTCTCGTATGGCTTTCGCCTTATCTATGATTTCGTTAACTTTTGCGGTTGTGCTTCTGCCCGTATAGCCGCTCTCATACAGGAACTTGCCAACGGCGGTGTCCTTTAAGGGGACGTCGGCATTCGCCACGGCATCGGTCATGATCTCCGTGTAGACCATGCCACAGCTTTTGCGGATGACCACTCCGGCGTTCCGCGAATTAACCGATGGAGTATCAAACCGAAACTTCCGACTAAAGCGGCGGCAGTAGCTTTCAAGCAAAAACAAATTCCACGTCTGACCGCAGCCGGGGAACGCCCAGAATGTGGTGAAAGACTTAAGCGGAAGATAATCTCCCTTAACAAACAGCCCGATTGCTTCGTCAATTACGTCGGCGTTGAAGTGAACATATCTGTCCGCCACATATGCGTCTTTATCAATACGAACCAGAACGGTGTTGCCCGCTTCCATCGGTATCCAGCGGCGAACTTTTCCCGTTAGTTCTTTCTCGTGGGTCAGCAGGTCATCAAGCGAGCATTTGTCGATGGTTCGGCAGTATTTCTTCATTATGGTCAACGCATCAGGCACATCTCCTTTGCGCGCGACGATTTTGCCTTTTTTATCGAATTTGTCCGACAGGCAAATGCGGTAAACCGCATTATGAACCGCCGTGATGGAAAGTTCGTAGTTGCGTTCCTCGATTTCACCGAAGGGCAAGTCTGTAATTGAGGCATAGCCGCGAGCGTTGCATTCCCGCACGGCGGCCTCGCGGACAACTTGCCGCTCTTCGTCGGTGATTTCAATTCGGCTGACGTGTGAGAAGGTCTCCACGCTGCTCCAAATGAAGTCGCCATTCTGACCGAGGGCGTACTTAATCCTTTCAAGGGGTATGTACCGCAACCGTTCGGCGAGGTGCTCATAGGTCAGTAGTATGTCGTCGCCCCACACACGGAGAATTTCACTCTCAAGGGCGGAGAAGACCGACGCGTCCGTGTAGCCGAAATAGGTCTGCGTGAACGACAGATTCGGGAACAGCCTACGGAGAATGTCGATGAGCATATCCTCGGAGACCACGCTTGCTTCGAACAGCCAGTTCTCGTTCTTGGCGTAGAATTCGGCGAAGAAGATAGCTTGGGCTCCGTCGGAGAAGTATTCATCTACCAATTCTTTGATTCGCTCTTTCGTCTCTGCCGACACAGCATATACCTTGCCGTCATAGGTGGTTCCGCAAGCCGAAATGTACCTTTTCAGTTCCTCGTGAGGCAACACGATTTCCTCGCCAAAATCCTCTGCGGCAAAAGACCTAAAACGCGCCAACTCAATAGGGGAGTTCAGCCTGTATCCATTGGCAAAATGCGCCAAAAGAACATCAGCCAGCTTTTCAATGACCTCAGGGTCAAGCGCAGGTTGAGGTCGGATAATTCGAGAGGCAACAACATTAGCGGGGCGTGTATTCGTTTGCATCGACTGCGAGGGTTTGTCGAATTTAAGCTCATTGGTGATAATGACATCTTCCAAGTCCACACCACAGTGTTGACACAGATTCCTGATAATTGTGACAACGGCCTGCGGGTTGTAGTTGGTGTTAATCCACTTACCATTTGAGAGCAGGGAGCAAGTCTCGAAGTTCTCTTTGGTCGGCAAAAAGAACACCTTGCTGCCATACAACGGTTTGCTGTTAAGCGATTCAAGGCCCGGGTTGCCTTCAGCGATAAATCGTTCTGTTATTGCCACAAGCAGTTGCGACCAGTAGTTCTGCTCGCTAGGCACGACGGCTTGTCCGTTGATGGTACAAGTCAAAGAGCGGGTTTGGGCGCAGAGTTCTGGGCGAGTTATATATCCGGTCTCTATCGATGGAGTTGAACCTTGGTACTCAAGGTCATCTAGTTGGGATTCACTTGCAAGAGAAGCTATTGAAGAATCGGATAACAGGTCATCTTTACCACCATTCTTTATATAGCTACTTTCCAGCGTTTGACTATTTGAGCTTTCAATTATCCGCAACGAGGACAACGCTGATTCTAACTTCATAGTAATTGGATCGCCGTATTTAGTTAAAGCTATGACTTTATCCGGCAAGACTTCCATGATAGTAAGTTTGCCAAATCTAATATGCGATACAATGTCACCATTTTTAAAAGGCACAGTTAGACTCATTCCCAAGTGCTCTCTCTCGTTAGAAGGAGGGAAAATTCAACCTGGCTAATACTGTAGCCGCCCCCGCTAAAAAAGACCAGGCAGACGAAATCTTGAGTCCAGGCAAGGCATGAATAGCAGCAAGGGTCTCCGCAGGCGCTGTCATCCGGCATGGTGTAATCGCATTCGGTGTGAGTCTGCCGGAAAAAGCCTCCACGTTTTCCAAGTCCTTTATGGTCCATTTGGCAAAGTCCAAGGGATTCTCATAAGCAGCCCATACCAGCAGAGAACATACCTGAAGTGCTGCTGTTCACTTGCCTATAGTTTGGTGCAGCTCTGAAAATGTCCCCAAAAGCATTCAGCTCATCAGGTGTATGGCAAGTGAAAACGCTCCTGACATCCAATACGACAAGAATTTGCAGTTTCGCGGGTGCGGCACGGAGCGCGCCCATATACTGCCGCACCACATTTTCTAAATAAAAATGCCATTGGCGTTCGGCTGCGTAACCAACCAAGCGATAACATCTTCAGGGTCAATGGCGCTATTTGATGTATGTTCAAATTCAAAAGCCGATTCCCCCCCTTTCAATTTGGCCTTGGGGTGGATGGAAGCCTTCAGATCGTCGCCCAGCAAAGAATTGATCTTGTCGATGATCTTCATTCGTCCGAACCCTACTTGTTGCGGTCTGCCTCACCACCAGCCTCAACCCAGGCATCGACCTGATCTTTCTTGAAATTCCAAAGTCGGCCCATGCGATGACAGGGCATACCGAGCCTGTCGATCCATCGATACACGGTGTCTCATTTTATGCCGAGATGGGCGGCGATTTCATCTACAGAAAACCATCGATCATCCATGGCGGCTCCTCTAGCGGCCGAGACAGTTTGTTTGAAATTTTCTTTGCTTATTGGATAGCTATGGCTTCTGTTGGTCATAGGTAAAGGCGAATAATCTGTCAAGCTGTTGTGCTACGTTAACCGATTTTTATGGATTCATAACCGGTTTCTTCGTTTCTTCAAACACGCTGTTTCTTCCTTCTTCCGGTCGGCGACCGGGTTTCTTCTCCCGCTCGAAGAATTAACGGCATGGCCATCAAGACATTCCTTTGTGTTGCCGGACATTGAGAGCTTTCCACGCCAGAAGCGGTTGGCCTTGGATGCGGCCTTGAAGATTTGAATCGGCGGTCAGGATCGTCGAGTCAATCTCCCCCCTGTCAAGCAGCAGGTCAAGAAACGCCCCTTCGGCATCCGTGAGAGGTAACACCGCGGACAAGGCCTGTCGGCACTCTTTCACAAGACGGGCGCCATATTCGGCAGCAGTTTCTTGTCCGTCGAAGGCATTGACGCGCATGGTCGGAATCAACTGCCGGGCCAACTCCGATGTATCGCAAACCACATCATCCGCAGAAACCGTTCGCCAGTCCTTGCGGTTCATGGCTCCATATACAACAAAGGCCGTGCGCAGCCGGTCATGGTCGAGATTTTCCATATGCAGAATTCCATGGCTATCAAACAGGTCTCTCGCCTGGCAGCGTGCCAGCAATGCCGCCAGTTTGCCTGCCGCCAATTCATGGATATCCAGGATCGGAATTTTCGTGGCCGACCAAGTCCCAACCGGCTTGGAGTCGGATATCGTGACCGGCCACAGGGGAACGCGGAACATGAAGTTGAGGTCAACTTCGAGGTTGCCGGTCTGACCTGAGGCGCATTGATAGCGCAGCGACCACTTGCCCCCGGCGTGCTCCTCCGGCATGCGCCTGACAGTGATCCTCTCCCGTGCGAAAACCGCCTGGAGCGCCTGTTCGATCCTGGGCCGCTCGGCAAGCATTACTTCACGGTCTTCGGTACCCACGTAGTTCAAGTCAATATCGACAGAGAGCCGGGGAACGTCGAAGACAAAAAGATTGAGAGCTGTTCCGCCTTTGAGAACCAGTCTACCCTTCAGAAAAGGGTGACTGCGAATGGCATCGAGAAGCCCCAGCAGGTGAGCAACTTTTTCCAGCACGTCGGTTCTGAAACCTGTCTTTTCTGCTTCGACGGACAGTTTCTCGATAGAAATTCTCATAGCACTTCCCCCCATGATCGGTCAAAAACTTCCCTGGGGACAACCAGATTCCACTCTGGGACAAGGCGACCGGATTCTCGTTTGCTGCGGTCCAGGTAATGCGGTTGTCGTGACCGGAAATCCCTGAGCTGCTTGAGATGGCTTTCCTCGACCATCAAGGAATCACGGTGCTGCTCCAGAAAAAATCCAACCTTGGCAACCGTGGTCGCGTTTCCGAGAAGGAGAGCGTACTCAACCACTTTATCGAGATCGAAGAACTCAACCGACTCCAAAGATCGCCAGATTTCCTCCCAGCTTCCCGAAAGGTTCGGACGGTCCAAGACATCCACCAGCGTCCGTTCCAGGCAGGTAACGGGAACTTCCAGGCCGGAGCGGTCAACGGTGACGACTCCAGAATTTTCTTTCCCCACGCGGCAAAGTGCCTGCGAAAACTTCACGCCACGGAAGACACGGGAGCGGAAGGTAACAGGGGAAACAGGGCGGAAAGCCGAATAGGTGAGATGTTCCCGGACGGAGTAGGCGCGACCGTGAATAACCAAGGCCGTATGATATGATAAAACAGCATCCTTGGTCAGCTTCGCAGCCACCAGAAAAGGATCGACCGGGTATGAATCCGGATCGGCCCCCGGTGGGATGACGGCATGCAATCCTCGCCGTATGAGAATAATGTGTCCTGTTTTCCTGTGGTAATCCAGCAGGGATTCTCTGGTTCTGGGGCCGGATTTCCCCATGATCGACAGGTGGCTGTCAAACTCTTCGCTAGTGAACACTGGATGTTTGCGGAAAAACTCTTCATGTTTCATACATAATCCTACTTGACATAAATCAATGCAACCCATGGTTAATTTATGGATTGCTCGTGTTGCTGTCAAGAAAAATACGAGAAATTTGAAACTAACCCACAAAACCCGTACATAAAACATGGGTTCTGTGGATTAATGTCAAGTTTTGACATCATTTCGACATGTTTTTTCGTTTCTTCAAACACGCTGTTTCTTCCTTCTTGCGATCGCGCGACCGGGTTTCTTGGTTTCTTGCTGTCAGGCAAGTGACACCCGTGGCGATGCGCGACAGTAAAGAACGACACTAATATTGTTTTAGTGTCGCGCATCCACATGAAAGTAACCCGGCATTTTTTAGCGGAAACTTCTAACTTCCAGCTTCTACCGAGGCCGTGTCAAGCCCAAATTGTAGTGCGTCATTTAGCGCATATCGTAGCCAGAACAGTTCCTACAAAATAACCTCGCGGATAGCCTTGATCAATTGCTCAGGCTTGATCTTCTGCCCCTGAAACAGCAATGCCTTGATGATGATCGTCTCGGAGATTTTTTTGTGCGGAGAAAATTCATTCACTGCCGCGACAATACTTTTCAGCCGCTCCTTGTCCTCCGGAGTCAGGCGAAAACTGGTGGGCTTAAGCTGGGATCTGCGGGAGACCAGTTGCAGGTTCTCCGACGAATTGTCCGGGGAACTGGTTGTGGCAAGCTTACTTTGTCCGGTGATTTTTTTCTTAGCCATAATCGATAATCTCTCTGGTGAGTGATGTGAAATCTTCGGCCCCATTCGACCTGGGGTCAAAAGTAAAAACCGGTTCGTTATTCATCTGGGCCTGGTTGATCGCCTCGGTCCGGCGGATGACCGTGGCCAGGAGATTGGCGGAAAGCGGTGCCAGTTGCGTCGCGACAAATTCATTCGATACCTTGTTGCGTGCGTCGAATCCGTTCCGCACGATCCGGTAGCCGTAAACCTCGCTTTCCTTTACCTCGCTGATGGACGCGAACAGGTCGGCGATGCCGTCCAGGGAATAGCGGCCATACGTGGTGGGAATCAGGATCAGGTCGGCGGTGAAAATCGCGTTCACCGCTAGCACTCCGAGGGTAGGCGGGCAGTCGATCAGGATATAATCGAAATCCTTTTCCACCTTTTGCAGGTGATTGTGCAGCAGTTTTTCACGATGGGACCGGGCAGTGATCTGCTCGACAACGGTGGCCATGTGAATATTGGCCGGCAGGATAAAGAGATTGTCCGTTGCTCTGCCATTTATCATGGCAGGGCGGATGATTTTTTTAACAGCACAGGCGCGGTCCAGGAAAAGATCCCGCACCGTTTCGCCCCGGGAGATGTCCGGGCAGAAAATCACACTGCTGTGCGCCTGCGGGTCTATGTCGATCAAAAGGGTTTTCTTGCCGGCCGCTGCCAGGCCGTAGGCCAGGTTGACGGCAATCGTGGTTTTCCCGACGCCGCCTTTCTGATTCAAAATGCAAAGCTTCATACTGTCTCCTTCAAATGATTTTGCTGAAACAAATAATTATCTGACACCATAAGGGTTGTCAACAGAAAATGTAGCGCGATTAGTAGCTGTTTTATTAGCATATCAATTAGGCCAAATACGGACTATTCATGTATTGCTCGCGATAGTGTCTTTGAGTAAAGCGGGACTGGCCCTTGCCCCACTCGCAAGGCAATAAAAAACGGCTGCCCAACCAAGAGGTTGGAGGCAGCCGTTTGCGTGATAAAGATTCAGGTTCATCCTATGCCGCAGCCGGCAGAGGCGCATCGAGAACGTCACTGATGCCGGCTTTGTCCAAAACAAAGTCGGCTGCTGTCTGCGCCTTGGCTGCGGCGGTGAAAATCGCCCTGCTGTCCCCTTTCAGGATCGTGAGCCAGGAATTGATGTATTCCGGATGCCGCATCTCCTCAAACGGAATGCCGGTGTTGGCGCCCAAAAAGGCGGCGCCGATCTCGGCCACCAACTCCTCGAAAGCATAGTCCTGATCACCAAACCTTTTACCGAAGTCCGGGCGAGCCGGGCCGGGTGGCCGGTCCAGTGGCAAATTTCATGGTAGGCAACGGCGAAATAGAAATCGAGATTCTCAAAAGCCGATTGCGGCGGCATGATGATCCGGTCAGCGAACAGGGAATAACTGGCCCGGCCGCCGCCGTGCATGATCACTGGCAATGCCAGAATCTGCTCGGCCATTTTGTTGGTTTCCTGTCCCACCACCTCATCGGGCTCGAGCGCGGGCAGATCGAGCCCCTCGCACTGTTCGACGTTGAAGACCGTGTAGGCCCGGGCAAAGGGGATAACCTTCTGCTCTTTGCTACCAGTCTCCTCCCTATCCGGGATCATGCCGTCGTCTTCCCTCTGTTCCCGCGCGGGCAGGAACTTCCAGAAGATGACCTGCACGCCTTTTTCGCCCTTCCTGATAGTGCCGCCGAGCTTTTCGGCGTTCCGGAAGGTGAGCCAGCGGGGATCGGCAAAGCCCTTCATCATGACCACCAGGTTCAGCAGCAGGATGTTGAGTCCCCGGTACGGCCGATCAGTAACCGCGTTGCGGAGGACACCGTAGCGGGCCGCGTCCCAGGGCCTGGCCCAGGGAACGAGACCGTCCTCCAGGGCGCTGATGATCTTTGCGGTGATGGCCTCGTAGATGTTCGGTTTATCTGTTTTCTTGTGCATGGTCGTACCTCCTTGATTGTGTATGATGGGAGGGCACGATGTCCCCGTCGGGGTCGTCGTGCCCCAACGGATTTCATGATAAAAAGTGACCTGAGTCGCTCATGGCGGTGACTTCGTCGCCGACGATCAGGTGATCCAGCACCCTGACATCGATCACCTTCAAGATTTCTCGCAACTTGTCGGTGAGTTCAATGTCCTGCCGGCTGGGAGTACTGTCGCCGGATGGATGGTTGTGCGCCAGGATAACCGCCGCGGCATTGAGCCGCAGGGCCTCCTTGACTACTTCCCGTGGATGGACCGTGGCACAGTTCACCGAGCCCCGGAACATCTCCACCCAGGCCAGCACCCGATGGCCGCTGTCCAGAAACAGGCAGGCGAACATCTCGCACTCGCAGGCCCTGAGTTTGTTGCCAATCGCCGCCTTGGCTGCATCCGATGATTTGATGGATACACCGCGCCGGAGCTGGTAACCGCTGAGCCGCCTGGCCTCGGTAAATACTGCGTCTTTGGGAGCTGGAAGATAAGCCCCGCTCTGGTCTTGAATGTACAACATGGCTTGCCTCCTTGTTTTGAAGAAGGGGCAAGCCACCCCCCTCGGGGCGTGTTGCCCCAAGGGGAAATGGTTGACCTGCAGAGCATCAGATCTGCATCTGATCACCACCACAGACCGGTTTTCCGACGTCTTGGCCGCCCCGGGCCTGTATTGGCTGCAGGGTCAGCGATTCTTGTTCGATTCAGAAAGGTGTCGATGTCCTCCTTTCTGAACAGTATCTTGCCCTTTTGGCGTTTCGACGGACGAACAAACGGGATCAGTCCCTGTTCAACCGCCAGCCGCCGGAAGTGATCCATGGAATACCTGGCGTAAAATGCGGCCTCTTTCAAAGTCATGGCCGCCGGCGTGGATTCGTTTGATTGTCTGGTCAGAAGCCTGAAAATTTCCTGCTGTGTCCGTTCGATTGCGGCAAACCGTTCTTCCAGACTATCCGAAAGAGAGCCACCGCCTCGCGCCTGCAGATTAAACATGCCTTGCCTCCTTGATTGAAAAAGGGCAAGACACCCGAAGGGGCGTGTTGCCCCGTGGGGATGGTTTGTCCGATTATGCCGCCTCTCGGCTGACGGTGACGATCGCACGCCAGTCCGGAGTGATGGACTCAAGGGTTTCGAGAGCCTGTTCTCTCCCGGTATCAGGGAAGAGCAGCAGATTCCCGAGAATCTCGAAAAGCGCGGGCGCCATCCGGATGAGACGGACGTTATTGGCGTCCCGTTGCTCAACGACAAGATCGCGCCGATTGCCCTCTTCCTCTGAGATATCGTACCCGTCAGGCCCCCATGTCTGTTGCTCATGCTGGGCCTCCCTGACGATGTAGGCGCCTTCCGTATCCGGGTGGGGCTCCACCGTCCAGGGTCTGGGTGTGGTTTCGAATTCGATGTTTTCATCAATAAGGTCATGTCCCATAACGGTCTCCTCTCGATAAACCGGGGAAACCGTCCCTGACCGGGAAATGGTTTCCCGGCCGGGTTGTGGTTTTTGATGGCAAAGCCTGAATCCCGCTGGTGCGGGACTCAGGCTTTTTTGAATTACTTTCTGCTCGTTGGATTGATCAGAACGGCACATCGTCGGACAGCGGCGGTTCATGGCCGTCTTCCGGCGGTGCCGGGACATGGTCAGCCTTATCGCCGCCGCCGAGCATTTTCATCTCCCTGGCGACGATTTCCGTGGTGAACCGGGTGTTGCCGTCGGCATCTTCCCATTTCCGGGTCTGCAGGCGGCCTTCGATATACACCCGGGAGCCCTTGGCGAGATATTCGCCGCAGATCTCGGCAAGCCGGCCGAAGGCGACGATCCGGTGCCATTCGGTGGCTTCCTGCTGAATGCCCTGGGTATCCTTACACCGTTCGGTGGTCGCCACCCGAAAGTTGGCAACCGCCGTCTTGCTCTTGGTGGAACGGAGTTCTACGTCAGCGCCCAGGTTTCCGATCAACATCGTTTTGTTCAACATGGTCTTTCTCCTTTTGTATAAGCAGGGGCGCGGACCTGTCCCCACCATTGGGGAGTGGTTTCGTGTTCCCCTTTGTGGTGGGTTAGGTTCAAAGCCGGTCGCTTGACCGTATTCTTTCAATAAACCTGCTTCAGGTTCCTTGTTTCAGTCTCAAACTGGGCAGCTATTGCCTTCTCTTCCTCGATTTCCCGTGCGGTTGCGAAATCCGAAAGATCCAGGTCGTATACCTGGACATCCAGTTCCGCGTTGGAATAAACCGCCTGGACCAGACCGCCTTCGACGTGAATGATGACTTTCGGCATGCGCGAGTCCTTGATGATCTTCATGGCCGCATCCTCCATCAACCCGTTACCAGCATGAGTCTGGCGACCCTGAGGATGATATCCTGGGCCTGGTAGATGACGGTGAGTACGATTCCGGTGGCGACGATTATTTTTGTCAGCATTGTCTTCTCCTCCTTGGTGTGATTGAAACCGGGGGTGAAGACAAACCACCGCCCGAGGGGGTGTTGTTTTCACCCCCGGGTTGCGGGTACGGTTTTCGATGAATGGGTACGGAAACGAGTTCAGGCGGCCTTCTTTATCTCCAGGAAGGAATAGAAGCCGTCCTCCTTGAATTCGTCAGGAGAGTGTCCGTATTCCTTAAGAAAAGCGGCCAGCCGTTCCATGTTCATGGCCTTACGGTTGCGGGTCGTTTTCTGGAGCAGGCGACCGTAAGCCTTGAAGGGTCCACGCTGCGAGGCGATGGCCAGCAGTTGCCCTTTCCGGTTGCTGATGTCCGCTTCCAGGTTTTTCTGTTGTTCCTGGAGCATGGTGAGGATCTCGACCTTGTCCGCCAGTTCAGGAACCTCGTCGGCGTCGAATTGGGGGCAGGTGGAGATGTAGTCGCAAAAGCCGCACAACGGGGTCACTTCTGTGGCCGGCTCGGCTTCTACGTTGGATAAAATCTTCCGGTAGTCGGTCCACACGGCCTGCGCCCGGTCCAGCAATCCATCCAGGATGGTTGCCTGCGGGGTGTAGCCATTGAACAGTTCCAGACCTTCACTGCCAAAATTAATGGCCAGGATGGCGCCTTTTTCCACCGTGTAACCGGGTGAGTTTCGGGCCAGGAGTCCCATCTGCAGATAGAGCTGCATTTCCCAGGAGCCGTATGGCTGTTCCGGGATGGATTCCGGGGACTTCACCTCAAGAACAGCCTTGGTTTTGGCAGCCTCCGAGGTGAACACGAAGTCGATATGGGCCTTGAGTGGAACCTCGCCGTCATGGATTACCTCGACCTGCCGCTCGAAATTGGTGAAACCGGCGGCGGTAAAGGCATCGGCGACGATGTCTTCGGCCATGTGACCACGTCGGAAACGGAGCAGGGTCACGAGATCCGGCTCGCTGGGCGCGATTCTGGCCAGGATGGTCTTGCGCGGGCATGCTGCGATGTCGGAAGCGCCGAGATAGGTGGTGCGATCTCCCAGGGTTTCCGAGGTCTGTTGCAGTGCCAGCTTCTGGAGAGCGGTACGGAGTGTGTGTTTCAGGTTGTCGGACATGATTGCCTCCTTGTTTGTGCAAACGAGGGAGGACGCACCTGTCTCCCGCTCAAGGGAATGGTGTCACTCCCCCTTGCGGGTTGGTTGGGTTTTTCGATCTACGCTGCTTTCCTCATCCAGGTCTTCTCCGATTTATCCCACTGGAAACCGGCGGCCTTGAGCAGTTCTTTCTTGTCGAACAGCCTGTCGCCCAGGGCCACGATGACACCTTGACGGTCTTCAAAGGTGACACCAGCGATCTTCGGCATGGCCGTCGGTTCGCTGCTCGTCTCCGCAGGATTTTCAGCTGTTTGGTTTTTGGCGGCCGAATTAGTATTGCGGGGATTGGCCAAGTAGACGTTTTTCAACAGGCCCTTGTAGGAATCGCTGCCGATGGAGAGAAGTGACATGCATTTCTGGATGGCATCGGTGATCGCGCCTTTCTGGGCATCGCCGACATTGCCTTTGACAATCTGCATCTGGCCTTTATGGGAGCCTTTGCAGAGCCATTCGCCATCGACCTTGAAAAAAAGCTTCACCTCGGCAACCGCCTGGGTGTCGAAGATCTCCTCCTTGGTCAATTCGTACCGCCAGTTTTCCGGGCCAAGAATCTCGTTGACGCTGTCAAAGACATACTGGGGCCGGTAGCCATATTTCACCTGGCCGATAACCTGCCCGTCCTTGCCGGTCATTTTGATTTCCTGGACCGCTTCGATGCCGAAAGAGCGTAATCTTTCGTTTACCAGATCGATCTTTTCCTGAAGTGTTGCTGCCATTGTTGTTTCCTCCTGTTTGCTGTGGGAGAGAAACAACTATCCCCCGGCGGGAGAAATTTGTTTTTCTCCCGATTGATGGGTGGGTTGTGCGTGTTGGGTGAATATGCCGAGCAATGCCACAAAGATCAGAGATTGATCGTGGCGTGCCAGCGATATGCTGAATGGGAAAGTAAAGAAGGGGAGCCATACGCTCCAGACAGGACAAATAATGAAGTTCGCATCCGCGATTAAACTTCGGCCTGTGGGAGAGAATGACGGTCGTGCCTGGAGTTCAAGAACCTCGGGAAGGAGGTTCAGCTAAGCCCTGGAAATGGGTATCTCATTGAGAAATGAGCCGGAATAATGACTTAATTCTTATACGTTACCTTGAAAAAGGCAAGGGGAATTTGACAGCATCTGGAATACAGATATTCCTATTACTGATTTGCTGTCCTGATTAGCGCTAATTAGGTTTTCTGTTGATAGCAGAAACTTCTTATTCAATCAATGGCGTTGCCTTGACGGTGCTTTTACGAAAGATAAATCCAACCCAAAGCCCTTCTGGGATTTTTTCTCGGCCAACAACCACCAGAATCATATACTTGAGGGAATGAATGGATTCCCGGTAGATGGCCTGCATTTTGCCTATATCTTCTCCTGAAGGTTTTGGAATGGGCTCTGGGTGAGTGTGCCAGTCACCAATGTAGTGCAGGCCCTGCTCAAATTGACCGTTGATATCTTTTTGCTCTTTTGGGCGGTTCGGCCAAAAAAAATACCGACTGCGTTTGTCGCCCTGCCCGGGCCTCGTGGCCCACTCAACCAGCACTTTCCCCTCGGCAAAGCGACAAAATAGTTGCCCCCCGGCTTCCTTTGCCCACGGTTTTAGTTGGCGGCTCTTCTGAAAGATTTCTAAAACATTATCGGCGAATTGTACAATTCCAAAAGAGCTGCGGAAACACAGTGTCACGACAGTCTCCCGCAAACTGGGCATTCGGTTTGCTCATGGATAGGTTTTTTATATACGCGCTCATAGCCATGTGTCTGTAGGTCCTGAAACCACCTTGCTGTTATTGATGCATCTACCATGTCAGATTGGTCCTTTGCGCCGACCCAGGTACGATGTTCGGAGTGTGTTATGCGGCCGGTCAGTGCGTCTAGAGCAGTTTTCACAACCATTGCAGCGGTTGGCGCTGCAGAGGCGGCCGTGAAAGGCTGATAAAATGCCCCGCAAGCTGCCTCCCGTTGAATCCTATGCTCCGGCGGCACGTCGAAGACAGAATGTTGGAACTCGCCAAATTTGTCAGTGAGACAACGCAAACAACCACCTTCCGGCAAAACCGTTACTGCGTGTCCAGCTAAAGCGTGGGCCTCAACCCATCCAAAGAGAACGGGTGGCATATCGGGTCCTTGCTTGCTCAAAGTGTTCAGCATCGAATCGCTTAACCACTCCGCAGACAGCGCGATAATCATATCATGTCCACTAAAAAGATCTGGAGTTTCCTTCCACGCTTGCTCCCATCTTTCGGGAATTGCCTCGACATCATAATCAGGAAATCGCGCGAGAATATCGGCTTTCATGCCGTCGGCTTTCTTCTTGCCAACGTTTTGCCCCGATAATACGTGCCTGCCTACATTCTGCCAGGTGAGCACATCCCCATCCACCAGAGTTAGCCGACGTATGCCAATTTGGGCAAGAAGTTGAATGGCCATTCCGCCGAGTGCTCCACAGCCGATGACCGCGACGCTGATATTGGACACAGACTGCGCATGAGAGCCCGCTGTACGGTGGAGCAATGAATCACTGTCGACCCGAGTTACCCCCATACGAACTACCGGAAATTTTGCGTTGGCTATTTGTTGTAGAAGAATGGTGCCGGGAACTCGACCTTTACGATATCCCCGCCAAAGCGGGCAACGACTTTTCACGCCAATTGAAATATGTGCTCCTGTATCGGATCGTAGGCCAAGCAGCACGGTTTGTTTATTGTGCTCAAAGGAAAAAACAATATATCCATATGCACCGGGCTTCAACGTCGAGGCGAGAAGGTTGAGGGCTTTGTCACCGGCCGTCGATGCCAGCGTTATTAGGTCACCAGTGTGTTTGGGATATGAACGGGGATAGATAGGTTCGGGTAGACTCAGCAAAACAGCGGCCGGCTTGATACGAGGCGACAGTCCCGGATAGACGCTCGCCAACCAAGTCTCCAATTGTGCCGCGTTATCAGCCAGCACAACCGCATGCTTCAGGATCGCAACATGTAAGAGTTTGGAGGTCCTGGGGCAACTCGAAGTAAGCCAAATTTCTCTTTTGTCAGGTTGTCCTAGAGTCCAATACGTGGAGGCCTCATCGAGAAAGTCCTCCTGATTCTCTCCACTCAAACCCTGCGCCAGAACCTTACTAGCCTCCCTGACCACATGCTCGGCATGCCGAATATCAGCAGGCAGTTCCATTAGTGCGCTGGAAGTGGTTAAGCAGAAAGTACCATCAAGTTCTACATGAGGTAACTCCCCAGCCTCTGGTGGCTCTGGCAAGGCGACAATCGGCAGCGCATTCGGGTACAGGTCGGGTAGAGCAAGTATGAGATCACTGTCCGCGTCGACAGTCTCAGCGGGCAATCGCCAACCGGCAATGAGCGGACTGGATTTAACACGGCTTTTCAACTCTTCAACCGAGAGTGGCCTGGCACCGGGCCACCGTACAGGAATCTCTGTTTTTATCCTCTCCAAGGCGATTTTCTGGCCGAGAATATCGACTGCGGCATCATGCATACCCTTGTCTTTCCCCACCTTGTTTAATGACAGGTGAATGAGGCGCTGTCCCACCTCCTAGAATATAGGCAGCACTCGATCTGCTGTCATTTTCGGAATTCTTTTTTTCTTCCTCCAGTTTGTCGATGCGTTGGTCAAAATAATCTGTGGCGAAAAGGTCTCGGAGCGCTTTGAGGGCATTGAGTTCCGCGCAATCGCTTTTTCTGAGTATTGAAAGAGTATCGATTGCCTTTCCAAGTCTGTCGCGCAACTCCACCATGTTGGCGTCTTCGTTGCTTTTGGTAATATTTTCGCCATCAACCACCGGATGCTTGACGACGAGGTCCCACTGAAGCCGCGCATGTATGCCCTCCATCACCTGCAATAGCGCCTTGTCATCCCTGCCCAGCAAGGACATATCTTTGTAGTATTGCTCATCGGTGAGTTTGGAAAGAATGAACCCGCTTGGCATGTTCCAGCTTTTGCGGCTCTTCGACCAAGCCTTGAGCAGTCTCACGATGCGTCGCATTTGACGGCCGTTCGTGGAATCCGGGCTTTTCTCTTTGACCTGGTTTTTAAACCAGTTGTTGACCCCTTCAGGGTCGGATCGTCTCCAATCGGCATTGGCAAGTTCGAAATACGTATCGTCATCTTTCTCGATCTTGCGATACACCGGAATGTCAATTGTGAACCCGTCTTTGTAAGAAATCCGAACGCAGTTCGAGCGCACTTCCGGCGCCTTTGTAAAAGATCCGTCATCAATGGCATCTCTCACCATATTTTTCGCATCGAGGGGTGTGTATTCGCCGCCTCGCGAGCCCACCAAGTCAGCCTTGGCAAAGACTGCCCCGTCATCGATATCGGAAGCTGCATATTCCGATTGAACCATGGTATGCATGGCATACGACCCTTGTTTCACGTGTTCAATCGGTTTTGGTTTTTCGGACTTCTCCAGCCCCTTGGAAAGACGTTTCTGGTTGGCGTCACGCCTTGAACGCATTTCCTGCTTCATGGTTTCCGTGAGGGTGACTCGATCATCGTGGAACGCTTTTAAGTGTGCATGGCAGTTAAACATTTTTCTCTCCTGTTGTAAGGGTGGGCAGGTCGGCGAAAGCTTTGACAAGCAAAGCCTTTGGTTTCTCACCGGTAGTCGCTTCGCTGATATTCAGGTCAATGGCTCGATTAGCCAACTTGACGAGAGTCTTCAGGCAGGTCTCCGAAGGATTATCGAGGCGGAGTTCCTTGGCTTCATCGGCACTGACATCCGGGTCAGTCAACCGGATATATTTCACCCGGCCGGATAAGTGGGAGGTAATGGCCTTGGCCATGTAATCATATGCCCAAGACTGAGCGTCGATGGCTACCTCCATCATCCGAATGCCACCATTCCAGTCCAACACCCCACGGTTACAGCAGTGTTGGTCGACCGATGATGCCTTGAAGGGCGGACAGGTGCTTACTGAGATGACCTCGATTGAGGCTTCCTGCGGAGCAAAGCTTAGAGCCTCAACCAGAGCAACGATAACAGGGTTATTAGCCCAAAGCCCTCCATCAACAAACCAATTGATATTGCCAGCGATGTCATTGGGTTTGAGTACTCCATGCACCGGAAAGACGATCGGCGCGGCAGCCGAAGACATACAGAGATCAAGGAGGGGATAATCGTTATCACGCTGCAGTCTGTTATTAATTTTGTCATGGGGAGTCTTGTAAACCCAAGCCTTTTGGGACTCTAAATCAATAGTTGGGACGCACAACGCGATTCCTCGGCGTTCATGCATCTGCGCAACAGTCTCATTACCGAAGACATCGTATAGTGCCTCCTGCAATGCCCTGGGTTGATTGGCGGCAGTTCTCAGGTGACGCCAGGCCCAACCTAGGAGAGATAACTTTTTTTGCGGGATTGGATCGGCGAAGATGGCCGAGGCTTTGTTCTTGTAAAGGGTAATAACCTCTTCAAGAGGTACTCCCGACGCGAGTGCGGCAGCCAGGATGGCTCCCGTACTTGTTCCTACAATGAGGTCGAATGGACGCCCAACATCCAAACAGTCCACCGGGTTCCCACTCATTTTGGCTACGCGTTGCGCAATGCCATGGAGCAGGACGACGGTATATAGGCCACGGATACCGCCGCCATCTAAAGAAAGTACCCTGAATGGTTTCATCGCGTACCGTCCTACTTACGTTTTGATCAAAAAACCAAATAAAAAAAATGAATAATTAGTGGGATAAGTAAGCATGGCCTGTTAATTTGTCAAGACGAGCATGCAACATGCTGTGTTCCCTGTTTGCAAGCACACAATATATGGTATCCATCGTTTTCCTTTCCGCTGGTCATCAGGTAGTGATTACCGGGATTCCTTGTTACGCTCATAGCTATCTACCCAGCATCCTGCCAACTCGTTGATTATTCATCTTGACCTTGCCTCGGCCAAGGTAAGCCGAGGACAGATTTCCCTTGGGGCCTTGTGGTAACACTGGGTTAATCCGCTGGATACTGCCCGAGACGACAAGCTGCTGCTCCGGATGAAAAGGTTCGCAGCCATTCCTGATTGCGGAAAATCGTAACGACGAGTTGAGGGAAATACTTCGAGGCGGGGAGAATCACCTCAGAAAAGTCATCTCCCAGAAAAAGAGCATATAGACCGGAACCGTTCACCGGTCTTGTCTGATGCCGAACCACGGGATGACACCAACATGCAGGAAATAATCACAGCGTTTGTCAACCAATACGGGCTCACCAAGGCCGAGGTCATGGCGGAGATCGAAAACGCCTTTTCCACCCTGCTCTCCCGCTGGTATCGGCTGCCGGTGATGGTCTTTTTCCGTAATGACTTCCGCCTGGAGGCAGTGGCCTACAATGATAAGGGCGGGATCGTCATGCAGAGGCCCATCGACCTTGCGGAGATGAAAGGCCGGAAAACCATCTTGCGATATCTCGAAGACAGCCTGGCAAAGGCGGCCGTGCTCAAGGAAACGGTTGTTTACAAAAAACTTGAAAAACAGCTGCGGTGGGGCGAGATCATTGGCCGCGACCTGGAAGGGAATTTTCTGCTTGAGACCGAAATGATCCCCGGTGAGGCGGTAATTGCTATTTGTCCATTGAACCGGATCGGCGTTCATGAACGGAACTCAGACTCCTTTCATGTCGGTCAACGACGGGCTTTTCACCTCCGGCTCATCGAACCGGTGTCGGTGAACGGAACCTCGCGATTAAAGGTGGTGATGGACCGGGTCTCCAAGACCCTGGTGGAGAACCTGCTCAAGGAACGACTCGACGGTTCGACCGAAAAAATCAAAATCCGCTGCCTCAAACGGTATGTCGGCCACAAAAGCATGGTGTTGACCACCAGACAGTTGCCGAAGGCGGCCATCATTGCCGTTGACCGGGAATTGAAGGAGCGGGTGCAGGTCCGGATCGTAAAGGACCTGTGGGCTGACCCATGCTGAAAAAACGAAAAGGCCACAAAGAACCATGGACCAACATCGGCTCCGGCTTCCATCTGGACCGGCCGGCCACCATCATGCAACTGGGCTTTCCGGACAGCGCCCGGAAAGGCCATTTCTGGTGCTTCGGCACCACCCGAGTCGGTAAGACC
>Ga0208863_1000607_pt1 | contig 30963 bp, 28 predicted proteins | sample RifOxyD3_FD_184040 | JGI IMG/M metagenome (GOLD analysis project Ga0208863, IMG submission 184040) | Soil microbial communities from Rifle, Colorado - Rifle Oxygen_injection D3 (SPAdes) | ecosystem: Environmental > Terrestrial > Deep subsurface > Rock core/Sediment | place: Rifle, Colorado...
GGGGTGTTGACGTCCGGTCAACAGCCGCCCAGTAATTTCACTCATGGCCGGCCCGATCTTGGCCGCCCAGTGTTGGAACCGTTCCGGAGTCCACTCCGCATAAAATTTGTGGAAGGGGATAGTCGGTTAGAGTCACCTGGCTGCCTAACTCCAGTCGTAGCCGTTGGTTACGTCTGATTCGGTCACCGGACCGGTTGCAATTGCTCTCTCAAGCAGTCTTCTGAACAAAAGGCCTCTGCTACTGGATGTGCGTCGGTTGAACCTGAACGTGAACTCTTCAAGATACGATTGCAAGTGCTCAGGAACTACACATCCTTGGTGAGTGCCCAGAATCCATCGTTTCAGGAGGCTGGCTATTCTATGGACACCAGGCATAGAAACATGCGCCGGGTTCCCTGACGATGATTGGACAATCACATTCCGGGTGTATTGCTTGGAATCTAAACCATTGTAGCCACTCCATCCATCAGTTTGAACAATGGAACCCGGAGCTATTACATCGTTCACAAATGGTATTAAGCTGGCGCCGGAGGCGTCAGGTATGTGTCGCAGTCGTACACGCCCGAAGCCTTTTGGCTCCTTCAGTTCGACAGCGATGGCTACTATGCTTTTAACTGCGCCACGGCCTCGCTTGCCGCCGCGCTCAACGCCGCCAACGAAGGTTTCATCGACCTCTACGCGGCCGGTGAGCGGCTTGCGTTCTGCATCAACCATGGCCACACGGAATCGTTGCAGCATGGTCCAAGCGACTCGGTACTTGGTTCCGATAGTCCGCTCTAAGGTTTTGGCTGACATGCCGTTCTTTGCAGTACAGACGTGCCATGCAGCCTCAAACCAGGTAGTAAGCGGCGTACGGGTCTTATCGAAGATAGTTCCGGTGCTGACGGTCATACGAGTGCGGCAAAAGGGGCAAATCAAGCGGCCGTTATTGGCTTGCCATGGAGTTCCAACTGTTCCACAGGATGGGCAAACAAATCCTTCTGGCCAGCGCAGTTTTGTGAGGTATGCAGCGCAGGTCGCGTCATCAGGGAAACCCCGGGTCAGGTTAGAGTTTCGGACATTCGCCCATAAAAGAGAGAAATCAGGATCACGGAGCGTCCTGCACCGCAGCGAAAAATCCCTGCCGAGATCGCCTTGCTGAGCCTCATAATAGGCTGCTGCTTCAAGCATCTCGGTTTCGGCATCTTCCTGAAAAACAACCGCTTTCATGCAAGCGACGCATAGGCGTTTTTGAATACTGTATTGGCATCGCGCAGCCGGTCGGTGGAATTGTCAATTTCGGCGCAACGGCGGCGGATTTCTACTTGCCATGTTGCCGACAGGGGATAGTCTTGAACATCGAGACTCTCTATAAGTTTCTCGGCCACAAACGCCCTTAGCGCAGGAGGAAGCCCCATAGCCTCATCCATGATTTTTTCTACTGTGGCAGCCATATATTCCTCCTGCAGCCATTCTTAAGGGAAGTATCTCTCAATATCCAGAGCGCCATGAAACACGCCCAAGATATCAATAACGCCTTCCGTTCTGATCAGATACACAATTCGGTAATGGCCATAGAGTACAATTCGGATTTCGCCTTCTGGTTCCGAACGGTATTTTTGGCCGAGCTCCGGAAATTTTCGCAACAGTTGGGCCTTGTGGTAAATACCAGCAACAACCTTTCCCGCAGCAACCGGATTATCACGGGCGATATATTCGAGTATATCTTTCAGCCATTGTTCGGCTTCCCTGGTTCATCTCAACTCTGCCATGTACGAATCCGGCGTGACATCTCTCCATCTGAAATAACCCGTCCTGAGCGAACATCATTCAATCCCCGTTCAACCATTCTTTCGAATGCCAACTCTCGCACAATTTCTTCGTAAGTAGCATCTTCCGGCTGAGCCAAAACAACTTCTGCAATTTTCTCTCTCACTGTCTGCATAAAAAAATCCTCTTCATTTTGGAACCAAAAACGGCCATGCTTTCATGCCTCTTGCGAATGGCGTTCATTGAGATATCATTTTGCCTGGGCGCTGGTGTCCAAATAAATTCCACTGCTCATCGTTCATCCCTGTCCATCTGGACAAGCTGTTCGCTACCGGCATCCAGATACGGGGATTTATCTCTGAGAGCTCTATGGGACGGAATAGCAACTTCTCGGTTAAACGGGAGAAGACGGGCTATTGCTTTTCCCCTTCTGGTAATGGTCACCTCGCCTTCCTGGGTCAAAATCTGCTCAAGATTCGACAATGATTGACGCGCTTCGCGGATAGAAAGTTGCATGCTGGCTATGGCTCATTGCAATGATTGATGTGACACATCATTAGCTATTGTTGCACATTAAAGGGGGAGCAAGCCAAAAATCGTGGAGGCGGAGACAGCGCCCCTCAAATCCCGGCGTTCTCCAAAGCAGCCTTGATAAAATCCTTAAACAATGGATGCGGTTTCATAGGCCCTGATTTGAATTCCGGATGAAACTGGCAGCCCAGAAACCAGGGATGATCGGGGAGCTCGACAATCTCCACCAGCTTCTCGTCCGGCGAGGTGCCGCTGATGATGAGGCCATGTTTGACCAACTCGTCCTTAAAGACATTGTTGAATTCGTAGCGGTGCCGATGTCGTTCTGTTATCTCGTCTGCGCCATAGGCCTGATGGGCAAAGGTGCCCGGCACCATCTTGCAGGGGTAGGCCCCCAGCCGCAGAGTGCCGCCCAGAGCCGTGGATTCATCACGAATCTGGATCTTGCCGGTGCGGTAATCATACCACTCCTTGATGAAATAGATGACCGGATGCTTGGTAAGTTGGTTGAACTCGGTGCTGTCGGCGTCTTTCATCCCGGCGATATGGCGGGCGAACTCGATCACCGCCAGCTGCATGCCAAGGCAGATCCCGAAAAAGGGGATTTTTTTCTCCCTGGCAAAGGTCACGGCGGCAATCTTGCCGGCCACCCCGCGATTGCCGAAACCGCCCGGCACCAGCACCCCGTGACAACCGGCCAGCAGCTCATCGGCCCCCTTGTCTTCAATCTCCTCGGCGCTCACATAGCGGAGCCGCACCTTAGCCTCATTGGCCACCGCCCCATGCACCAGGGCCTCGTGCAGGCTCTTGTACGACTCGGTCAGATCGACATATTTGCCGATGATCCCGATCTCCACCTCGCGTTTCGGATGCTTGACCCGCTCGACCAGCTCCTGCCAGGCATCCAGACGCGGCGCCCCGGTCCAGATGTTGAGCTTGTTGAGGATGATGTCATCGAGCCCCTCAGCGTGAAAACATAAGGGCACCTCGTAAATATTGTCCACGTCGCGGGCCGTGATCACCGCCTCTTTTTCCACGCTGCAAAAAAGGGCGATCTTGGCTTTCAATTCCTTGGTAAGCAGACTTTCCGTCCGGCAAAGCAGGATATCCGGCTGGATGCCGATGGCCCGCAGCTCCTTGACGCTGTGTTGAGTAGGCTTGGTTTTTACCTCGCCTGCGGTCTTGATGTAGGGGACCCAGGTAACATGGATATAGAGGGAATTTTCCCGCCCCACATCGGTGCGGAACTGGCGGATCGCCTCCAGAAAGGGCAGGCCTTCGATATCGCCGATGGTGCCGCCGATCTCGATAATGGCCACGTCCACCTCGCCCTCAAACTGCTTGATGGCCGTCTTGATTTCGTCGGTAATATGCGGGATCACCTGTACGGTGCCGCCCAGGTACTCCCCGCGCCGCTCCTTGCTGATCACCGAATGATAGATGCGGCCTGAGGTATAGTTGTTGCGCTGCCCCAGAACCACGGAGGTGTACCGCTCGTAATGGCCGAGATCAAGGTCGGTTTCCGCCCCGTCGTCGGTAACATACACCTCGCCGTGCTGAAAGGGATTCATGGTGCCGGGGTCCACATTGATATACGGATCCAGCTTTTGAAAGGTGATGGACAGCCCGCGACTCTCAAGCAGGGCCCCGATGGAAGCGGCAGCCAGCCCTTTCCCCAGGGATGAGAGAACGCCGCCGGTGATAAAAATGAACTTGGTGCGATGGGTGTGATTTGTAGTTTTCATGAAATGGCGCCAGTCTCGTAAAATAGGGGGGAGGAAACCACGATGGATGACTTTCAGCGTAAGCAACACAGCCACGCCGTGACACAATTACAAAGGGAACAAGAACGACAGCCCAACATAATCGAGCCGCCTTACATTTTCATCAAAAATACCGCATCCATCCCTCTTTTGTCCAAGAGAAAATATCCAAGCATAACCGTTAATCCCGTATTTATGTCAATATATTCTCCACCCAGGCTGTCCCGGGAAAGAACGCAACAGACTCAAAGGCGCATTGTCGGTTAAAAATGCAGCCTCTGATGAACAGCCACAATATTTTTTTAGCTTGACACCAATCCCTCTCCCACCTATCATAAGCCTTGAAATGAATGAATAAGCATTCACAAAATAGTCAGCCTCTCCCCGCCACCTCTGCTCATCCTGCTAATTTCATGAGAACATCGGACAAACATTCAAAGATTATCGGGGCAGCCATCACCGTCTTTGCCAGAAAAGGTTTTTTCAACGCCCGTATTTCCGACATCGCCAAGGAAGCCCAGGTTGCCGATGGCACCATCTATCTGTACTTCAACAATAAATATGACATCCTCATTTCACTGTTCGAGGAAGAAATCGGCAAGATCATCCTGGAAGTAAAGCTTCTTCTGGAAAAAGAAACCGACCCGCGCACGATGCTGCATATTTTCGCCCTGCACCACATGCAGCTCATGGGAGAGCATAAAGAACTGGCCGAGGTTCTACAGATGGAGTTGCGTCAGAGCAACAAGTTCATGAAGGAATACAGAAACACGAAGTTTATTGAATATGTGGATGTGGTCTCCGCCATTATCCACAAGGGACAAAAAGAGGGGGTGTTCCGGGAAAGCCTCCTGCCAGGCGTGTTCAAGCGGGCTTTTTTCGGCGCTCTGGATGAGACCTCCAGACTCTGGGTTCTCTCCCCTGATCATACCTATACCATGAGCGAAGCAGCCCAACAGATCAGCGACATGTTTATTTACGGAATTATGGCCGAAGGCCGGAGCTGATTCCTCTCTGCCAGCAACTCCCTGTCTCTCCTCTGCTTTACCGCCAAGACCCGGCACCTCGCCAAATCAGGCGCGCTCTGGCGGCTTGATATCCATGACCTCCAGCTGCCGCATCCCGCCCGGGGTTTTCACGGTTATCTCATCCCCCACGCTTTTCCCGATCATGGCCCGGCCAATCGGGGAAAGCACGGAAATACTGCCCTTGCTCACGTCTGCCTCTTCCGGCCCCAGAAGCTGATAGCGCACCTCTTCATCTGTATCCAGATCAACAAGGGAAACAACCGTGCCAAAAACCACCCGGGAACAGTTCACATTCGTACAGTCGATAACCTCGGCCCGGCCAAGCTTGTCCTTGAGCTCCATGATCCGGCCTTCGATATGCCCCTGACGCTCCTTGGCCGCATGGTATTCGGCGTTTTCCTTCAAATCGCCGTGCCCCCGCGCTACCTCAATAGCCTCAATAACCGAGGGCCGCTCTTTTTTCAGCAGCCGGTCAAGCTCCTGGCGTAATCTGGTATTTCCCTCCTGAGACATGGGAATACGCACAACCATAACACCCTCCTTACTTGTGGCACGACATAAAAAAATGGCCGTTTTGGCCGGGGCAAGCACAGTTGTGTTTGCCCCGGCCAAAACGGCAGAAATCTTTTCAACATATCCTCCACCCAAAACACTCCAGGATCAAGGACAATTGAACAACAAGACCTTCAATTAGCACAGAGAAAAAAAGATTGCAAGGGAAAGCACACCTGCAAATCCAGTGCTACCAGCGGTAAACAGCCGAAAAGAAAACCTCCTTGCTCCGGTACTCCGGCCCGGAGGTAAGTTCTGCCGTTGCGGCAAAAATAACCTGAGGGACATACTCCACAAAAAAGCCACCCTTGAAGGTCTGCATGGCATACCCCATTTCATCATAAACAAGGACATAGCCAAGATCATAGTAGCGAGGCACTCCGCGCCGGAACTGATCATCGGAGAGCTGGTGTTTAAAATATACACTGAAGCGGTTCTGCCAGTAATTCATCGGCGCCCAGTACGGGTGATCAAGGGCGGCAAACCCGTCCGGCTGCAGGAACCCGCCGTCCCTCGCCTCAGCGCTGTCCTTGAAATCGTAGGCATAGCTGAACTTTAAAAATGCCGGCTCAAAAAAAATCAAATAAGCGGCCCAGAGATCATAGCCCTTTGTAGTATTATCGTCAGAATAAGCGGCATGAAGAACCCCACCACCCGCCTGGACGCTGGGAACCATATCCAGCACAAAATTCGCCTTGTAATCCTGCTGCACGATATTTCGCCCCAGGCTGGCCAGGGTATCATGCACGACATCCCGCCCATAGGAAAAGACACCAGTCAGCCGATCTCCCAGGCGGCCCTCCGCAGCCAGCTCAAGAAGCGTGGTGTCTGGCTGGCTGTTTTCCAGCAGCTCCGCCCCTGCCCCGCCGCGCAGGACAAGCTGCTCGTTGATGTTGGCCGCATAGGAAACAAGGGCGCGGGTACCCCGGATCTTACTATGGCCACCAGGGTTCTGATAGTTCAGCCGGGCAAGATTAACCTCCAGATCGTGCTGCAGATAAGGCGAGTATTGCAGGCTTGCCCCTTCCCAGCTCTTTTTGATCGCCTTATAGCCCCCCCTGCCCTCCTCCCTGAGATAGCCATACCCCAAAGCGGCTCGAGGCTGCCGCTTCAGTTCATTCCTCTGTCTTGCTTCGGCCAGCCCTGGAAAATCCCCCCCGGCGGCGGCAATCTCCTCATAAAGCGCCGCTTCATGACCCAACTGCCCGAATCTGCTGTAAATCCCGGCAAGATCAAACTGCAGGGCAGCCTCAGCCGGATATTCCCGCAGCAGGATTCGAAAATAATTTGCCGCAGCCAGATATTCACGCTGCCTCACCGCCTGCCTGGCGGTCTTTTCCAGGGCAAACTGCTTCTGCCAGCGATATCGGGCAAAGAAAGGCGCCGCCATCCGCTGGATGGTCATAGCCCCTTGGCTGGAGTCAAGCAGGGCCTCGGACTCCATCAGCGCATCAACCATCGTTTGCCTGTCAAGCTCGACCACGGTCAAGCGTGTCCAGAGACCAGGCTCCGCATCCCGGGGTAAGGCCACGCCCCGCTCCCTTCCCTGCGCCGCAAGACTGTCCGCCACCGAGGGGTTAAGAAAGGCCTCATATACCGCCACCGCCTTTTCCCACTCATGCTCTGCCCAGAGGAGCCGCGCCCTAAGCAGAACCATATCCGGCCTGCCCGCAATTTGAGGGGAATGCTGCTCAAGCACCGCTCTAACCTCGGCAAAACGGCCCCGGCTGAAAAGCTGCCGGACGAGACGCACGGCGGCAAAATCCTGCTCCAAAAAATCACGGACAATACCCTGCCAGACCTCTATGGCCGCGCCAATCTCGCCCTCGGCCTCCCGTGCCAGAGCTGACAGAATGCGGATCGTGACGGCGTCTGGATATTGCCGCCCGGCCAGCTCCGCCCTCTCGCGCAGCTCCGCAACCAAGCCCTCCTCTTGCAGAGCCTGCAAAAGATTAAGCGCCAGGCTCTGATCCTGAGATGATTCCACCAGCAGCCGCTGAAAAAGCGCCTTTCCCTCCTCGCTCTTCCCTTGGGCACGGTAAAGGCGCAGCAGAAGCAGGTCGATCCTGAGACTGCCACGCTGCTCAGACAGCGATAGCACTCTCTGCTCGGCCTCGGCATACTGACCCTCGGCAAACAACAGCCGGGCAAGCAGCAGCTCAGCCTCCAGCCGCAGCCCGCTGCCAACCGTGTCCGGCGGCGCACCGGCCAGCTGCCGCAAAATCTTGAGGGCATCCTTGGTTTCGCCCTCAGCCGCCAATAGACGCGCCCGCAACAGGCGGCGGTCAAGAAGATCCTTTCCCTGGCCATTCTGTTGCGTCAGTTGCGCCAGCCAAGCCCCGGCCTCGGGAAAACGCTTTTCCTCAAGAGCCAGATAAAACAAGCGGCCAAGCACCGCCTCGTCCTGCGGCTGATGGAGATAGGCCTGCCGCAAGGCCTGCTCCGCTTCATAGGGCAGGCCGTCCTGCCGGTATGCCTCGGCCAGACCCAGAAAAGCGGCAGTAATAAGCTCTCCGTCAGCCTGAGGCAGAGCCAGCAGCTTGAGGTAATATTCCCTGGCCGCAGAGTAAGAAGCTGTCTCAGTCAAAGCCTTGGCAATAAGCAACCTGGTCTGCGGAGATTCGCTCAACTCGGGGAATTTTTCCTGCAACCGGGCAAGGTGAGTTCTGGTTCTTCCAACCAGGCCAAGCCCGCCTGCCAGTTGCACACAGCGCAATCTGAACATCCCGGTTTCATCAGCCCCGTCTGGAATCTGCTCATAAAAGGCCAGCGCCCTGGCGAAATGGCCAAGCCGCTCATACGCCAGAGCCTGCCCGGCCAGAACCTCCGTCGTCCTCACCCCAAGGGCTTCCAAGCGGGAAAACATCTCCAGGCTTTTGGGCAGTTCCCCACGCTCAAGATAGATGCGGGCCAGTTTTTCAAGAACTGTCCGGTTTTCCGGCTCCAGGCCAAACAGGATCTCAAGCACTTCAATAAGTTTTTGCCGCTGCTCCAGCTGCGCCCACAGGGCCTTGATCTCATCGTCATTGCCACCCGCCAGCAGCGCCCTGGCCCGCCTGCCCAGGATCCCGGAATCATCTGGGGCAACCCCCAGAATCAGGTCATACAGGGCTATCGCCTCCCGAAACTCGCCGCCTGCCTCATACAACCCGGCCCCGCGCGCAAGATTCTCAAGGTTAGGGGTAAATTCAGCCCTGAGCCCACGAACCGGAACCGCCACCTCAGCCCTGCTTCCCAAAACGGCATGGATGTCGAGCATCTGCCGCAGCGCCTCTTTATCCTCGGGCCTGGCGGAAATATACCGCCTGAGACAGACAAGAGCCTCGGGAAGGCGGGCAAGGCTGGCATAGATCTGGGCAAAGCGTTTGAGAAGCCTGGGAGAAGCTGGCTCCTTCTCAAAAAGAGGGAAAAGATAGTCCAGGGCATCCTCAGCCTTGCCGCCCTTGAGATAATAGGCGGTCAACCTCTCTTTTGCCTCGGGGCTCTGGGAGGTGCGCGCCAGGCGCTGCCAGTATTCAAGAGCCTGGTTCTCAAGACCTGATCTGTCATAGGCTTGGGCCGTCTTGAGCAGGATTGCCGGGTCGGCCTTGTTTTGACTGGCCAGGACAGTCAAATGAGGTCTGGCCTTGTCATAGGCGCCCATCTCAAAGTAAAGCTCAGCCAACTCCTCCCGCAAGGCAAGCCTAGCAGGCTCCCGCTGCAACAGGACTTCCAGGATGGCCGCCGCTTCGCCCTTCTTCTGCTGAGCAACAAGGGCGGAGGCCGCGCCACGCAAGGCTTGGAGATTATCGGGCTCCCGCTGCAGAACCTTTTTGTATAGCTCCACAGCCCGGGCGGCATTGCCCTGGCCTCTGCTTGCTTCTGCCAGAGCCAGCAGATACTGAAGATTTCTGGGCGCGGCCTCAACCAGCAATTCCAGATGGGGAAGAGCGGCCTCTTCTCTCTTCAGTTGCAACAAGATGGTGACCAGCTCCCAGCGGGCGGCTTCGAGTCCATCCCGCATAACCAGCAAGGCCTCGTAAACAGGCGCCGCCTCGACAAGCCTGCCGGTGCGCGCCAACTCCCGCCCCTGATCCCACAAAGCCTTCCAGGCGACATCCCTGCCCTCCTTGAGCTGGATGATCCGGACCGGGACAATCTGCTTTTCCAGCAAGCCAGAAGACTCTGCCGCATAAGCCGGAGCGGGAAGGAGGGTATATAGAGGCAGCAGGAAGACGAGAGCGAGGGTTCTCGCTCTCGAGATAACCAGGGGCGACACGAAGGAAGAATACAGGCGGATAGACAATCGGATAAGCATCAACAGAGGGTGTCCTTTTGGCAACCGTAAAAAGGACCGGCAAAGAAAATTAAAAAACGTAACGCCAGGACGCAAAGACATCATCTTGAATAACACACCTGAAAAGTTGCGCCTTTGCGTCTCTGCGTTAACAAAATTACTTTTTACAGGCCTGCCGTGTATAAAATTCGGCAATCTTTGCAACCACAAAACCTTGCATTTCTTCGGTAAGTTCCGGAAAAATCGGCAGCGCCAGGGTCTCAAGCGCCGCCCGCTCCGTTTCAGGAAACGAAAGATCTTCGTAGCCCAGGCCAGCGACACATTCCTGCCGGTGCAAGGGAATAGGATAATATATCTCCGCCCCGACCTCGTTCTGCTGAAGATGCCGAAGCAGCCCATCGCGCTCCCTGGCCCTGATGACAAACTGGTTATAGATATGATAGTCGCAATCTGCCCCAACCATCAGACCCTCTGCCTGATACACGGCTTCGGGCAGAGAAACCACGCCGTTTTCCAACAGGCCGGTTTGAGCGAACAGCCGCCGATAGGTCGCGGCATTGCGCCGTCTTGCCCTGTGCCATTCGGGCAGGCGGGAGAGTTTAAGATCAAGAACCACGGTCTGGATAGGGTCGATCCGAAAATTCCCCCCCACCACCCCGTGATGATATTTGGGCGCCCCGCCATGCACCCGGATTATCCTGAGGCGCTCGGCCAAAGCGGCATCGTTGCAGGTAATCAGCCCACCGTCGCCAATGCCGCCAAGATTCTTGCTGGGGAAAAAGGAAAAACAGCCGGTCGTCCCCATGGAGCCTGCCCGATGCCAGACGGTCTGGCCGCCGGTCTGCATGGGATACACGGCGCCAATGGCCTGGGCGGCATCCTCCACCACTGGCAGGTTGTACTCTTCTGCCAAAGCAAGAATCGCCCCCATGTCCGCGCACTGACCATAGAGATGCACCGGAATAATCGCCTTGATCCGCTGGTCTCCCCTGGCATCCAAGGCCAGGGCCTCGGCCATCCGCCCCGGGTCGATGTTGTAGCTCACCGGCTCGATGTCGGCAAAAACCGGCTTTGCCCCCAGCCTGAGGATGCAGCCCATGGTGGCAAAGAAGGAATAGGGCGTGGTCAGCACCGCATCGCCTGGGCCGATATCGAGAGCCATAAGCGAGGCCAGCAGGGCATCGGTGCCGCTGGCAACGCCGATGCCATGGCCGGAGCCACAGTAGGCGGCGATATTTTTTTCAAATTGTTCGACCTTGGGCCCTAAGATGTACTGGGTCGAATCGATGACCTCGGTCAGCGCAGCAAGAATCTCGTCGCGCAGAGGAGCCATCTGGCCATGCAAATCTAGGAGGGGAACACGCATAATACTTTATTTCCAGGTATCGCCGAGAACGGCGGAATAGAATATTCTTCTGATAATCAGGAACGCCAGGGGTTGAGAAATTCAGTAAGGAAGTCCTTGATGTCGGGGACTTCCTTTTCAAAGTACTCCCGCATCTTTTTCAAGAGATTGGCTTCGATCTGCCGCACCCGTTCCCGGGAGATATTAAACCGGTCAGCAATATCCTGCAGGGTAAGGGGCTCGTCGTTCAGCAGCCGGTCAGCCAGAATGGCCTTTTCTTTGTCGTTCAAGGTCTCCCGCAGCTTATCGAGAACCTCTGCCATCCAGTCGTGTACTTCCTTTTTCGCCACCCGTTCTTCCACGGTGGGGCCGAGCATGGGCAGAAAATTCTTCTGCTCCTCGTCAGAGCCTTCCCGCACCGGACTTTCCAGAGAAACATCCCAGTTGTCCATGCGCTGGCTCATCTCAATGACTTCGCTTTCCTTGACATTGAGGCGCTGGGCCAGCAATTTGACCTCAGGCGCAAAGCCTTGCGATTCTAGCAGTTTTTTTTCTTTATTCAAGCTGAAAAAAAGTTTGCGTTGGGCCTGGGTGGTGCCGATCTTGACCAGCCGCCAGTTATCCATGATGAACTTGAGGATATAAGCCCGGATCCAGTAAGCGGCATAGTAGGAAAATTTCACCTGCCGGTAGGGGTCGAATTTTTTCACCGCCTGAACCAGGCCGACATTGCCCTCCTGAATGAGATCAAGAAAGTTCTGCATCCAGTATTTCTGAAAATCCATGGCCACCTTGACCACCAGCCGCAGATTGGCGGTGACCAGCTTGTAAGCGGCCTCAGGATCGCCTGTTTCCTGGAAATACCGCGCCAGTTCATCGGTCTCTTCACGGCTCATAAGCTTGTACTGGCTGATTTCCTGGAGATATCGATGCAGGCCCGCATTGCCCAGGGCAGGGAGATGATCCTCATCCGGCAGGGCGACCAGAGGATGCAGCACTTCCTGCTCATCATCCTCATCATTGATTATTTCCAGGAGTTCCGGATCTTCTTTCATGTGGGTCACATATTATTAGAACTGCGCCAAAGGTCAATCTCTTCCACGCACACAGCAGGTTAATTGGCCAACAGTGGGTTAATGAAAATCAGTTCTGATTTGAGACGACCGATATATAGAGATGACATTCTTGAATTTCTCCTGTTTACAAGAAAAAGAGAAACCATGGACACAGCCACTATTCCCCGTTTCCTGCATGAATATAGGCTTGTGGATGAAAGGCTTCTGTTGTGATATCTGGTTGTGCGCCATGGTTCTTGCTGCCAGCTACTTTTTTCCGTAAGTACTGTCGTGGTCTGGGGCGATAGTGAGCAGACGAATGAAATCATCGTCGCGGAATGCTGTTGCCCTACGTGACTGGGTGATGCGTAGCGAGTAGATAGCGGCAATACCATCTGGCGGTTTGACACTGAAGACTTTCTCCCATTTTAAACCGTTATCGCGGTAAAGCTGATTCCAGGTAAGTTGGCGAATTTTGTTTAAAGTGTCCAGTACGGCGAGTCGTTCAGCTTTTTGCAGCGAGAGTAGATCTTCCTGGAACACCGGATTATTCAGGTCAAGCCTGACCAATGTGTGCGGATCATTTTTAGTCATTGGTCAACTTTTCAATGACGCTATCCGTATTGGTATCATCTGGGGGATTGGCCTTGGCCCAATCAAGTGCCCGCATCAGATTGGCAGCGGCTTGAGGTTCTTGCAACCAACATTCGTTATCGGGGGTGACGGTGGCGGTACGCACCAACCAGACACCAGCCTCTTGCTCTTCAACCAGAACCTGACGACCAGCAAATTGTTTGCCAATTGAAATCTGACCATTTGCACCAATCATTTTGATGCTGGTGTGTTTAGCTAAGGTAGGCATGGAGAACTCCATATTTATTGATTAGGATTACACTATAGCACTAAGACTATCGGTGGTCAATGAGGGGCATGCTCCATATTAATGGTACACCGTACCTCCAACCTTACCAAGAACCGCCTCTTCTTCCCAGCCAGATTTCAGGAAAAACCCTGAGAGAAAAAGTCCTTTTTTAAATTGCCTTTGCAAGGCTGCCTTTTTATGCTAAAAGCCTTCTTTGGTGGAACCAGTACATCTCCCCGCCTTCTTCATGTTTCTGACCCAGAACCTCCCCCGGATATCCATGGAAAACATTAGAAATTTCAGCATAATCGCCCATATTGACCACGGAAAATCCACCCTGGCCGATCGCTTTATCCAACTCTGCGGCATGGTTACCGACCGCCAGTTTCACGATCAGCTCTTAGACAGCATGGATATCGAGCGGGAGCGGGGCATCACCATCAAGAGCCAGGCGATCTGCCTTCCTTACCGGGCCAAAAACGGCAAGGACTACATCCTTAATCTCGTTGACACCCCGGGCCATGTCGATTTCAGCTACGAGGTTTCCCGGGCTCTTGCCTCCTGCGAGGGAGCGCTGCTGCTCGTTGACGCCGCTCAGGGCATTGAAGCCCAGACCCTGGCCAACCTCTACCTGGCCATGGAACACAATCTCGAAATCATCCCGGTCATCAATAAGATCGATCTCCCCTCCGCCGACCCGGAGGGGGTTGCCCACCAGATCGAGGAAGATCTTGGCCTGGACGCCGACCATATCCAGCTCTGTTCAGCAAAAACCGGCCAAGGCGTCGATACGGTGCTGGAGGCGGTGGTCAACCTTCTGCCCCCGCCCAAGGGCGACCCGGAAAAGCCTCTGGAAGCCCTGATCTTTGACGCATTTTACGATCCATTTCGGGGAACCATCATCTCCTGCCGCCTCTTTGAGGGACGGATCAAGGCCGGGGACACCATGCTTTTCATGGCCAACAATGCCGCCTACCGGGTCGAAGAGGTGGGTTTTTTCCACCTGACCCGCGAAGCCCAGCCAGAACTGAGCGCAGGCCAGGTCGGTTACATCATCGCCGGAATCAAAAACATCACCGACACCAGGCCGGGAGACACCATCACCCTGAAAGATCGGCCTTGCGCCAAGCCCTTGCCAGGGTTCCAGGAGATCAAACAGGTGGTGTTTTCCTCCATCTATCCCGTCTCCACCGACGACTACGAAATCCTGGCCACGGCCCTGGAAAAGCTCACCCTTAACGATGCCTCCCTCTCCTTCCAGAAGGACGCCTCCACCGCCCTGGGCTTTGGCTTTCGCTGCGGCTTCCTGGGCCTGCTCCATCTTGAGGTGGTTCAGGAACGCCTGGAGCGGGAATTCGACCTCTCGCTGATCCTCACCGTGCCTTCGGTTAACTACAAGATATTTCTCAAGGACGGGGCCATGAAAGAGGTAGACAACCCGGCCCACTACCCGGACCCGACCACTATCGACCGCATCGAGGAGCCCTTTATCAAGGCCACCATCCTCATCCCGGAACGCTACATGGGGGTGGTGATGACCCTGTGCATGGAGCGGCGCGGCGAAAACACCCATTACCACTACCCCATGCCCGGCAGGATCGAGTTCACCTGCGAACTGCCCCTGGGGGAAATCATTTATGATTTCTACGACCGGCTCAAATCCATCACCCAGGGCTACGGCTCCTTTGATTATGATCTGCTGGACTACCGGGAAAGTGATCTGGTCAAGCTGGACATCTTGGTTAATGGCGAACGGGTGGACGCCCTCTCCCAGCTGGTGCACCGCAACAATGCCAGGGCACGCGGGCTCCATGCCTGCGAAAAACTGAAAGAGGAAATTCCGCGCCAGATGTTCAAGATCGCCATCCAGGCGGCGGTGGGCGGCAACATTATTGGTCGGGAAACCATCTCGGCCCTGCGCAAGGACGTGCTGGCGAAGTGCTACGGCGGCGACATCAGCCGCAAGAGAAAGCTGCTGGAAAAACAGAAGGCCGGGAAAAAGCGGATGAAAACCGTGGGCAACGTCGAGATCCCGCAGAGCGCCTTTCTGGCGGTACTCAGGTCAGGCCAGTAACGGCTCTGCTCTACTCTCCCGCTGCTGAGCATTGCGGCGCCAGAACGCACTCGATCTTCCGCTCCAGAATCGCCTGAACCTCCTCTTCGCTCAAGGCGGTGTTGTGTTCTTTTGAGATAAAAACGATACAATCCTTACAGACATTGAGCGCACTGCGATAATCGTCCAGCTCCAGAACAACCTCCCAGCACGGCCTGGTCTCGCGCCCCTGATTCCAGGCAGGACAGTTGTCCTCACTCCTGCAATTGGTAATCTGCCAGCAGTGTCTTTCATCCTGTGTCTTCATGGTTTGTGTCCTCACACTTCCTAAAAAGAGAGAAGCCCCCGGTAAAGCCGACGGCATTGTCATCACAATCAAGATCAGGAGTCGTCAGGAAATAAAAGCTGTTCCGTTACGACTTCTTCAGACAGCAAGGTTATTTTGCCCCGGCAGCTTACCCCAAGAAAGTGGCGATTGCAGCCATTAACTCATTCTTCCCCTCACCTGTTTTCGCGGAAAACAGCAGCCGGTTCTGCTTGCTCAGACCGAGCGCAGCATCAAGACTCGCAGCCTGCTTGGCCTGTTCGTTGTTGGACAGCTTGTCCCGCTTGGTATAAACGATGATGAACGGGCGGCCCCGGCTCCGAAGCCATTCGATCAGCTCCCGATCCTGGGCCTTCAGCAGATGGCGAAGGTCGATCAGCACCACCACGCAACGCAGGGTCGGGCTGGTGGCCAGGTATTCGGTAACCAGTTCCTGCCAGTCATCCTGAAGTTTTTTGGAAACCTTGGCAAAGCCGTAGCCCGGCAGATCAACCAGATAGAGTTTGGCGTCCACTATAAAATAGTTCAGGCTCTGGGTCTTGCCTGGCCTGGCGCTGACCTTGACCAGGCCCTTGCGGTTCACCAGGCGGTTGATCAGGCTTGACTTGCCCACATTGGATCGCCCGGCAAAGGCGATTTCCGGCAAGGACTCCTCTGGCAACTGCCCCATCTTGAAGGCGCTTTTCACAAACTCGATTTTTGCGTAATTCACGGCAGAGTCGGTCACATTTTCTCCATGGCGACACAGCCGCCCAATACTTAAATGACAGCCCTGTCTGTAGGAACGAAAAAACCCTGGGCTCAATCTCTGCAATGTAAACGTTCAGCAGTGCCGCAGATGCTAGGAAGAGGTCTGCGAAGTGTGCTATTGCACATGAGCAGGCCGATGACAACGCAGATGTGGTGCTGCTGGACGTTTACAACTTAGATAACCTTGTTCAATGAGTATTCGATGATGCCTTCGGCGCCGTTTTTCAAAAGCCTTGGGATAAGATCCCGCACCTCATGCTCGGAGATAACCGTTTCCACCGAATACCAGTCCGAGTGATACAAATGGGCCACGGTGGGGGCATTCATGCTGGGCAGGATGCCAATCACCTGATCAAGATGCGTCTGAGGCACATTCATCTTGAGACCAACGATCTTGTCAGCCCTTAGCGCCCCTTGCAAGAGCAGGGCGACATTCTCAATCTTCTCCCGCTTCCAGGGATCAGCCCAGGCGGCCTTAGAGGCAATGAACTGAGTGTTGGAGGTCATCAGTTCGTGGATAACCCGCAGGCCATGGGCCCGGATGGTGCTTTCCGTCTCCGTAACCTCGACGATGGCGTCGGCCAGCCCGGAAACGACCTTGGCCTCCGTGGCGCCCCAGGAAAAGGAGATCTCGACATTGATCCCCTTTTGCGCGAAGAATTTCCGGGTATAGCCCACCAGCTCGGTGGCAATTTTCTTGCCTTCCAGATCCTCAAGCCGCTGGATGCTGGAATCCCCTGGCACGGCGAGAACCCAGCGGGTTGGCCGCCTGCTGACCTTGGAATAAATCAGATCGGCCACCACCACGATATCGGATTCATTCTCCAGGGTCCAGTCCTTGCCGGTAATCCCCGCGTCCAACACTTCCTTTTCCACATAGCTGGACATTTCCTGAGGTCGGCAGATAGAACAGGACAATTCCGGGTCATCCACCTCCGGAAAATAATTGCGGGAGGAAAGCTTGATCCGCCAGCCCGCCTTTTCAAAAAGCTCGATGGTCGCCTTTTCCAGGCTGCCCTTGGGAATCCCCAGTTTCAGGATATTCATTTTTTATAGACCTTCCCGGGATCAAAAACCGGCGTATCGTTTACCTCAAGCCAGCTGCCCTGAACCTTTCTGAAAAAACAGCTCCGGTACCCCTTGTGGCAGGCGGCGCCGCCCAGCTGTTCCACCAGAAAGACCACGGTATCAGCGTCACAATCAACCAGAATTTCTTTTACCAGCTGGACATGCCCGGACGACTCGCCCTTGAGCCAGAGTTGATTACGGGAACGGCTCCAGTAATGAGCCTTGCCCGTTTCCAGGGTCTTTAACCAGGCCTCTTCATTGATATAGGCAAGCATGAGAACCTCCCTGCTCAGGTGATCCTGGGCAATGGCCGGCAACAGACCGCCTCCTTTGTCAAATCGCAGCAGACTCATAATTCTCCCACAACGGCAGGCTGTGCTTATTTGCCCTCTCCGTCCATATCTTTCGACTCTTTTTTCGCCTCTCCAACTTTTTCCCTGGCCAGGAAATGCAGCAGACAGGCGCTCCTGAATTTGCAATATTCCGTGGGCCTGCGGCAGACAGCCTTTTCAGAAGCAAACTTTTCCTGATATTTTTCACAGACCAGTTCCATAGCCGCCACCTGAAAAAAAAGCAAAATATGCCTATCTTTCTCTCTTGTCAAGAAGTTGCGGCAACGATAGCCAGGCAAACAGGCTGATCCTCTGCCTGCACAAGAAAGGCAACGTAGCACATCCTCAGGGAAAAGACTATGCGGATTCAAGTGCAAAGGGCAACTTTTACGGCTTAAGGCCGTGTATTTCCACACTGAAAAATATAGCGGCAGTCCAGAAAACGTCCACCAAGAATGATCTGTTGCGTCTGCGCCAGGCAGGAGAGGGCTATATTTACTTCTGGCAAGCGGCTTTGGCTGCTGCTGACGGCTGGCTCAGGCATTCCGCCATGGCCGCGACCTCTTTCTTGCTTAACGCGGCGCCGTTCAAGATCATCCGGCTCAAGATCTCCTCCCAGTCTTTAAGCGAATTACCAAGTTGGCTGCAAGGTTCCTTGTTAGAGTGACAACTGTTGCAGGTTGTCTTGAGATGTTTCTCACAGACGTCTGTGGCCATGGCCTGGTTTTGCGGAAGATAAAGGCCGGCAATCATCAGAGACGTCAGGACAATAATGTTTTTGCGCCACATGGTTGATCCTCCTGAAAAATTTGCTGGGAACAGGGCTTGCTTGTGTTTTACCTGGGAAAATTGAAAAGCGCAAATATGGCGGGCAGCTTTAGGAAGAGATATTCCTGATTGCTGGTGGAAAAAGAAAAGCCTGGACAATTCAAGGCACAGTAACGGCCTGATAACATAATGTTTTTAAAAAAAACACCTTCAACACATTTTTTCTTGACACCCCGGCGACCTCACTGGTATAGCTGAACAAAATATATCTAAATATCACGATATATAGAATTCGTGAGATCTTAACAATTGACAAACTCGTAACAACTCGTTTCCCCCGCCCCTCACTTTACGAGGATAAACCTCAGCCGGGGGCAAGTTTTGTTGCAACTGTCCAAAAACACTGGATTCCGGCCTCAGCCGGAATGACAAGATATCTTTTTTCTTATGTTATTACGAGGCCATCATGATTGATTACGCCACAAACATCGACTTGCTGGACATTGAGGTTCTGGAAAAGGCTGCCGAATGCCTGAAGACCCTCGCCCATCCGCACCGTCTCCGCATGATCCAGATCCTTCTTCTCGAATCAAGCACAGTAGGCGATCTGGCTACCGCTTGTCAGATCCCAAGCAATGTTGCCTCCGAGCATCTCCGCCTCCTGAAAGACAGAGGCTTTCTCCGGAGCGAGCGCCAGGGGCGCAATGTCTACTACCAAATTGCCGAGCCGGGCTTAGCCAGTATCATGCAGTGCGTGACGATGCGCTACGGAAGCAAGCAATAGATTTTTCTGTTTTATTTCCACAGGAGCGTTGTCGGCTTGTCCGGCAACTGGAAATCAACGAGGCAACTCATACAGCAAAAAGGAGAAAACTGGATGATTAAGAAAATTTCAACCTTGGCTCTAGTCAGTCTGTTCAGCCTGCCAATGGTGGCGTCGGCGGCAGGAACACCTGCGGACCTGCAGGCCCAGATCGATGCCCTTACCAAGCAACTGGAGTCGATCAAGACTCAGATGAGCGTGATGCAAAAGGCCCCGGCCACCGGCCAGGAAGCCTCGGTCAAGGAACGCGTGCAAGCCCTTGAAGATAAATCGGAAAGCTGGAACCTCTCTTCGCGGATCAAGCTCTCCGGTGACTTCCGCGCCAGGTTGGACGGAGTATCCGCTGATACTCCGGCGCATTATACGGCTCTGGGTGTCGGTGCTGGTGTGGCAGATTTCATCACCATGGGAAATTTGATGAATCGCTATAATGCTAACAACGGTGGTACGCAAACCGTCGGGGCGGGTCTAGATCCTAATAGCTTTATAGCAAGACTTCCTTGGGTTGGTGCGCCGCTGGCTTCTCCTGTGGCCGGGAATGTGATGACCGGTCCAACCCAAAGCACCACCCTTTCGGCTAATGAAGTCGCGGCACTTAATCGCGCTTTTGCCGCAGCGGGGAATGCAAATTTTTATACAATATTTAGCGCAATGATGCCCGCTCCTATTTCTGCTGTAACTCCAGGACTCACAGACATGCGTAGTCTTGTGGAGCTAATGCAAAGCCCATCTCTGACTGCTGCCGATAGGCGGCAGATATTTGGGTATATGGGCCAGCCTGTCACTACCGCACAGGATTATAAAAACGACACCATCTGGACCAACCGCTTCCGTCTGAACCTCAACGCCAAGGCGACCGAGGATGTGGAGTTCAAGGGCCGCCTGGCCATGTACAAGGCCTGGGGCATGCAGAACAACCCGGCTGACTACTCCGCTAATAACGGCCTGGGCGGTGGGCCCTTTGCCCTGTCCGGATACATGAGCGACTTTGACGGCGCCACCACCCGTAATCCCAATGATTCCATCCTTCGGGTTGACCGCGCCTATGTTAACTGGAATGCCATCGGCGGCAGTCCGTTCTGGTTCTCCATTGGTCGCCGACCCACCACCGATGGCCCGCCACAAAATCTGAAGCTGGGCAGCGACGAGCGGATGGCCACTCCTGCGGCAGTAATGGACTGGCCTTTTGATGGACTCACCTTGGGCTATGCCTACAACAACCTCTTCGGTATTGAGGATGCTCCCGGGCGAATTCGCTTCTGTTACGGGCGTGGTTTTGAATCCGGCCCGGACAGCGATCAGAATAAGACCCTCAACGATGTGGATTTTGCGGGGATAAGCTGGGATGTCTACAACAAGGGCGACCGCTTTTTCTATCTGCAATCCTATGGCGCCTTCAATGTCTTCAACGTGCCGGACAACGTCAAGTTCGGCAATCCGGTGGAATTCGCACTCTGGAAGATCGATCCTAACCAATACGACCCCACAGATTCTTCCAAGGATCTACTGCTGGGCCGGGCTAATCTGGGCAACCTTTACCACACCTCCGGCCTTTACATGGATAAGTACCAGAACCTGAACTACTTTCTGGGCGCCTCCTGGAGCCATACCGATGCCCAGGGCGTAGACGAGATGGGTACCAGCCTGCTGGGTTCCTGGTGGGATGAACCAAAAAATCATAACGGTTACCAGTTCCATATCGGGGCGCGTTACGACATCAAGGATCTCCGCCTGAAACTGGGCGCTGAATTCAACCACGGCTCCAAGTACTGGATCGCCATGACTCCGGGGCATGATGACATGTATGTCTCCAAGCTGGCCACCCGTGGTGATGTTTACGAGGTGTACGGCATCTACGATATCCCTGGCGGCGAGGCCATCTCCAAGTACGGCAAGGCCTGGATGCGCCTGGGCTACCAGCATTACAACTACGACTATACAGGCAGTGGCTTCTGGCTGGGCGCGCCGCAGAAAATTGAGGATCTGCTGAATGATCCTATGGCAGCCCAGTTCTACACCCCCATCAAGTCGATGGATCAGGTATATCTGACCTTCGAGGCTTCTTTTTAGGAGCTGCTAAAAATGATGGCCGTGTAACAAATGAAACAGAAAGAGGGAAGGGCGCAGGCCCTTCCCTCTTTCTGTTTCTTCTCTTTTGATTACCTGCTCAGATTCCTGCCCTGAAGTTAAAAATTGTCAGCAAGCGTCGATAGGCCCCATTGGCCAGCGCCAGTTCCGCATGACTCCCCTGCTCGATGATCCTGCCCCCGGCCATGACCAGGATATGATCGGCCCTGCGGATCGTGGAAAGCCGGTGAGCAATGACGATGTTGGTCCTTCCGGCAAAGGTCGCGGCAATGGCCTGCTCGGTCAGGGCCTCGCTTTCGGAGTCAACGCTGGCCGTAGCCTCGTCCAGCACCAGGATGCGCGGCTCCCTGGCCAGCACCCTGGCAAAGGCCAGCAATTGCCGCTGTCCGGCAGACAGATCCATGCCGCCTTCTCCCACTCTGGTCGCAAGTCCCTCGGGCAACTGGCGCACAAAGCGGCTCATCTGCGCCTGCGCAAGAATCTCCCACACCTCCTCGTCGGTTTTTTCGACATCAAGCAGGACATTGTCCCGGATAGACCCAGGCAGGAGAAAAACATCCTGCATTACCAGCCCCACCTGGCGGCGCAGCCAATCCGGGTCGAGGCTGCGCAGATCAAGGCCGTCCAGAAGGATCTGCCCCTCATCTGGATCGTAGAACCGCTCCAGCAGGTTGATGAGCGTGGTCTTGCCGCTGCCGGTAGCGCCGACAATGGCCAGGGTCTGGCCAGCCGGAATCCTTAAGGAAAAATGCTCCAGCACCGGCCGCCCTGGCTCATAACCGAAACTCACCTGCCTGAACTCGATCTCGCCCTTGCCAGAAGCAGGCCTTAAGGACGAAGAGGCCAGGGGCAGGGCCTCGCGCGAGTCGAGCAGTTGAAAGATGCGTTCCGCCGAGGCCAGGGCCGACTGAACAATGGAATATTTCTGCGACAGCTCGCGCATGGGCTGAAAAAAGAGGCGCATGTAAGAAAGAAAGGCCACCAGCATCCCAAGGCTCATCTTGCCGGCCATGACCTGGCTGCCGCCATACCAGAGGATGGTGCCGATGGTCACTGCGCTCATCAGCTCGATGAGCGGCATGAACACGGCAAACACCCTGATCTGATAGAGGGCCTTACCAAAAAAAGCCTGGTTGAGCTGGGAAAATTGCGCCTGGGTTGAGCGCTCCCGCAGAAAAAGCTGGATGAGGGCCACCCCGGACAACGACTCCTGCAAGAAGGAGTTGATCTGAGAAAGATGGGTGCGGATCTGCCGGAAGGCGTCGCGGGCCAGGCGGCTGAACCAGATGGTATTGCCCACCATCAGCGGGAGAAGCAGGCAGATGCCCAAAGCCAGCCGCCAGTTCATCCAGAAGAGAATCCCCAGGATGCCAAGAAGCTTGACCCCGTCATTGAACAGGGTGACGATCACCGAGGTGAACATCTCGTGCATGTTCTGAATATCGTTGGTCAGCCGGGTTACCAGACGGCCGGTCGGGTTCCGCTGGAAAAAATTCAGCTCCAGATGCAGGAGATGGACAAACATCATCTGCCGCATCCGGTGCATGATCCTTTGCCCTGTCCACTCCAGAAGCAAGACCTGAACAAAATTGCCGGAAAACTCCAGAACCATAAGACCGCCGAAGGCCAGAGACAGCCGCGTGAGCCCCTCAAGGCGAACCTCGACGGCAAGCCCGGGGTTGAGAATGAAATCATCCACAGCCAGACGAATGAGATAAGGCAGGGACAATCCGCAGCCCACCACAAGAAAGGAAAGAAGCACCGAGAGCAAGGCCCCGAGCCAGTAAGGCCTGCCCAGAAAAACAATCCGCCGCCACAGGCCGAGATCACCGAACTTGCCCAGCTGGTCTTCCTCGAAATAGCCGTAATTATCCCGCAAAGTTACAGCTCCTTTTCCCGATGGCGCATCTGTTGCTGATAAAACATGGTGCGGTAAAAGGGGCTGGCCGCCAGCAGTTCAGCATGCTTGCCCTGGGCCAGCAATTTGCCTTCTTCCAGAACTATGATCCGGGCTGCGTCCCGCAAGGGGGCGATCCGGTGCGAGACGATGAGACAGGTTCGCCCCGGCAGAAAGGCTGCCAGGGCGGAGATGATCTCCTGCTCTGTTTCCAGATCCACGGCAGACAGACTGTCATCAATGATCAGCATGGGCCGGTCAAGAATAATGGCCCGGGCCAGAGCGATACGCTGCCGCTGGCCGCCGGAAAGCTTGACGCCCCGCTCGCCGATCCGGGTCTGATACCCCTCGCTGAAGCCGAGAATTTCCTCATGGATTCGGCAGATCCTGGCCGCCGCCTCGATCTGCGCCTGACTGGCCGCAGGGTTGCCAAAGGCGATGTTAGCCGCCACGGTATCTGAAAAAAGCAGCACATCCTGCGGCACATAGGCAACCCGCGCACGCACTGCGGCCAGGGAAAGCCGGTTGATATCAACCCCATTGAGAAAAATGGCCCCATCCGCCACAGGATATTGCCGGGCCAGCAGATGGCAAAGGGTGCTTTTCCCCGAACCGCTCCGACCGACAAGGCCAACAATCTCCCCCCTGTGGATAACGCAGCTGAGCTCAGCCAGGGCTGGCTGCTCCTGCCCCTCATACTGAAAATGAAGATGGTGCAGGCTGATCTCCGTTTGCCCGGCAGGAAAGGAAAGGAGTCGGGCCGGGTCTGCCAAAGTGGGCCTGGCCGCCATGACCTCATCCAGCCGCCCCAGGGAGGTGAGCCCGCGCTGAAAGAGATTGGCCACCCAGCCCACCGCCATCATCGGCCAGGTCAGCAGGTAGAGATAGGAGATAAAGGCGACAAAGTCCCCCACCGTGATCGCGCCGCCAATCACCTGCCGCCCGCCGAAAAAGATCGCCAGCAGCAGACTGGTATTGCTCGCCAGCCCGGAGATGGGAAACAGGGTGCCATGCACCCCGGCCAGACGAATGTTGTCCCGCTGGTACTGACGCCCAAGACGGCTGAAGCCCTCGGCCTGCGCTCCTTCCTGGGTGTAGGCCTTGAGCAGGCGTATATTGGTGATGGCGCTGCGGGCGAATTCGGTGAGTCGGGAAAACTGCTCCTGCACCTTGAGAAAACGGCGATGCAGCCTGGCGGACAGCGCCCTGGTCAGCAGCGCCAGAAAAGGCATAGGAATCACGGCGATCAAGGTGAGATGCGGGCTGATATAGGCCATGCAGGCCAAGGCGGCGATACCCATGATGACTGCGTCGGCGCAGGCCACCAGGCCCATGCCCCCGGCTAATTGCACCGCCGCCAGATCATTGGTGGCCAGGGCCATAATCGCGCCCACCGGATTTTTCTGAAAAAAGGGCCGATCCAGGGTGAGCAGGTGCCGGAAAAAATCATCGCGCAGGTCGCGCTCTATCAGGCGGGAAAAGCCAAGGATCAGATAACGCCAGACAAAACGGCAACCGGCAATGCCCAGGGCAAGCAGGAAGATGATCAGGGCGATCCGGGCCAGGGCCATCTGGCTGGCCACGCCGTGGGCCAGAAGATCCACCGCCCTTTTCACCAGCCGGGGGATACCAAGCTGGAGAAGATCAACGGCCAGCAGGGCGAGAAGCCCGCCGATGAGTCGGGGGGAATATTGCCGCGCAAGGGGGAGGACAAGCCCCAGGGATGAGGCCCCCTTGCTCCCTGATATGGTATGCGGCTGTTCCCTCACTCTTCACCTCTTAAACTATTCATTTATCCGGTTTGTCCAGACGTGAGCAGACTGGCGGGTCGAGCGCTACGGCTGTGCCTGCGGCGGCGCAGCCATTTATACCCTTCATGGCTCAAAAAAAGCAACCCGGGAAAAGGCAGCAGGATCCAAAGCTCGGCCAGCGGCACCTGCGCGGTGTTGAATACCTTCTGCATTGCCGCCACATTGAGCAGGGCCCAGACCCAGAGCAATTCGACCGCCATGGCGGCCAGCATCAGCCGATTGGAAAAAATCCCCAGGCTGAAGGCGGAGAATTCCCAGCTCCGCATGGTCAGGCCGTTGAGCAACTGACAGGTAACCGCGCCCAGCAGGGTCATGGTCATGGCCTGCCGGTGCAGCAATGGATCGGCCAGGATGACCGTACCGTACTGCCAGCCGTGCAGGAGCAGAAAGGAAAGAAAGGCAGTCATGGCTGCGGCTGCCTCGATAAGCCCCAGGAAGAAATACCCCCGTTTGCACACCTCCCAGTCGAGGATCTTCTCGTTTCTCCCCACCGGTGGCCGATTCATGATGTTCTTTTCCGGCCTTTCGCTGCCCAGGGCCACGCCGGGGAGGATATCCGTGCCCAGGTCGATAAAGAGGATCTGAATCACCGAAAGAGGCAGGGGGATCTTCAGGAAGAATTGCAGGATATAGGGCACGATCTCCGGCACGTTGGAGGAAAGGACATAGGTGACGAACTTCTTGACGTTGAAATAAACGGTTCGGCCTTCTTCGATGGCAATAACGATGGAGGCAAAATTATCATCGAGCAGCACCATGTCCGCCGCTTCCTTGGCCACCTCGGTGCCGGAGAGGCCCATGGCGATGCCGATATCCGCCTTTTTGAGGGCAGGCGCATCGTTGACCCCGTCGCCGGTCATGGCCACCACCTCGCCAAGATTCTGGAGGGCCGTGGCGATGCGCAGCTTCTGGCTGCTGGCCATGCGGGCAAAAAGGACGGTTTCTCTAGCCAGGATTTCCTCCAGTTGCTCATCCGTCAAGCCTTCCAGCTCGGGGCCGGTGATGACCCTGTCGTGCGTCATGCCGATCTGCTTGGCGATAGCGGCGGCGGTGCGGGGATTATCCCCGGTGATCATCATGGTTCTGATCCCGGCGGTCTTACAGGTCGCCACGGCCTCGGCCACCCCGTGGCGCGGCAGATCCATGATGGCGACCAGCCCCAGCAGGGTCAGGCCGTCCTCATTCTCCTTGTCGTTACGGGCGATCATCAGGACGCGGAACGCCTGGTCTTCGAAATCGTTAGCCCGGGCCAGGGCTTCCTGGCGTTTTGTCTCGCTCAGTGGCTGCACCGAACCATCGGCAGCCAGGAAGAAGGTGCATCTAGGCAACAGCGCCTCCACCGCGCCCTTGGCAAAAAGCCAGGTTTTCTCCCCCTCCTGATACAGGCTGGACATCATCTTGCGCTCGCTGGTGAAGATGAACTCCCGAACCTTTTTCATGATCGGCGGGCTGATCCCCTTTTTGCCGATGGCCGCGACCAGGGCCAGCTCAGTGGGGTCGCCGTGCAACCCTTCCTTGTCTATTCTGGCCCGGCAGTTGAGGAATCCGGCCATAAGCAGAGTGGTGAGACGATCTTCGCTGCTTTCATTCTGCCAAGCAAAGGAGAAATCACCCGGCTCCCGGTAGCCCTCCCCGGAAATGGCAACCTGCTCCCCGCCTGCCAGCCAGAGGTGTTTTAAGGTCATCTCGTTTCTAGTCAGGGTGCCGGTTTTATCGGTGCAGATCACCGTGGCGCTGCCCAGGGTTTCCACAGAATCGAGATTCTTGATCAGGGCGTTGCGCCGGGCCATGCGCTGGCTGGCCAGGGAGAGCGACAGGCTGATGGTCGGCAGCAAGCCTTCCGGAATGTTGGCGACGATAAGGGCGATGGCAAAGATCGAGGCGAGCATGAACCCCTTGCCGGAGAACAGGCCAAGGGCGAAAAAAACGCAGCCCATGAGCAGGGCAATAATCGTAAAGGTGCGGGTGAGGTGGATGATCTCCCGCTGCATGGGGGTAATGGCCTTGCGCACATTTTTGGTCAGGCTGGCGATCTTGCCAAACTCCGTGGCATTGCCAGTGGCGCTGGCCACCGCTGTCCCGCTCCCGGAAAGCACGGTGGTTCCGGCAAAGACCATATTCCTGGCGTCCAAGGGGCGTTTTGCCTCGCCCGGCAGGAGGTCGCGGGCCACGGGGGCCGATTCGCCGGTAAGGGAGGAAAGGTTGAGATAGAGCGAGTTTGTCTCGATGATAATCCCGTCCGCCGCCACCTTGTCCCCTTCTTCCAGCAGCATGAGGTCGCCAGGCACGATCTCGCGGGCCGTGGCAGAGACAATCCTGCCCTCCCGGCGCAGGGAAACACTGCCGGGCATCAGCTTGAGCAGCTCCTCCATGGCCTTGTCCGCCCGGTATTCCTGCCAGAAGGTGAAGGTGGCGTTGATGATGACCGCGCCGAGGATGGCGTAGCCCAGGATATCGCTACCCTGACCCGGATCATAATGATCAGCGACAAAGGCGAGGAGAGCTGCCACCTCCAGCAGAATAGCAAAGAAGTTACGGTACTGCCCCAGATAGGCAAGGAGATAGTTTTTCTTTGCTGCGGTTGCCAGTTCGTTGGGGCCGAACTCCACGAGCCGCCGGGCCACCTGGTCGAGGCCCAGGCCGTTTTCCGAGGTCTTTAGCCGCTGGAGCAGGGCTTGACGGTCGAGGGCGAAGAGCTGCATTACTTTTTGTCCCTGGCATAGAAGGCGATGGTGTTGACCGGCGTGTGCCAAAAGAGTCTTTCCATGGGTTTTTCCTGGAAAAATCCGGAAAAAGAGGAAAGCCTCCTGCCGCCGATGATCATCAGCTGGAAATCATGGCGGGCCAGGTGGTGAAGAATCTGGTCAACCTCCTCTCCGGTCAGGGAGTGCTTGATGGTAAGGGGAATATTCAGGAGCTTCAGGGTGTTGCTATAGTGACTCAGGCGGGTGTTGATCTTCTGGAACAGTATTCTGGCGGCATGGGTATCCATGGCGGCCAGTTTGCGCCTGCCCGTGGGATGAAGACTGTAAATCTCCGTCGCGGCGGCAAAGGCCTTGGCCAGAGAGCTGAAAAAGGCGAATTTTTGCGCCGAGAGCCGGTCTTCCCTGATGGGAAGCAGGATATTTTCAGTGACAAAAACCGCGTTCAGATGGGCTACCCGAACCACGGCCAGATTGGCGGGCAGGGACAAGCGGCTCAGCTTTTCGCTAAGCGAGTTTTCAAAAAAATGTCGGCGCATCCTGGTGCCGCAAAAAAGGGTGTCGGTTCTGGTGGCGGCCAGATATTTCCGGATAGCCGCCACGGGTTTTCCAGTCAGAAAAACCCGTTCGGTCTTGGCCCCGCAATGGCTGGCCGCCTCTTCGACAGAAGCCATGCTCATCTCCACCTCTTCCCTGCGGTCGGCATGATTTTCAACGTGGAGCAGGCAGAGGGTGTAATCAAAGAGGGCCGCGTAACGCAGGGCATAGAGTGCTGCGGCATCCGAGGAAACAAGGCCGTTCATTGCGGCAATGACTTTCATGGCCGGGTATCTCCTTGGTTGCGGTTGGGTGGGTAATCAGGTCAGGGCCTGGAAGATGTTCTTCAACCCGAGGGTGATGAACTCCACGGCAATGGCGGCCAGGATAAGCCCCATGATTCTAGTGATGATATTGATCCCGGTTTGGCCCAATTTTCTGGCAATCCAGGGCGCGGCCAGCAGGGAAAGAAAGATGGCCAGACCGATGAGGAGGATGCCCGCGCTGGTAATCAGATAAGCCAAGGGGCCTTTGGCCTTATAGGCATAAACAATAACCGTGCTTATGGCCCCTGGCCCGGAAAGCAGAGGGATGGCCAGAGGCACCACGGCGATGGTTTCACGCTCGGCGGTTTCATCGGCTTCGTCGCTGGTATGCGCGGTGCGGCTGGTCTTGGCATGGAGCATGGAAGTGGCCATGAGCAAAAGGAGAATGCCGCCGCCCACCCGAAAAGAATCAATGGAGATTCCGAAAAACCGGAGGATGAACTCGCCGCTGATCAGGGCCACCAGCAGAATGGCCACGACGGCAACCGGAGTGATCCGGACGATCCTGTTCCGGTCTTCCGGACGGTAGCCATTGGTAAGACTGATGTAGATAGGGATGGCCCCGATAGGGTTGACGATGGCCAAAAGGGAGATGATGAATTTTATGTGTTCCGAAAAATCAAACATCATTCTTAAATCCTGGCAACTTGTGTTTTAAGGCTTCTCCGGCAGGGCACCGGGAATGCTTTTCTTCATTGTATATGGGAAAGCAGGGCAGTGCAAACAGGGAGATGACTTGAGGGAAAAAGAAGAAGGCAGCGAATCATTAACAATGTTACCGCAAACAGCCAGACTTGACACCTTGATATCTGCGCCGCGAAAGACAAGAGATCAAGCCTGCCCCCCCGATCTTGATTCAGAAATAAAATTACAAGGTAAGCTTGAAAATTCTGCCGGCATTTTCATAGCCGACTTTCCGTGCAAGTTCCGGGGGCAGAATCATCATCAGTCTTTTCGATCCTTCCAGTTCAAGCCTGCGCTTGTTCCTGGCATTCATGGGCTGGTAGAACTGATCGGTTCCGATCATGAACCGATCCGGGAATTCACTAAGCATTGCAAGCCAGGCAGGGTCGAGACTTCCAGCCTTCAGTGGGTGATTCATGGCCACGCCCTGGTTCTTTCTGATTTTAATATCCATATAAAGATTGGGGTGGGTCTTCAGAAGTCGGCTCATAAGTTCCGTGGTACGAAAGCCGGTATTGTCCCATCCGGCATGGCACCAGACAATGCGGGTGGCTTTATTGTGGGTAAGGAGGTGTTCAAATTGCTCGATGTTGGCGACAAGCTTTTGCGGATTACTGCCTGCAGGAATATGGCCTGGCCGATCCATTGCAGACGGAATGGCTTCCATGTGAATTTCCACCGGCACATCATGCCGGGCGGCAATGTCGCACAACAACAGAAGAAGCGGGTGGTCGGCAGGTACAGATTCGTAAGGATGATCTGGCCGCATGGAAAAATGCTCAATAACGATTTCGCCAAACCCGACAGCTCCGTCCTGAATGATCTTTTCAGCGATCTCCTCAAATTTTTGTTTCTGCGCCACGGCGACATGGCCTTTGTTTGAGACATCATGGAGCATAATATTGAGGGTGCCGCCGCCGCCCATGAAGAGAAATCGATCCGGATAATGTTTGACGATCTCTTTAAGCGGGAGATAGGTGTAGGAGTCTGACTGTCCAGAAGTAAACGGATGGGGCATAAGGATGGTTTTCTTGATCCCGTATTCGTCCATGGCTCTCAAGGCCGCCGCTGCCCCGCCCATGAAATCAATGGTTGTCTTATCCACATAAGGCAGGATGTGGTTGTGCGCATCAATCAGCATGAATTCCGCCTCCCCTTTCTCCCTAGCAAAGACAGGGCAAGACACGACAACCAGTAAAAAAATGCAGCACAGACTTGTGATTCGCCTGATTGTTTGCATAGATCTCTCCCTTTTCGCGGAACTGCTTAAAGAGCTGGGCATGAAAGACTGAGGCTTGTACGTCCTCGCCTGGACATCTGGCTTCCCCAGCGCGACCGAAAAATTTCTTAAACAGCACCCGGAATTACTGCTAACTCAGCAAGCCCACCCGAAAAAATTTTAGTTCATTCGTGTTTAAGTTGACAGCCTCGGGTTAAGTAGTCCGCAGTGTTGGTGAATTTTGAGGAGAAAGTAGGCAACATCCTTATAGCCGTAAGCCATTCGTTTCAACCTTTTGATTTTGTTGTTGATGCCCTCTGAGATGGCCGAGGTGATCCGCCTCAGGAAAAAGTTCAAGATGAAATGCCGCTTACGGAAGAATTTCTGCCCCAACTCGACAAAGGCCGGAATCTTAGATG
>Ga0208863_1000609_pt1 | contig 30820 bp, 34 predicted proteins | sample RifOxyD3_FD_184040 | JGI IMG/M metagenome (GOLD analysis project Ga0208863, IMG submission 184040) | Soil microbial communities from Rifle, Colorado - Rifle Oxygen_injection D3 (SPAdes) | ecosystem: Environmental > Terrestrial > Deep subsurface > Rock core/Sediment | place: Rifle, Colorado...
ACTTGTGGTGCATTTGAATCCGGATCAGCAGTTCGCTGCAAAAGACGAGAAAATGGAAGGAGATTTAGAGCTCAAAATGGCAGCATAATCGCAGGTGTTCAGGCGACAACTAGGTTGACAATTTCCGGCCTGTTCACCGAAGACCTGTTTTGAGAACTCAGCATAAATAACGTTTTCCATTTCGCGCCCCTTCCATCCATTCAATATATTTAGCCCACGGCGTTTCAAATTTTCACTGCCAAGCTGTATTTCTAAACGCGCCGTCGTTGCCCCAGTGGCAGGGGTACGGCGACCAGCTAATTCGGCATTCTTGTCGTACACTTTCAAACGCAGCCAGTTTTGGCGCTTTGCGTCATAGCCCCAAGTCGCGCCATATTTGCCATCTCTGGCGATCAGTTTTTTGACCTTGCGGGTCAACAGCATCGCGGTCAACGCCGCGTAGTTGTCAGTAAAGAAATTACCAGCCAGATCGCAGCGGGTAATCCGTGTTCCCATCAGTTCGATCACGCCCGTGTCACGGTTGACCAACTCAACGTCATCGCCGAAGAAGTGAGACAGATCAAGGGCAGGGTAACGCCTGATTTCAGTTAATCCGGTTGTCGGGTTGATATGCTTCACGGTGCGAGCCGGAAACCATTCGCGGAGCACCTCGCGCGCCTTCTCGACACATTGCGCCACGGTGAAGCCCATCAGGTTATCGGTCTGACCAAAACGGCCAAAATTGCCTGTCATCATGATTTTGTAACCGTCACATTTAATACGTAGTGACGTGTCAGACGATTCACACTTGATATTTACCCAACATTCAGTAGTCCATTCATTCGTACCATCCGCGTTAATCTTGAGAATCTGCCCATCGTTCACGGGCGGGTAGTATTCGCGGAGCGGATGCGAGATCGTCAGCCAGTCGCAAATCACTTCATCAAATACAGGCGTATCGTTTGCGGCTTCGACTGGCAGCGGCTTGACTTCAGGAACAGGCTTCAGCAGCTTGAGAAAATCGGGCAGCTCTGCGACTACCGCCTTTTTACGTTCCCGCGATAGGCGCTTGCGCTCCTTGTCAGACAGCGGCGCAATAACTGGCAGATCGTTGTTATACGAAAATTCCTGAACCCGAAGCGGTTGAGTCAGATCAAAAGCACGAAGCGCCGCCTGAGCTTTGAGCTTTGCGCGATGTGCTTTCATCTGCTCAGGAGTGAACATTAAACAAGCCCTAAATCTGCGAGGTTCGCGAGGTTCGTGACATCGTGACTCTCACTTTTGAGAGTTAGTTGCAGTGGTACAGACGCTGCAACCGGAAAACCTGCCTTTTTTGCCATTTTCGTGACAGTAACGAAAAACAATTCAAAAGCCGAAAACCCCCCGTTATTTTGACTTTTTGGGAGAAACCCGCCGACAGCCTTTTTTAAGACCAAGCGCACAAGAGAGTGAAACGAGCTGGTCAAAATTTGCTTCGACGAGAGCGGCGACAATACGCGACCGAGAAACACCGAAATCAGCAGACAACTGATCCAATTCAGATAGCAGTTCATCAGAAAAACGAACCAAGACAGGACGACGATCGGACGGCATAAGAATCCCCAAAGAATAATATTGTTTTTTGCTGTTCCCTCATTACCCACAAAGGCAGACGCAGACGCGACAGAAGGAACAGCAAAAAACCCGCTGACTGGAGCGGGAAAAGCTTGAGAGCTTTGGGAGTTCAAAAAGGAATCTCCAGAACGGATGATTCAGCAGGGGCGCGCGAAACAATCGCGACCGCCTCGATCATCGAGTAACCCTCGTGAACGAGATCATCAATCCATTGATTTTGATAAAGAGTAAACATTTGCTATTCGACTACAACGAATTTACCGCGAACGCCGTACACGGTTTCACCGTCACGGCCTTTGTAATTGTTCGACCAACCGTTCCAGCTACAAACCACGGCGATATCTTCAGACGATGAACCAAGACGAGAACGAGATTCGACCTCGACCAAAGCGGGCTTAGAATAAGCGTCAGGCGCAGGCAGAACGCAGATATGCGTAAAACGGTCTTCATACTTCGATACACGATCAATACGACCTTTTAAGAAAATCTGATTAGGTTTTAAAGAAGCGGCTTGCGCGGGGGGAATACGGGCTACGTCATTCATGATTTTGCGTCCTTTGTGGGTTGATTTAGCGCCATTTTGGCGTGGCAATAATGTAACGCCAAAACGGCGTCATTGTCTAGCGCCAGAATGGGGCTAAAATACGACTACCCTGTAATGCAGTCGGAATAAGTAAGTTTCGTGAAAGAAACGGAGAAAAACACCATGAGAGCAAAAGAACTATTACTCGAATGCAAAATAAAACTAAAAGTTTCCAGTAACTACGCACTAGCAAAAGAACTAAAACTAGACAGCGCAAGAATCAGCGACTACATGAGCGGCAAGCGTCTACCAACCACCTACGCCCTTGTAAAGATTGCAGAATGTTTGAAATTAAACCCGCTGGAACTGATTGCCGAGTTTGAAGAGCAGAGCGCAAAAAATGAAGTTGAAAAAAGCTTTTGGGCGGATTTTCGGCAGCGTGTAAAGCCGCCCCTGAGAGCCTTTATGCTGGGCTTGCTTTGCACGCTTTCTTTGTTGACAGGGTTCGAGCAGGCAGGAAATCCCGCCGGGATTTTTAGGTTCAGAAAATACGCATAATGTATATTATGTCAAATGATGCGTACCAAACTTCACCGCCTGATTTTTCCCCAAATGCCCCGATTGACGCGGGACACATGGTTTGAAATATCGGGACACATGGTTTGAAAGTTTTACACGCATTCTATTTAACCATGTAAAAACAGTTTCAACATGATACAAAACACAAAGGCCGGGATTTTTCCGGCCTTTGTGTTTATCTTGATATTTTCAACACGGCTTGAAGGTAATCACCGCCGTGGGTTCGCTGGTATCGTAGCGCGGCATAATGCACTTTAAGCGCCTTTTGATTGACCGTAAAACCTCTTGGGGTGGCAAATTCAGGCTCATCAAGTAGCCTTGATTCGTATTTAATTGAGTTTATACAGGTTGCCGCCATCAAGTCCGTTAAACCGTCAAGGGCTGGGCTATTAGTGATTGCGGCTGAATGCAGGCTATTGATTTCCCCCGTTTTCTTATCAAAACCAAAGACAGGTGAAAGATAGCGGTATTCGTGCGCTTTAACCATCGCCGCAGCCCGATCAGTCCACCGCACATCAACAGCAAACAGCCCCACCCCTTCGCGCCACTCAAGCCGTCTAAACCAGCCCGCCGCTGGCGCTGGCTGGCCGTTATCCGCCGTTAAAAGGGTTTGATGTTCGTAATCAATTACAAAATCATTTTTCTTTAATGCAGATTCACGAATGATTTTTGTGGCGTTTGCTGGGGTAAGATTCCACCCAGACAAACCCACCGGGCGGCCATCGGTGGCGCTGAACAAGCCCGCCGGAATAAGCCTAATCTCATTATCCGCCCCCATCAGTGGCGAAGACGTACAAGCCGCTATCGCTGTCATGGCGCTATCCGTAATAACTGGCTGTGACAATACAGTCAGCCGGGGCGATGATGCTATATGAGGCCAGGGTGCGCAGGTTGGAGACGGTTGGTTTATATTCAGGTGCAGAACCGTCCGTCACATCCGCGCCAGGTATCGCCGCATTTAAGGAGGCGTGCCAACGTACATAAAAATCCCCTGAACTGGCAAGTTCAACAATATTCGCCCCTGCTGGTACGGTAACACGCTTAGCAACGCTCGCCGTTAAAACATAAGCGTTTATCGTGTCGCTGGCTAGCAAGCCTAGCGAAATTACACCCGGCGATAGTTTGGTTATATTTAGCATGGTAAACCCTCTATTGTTGAACGCCTGCTGATAGCAGTTTTTCGGCAAGCTGGTTGCGTTCCTGATTCAAGGATTTAATCCGCTCATCCAATTCGGCAATCAAACGCTTGCGATCTGCGACAGACACAGCATCAGGATTAAACTCAATCCCGTCAGCTATCTTTTCCAGCCTCTGTATCATCAGGTCTTCAAAGTAAAAATGTGTGGCGTTCGGGGCTATTGCGCCGCCCGGTGCGAATCCGTTTAAATACGAGATACTTAACCCCGCCTCCATCCCGACAATAGTTTCTAACAGGCCGTAACCCTGCTGGGACGCGCGGGCAATTTGACTGCGCAGGCTTCCCGCAAATATGCCGCTTTTATATTGAATATCTGCGCGCATATAGGCCATAAAATCAGCCTTGGAAACAGGCGCGCCAGTCAGGCTGTTGCGGTCGTTTTGGGCGCTGGAAATGGCGCTATCGATATCCTTGATCTGGCTTTTGATTTGCGCCGCAGCCGCGTTGAGTTGCTCTAAAAGATTTTCCATTATCATGATTATTTCCTTATGCGGTGGTATTAGCGAATGGTTTTTCGCCTACTGGTTCAATGGATTTAGCCGCGATCAGCTCGGCGGCATCTTTAGGCGAAAAGCCTTCATATAATTCCCCCGCTTCAAGGGTAATATTGGCTGATATTTTTACAGGTGAAATAATACGGTATTGCATGGTTTTCCCCTTTCGTGGGTTTGTGGTTGGTGTTACGGTTTTTTAAGAATGGTGTATATGCTTCGGGTTGTGAGATGGTATTTAATAGCAATCTCCGACTGACTCATGCCCGCCGCCGAATCAGCTTTAATCAAGCCGTTGCGTTTAGCAAGAATCAAGGAATAATTACGTGGGAATTGGATACTTAATCCGCCATATTCATTACTCAAATACTGCGCGGCATTAATCCCCAATAATTCAGATAAAGGATGTTCCGTATTTATCTTTGCGGGGATATATACCGCACCCCCGCCGCCGTATTTCGCAACTAGCTTTGCGGCCACCTCCTCGCCTAAAAGATCACAAATTCCCTGAAAAAATCCTTGGTGATTTTCTATCCTAGATGACGGTAAGGCATAACTCTTCATAGCATTTTTCCCGTTTAATTTTCAATGGGAAGTATTGCTTATAGGAAGTTCAGTTGGAATCCTGAAACGCTTCCGCTATAGCCAAAGAAAAACCCCCTTTCGGGGGCTGTGTATAGTGTGCGCATTTATAATTTCGACTTCATATAAAGCACTCTAGATTCTTCAGCATCGACTATCAATCTAGTGGTATTCGCCAAGTCTTCAGATAAAAAACGTATCGCATCAATGATATGCAATCCTATATTTGTGCGTAATTCTTTATCAGTCATACCTTGACCTTGTATGACAAGATCAGCCGCGACAGATAACGAACGCAACACTTCTGCGCGTAATTCGCTATCTATATGCGTTTTTATAAAAAACTCGCTAGAAATCATGCTGCACCTCCAACGGCACAGCGTGGCGCATTGTCAATAGCGTGGCGGGTTAATGCCTGGCATGAGGCGCGCTCCTGTTCTTCTTCCAGCTTGCAGCCTTGTTTAACGGTTATCACGCCCGCCATGAGAAAGGCTTGTATCAGGCCGTGGATATAGCCGCCGTGCCATTGGCTTGCGTCTGCATCAGCGATGCGGGCGGATACAAAGCGTGCGGCGCGTTGCTGTGCTGTTGTGGGTGCTGGAATTGCATGGCCGTTGATAACGGCGAGGTGTGGGCGAACGGTCTGCATGGTAAAACTCCTTTTCAAGCGGTTTGAGTTTTTCCGCTCACCCAACGCCAATTGGGGAGGCGGAACTGTGCGGGTTGGCGTACCGGGAAAAGGAACCGGCGCAGCCGAGGCTGCCCCACACAGCCCGCCAAAACTTGGCTTGCCATGCTGACGGACGTAAAAAAAACCGCTGTTGCGGCGGTTGTCCGCCTTTTCATCCAGGACGCCAATCCTGTATCACGTTTTTTTCGTGACATGCGCAGTTTCCCGAAAACGGCAGCGCGTGTCAACCTATTTTTACAAGTTACAAAAGATTTTTTCCATGCAAAAAGAAACGAGGCGTGAGCCGATGCGGTTGCAATTTGGGATTTTGCTTTGTGCTAAATATCCCCGTTAAACGCGTTATAAAGCTTTATAGCTTGTTTTTGCCATGCGCCTAGGGGTATTTCTGCCATTGGTGTATAAAACGCCTAGAATCGCGCTATCCCAGATAATCATTGCACCGCTCACTATCCGCCCGTTATACTTTAAGCAGGCGGTTGTTTCCAACGGGAACGGTTGCGGGCATATCATCGTCGGCATTATCCGGTTCGAATCCGGCACCGCCCTATCCAATTAAAGGCGTTCTAACAGAGATAGGGTCTGGTAACTCACTTCGCCGAATTTGCGTTGCGCTTGACGGAAGGAATTAACCAACGCGCGTAAGCCCCCTGCTCCGCTAGATTTTTTAACACACCATGCGCGTTCAGATTTGCCGCTTACGCTGTATGCTGCCATGATCGCATCAACGTCTTCATCTGGTACACCTTTAATGGTCACGCGCCATGCTTCCATACGGCTAGATAGCTGCTTGTGCTTGCCACCTGCAACGCGGCGATACACTTCGCCGTTGCTTAAAAAGGCGATGCCAAAGAGCTTGCGGTCTACGAAATGACGCAAGCCGTTGAGGATGTTTACACCGTGGATTTTATTGACATCGCCGATATGCTGCGCTTCGTCCACAATCAATAAGCCGCCGCGCCCTTCGGTTTGTTGTTCTATCAATCGCACGGTATCGCTATCTGATGAATGGCGAGTATCCGCATGATCGGGGTTTATTTCCTGTGCGACAAGTTGCAGCACGCTTTTGAGCGATGCAGAAAATTCGCTCAAAGTAATGCGCCATACGGGGCAAGTAAAACCCTCCAGCTTGCGACATTGTGCTAGGTATTGCTCGGTTGCGCAGGTTTTGCCCGTGCCGGGCGGCGCGTCAATTTCGACCAGCTCGCACAGTTCGCGGGCTTGCTCAAAGCCGCTCCAAACTTTTTCAGATACGACGGTTTTGATAAGCGGCGGCGTGATGCTTTTGGCGGTGGCGCGCTCAGTGTCCAGCAGCTCAAACCATGCGCTTAATTTGGCCTCCATCGCTTCAGCGATAACGGGTTCACCGACATAGCGATTATCTCCGCGCAGCGCGCTAGAACTATCGCACCAGGCGCGCAATCTATCTACTGACAACACATAGTCTAGCCCGCTGCCGATGCGGTTTAGCTCGGCTTCAGTCACAACACGGCTCAATGTGTATCCCCGCGCTATTTCATCGGCTAGGCGGTCGGTTAGCTGTTTCCAGCGCGCTTTTCCAGCTTGGTAAGCGGAATATTTTTCGGATTTTATGAGGGACAATTCCTCTTCGGTTTTTTTTACGGCTGGCATGGCGTTTCCTCTCGTGGTTAGGCGGTGTTAAAGCGTTTTAGGCGTTCGGCTTCGAGTTGTGCTGCTTTACGTTGGTATTCTTCTATAGGGTCTATATCGGGCGCGGCGACTGTTTCAAAATGGGCTTTACCGATGGTTTCGCCCGTTGTGGGGTCGTAAAATTGCCCGTTTTTGAGTGGTACTAACTTCGGGACTTCGGGAGTTGCCACAGGTGCAGCGGATTTTCCACTAATCGCAATAGCGGAAAAGGGTAATACTTTTCCAACAGGCGCGGGCAAGGCTGGCGGTGCGGCTTGTTTTATCGCTTTGAATTCGGCGGCGCGGGATTTTTTGAAGTCGTTTTTAGTAATGCAATGCTGCGCGGCTTCGGTTTTGTTGCCTACCATATTGATGCGCGGGGCGGCGCATATCATGCGTAGCCCGTCATAAACCAGCACGGGGATATTAGGATCGTCGGGGTTGTAATAGACGTTGTATTTTTTAGCGCGTGCGGCAAGCGGTAAATCTGCTAAAGCCTGCGCCCAATAGCGCGCCTCACCATGTTCGCCCAGCTTAAAACGCAGGCTGGCATCTTTGTTGTTTAAGGTAAGCATGACTTGCTTGCAGCACATTAAACGCAAGTCTTCTGCGGTGGCGTGTGGCCATTCGTTATGCGGCGCTGCAAGCATTAGGTTTTCGTATTGCTGCGCAGGTGTCATACCATCCATACCTTGCCCGCGATGATGGTGCATGGTATTAAATTCTTCCATGATTTCAGCAAGTTTTTGCGCGTAAATCTCAAGCGGTATGGCTTTACTTAAATCAAAGTCTTCTGGCTTAGACGAGGTATTTTTACCGCAATAGGCTCCTTGAAACTGGGGCAGCTTATCAAGGTGATTTGCGACATACTTCCAAAAGGATTCAATCGGTTTTTCTTGCCCTCGATAAGGGCGCGCCCAGTCCACGGCTACGCCTAGTCGGGTTAGCGCGCCGATAGGGTCACCCTCTTTTACTTTAAAACGGTAGCGGGTCATTTGCCCGCCTGTGACTTGCTTCCCCGCATATTCACGCCCGTTGTCTAGCAAGGCGCGCTTAGGCTTGATATTGGTGCGCTCTAAGGCTGCGTGAAGTGCTGCGATTGTCAGGGATTGCGACGGATCAACACTGCCACGTACACCTAACACCATGCGGCTGCGCATATCCACCCAGCCCACAATAAACGGACGGCTAATTGAGCCGTCAGGGAAGCGGCAAAACACATCTGCGCGCCGCCCGTCAGATACCCATGTATCGTGCAGGTTATAGGTTGTAAAGTCGCGCTCTGCCGCCGGAAAAGTTGCATCAAAGGCAGTTTTTCCCTTGCGCCCTAGTGCCACTATAGGCGCGGGTAAATCGTTGAGTTTGCGGATAATGGTTTTGTCCGATGGAAAAATCCATCCAAGGGCTTTGCCGTGTTTTTTAGCTTCTTTTATAACTACGTTGGCTGGAGGCTCGCTAGTAGATAGGTAGTTTGCGCGTATCCATTCCCACGCCGCTCCTGTGAATTCGGATTGTTTTGTCCGGCCTTTGTAGTTTGGCAATAACAATGCAGCCCAAAGGTGCGGCGGTTGCCCATTTACTGTGGCACGGGCGCGCCATAAGGTGATTTGATTGACTTGGTGTTTTTCTGCAACGATAGCGGCGGCGCGCCCTCTGCTTTCGCCTGCCGTGCGTAGCTCTTCAAAGGTTTGAACTGCTGCGGATAACAATGTGGCGCGGGATTGTGATTTAACAGGAGCTTGGCGCAATGCAAGGTGTATATCTATTCCCGCTGATGGGCTTGCCGCGAGCGATGGCGGGTTTATTACGATAGGTGGTTGCGCCATTTGATAGCATGCTTGTGCAGCGTCGGGTAGCGAATTGATCGGGATAATCCAGCCGTCTGTACCTTTGATTGCTCCGGGGTAATTGCCAGCAATGCAATTATGGCGAATCGTGCGAACAGCAATACCAATCAGGCTTGCGGCTTCATTGGCAGTTAAAAACGTATTGCTAGAGCTAGACATTATCTTAATCTGTAATGATTGCTCCGTATTTAATGCCTAAAGTAACGGCGATGTTATGAGCTTCACCTCTTAGGCACTTGGATTTACCCGCAATAACCTTTTTAACGCTTTCTGGTTTGAAGCCGTGTTTCCGTGCCCACCCTGTTACGGATTCACCTTTGAAATTAAAATCTTGTTTTACTTGCGCTATTGTTTTTAATTGGTTCATTTTTTCCGCTCCTTTGGGTACAATCTGCACTATAACGGGAACAATAGTACAGAAAAATAGACCTTATGACAATTATTTATTCAGAAAAATGAACCTTGGCGAAAGAATCAAGAAAGAAAGAAAGCGGCTTATGCTTAGTCAAACCGCTTGTGCTGCGCTTGGCAACGCCTCTAAAGGGTCACAAATATCATGGGAGAAAGGGTTAGCTTCGCCTAATGCAAACGTGTTGGCCGCTTGGGCGGCATCGGGCTTTGATGTTGTGTATGTTCTAACAGGTGAAGCAACGGAAAAAAAATTGGCTGATATGAAACTTCAGCGCGACGGGTGGCGCGAGGTGCTGTATAAATTTCAGTATTTATTGAAGCTACATAAATATGATGCGGAGTTATACGACGCGTTTTTGTTGGCGTGTGAAGATGTTAAAAACAAATGGACTGAGGAAGGCGGGACGGATAAAGCTTTTTATCCAATTCGCGACATCCTAAACAAAAGTCCCGAGTTAATGATGGATCGGAAAAACCTTGAGGATTTGATAGAGCGGCTAGAATTTACGCTTAGTGTGAGTAAAGCTGAATTAACACCTTCAGGCAAAGCGTATGCGATTATGAATATCTACGAATCAATAAAAACAGGGGACGGGCGAATTAGTTTAGATATGATTCAGCGAGCAACACAAAAATAAGATGTGTTCCTGGCATAATTTTTAAGCCATGTATTTTACCTGTTGAAAATCATTTTTATAATCATTGCCGCGTAAGCCTAGCGGCTGTTTATTCCTGAAATACTTGCTTAAACCTATACAGGGCAAGGCTTACAGAGGTGCGGCAATGGGTGTAGTTGATTGCCGCGCAACTTTCTAAACTTGCCGCTTGTAAAGATGTGATTTCTAGTTGATTTTTTACGCTAACTACTGATTAATATTAGGTTTTTTGCACAATCTAAGCCTTTATAATCTATTGCCGCATTGCCGCGTAATTTGCCGTTTTTTTGGCTTTTTCACGAAAATATTTCAAATCCAAAATTACCGCCTTTCCCGCTATACCCCGCATAGAATCAGCTCTTCCCACTTGTTTTATGAATTTTATGAATCTTTCAAACCATGTGTCCCCCGTCATCCCCCGATTCGCCTGATCTGCACGCCGTAAGGCTGGCGTAAGTTTCATTTTTTATCATCGGACAGTTTGTCCAAGGTGAAATGATGACGCGACTCAATACCCACGATCAATCCGACCTCCTGTTCGGTGATGCCCAACCCATCGCCGACTATCTGGGCGTGTCTCTCAAGACCGTAAAACGCTGGCAATCCGGCGCACCGATGCCGACCGCCGCATTCAAGTTGATGCAAGTACGTTACGGCGATCTGTCCGGCCTGCTGGGTGCTGACTGGAAGGGTTTTACCTTCGGGCGGCAATTGGACGACCCAAAGCTATATTTGCCCGGCTGGCGTGGCGGTTTTGAACCGTATGCGATTCGGGCGATGTTTTTCCAAGTGCAGCAGGTGCGCGCCCTTGAAGCGCAAATCAGGGAAGCCAAACGGCGCGAAGAGATACTAGAAACGGACATTGCACAGGCGATCAATCAGGCCGCGCAGTATCTCCGCCTGTTAATGCTGGAGTCTCAAATGGGAATGATGCTTGAAAGGATTACCGCCGAATGATTTTCCTGACTTGTCACGTTAATTCTTTTGGCGCTGATGTACCACGGCAACGATGATAATCCGCGTTGCGCTTAGTTTATAAACAGCGTGTAAGGGTATTTTGTCAGGACTAATTCCCGCGTTCCTTCACGTTTTCCAGCGTGACCCACCTCAGGAAAACTAACCAGACTCAGCGCCGAATCTAGCAGATGGATCGCGACCTTTTGAGCCGCGACGGTATTTTCTAAGGCAATGTAATCATAGATTGCATCCAGCCGCTTTTCGGCACGCTTAGACCACTCAAGCCGCTTTTTTGATTGCATTCGATTTCTCAAATTTACGGCTCATGCGCTGAACCATTTCTTCATGCGAAATGACGCGCCCCGCCTTTATATCAGCCAGCCCCGCATCAATCTGCTCAAGTTTCCACTCTTCATAATCTAATCTATCTTCAATGGTTTGCGTGATGATTGATTGCGGCGTGTGCCGTGATGTTGAGGATAATTTCTCAAGCCGTTTAACGACTGATTGCGGCAATGTGACCGTATTTTGCATGATGCCCTCCAAGGCGCGTTATGCGCTGGATTCTACACCAAAACGCCTTACCACCAGCGCACAGACGAAATCAGCACCGAAGCGCCAAGGCAAAAAACCAGCCACTTGCTATATGGCACGTCCAATTTAAAACCGTCCTCTTTTGTAAAAACGATTAACATCCTGTTAGACTTCACTCATTCCCTCTCGTTGACTCTCCAACGGGTTGCGATAGAAGCCCTGTAACGTCTCCAAACGTGCAGGGCTTCGCTCTTTATTTCCTTACAAATCGCCCCGTCTTTTTACTTCTCACAGGCCGTTTAGTCTTGCGTTTCTTCGCCATTTTTAATGATGCCTTTCAATGTGTAAATCAATGCGACCGTGCGCCAGTTTTGCCGCTTCTGCCGCGTGCTCTGCCTTTACAATTACAATCGCACGCGCCAAATCGGCCTTAATCGCCGCGTAAATGGATGCGCCACCGACAAAGCACGAAGCCAAATATTGCACAAATTCAAGGGTCATGGCGTTGCTTTTAACCTAGATTCGATTTCTGCAACGATTTCATCATCCACGCTATTCGTGGACATGGCCGCCGCTTTTTTCAGGCCGTAAATCAGGGTTTTTTCTAGCACGGATTGCAGAAATGATTGCGTGACCAGCTTAGAGAAAATAGCCAAAAATACATTGGGCAAAGCCGCCGCAAGTGTCGCCATTAAGAATGCCATTACCAGAACCCCCGTTTGCCTTGCTGTGCGTCAGGTCGTATAAGGTTGTTCCAAACCATGCACCAACGGGTTGCAGCGGGTTAATTTTTGGATTGTTTGCCGCAGCAATGACCTGGCTTGTTGTCGGAATACCGAGGGCAAGTAATATCAAAATCTCCCTGTTTTTCATGCCATCATCACCCCGCTGTTGATTGTCGCGACTGAATACGGGTTAACGCCGTTTTCATGTTTGATGATTGCCGCAATCAGTTGCGGTTTATACGCCGCTACGCTGATACGCTGATCCGGCAACACGCCCAGCGCACGCGCTACCGCCGCAACGTATGCGCCCGTATTGTTTTCAGAGGGGGCGCAAATCTATTGATGATGCCGCTAACCGTATTCAGGCCGTATTTTGATGCGTAGGTATCAAGCACCTTAGACAGCGCCCGTATGCCGTATTCTGGCGTAATGAACTGAACAAAGGCTGCGTCAGTTTGCACGGCGCTTTCGCCCTGCCATTTTGTTGAACCCCGGCGAATGTTCGCCGGATTGTTGTTTCTGACCACAAGGCCGCGACCCCGCCAAAGGCGATCTGTCCGGCCTGTTTGGTGCTGACTGGGAAGGTTTTACATTTGGCCGCAAGCTGGACGACCCAAAGCTATATTTGCCCGGCAGGCGTGGCGGTTTTGAACCGTATGCGAGTTCTTTCAGGTGCAACAGGTTCGCGCCCTTCAGGCACAAATCAGGGAAGCCAAACGGCGCGAGGAAATACTAGAAACGGATATCGCACAGGCGATCAATCAGGCCCGCGCAGTATTGCCGCCTGTTGATGCTGGAGTCTCATATGGGGATGATGCTTGAACGGATTACGGTTTAGTGCTTTTGCCGCTGATGCACCACGGCGGCAACAATGATTCTTGTTACAGTAACGCGATAAATTACCGTATATGGGTATCTTGTCAAAACTAGTTCACGGGTATTTGTTCTTTGCCCCGAGTGTCCGATCAATGGATTATCCACCAAAGAATCAACCGCCGAAAACACGCTTTCAGCCGCGCTGGGGTTATCTGCCGCGATGTGCTTTTTTATCGCGCCCATATTGGCAATGGCGCGAGCGGATAATTTAAGCTGCTTTTTTTCGCTCATGCTTGACCATTCCCAGCATTTGATAAGCCTCATCTCGTGAGTACACGCGCCCTGCCTTTATATCAGCCAGCCCCGCGTCGATCTGAGCAAGCGCCCATTCTTCATAATCCAGACGCTCGTTTATTGCCGTGCTGATGATGGTTTGCGGTGATTGCGGCAATGTTACCGTGTTTTCCATGATGCTCTCCAAGGCGTTCTATGCGCCGGATTCTACACCAAATCACCTACCACCAGCGCACAGACGAAATCAGCACCGAAGCGCCAAGGCAAAAAACCAGCCACTTGCCATATGGTACATCCAACTTAAAACCCGTCCTCTTTTGTAAAAACAATCAACATTCTGTTATTCTTCGTAACACGCGTCCCCGCGTGAAATCGCTTTTTCATGTAAATAGCAATTATCAACAACCAACTGCGACAGAGCCAAAAGAAACCCTTCATGCGCCCGGCACTGGATGGCAAGGCTGCCGATGCGGTGGAGACGATGATGCCCGAATTACGACAAATATGTTTGCTATGACATCAGTCAGGCCGACCTCTTTGATACTGTTGGCGATCCACCCCCATTCTGACACGCGCCTCAACGACAAACGGCGCCAGAAAAAACCTGACGCCATTTTGCTTGAAACTCTTTGCCGTATCGACCATCACCAATCGTGAACATCAAACCATCAAATTAGCTGACCACACTCAACCGAGTGTTCTAAAGTGCCAAAAGTGTTTACCGTGCTCACACATTTGTTACTGACTATTGGACGCCGTCGGACTGATCGATGTGACGCTGCTCCTGGCCAGCCCATAGTCCGAAAAAAACACCTCGTCGCTTTTGATCATGCCCAACTCACTGCGCGCGCGCTCTTCGACCGCATCGGTGCCCTGCTTCAAATCACGCACCTCCGCATCCAGCAAGGCGTTGCGCTCCTGCGTCTTGCTGTTGATCTGCTGCTGCGCAGTCACCTGCTTGTTCAAATCCCAGACTCGCAGCCAGCCCCCTTTACCCAGCCAGAGCGGATATTGCAGCAAAAGCAGCAGAGCCGCCAGTATCAAGGTGATCGATCTCATAGCAACAGGATATACCTCAGATGGCGCAGATCTTCGCGCAAAAATTTCATATGAAAAAACGCCCCTGGCGCGAGCCTTGGGGCGATTTTTTTACAACGGGTAGCAGATCCTAGCTCAGCTGATAATACGCATCGTGACCGGGGTAGGAAGCGGTATCACCCAAATCTTCTTCAATACGCAGCAACTGGTTGTATTTCGCCATACGATCCGAACGCGAAGTCGAGCCGGTCTTGATTTGCAGCGCATTGGTCGCAACCGCAATGTCAGCGATGGTGCTATCTTCAGTTTCGCCGGAACGATGTGAAATCACCGCCGTGTAACCTGCACGCTTAGCCATTTCGATGGCAGCAAAAGTTTCTGTCAGCGTACCGATCTGATTGACCTTGATCAAAATGGAGTTGGCCAGCCCCTGACGAATACCTTCGCGGAAAATCTTGGTGTTGGTAACAAACACATCATCGCCGACGATCTGTACGCTCTTACCCAGACGTTGCGTCAGCAGCTTCCAGCCATCCCAGTCATTTTCACTCATACCGTCTTCGATGCTGATCACCGGATACTTATCCACCCAGTTAGCCAGATAATCAACCAACTGTGCGGAAGTCAGATGTAATCCTTCGGATTCGAGATGGTACAAACCATCCTTGTAAAATTCTGAACTGGCACAATCCACACCGATCGCCACATCCGCACCCGGCACATAACCTGCCGCTTCAATCCCTTCGACGATCAACTGCAAAGCGGATTCGTTGCTAGGCAAATTAGGTGCGAAGCCGCCTTCATCACCTACGGTAGTTGGCATACCCTTTTCGTCGATCAGTTTCTTCAGAGCGTGGAACACTTCTGTTCCGTAGCGCAGCGCTTCACGGAAAGTCGGCGCGCCGACAGGAATAATCATAAATTCCTGCATATCGATGTTGTTGTTGGCATGCGCGCCGCCGTTGATGATGTTCATCATCGGCACAGGCAATTGCATCCTGGCAGAACCGCCCAAGTAACGATACAACGGCAAACCGGAGTCTTCAGCCGCTGCACGCGCAACCGCCATGGAAACGGCCAGAATCGCATTCGCGCCCAGACGCGACTTGTTTTCAGTGCCATCAAGTTCGATCATAGTCTGATCGATAAATGCTTGTTCGGCCGCATCAAGTCCTATGATCGCTTCAGCGATTTCGGTGTTGACATACTCAACCGCTTTCAATACACCCTTGCCCAGATAACGACCCTTGTCGCCATCGCGCAATTCAATCGCTTCACGCTCACCTGTGGAAGCACCGGACGGCACAGCCGCGCGTCCCATCACGCCGGATTCGAGCAACACATCCGCTTCTACAGTTGGATTTCCACGAGAATCCAGAATTTCGCGGGCGATAACATCAACAATTGCACTCATCTACATATCCTCAACAATAAAATAACTTATTAATCAATAGCTTAAATAATCACTCAAATCGAGCTACGCCCGAAATATCGGGTTAATGCCGCAAGGGCATTCCCACGGAATGTAAGGCGCTGAATCGCCTATTCCTGAATGAAAAACCCAACTTACACGCTTCTCAGATCGACCGTTTCCTCAATCAGCCCCTGCTGTTTAACGGCACTATCCAACACCATCAATGTTTTTAGCAAAGCCTTCAGATGCCCCAGCGGAAAGGCATTAGGACCATCCGACATCGCCTGAGACGGATTAGGATGCGTTTCCATAAACAGACCGGAAATCCCTGCCGCCACCGCAGCACGCGCCAGCACAGGCACGAATTCGCGCTGACCGCCGGATACAGTACCCTGCCCGCCCGGCAATTGCACCGAATGCGTAGCATCGAACACCACCGGACAACCGGTACTGCGCATCACCGCCAAGGAACGCATGTCCGAGACCAGATTGTTGTAACCAAACGAGGCACCGCGTTCGCAGACCATGATATTATCGGCTCCGCTGACATCGCGCGCTTTTTCGACCACATTCTGCATATCCCAGGGCGACAAGAATTGCCCCTTTTTGATATTCACCGGTTTTCCGCAACGCGCCACGGCATGGATGAAATCGGTCTGACGACACAAAAATGCCGGTGTCTGCAACACATCCACCACGGACGCGACAGGCGCGATTTCCTCTACGCTGTGCACATCGGTCAGCACCGGCGCGCCCAGTTGCGATTTGACTTCATCTAGAATTTTTAAACCCGCATCCAGACCAAAGCCACGGAAGGATTTACCCGAACTGCGGTTCGCCTTGTCGTACGAAGACTTGTAAATGAAAGGCAAGTTCAATTCACGGCACATTTCCTGCAGAGCACCAGCCGTATCAATCGCCATTTGCTGCGATTCGATCACGCAAGGACCGGCGATCAGGAACAAGGGCTGACTAAGCCCCGCTTCAAAATGACAGAGTTTCATTTAACCGCCTCTTGTGCGCTTTGACGCTGCAAGGCCGCTTCAACAAACGCCTTAAATAGCGGATGGCCGTCACGCGGGGTAGAGGTGAATTCGGGATGGAACTGCACACCGATGAACCAAGGGTGCATAGATTTTGGCAACTCCATGATTTCAGGCAAATTTTCCGTCGGCGTACGCGCAGAAATAATCAGGCCGGATTTTTCCAGCTCAGGCACATAGTGATTATTCACTTCGTAACGGTGACGATGACGCTCGTTCACATCCGCTCCGTAAATGCGCTGCGCCAGCGTGCCGTGCACGACCGGACAACGTTGCGAACCTAAGCGCATGGTGCCGCCCAGATCGGAATCATCGCTGCGCGTCTCGACACGACCTTCACGATCGCGCCACTCGGTGATCAACGCCACAACCGGATGTTCGGTTTCAGGGTCGAGTTCGGTACTGTTCGCGTCCTTCATACCTGCGACATGACGCGCATATTCGATGACCGCCAACTGCATGCCGAGGCAGATACCCAGATAAGGCACCTTGCTTTCACGCGCATAACGAATCGCAGAAATCTTGCCTTCCGTACCGCGCGCACCGAAACCGCCCGGCACCAGAATCGCGTCGAAGTGCTCCAGGCTTTCCGTACCGGCTGTTTCCAGCGCCTCGGAGTCGATATATTCGATATTTACGCGGGTCGCCGTATGGATACCCGCATGACGCAAGGCTTCGATCAGCGATTTATACGATTCAGTCAGATCGACATATTTGCCGACCATACCGATGGTAATCTCGTGCTGAGGATTTTCCAGTGCGGTGACCAGATTCGCCCAGACCGACAAATCGGCAGGCGGCAAATCCAGCTTCAATTCTTCGCAAACGATGCGATCCAAACCCTGCTCGTTGAGCATTTGCGGAATCATATAGATGCTCTTCGCATCCCACATCGAAATCACCGCCTCTTCGCGCACATTGGCGAACAGCGAAATTTTGGCGCGTTCATCGTCAGGAATCGGCCTGTCGGCACGACATAGCAAAGCGGTCGGGAAAATACCGATTTCACGCAATTTCTGTACGCTGTGCTGAGTAGGCTTAGTCTTCAACTCTCCGGCTGTAGCGATATAAGGCACCAAAGTCAGGTGCACATAGGCCACCTGATTGCGCCCCATGCGCAAGCCCATCTGACGCGCGGCCTCCAGGAATGGCAAGGACTCGATGTCGCCCACCGTGCCGCCGATTTCAACGATCGCCACATCCACATCGCCGCCGGGATAAGCCGCAGCGCCGCGTTCGACAAAAGCCTGAATCTCGTTGGTAATATGCGGAATCACCTGCACCGTCTTGCCCAGATATTCGCCGCGCCTCTCCTTACGGATCACGCTCTCGTAAATCTGGCCTGTAGTGAAGTTGTTGGCCTTGCGCATCTTGGCGGAAATAAACCGCTCATAATGACCCAGATCCAGATCGGTTTCCGCGCCGTCTTCGGTAACGAATACCTCGCCGTGCTGAAACGGACTCATCGTCCCCGGATCAACGTTGATATAAGGATCGAGTTTGAGCATCGTGACTTTAAGACCACGAGATTCAAGAATCGCCGCAAGGGATGCAGCGGCTATCCCCTTCCCTAAGGAAGAAACGACGCCGCCGGTTATAAATATGTACTTAGTCATGCGGGTGCCCGGACAAATGCTTTTCGTAGGGCGCAATGATACCGCAAAACCCTCCACTCTCAAAACGCAACGCGATCTCCATCCTCGCCATATGACCACTCACATTATTAACCCGCTTAAATATGATTATTAATAATTTCAACAATCAGGCGCATATTTGCATTCAACATCACTTAATTTCGCGGAAAATGAATTTATTTATACTGTTTTTCGCGTATGGATTGACAAGTACAAGTAAAAAAAACTACAGTCGCAAAAATAATAAAAACAACTTTTTTGTCCTAACACCCTTATCAGGAGAACGCATGTCCAACATCCAGTCTGTAATGCATGAAACCCGTGTTTTTAACCCTTCAGATGAATTTGTCAAACAGGCCAACGTGTCTGGCATGGCAGCCTATCAAGCGCTGTGTAAAGAAGCAGAACAGGACTACACCGGTTTTTGGGGCAGACTGGCACGCGAGACGCTACAGTGGAAGAAGCCCTTCAGCACCGTCTTGGATGAAAGCAATGCACCCTTTTATAAGTGGTTCGAAGATGGAGAATTAAACGTCTCTTACAACTGTCTGGACAAACACTTAGCCACTCAAGGCGACAAGACAGCGATCATCTTCGAGGCGGACGGCGGTCAGGTCACTAAAGTTAACTATCGCGAACTGCACGCACGCGTTTGCCAATTCGCCAACGGCCTTAAATCCCGCGGCATCCAAAAGGGTGACCGCGTAGTCATCTACATGCCTATGAGCATCGAGGCGATCGTCGCCATGCAAGCTTGCGCCCGTATCGGCGCGATTCATTCTGTCGTGTTCGGCGGATTCTCCTCCAAGAGCCTGCACGAACGCATCACCGATGCAAAAGCCAGCGCCGTGATCACTTCTGACGCTCAAATGCGCGGCGGCCGTGTGATGGCACTCAAGCCTGCCGTCGATGAAGCGCTGACACTGGGAGGTTGTGAATCGGTACACACCGTGATCGTCTACAAGCGCGCCGCCTGCGACACCGCTTGGAATGAGGCCAACAATATCTGGTGGGACGATCTGATTGCAGGACAAAGTTCAGAATGCGAACCTGAATGGGTAGGTGCTGAACACCCGTTATTCATCCTTTACACCTCTGGCTCGACAGGTTCCCCCAAGGGTGTTCAACACTCCAGCGGCGGTTATCTGCTGGGTGCGATGATGTCGATGCAATGGGTCTTCGACTACAAGGACAGCGATGTTTTCTGGTGTACCGCTGACGTGGGCTGGATCACCGGACACAGCTATGTCGCTTACGGCCCGCTGGCGATGGGTGCCACTCAGGTTATCTTCGAGGGCGTTCCCACTTACCCCGATGCAGGTCGCTTCTGGAAGATGATCCAGGATCACAAGGTCACCACTTTCTACACCGCGCCCACCGCGATTCGCTCGCTGATTAAGCTGGGTGGCGATCTGCCCGCACAATATGACCTTACCAGCTTGCGCTTGCTGGGTTCTGTTGGAGAACCGATCAATCCCGAAGCCTGGATGTGGTACTACAACACAGTAGGTGGCGCACGCTGCCCTATCGTCGACACCTGGTGGCAAACGGAAACCGGTTCTCACATGATCGCCCCTTTACCGGGCGCCATGCCGATCAAACCCGGCACCTGCACCCTGCCACTCCCCGGCATTATGGCGACTATCGTCAATGAAGCCGGCGACGAGGTGTTCGACCAGCACGGCGGCTTTCTGGTCATCAAACGTCCCTTCCCTTCACAAATACGCACTATCTGGGGTGACCCTGAGCGTTACAAGAAGAGTTATTTCCCGGAAGAAATGCTGGGCAACTATCTTGCCGGCGACTCAGCTCACCGAGATGAAGACGGCTATTTCTGGATCATGGGGCGTATCGACGATGTATTGAATGTATCCGGTCACCGTCTGGGCACCATGGAAATCGAATCCGCACTGGCCGCCAACCCGTTGGTCGCCGAAGCCGCTGTTGTCGGGAAACCCCATGAGATCAAGGGGGAAGCCGTTGTCGCCTTTGTCGTTCTCAAAGGTGCTCGTCCGGATGATCCTGCTAAGGCCAAAGAGATTGCTGAAATGCTGCGAAATTGGGTCGCCAAGGAAATCGGCCCGATTGCCAAGCCGGATGAAATACGTTTTGGTGAAAACCTGCCTAAGACACGCTCAGGCAAGATTATGCGTCGCCTGTTGCGCGCCATCGCCAAGGGTGAAGAAATCACTCAAGACGTATCCACGCTGGAAAACCCGGCCATTCTTGAACAGCTCAAGAATGCAGTCAGGTAAATTAAAAATGTACTGAGTCAAAATCATACGACTCATGTAAATCGCAAAACGGCCGCGAGCTTAAAACTCGCGGCCGTTTTGCGTAATCCTAAAACAGCTAAAAGTTACCCTACGGTAATCGAAGTCACATAAGACTTAGCCTTCATAGGCAGCATCCGCCCCATGCGGGCGCGCTTGCCGAAATGGCTTTGCAGATCGTTCTCTGACACCCGAATCTGCTGTTCACGCCCCGCGTCTGTACGAGTAGTGACCAGCAGTTTAGCCTTACATTCCACCAGAATCGCGGCCAGTGTATCGCCCTCCTCCAGCCCCATCACGATCAAGCCCTTGCCGCCACCGGCCAGGCGCTTCATCTCCGCCAGCGGGAAAGCCAGCAGTCGCCCCAAACGCGTGACCGAAACCACCCATGAATCATCAGCGGGCGTGAACAGCAACGGCGACAGGATTTGTTCCTCGCCGTCCAGGGTCAAAAATTGCTTGCCGGCCTTGTTGCGCCCGGTCATGTCGCTCAGCTTGCAGACAAAACCGTAACTGGCCGTGGTGGCCAGCAACACGCTCTGCTCCAGAGCGCCACAGATCACCTGAGCTATCTTCGCTCCCGCCGCCAATTCGATCATTGATGTCAGCGGCACACCGTCGCCGCGCCCGCCGGGCAGACCGGACACCGGCACGCTGCAAACCCTGCCATTGCTGGAGATGACGATGCACTGATCGGTGCTGCGGCATTCGAATGAAGCGAGCAGACTGTCCCCCTCCTTGAAGGCGACAGCGGACAGATCCAGCCCATGCCCCAGCCGCGTGCGCGCCCAGAATTTGGCAGAAATCAGCACGGTCACCGGTTCATCCACCACCGACACGGTCAGCACCACGCGCTCGGCCTGTTCGATCAGGGTGCGCCTGTCATCGCCAAACGCCTTGATGTCTTCGTCGATTTCTTTCGCGACACGACGGCGCAGCACAGCCTCAGAACCCAGCACGCGATTGAGATCCGCGCCTTCTTCCTGCAAGCCTTTGAGTTCGCGCTCAATCTTGATGCCTTCCATCTTCGCCAGCTGACGCAGACGAATTTCCAGAATATCTTCGGCCTGACGATCCGACAACTCGAAGCGGGCAATCAGCGCCGCCTTAGGATCGTCCGACTCGCGGATCAGCGCGATCACTTCATCCAGATTCAGGAACACGATCATCCGGCCTTCCAGCACGTGGATGCGGTCGTTGATCTGCGCTAAACGATGGCTGCAACGACGACGCACCGTAGCTAATCTGAACTGACCCCATTCGCGGATGATGTCGGTGATGGCTTTCTGCTTGGGGCGCCCGTCTATGCCTATCATCACCATATTGATCGACAGTCCGCACTCCAGACTGGTATGCGCCAGCAGGATGGTCATCAGCTCATCGACCGACTGACGGCCCGATTTCGGTTCAAACACCAGACGCACCGCCTGATCCTTGTCCGACTCATCCGCCACCTTATCCAGCACCGAGAGGATGAGTTGCTTGTTGTGCACCTGCTCCGCCGTCAGCGTCTTCTTGTTCAGCCTGAATTTCGGATTGGTCAGTTCCTCAATTTCCTCCATGATTTTCTTGGAGGACACGCCGTGCGGCAACTCATACACCGCCACGCGCCACTGACCGCGCGCCAGTTCCTCGACATGCCAGCGCGCGCGCATCTTAAGCTGTCCGCGCCCGGTACGGTAACATTCGCGTATATCCAGCGCCGAGGAGATGATCTGCCCGCCACTGGGCAAATCGGGACCGGTGATGCAGCTTAAAATTTCCTCGTCCAGACATTCCGGATTCCTCACGCAAAGGGCTGCCGCAGCGCCCACTTCGCACAAATTGTGCGAAGGAATCTCGGTGGCCATCCCGACCGCAATCCCCGAAGCGCCGTTGAGCAGCACCATAGGCAGACGCGCCGGCAGCATGGCGGGCTCCTGAAAATGGCCGTCGTAGTTCGGGATCATGTCCACGGTGCCCATGTCCAGTTCGGACAGCAACACGGCGGCAATCGGCGTCAGACGCGCTTCCGTGTAGCGCATCGCTGCGGAATTATCCCCATCACGCGAGCCGAAATTACCCTGCCCGTCCACCAGCGGATAGCGCAGGGAGAAATTTTGCGCCAGACGCACCATTGCGTCATAGGCCGAAGAGTCGCCATGCGGATGGAATTTACCCAGCACTTCACCGACCACGCGGGCGGATTTCACGAACGTGCTGTTGTGCGTGAGCCCCATCTCGCGCATCGCATACAAAATACGGCGCTGCACCGGTTTCTGACCGTCGCACACATCCGGCAGGGCGCGTCCCTTGACCACCGACACCGCGTATTCCAGATAAGCGCGTTCGGCATACTGCGCCAGCGGCACGGAATCCCCTTCCGGCAGAGCCGGTAAAGGGAAAAACTGGCGCACCGCTTTACCGCTGGCGACGACCGGCAACGCCTCAACCTCAGGAATGACTTCTACGGCTTCAAACAGTTCTTTTTGAATCTCAGACATCGCCTGTTACCTCGTTTCCGTGAAACTCCAGCCACTCGCGGCGGGAGCCGGATTCCTTTTTCGCCATCAGCATATTCATGGTTTGTTCCGCCGCCACAAAGGACGCGGCCGTCAACTCGACACACAAGGCGCGCCGCGTGTCCGGGCACATGGTGGTTTCCCACAGTTGCAGCGGATTCATCTCGCCCAATCCTTTAAATCGCGAAATACTCCATGAACCCTCGCGCACTTTTTCCTTGCGCATCCGGTCTTCGATAGAGGATAGCTCGTCGATATTCAGGGCATACAGCTTGCGCAGCGGCTTCTTACCCTGAGCGGGCACATCGATGCGGAACAGCGGCGGTTGCGCCAGATAAATATGACCGCTCGCGATCAACTTGGGGAAATGGCGGAAAAACAGGGTCAGCAGCAAAGTGGCGATGTGCGAGCCGTCCACGTCCGCATCGGCCATGATGTAGATGCTGTGATAGCGCAGACCGGACAGATCGACCGTGTCGTCCATGCCGTGCGGATCGACGCCGATCGCCACCGCGATATCGTGCACCTCGGCATTGGAAAACAGCCGGTCACGATCCACTTCGAAGGTATTGAGCACCTTACCGCGCAAGGGCAAAATCGCCTGAAATTCCTTGTTGCGCCCCTGCTTGGCCGAACCGCCCGCCGAATCGCCCTCGACCAGAAACAACTCGTTACGCGCCGGATTGTATTCCGCCGCATCGGTCAGTTTCCCGGGCAACACGGCAACTGAAGAGCCCTTTTTCTTCTCGATCTTCTGCGTTGATTTCATCCGGCTTTGCGCCTGACGGATGGAAATCTCGGCAATCTTCTTGCCGTATTCGATGTGTTCGTTCAGCCACAACAACAAAGGATCGCTGACCATGCCGGAAACCAGCTTCAGCGCATTGCGCGACACCAGTTTTTCCTTGGTCTGCCCCTGAAAAGACGGATCGAGCAGCTTGGCGGACAACACGAAGCTCACCCGGGAGAACACGTCGTCGGATACCAGCTTCACCCCTTTGGGCAACATATTGTGCAGATCGATGAAGCTTTTCACCGCGTTGTAGATGCCTTCGCGCAGACCGGAATCGTGGGTGCCGCCCGACCAGGTCGGAATCAGATTGACATAGGATTCGCGGGTGATCGCACCCTCTTCCGCCCAGACAAAAGCCCAGGCTGCCCCTTCACCCTCGACGAAGGAATCGTCCCCGCCTTTGGGGATATAGCGCTCACCGGTAAAGATGGGGGCGGCCAACTCCTGATCTGCAAGCGCCTCGGCCAGATAGCCGCGCAAACCGTCAGGATAAGACCAGGATTTCACCTCACCGCTCTTCTCGATATTCAGCGTCACCGTGACACCGGGCAGCAACACGGCTTTGGCACGCAGCGCCCGTTCCAGTTGCGCTAAATTCACCGCAGGACTGTCGAAATACTTTACATCCGGCCAGGCGCGCACAGAAGTTCCACTCTTGCGCTTGGCGCAATTGGCCACCCGCGCCAGGGGACTGACCGCTACGCCGTTTTCGAAGCGCAAATAGTGTTCACCGCCATCGCGATACACCGTGATCTCGACCGCCGTCGACAGCGCATTGGTGACCGCCACCCCGACGCCATGCAGACCACCGGCGAATTTGTAGGCGCCGCCTGATTCCTTATCGAATTTACCGCCGGAGTGCAACACCGTGAAGGCGACTTCGACCACCGATACGCCCTCTTCCGGGTGTATGCCGACCGGGATACCGCGGCCTTCATCCTGAACCGAAACGGAACCATCCGCATGCGCCGTGACGATGATATTTTTGGAAAATCCGGCCAGCGCCTCATCGCAGGCATTATCCACCACCTCGGTGATGATGTGATTCGGATTATCCAGCGTGGTATACATGCCGGGGCGCTGGCGCACAGGTTCCAGTCCGCGCAGCACCTTGAATGACGACTCGTCATAGGTCGTACTCACACCCCACCCCTTTTATCGCCACTAAATACCGTCATAAACATAACCATTTGAATTTATTTTCTTTAAAGATGGGGTCAGGTCTTGCATTAACACATTTTAAAAAATGTGTTAATGCAAGACCTGACCCCGGAATCCACCCCCCAACGTCCCAGCACCTGACTATTTTACCAGTTTACCCATCGAATAACCTGTTGTTAACACGTCTCTAAGGGAAGTCGCGTACTATCCTGAACCCGTTTTGCTGATCAACGTGTCCATTGAGCCAGAAGCTTAGCAAATCACACCAGAGAAAGTAAAAACAAATATTATTCAATCAGTTGCAATAAAAATCTGCATCAACTGGGGGTCAGGTCTTGCAATAACACAATGTGTTATTGCAAGACCTGACCCCCACAATTTTTTGTCAGCTTAAGGGCAATGCCTTCAGCTCGCGCCGTAAGGCGAGATAGTCAGGACAGACGGATGCCACCACACGCCAAAAGGCCGCCGAATGGTTCATCTCCCGCAGATGCGCCAACTCATGCACCACCACGTAGTCGGTCAGTCGCTGCGGCAATTTGACTAACTGCAAGTTCAGCCTGACCGTGCCGCGAGCGGTGCAACTGCCCCAGCGGGCTTTCGCGACAGAAATTTTGATCTCTGCCACGGTGACATTGAGCAAAGGTGCAAAATGCGCGATGCGTTCGGAGAACAGCGCCATCGCCTGTTGCCGATACCATTCGGTCACACGCTTTGCGATTTTAGCCTCGTTAATCTCACCGCGAACAGCCACCCGCAATTCGCCGCCCTGCTCGACGGGCAAGGCCGTGGCTGCAGACTGCAAAACGCGCAGCATCAATAATTCCCCTAAATAGGGAATACACTCCCCGTCAGCCCAGCTCTGAGGCAGTTGTTTGCGCGTCTGCCAACCGCCTAACTTTTCGACCACCCAGTGCGCCCTGTCCTGCAACACGCTGTGCAGCCAGGTTTCGGAAGCGCGCAGCGGCATACTGACTGTCAAACCTCTGTCATCGATGCGCAAACCGATGCTGCGCCTTTTACTGCTGCGCTTTAAGGTGTAACTGATTTGTTGTCCTGCCAGAACGGCGGCACGCTGCTCGACGGAAGGGTCGTTGCGTAGCAACGGGGATACACCGGGCGTGCCCCTTGCGGGTACAACGGAAGAAGAGACTACAAGTGTCTTGCGACGAGCTTTGACGCGGGGCTTCGCAGTGAGTGACAGCAGATTTCGCAGGGTTTTGAGCATCAGTGCGCCAGTTGCAGAATCTCGTTTTCTATCCAGGTCTCGGTGCGGCTATTGATCTCGTCGGCCTTGATGCCATGCGTTGCGATAGGCTGACCGATGCTCATGGTGACCAGACCCGGCCGCTTGATAAACGAATTGCGTCCCCACAAGCGTCCGGCGTTATGCGCCACCGGCACGACAGGTGCGCCGCTGGATGCGGCCAGCAAGGCACCGCCGATCTTGTATTTGCCGCGCTGACCAAATGGAATGCGCGTGCCTTCCGGAAACACCACCACGCAAAATCCCTGTGCCAGACGCTGTTTGCCTTGTTTCAACAACTGTTTGACCGCGCCTTTGCCGTCGCTGCGATTGATCGCAATGGGACTTGTCATCGCCAAGCCCCAGCCGAAAAACGGAATCCACAGCAATTCGCGCTTCAACACCCAGGCTTGCGGCGGAAAAATAAATTGCAGCGCTAAGGTCTCCCAGGCCGACTGGTGTTTGCACAGCACGATGCAGGGTTCAGCCGGAATATTGTCTATGCCGCGCACCTCATACCGTATGCCGCAGACCACTTTGAGCAGCCAGATCATGGTGCGCGCGTAACTGGATATCAGCCGGTAACGCGTGAGCGGTGAAAAGGGAAATGTGAGCAAAGCCAGCAGAGAGAACAGTGTCGTGAGCACTACCTGCAACACCATGAAAATCAACGAGCGTATGACGACCATATCAATCTAATTATCTGATTATTATACTAATTTCTCAACAACAGATGCCAGATCCGGCATGATGATAGTGCCCTCGGGCAAACCACCATTAGCCTGGGTTTTCATCCCCTTGCCGGTCAACACCAGATAAGGTTGCCCGCCCATTGCGGCAGCCGGTATCAGATCCCGCAACGAATCTCCAACGACAGGCACACCGGACAAACTCATGCTGTAACGCGAGGCAATCTCTTCCAGCATGCCGGTGTTGGGCTTGCGGCAATCGCAGTGACTATCCGCCGTATGCGGACAGAAAAATACCGCATCGATACGCGCGCCGAACAGCGCACAAGCCTTGTGCATCTTGTCGTGGATGGCATTGAGCGTGGGCATATCAAACAAGCCGCGCCCGATACCGGACTGATTGGTGGCGACCACGACGCGGTAATTGGTCTGATTCAACCGGGCAATCGCCTCCAGACTGCCGGGTATCGGCTGCCATTCGGCGGGACACTTGATGAACTGATCGGAATCGAAATTAATGACTCCATCGCGATCCAGGATGATCAGCTTCATGATGCCAGTCTCGATAAGTCAGCCACGCGGTTCATCGCAGCATGCAATTGTGCCAGCAAGGCTAACCGGTTGGCGCGCAGCGCTGCGTCCTCCGCGTTGACCATCACGCTATCGAAGAAGGCGTCCACCGGCTCACGCAAAGCCGCTAGCGCCTGCAAGGACGCCGTGTAGTCGCCGGAGGCAAAAGCCGCATCAGCGCAAGGCGCAATTTGACCCAACGCCTGATGCAAGGCCTGCTCAGATGGTTCGACCAGCAACGCCGCATCCACCACCCCGCTCACCCCACCCTCAACCTTCTTGAGGATATTGCCGACCCGCTTATTGGCGGCGGCAAGAGAAGCCGATTCAGCTAAGGCGGCAAAAGCGCGCACCGCTTCCAGTTGTTTCGGCACAAGGTAAATTTGCGCAGGATTCATACATAGCACAGCATCCACCTGATTGGCGGTATAGCCCTGCTCGCGCATCATGCCGCCCATGCGTTCGAACATAAAGGTCTGAACTTCAGCCTGCGCGTCGCCCAATAAACCCGTCGGGAATCCGGCAAAGGCGCTGGTCAGCAAGTCAGACAAATTCAGCGTCAGCTGTTTTTCGATCAGCATGCGGATCACACCCAGCGCATGACGGCGCAAGGCGAATGGATCGCGATCACCGGTCGGAATCTGGCCGATGCCGAACATGCCCACCAAGGTTTCCAGTTTATCCGCCAGTGCGACACAAACGCCTACCAGATTGCGCGGCAATTCGTCGCCCGCAAAGCGCGGTTTATAGTGATCTTCGATGGCGAACGCCACTTCATCCGACAAACCGTCGTGCTGTGCGTAATAGCGACCCATGATGCCTTGCAACTCAGGGAACTCACCCACCATGTCGGTCAACAGATCAGCCTTTGCCAGCAGCGCTGCCTGATCGGCCTGTAACGATAACGCCTCACCGCCCAGCTGCATGCCGATGGCGCGGGCAATCGCCTGTACACGCTCGACGCGCTCGCCTTGCGTGCCCAGCTTATTGTGATAGACCACACGTGACAGACCGAGCACACGCGCATCCAGTGGCTTTTTCCTGTCCTGATCGAAGAAGAATTTAGCATCGGCCAGACGCGGGCGCACCACGCGCTCATTACCGCCGATCACCAGACTTGCATCTTTCGGTGAGATGTTGGAGACGATCAAAAACTTATTCGAGAGTTTTCCTTGTGCATCGAGCAACGGAAAATACTTCTGATTCGCCTTCATGGTCAGAATCAGACACTCCTGCGGCACTTCCAGATAAATCTCTTCGAAGCAACCGGTCAACACATTCGGGCGCTCGACCAGCGAGGTTACTTCATCGAGCAAGTCATCATCTTGAATATATTGAAGATTTTCTTTGGCTGCGGCAACGGACAATTGACGGACGATTTCGCTGCGGCGCTGAGTGAAACTGGCGATCACCGCACCTTCTGTTTCCAGCTGGTGAGCATAGTTATCGGCATCTTCCAGCACGATGCGATCGACTTTAGCCTCGAAGCGATGGCCCATCGTGGTGTTGCCCGCCGTCAAACCGAGCACGCTGACCGGAATAATCTTGCGACCATAAAGAGCGACCAGACTGTGCGCCGGACGGACAAAGTTCACCACAGGCCAGCCGTCGCCTGTCGGATCAGGATAAGTCATCACCTTGGCGATCGGCAGTTTAGCTAAAGCCTCGGTCAGCGCCTTTTGCAGACCGTCCACCAGTTTCACCCCGGCAACCACGCTGTCAAAAAACAAGGCCTCCGCCTTGCCGTCCATTTCGCGTTTCAAATTCGGCACCACAGACGCATCCGCGCCCAGACTGGCGAGTTTCTTGAGCAACGCAGGTGTGGCATTGCCATCCGCATCCAGTCCGACCTTGACCGGCATCAGCTTTTGCGAAACCGACTTGTCCGCCGCCTGTACGATCACGCGCTCGACATGTACCGCCAGACGGCGCGGCGAGGCATATGCCGTCACTTCACCACCGGGCAATACCAAGCCTTGCGACACCAGACTGCCGGACAGCACTGAGGCAAAACTCTCGCCCAGCTTTTTCAATGATTTGGGCGGGAGTTCTTCGACGAATAATTCAACCAACAGATTTTTTATACTCATGCCGCCGCTCCTTCAATGCTGCCTGCCTGTCCTGAGCTTGCCGAAGGATGCAGGGCAGGAATTCTTTGCGAAATCACCTCATCGGCCCACGCCTTCGGTGCCATCGGGAAGCCTAAACGCGCACGGCTATCCAGATAAGAGGCCGCGACGCTGCGCGCCAGATTGCGGATCCGCCCGATATAAGCGGCGCGTTCCGTGACCGAAATCGCCCCTCTGGCATCGAGCAGGTTAAAGCTGTGTGCTGCTTTTAACACCTGTTCATAGGCCGGCAACGCTAGCTTGTTTTCCATCAGATTCTTGGCCTGTTTCTCGTGGCTGCCGAAGGCGCCCAGCAAGAACTCCACATCGCTGTGCTCGAAGTTGTAAGTCGATTGCTCGACCTCGTTCTGATGATAGACATCGCCGTAGGTCACCCCCTCGGTCCAGACCAGATCGTAAACGCTCTCCACGCCTTGCAGATACATCGCCAGACGTTCCAGACCATAGGTGATTTCGCCGGTGATAGGTCGACAGTCGATGCCGCCTACCTGTTGAAAATAGGTGAACTGGGTTACTTCCATGCCGTTCAACCATACTTCCCAACCCAGCCCCCACGCACCCAGCGTCGGATTCTCCCAGTCGTCTTCGACGAAGCGGATATCATTCTGCTTCAAATCGAAGCCCAGCGCTTCGAGCGAACCCAGATACAGCTCAAGAATATTGGCCGGTGCCGGTTTTAAGACGATCTGAAACTGGTAGTAATGCTGCAAGCGGTTAGGATTTTCGCCGTAACGACCGTCCTTAGGACGACGGGAAGGCTGCACATAGGCTGCGCGCCAGGGCTC
>Ga0208863_1000612_pt1 | contig 30534 bp, 29 predicted proteins | sample RifOxyD3_FD_184040 | JGI IMG/M metagenome (GOLD analysis project Ga0208863, IMG submission 184040) | Soil microbial communities from Rifle, Colorado - Rifle Oxygen_injection D3 (SPAdes) | ecosystem: Environmental > Terrestrial > Deep subsurface > Rock core/Sediment | place: Rifle, Colorado...
TGCGAAATAATCGAAACCGGCAACGAAAGCTGGAGAATTAAAACAAGGATTAATGGCTAAAAACTACTGCCTGGGGTGGGTCAATTTTGGACGCCGATGGTGGGTCAATTTTCAATGCCGATTGACAATCGGGGGGTGAATTACATCCAACTTTATGACATAGGCGGTGGACAGGCATGGAGCCAAAGCTTCTCTGCCGCGAGTCAACGGGAACTTGGTTTTTCAAACGGCGCACATGGTGTCCGCCATAGCTATGCCCAGGAAAGGATGGAAGAGCTGCAAAACAGCGGTATGCCCTGTGATGCCGCCAAGGCAACAATAGCTCAGGAACTCGGTCACTTTGACAAAAAAACCACGGAGGCTTATTTTAGATGAAGAAAATAAAAATCATAAAAACTTTTTTGATACTTGGCTACTTTGCCTTCTTTTTCTGGCTGTATTTTATGGGAGCATCAAACATAGGAATGTTTCATTTTTTGCCAAACAGTGAACCAATTCCAGAAACAGGAATTTCGATCATTTCTTTTAAAGATGGGAAAACTATTGAAGCCTATGCAATTGACCAACCAAGGTGCGGCGGGCCAGCAATTTTGAAAATATGGCCTATTGCATTAATTTATTCTTTTCTTGGTTACCCTTTTGGCTTCATTTCTGGAGAATTTTTCCGCAAAAAATTTGTTCATGATACCATCCAAAAAGAAGCCCTCGATGAAATTTGTGCCATGCGGAAGACGGCAGAAAATGACAAACGATATATTAAGAAAAAGATAGAAGAAGCGGAATCATCTTTTCTTGTGGGACGTCGCATGGAATTGAATGCGGAATTCCTCGAAGAGGAAACATATAGAGAACTCTCCAAACAGCAAGAAATACGAAAAAAATTAGAATCTCAGCTGGAGAATTTAGAATCTCAGCTGCAGTATATTGAAAAAGAGCATTATAGGACTCTTTCCCTTGAAAAAGAGTTACAAAACGCTAGAGCAAAAAACAAACGGCTTAAAAATGAAACAAGCCCCCCATTAGGAAAAATTATTTGACAGACACAAGCATAGCAAAATATATTTGCATCATTATAGCGCACCGTGGCGTTTTGTCTTTCATGACACACGGAGATCGGCCCACAGAGCCGGACCTTTATGGCAAATCTGTTTCGGTTCTATCCAAACCGGCCATTGTTGCAAAGGATAGCAGCGGCGAACAGTTCCACGCTGTATAAATTGGGGGCGAATCGGGAAGGTACTTCCCGCGGTGGCAATGGCCATCGGCCACGGCAGGACTATTTCTGACCGGCTGGCAATCTAACGCGGCAAAATTGAAATCGGACAAAAAACATTCTGTATTTGAGAAATGGGCTGAGGCTGTCCGCAATTTATAAATACGCTACAGAACGACTCCCAACCCTTTTCGCTCAATAAGATTAAGCAGTTTTAGCGCCGGTCCGCTGGGCTTTTTCTCACCAATCTCCCATTTTTGGACTATGGATGCACCGGTATTGAGTACGGCAGCAAAGACTGCCTGACTTATATGCATTTTTTCCCGTAGCTGCCTGATCTGCTGGGGAGACATTTCGCGAACGGCAAGCCCACAAAGGACATCAGAATCACGCCCCTGGCATCTATCATTTGGCCCAGTTTTATGCAAGCCGCGACGAGTCATATCGCGCATATCCTCGACAGCCGTAAGTAACTTATAATGATAACTCTCGGGCCAAAATAATTGGCGGATCTGTACTGGCGGCAGTGTCCCACACTTTTCAAGATCTTCTGGGATCTCCCCGCAGAATCGACATAACTCGCCAGCCTCTACTTTTTCTCCGCATTTTCTACAGACTTCTGTCACCATATTTTCACCTCATTTATTAGGCTTTATGCCCCCTATCTTTTTTCGGAGTGACCACAAACCCTGCTCAATCAGTGCATAGAGGTGGTCTAATTTCTCTGGACTCAAATCCACGTGAAATGTCAAAGGGTCTTATCCTTAGGGAATCCCGACCCTTTCCTGGCAGACCCGCAACTCTATCTGAACCTGAGCCAGTTCCTGCCGTAGTTCTACAATCTGCGCGTTACACTCTTTGAGCCTTATAGTATCAACAGTAGTTATGGCAATGAACGTGCCAGAGGCTGCACCCAACAGCCCAAAAGGCCACATTTCTCGGATGATTCGCTTTATCCAATCCATCTCAAATCCTTTCCCAAAATGTTCCTGCTACGAAAACACCTGAACCAAAAATCCATTATCACAAAGGCCTCAACCGGCCGCTCGAATCGGCACTACCTTTTCAGCCTTCTCCGCTTTAATCCGGTCCAGATAATCCGCCCATGTCTGCATCATCTTCCGGCGCTCAGGCAAAAATGTTGTCCGGTCGTAGGCTCTTCCAAGCGGGTTGTCCACGGCATGGGACAATTGGCGCTCGATCCATTCAGGCGCAATTCCTAGATTTTGCCGAAGCATGGTCCGCGCCATCGCTCGGAAACCGTGGACATGCATTTCATCCTTTCCGTATCCCATACGCCGCAGAGCATTGGTCAGCGTGGCGTCACTGATCGCTCTATCCCTTCCTCTCTCACCGGGGAATACTAAGCGCCCATTGCCGGTAAACTGAAAAAGTTCCCGCAAAATCTCCACAGCCTGCTTTGCCAAGGGGACAACGTGAACTTCCTTGGGATTAGCTTCCTTGTCTCTACGTGTCCGTTTCATTCTGCCGATGGGAATCACCCATTCCGCCCGGTCAAGGTCAAACTCAGACCATTCGGCAAGCCTCAACTCTCTGGGGCGAAGAAAGAATAGCGGCGCCAGCTGTAGGGCGCACTTTACAACGTAGGTCCCGTGGTATTCGTCAATAGATCGCAGTAGAGGCGCCGCGCCTTGTGGGTCGATAATCGCGGAAAAATGCCGTTTGATCGGTTTTGGAAAAGCCTCATTCATCTTATATGTGGGGTCCAAGATGGCCCTACTGGTGGCAATAGCATAGCGGAAGACCTGTCCGCAGTTGGCCAAGGTGCGGTGCAGTGTTTCCAGGTGGCCGCGCGCCTCAACCATGCGGAACACCTTGATTATTTCCGGCGGGGTGATCTCGCCAACAGGCCGGGAGCCGAGCCAAGGAAAGATATTCTTTTCCATTCTGTTCAAAATATTCTTTGCATGCGTTTCCGACCATTCCGCAGCGGCAAACTTGCCGTGCCACTCTCTAGCTACTGCCTCGAAACTTCCTTCCCCTGACTCGGTGGCCTTGGTTGCCTTTCTCTCTTCTCCCGGATCGATCCCCTGTCCCAGCAACTTGCGTGCTACGTCCCGTTTTTCCCTGGCATCCTTAAGTGAAACCTCTGGGTATACGCCAAAAGAAATCCTTTTCTCCTTGCCCCCAAAACGATATTTGAGGCGCCACCACTTGCCCCCACTGGGGGCAACTTCCAGATAGAGGCCACCTCCATCAAAAAGGCGCACAGGCTTGGCAGCGGGCTTGGCATTTCGTATAGCTGCATCTGTTAATGCTTGGGGCATAAGGGCCTCCCTATAATCCTAACAACATTTACATTGCCGTGGGGGCAACAACTACTAACAGCACTCTTGTTGCCCCTAATGTTGCCCCCAGTTGCCCCCGGCTGTCAATACTTTTCTTTGCACCACCCTGGACACAAAAAAGCCCGCATCCTTTGCAGGTGCGGGCTTTCTGGACACTACCGGACGCTGCCGGAACTAAATTGGTGGAGGCGGCGGGAGTTGAACCCGCGTCCGAAAATACTCCCCTCCCGATATCTACATGCTTAGTTCTGTTTGGCTGCTTATCGTGCCTTGGCCCCTCCAGAACAAGAGGCTTTCGGCACTATCCTACTGAATTTCGCCCTTCGCGCGGCAGGCGCACGCGAAAGGCTATCCCGCTAGTCGACGTTCTTTTCGGCCGCGCAGGAACAGGCCGAAAGACCGGTAGCATTTAAGCTGCTACAGCGTAAGAATAGTCGTCTGCGACTATATTTTGCTCTACCTGTTTTACGAGGTTGGTAGAAACCTCGGCATGCAACCTGAGCTTACATATCCCCGTCGAATCCGTTTCGCCCCCATGTTTGAATTAAAAATTAAAAGTGAAGAATGAAAAATTGTGGGAATCTATCTGTACTTCAACATGGCCCGGTCAATCTCGCGGTCCGTATCTTTCTTTTTCAGCGATTCCCGCTTGTCGTAGAGCTTCTTGCCTTTGGCCAGGCCGAGAACAACCTTGGCCTTCCCCCGTTCGTTGAAATACATCTTGAGGGGAATCAGAGAATAACCTCTTTCCTTGGTCTTGCCAACCAGCTTGAGGATCTCGCGTTTTTTGAGCAGCAGCTTGCGCTCCCGCACCGGGTCCGGCGCATCGTAGGTGGCGTGACTGTAAGGCGAGATATGCACATGCAGGAGAAAAACTTCTTCGTTTTTGATCCTGGCATAGCCGTCCCGCAGGTTGGCCTTGCCGGCCCGGAGAGACTTCACCTCCGAACCCAACAGCATAAGGCCTGCCTCGATCTCCGCCTCGATGGTGAAATCGTGGTAGGCTTTTTTATTGGTGCAGACAACCTTTACCGCCACATTCCCACCCGTATGTCCGTGCCCGAAAATCTCAAGAAAAACCCCTCGCTCCTGAGGGGCAAGGGGGATCACATGCGTAACTATAATACATCCTGCCCTAAAAAGCCAGGGGCACGCTCAACCGCCTAATCAGCCCCGGTCACCCGCAAAGCCTCCTCCGGGGTGGTGATCCCGCTTTTCACCTTACGCCAGGCATCATCCTTGAGTGTGGTCATACCTTCCTCCCTCGCAGTCTGCCTGATCTCTATTTCCGCACTTCCGGTGCTGATCTGTTTACGGATCTTATCGGTCATAGCAAAAATTTCAAAAATTCCACACCGGCCAAGATAACCGGTGCCCCGGCATTGCTGGCATCCCTTGCCCCGGCGCAGCTCAAACTCTCCTTCCTCGCCGACGGGCACCGGCAGGCCGAAGGCGCGAAGCTCATCGGCTGAGATGCGGAAGGGTTCGCTGCAGTGGGGGCAGATCCGCCGCACCAGGCGCTGGGCCATGGCGCCCAGCAGGGTGGAGCCAACCATAAAGGGCTGCACCCCCAGATCGAGCAACCGGCTGATGGAGGCAACGGCATCGTTGGTATGCAGGGTGGAAAAAACCAGATGACCGGTGAGCGCCGCCTGCACGGCGTTGACCGCCGTATCCAGATCGCGAATCTCTCCGATCATGATGATGTCCGGATCCTGGCGCAGAATATTGCGCAGGATGGTGGAAAAGGTCACATCGAGCTGTGGCTGCACCGGAATCTGGTTGAACTCCTCATGCACCATTTCCACCGGATCTTCCACGGTGACCACGTTCTTCTCCGGGGTGGCGATCTGCTTGAGGGTGGAATAAAGGGTGGTGGACTTGCCGCTGCCCGTTGGCCCGGTGACCAGAAAGATTCCATGTGGCGCAGACATAAAGCTCTGGTACACGGCAAGATCACGCGCGGAAAAGCCTATCTTGTCCACATCCTGAAATAAAATCTCCGGGTCCAGGATTCGCAGCACCGCCTTTTCGCCAAAGGCCACCGGCACGGTGGAAACCCGGATCTCCGCCTCCTGGCCGCCGCGATCCACCTTGATTCTGCCGTCCTGGGGCCGCCGCTTTTCGGCGATATCAAGGCGGGCCAGGGATTTGATCCGGGAGACCACGGCGGCATGGACCACCTTGGGCAACTTGTAGATGGTGTGCAGCACCCCGTCGATCCGCAAGCGGACCAGGGCCAGCTCCCGCTTGGGCTCGATGTGGATATCGCTGGCCCGCTGCTCAAAGGCATAGTTGAACATGTGATCCACCGCCGAGGTCACATGCTGGTCAGAGGAGGCCGCCTCCTCGGTGGAGGAGATGCGCACATACTGCTCAAGATTGCCAAGATCCACCAGGGGCCTGGCCAGATGGCTTTCCGCCGCGGTGATCGAGGACTGAAAGCCGAAGAACTCAGCCAGGGTTTTACGGATGTCGCTCTTGGTGGCCAAATAGGGCTTGACGGTGAGCTGGTTGGCCCGCTCGATTTCGGCCAGCACCGTTTTGTTGTCCGGGTTGCAAATGGCAACCTCAAGCACCCCGTTGGCAAAAGCAAAGGGCAGCAGCAGGTGACGGAAGGCAAAGGTGCGGGGAATGGTCTTGGTAACGGTTTTTAGATCAAGCTCAAGAGGATCAAGCTTTTTAAAAGGCAGCCCCAGATCCTTGGCCACGGTCTGGATAATCAGCTCCTCGGTGAGTAACTGCCCTTTCTTCCCAAGCAAGTCCAGATTCAGCGAGACGATAATATCGACAAAATTCAGGGTGTCATCCTGCTCCCTGCCGGTATCGGTCTTGCGCCGAGCGCTGCGCTGGCGAAGCAGGAGCTGGCGCTGCTGGACCTTGCGACTTTCGACAAAAGCACGCTGCTCCGGGGTGAGCAGCCTGTTTTGCTGGAGCAGGTTAAAGAGGTATTTTTCGTCGTCAAGAATCGGCATGGTAGAGTTACCTGTTGTGGTTCAGAGAGGGACAGTTACCTTGCATATTGTACGCTGTACTTGCAATTTTCAAGGTAGTCAAAAACAGGATCAACACGCCCCATGGTTAAATCGTTTCCGCAAGGGTGTAAACCTCTGCCAGGGCAGCACGGGTGCCTTGATCCTTTGTTGAAAATCATCTCCCGCATAGACGAGGTGGGCTGGGCCGGCGAGGTCGCCCGCAAGCTGCCGCTTCCCTCACAACCCACTATTGCGGCGCTGGAACGGCCCATTTTTTAGTGGCTCCGGCCGATTCGCTCAGTAAATGTATTTCCAACACATTTCTGTTCCCATTTGGCAACTGCTGGTAAACGATCCTCGCCTGACATGGCACCGCCAATTCTTCAAAATCAACTACGATCCCATCATTTTTCGGGTCCGTTTTTCCCAATTTTTTGACTATTGTTTCCGCAAGGACGAACATCCTGTTACCATCGACAATAACCGCCGTTGCCCGATCCGTTCTGGTTGCCTGCTTGCCAGGCTCAGCATAAAACGGTTGCGGCAATTCAGCGGAACGTATTTTCCGCTCAATCGTTCCCGTCAACTCGAGCTTCGGCATGGCCGCTTGTGCCTGCCGGGCAATACCGCAAAGCACCGTCAACGAAACCGCCGCACACATTACGAAGCGCAGTAGTATAGCTATTTTTCTCATCGTATTCACCGTAAGCTCTGGCGCTATGGTTTATTGCTCTTCCCAGGATATGAACCCGCTTCGGATATTGAAAGCCGGATCCAAATCAAGCTGGAGAATCGCCCCGGTACTCTGTTGCACATACCCTGTGGCTGTGCCCCCTGCCTGCTGCCCGACATGGATACCGACACTGGAGGCCATACCCAAACCAAGCCTTATCCTGTGCCGTATTACCGTCATGCCGCCAACGGTTTCGGTCGCATTTTCGCCGGTAAAGACTGGTTTTTTATAGGGGGTGCCTGTTTCAAAATACAGAGCATACAGATAGCTTTCGCCGCCAAACGAGCACACATCCTGATTGGGAACATAGGTCGTAAAAAGGGCCAGCCCGCCCAGCAGCGAAGGTTTCGACAGTGCCCGCTCTTTCGGAAAGGGCAGAACTCGTTTCCATCCATCTTTTACCCGGGAGAGAGCAAGCAACTCGGCAAAAGACATCACATTCAGACCATTGATGTCTGTTACAACTGCCTCCGGCTCTGCCACAATGGTGCCGAGGCAGGAGCCATCCCCTTGCAGATCCGGAAAGCTCAACACTGTTGTCAGAGTTGAGAAATTCAGATCATCACAGCCATTGGCTACTCCCTCGGCAACCGTAAACCAGCCACAGGTACAAGATCCCCCGTCCTGATGCATGTCGCCCTCCGCCCCATAGACAACAGACGGGACAATAGCCAGACAATCTCCAGCCGGTCTTGCCACACAATTGTACGCCGGCGGGGGAACCTCTTCGGCCATGCATGTTGTGCCTGCGTGGGTCGCCGGCGTGGTGCTGTCATTAAAAGATCCTACCGTACCAAAAGGAATGTTATCACACGCCCCATCTGTGGATGGAGTGGCCCGCCAATACAAGGATTTATAGGTTAACGTGTCGGCGACCACACCTTGGGGCACCCCATCACACCCACCGGCCACTTTGGCGACACACCCCCAAATGGGAGCGACATAGGCGACACAGTCGCATCTTCCTGTGCCATCCGGATCGCCGACCTTGGTTGGGTCGGATTCAAAGGAATCGCACACGGCCTGATCCGCAGGAACCACAGGTGTACAAACCAGGCTCGGCCAAGCATAGGAACAGACGCAGGAGCCATCGGAATAAATATCCCCTACCTGCCCGGCTGGCACGGCGGAACAATCGCCGGCAGGCGCCTGATCGCAACCCCAGGGGTAGACCACCTTATAGGCGTCCGCGTCAAACAGGTCGGCGGCGGTCAAAGTCTTGGTCGTGGCATAATCATGAAAATAGTTGCCGCTGTATTGCTGCTCATTAAAAAATGGGTCCTTAATCCCATACAGATATTGAGTGGCGGTGGTCAACTTGTCCGCTTGACTGAACAACCGCCCTGTGCCGAAATATATCCAGGCATTGTCGAAATAATCGATACTCAAAGACGGGGTTGCCGTAATCGGCTCGGGTGAGGAGAATATTTTCCGGAGGATCCAGGGCTTGGTCGCGTCAAGCGGGTTGGCAATATAAGAGCCCTCAGTAGTATCCCCATAGCTGCATCCTGCAACCGAACAGTCCCATGGAACCGTCAGCTTGTATAATGCTCCGTCCCACCCCCCCCCGGCCTCATATGCCTCTCCGAAATAGGCGGCATCGGTATTGTAATTCAGCCCTTTGTCAAGGCTGGCCGGGCCGCTCATAAACGCTTTGTTCTCAGAGGTCTCGAACAGCCAGTCATTGGCCCCGTTCTTATAAGGCGTCCCAGTGGCAAGATCCACCACAAAAACATGGCCCTTGCTTGTACTGGTCCCGTCAAAGGTCTCGGGGCCCGAGCCAAAGGTCAAAAACCATTTTTCCCCAACCTTGAGCACCGCGGGTTCGGCCACATTAAAATTCATACCGCTGTATGTTTTTTCCCATAAAAGGTTGGGAGCGCGGGGGTTGCTGATATCGATGGCAAAATAACTGGTGGTGAAGGTCTTGGTGGTATCGGCGGTGCCAGCGTTATAGTCGAAATCATCCGTAACATTGATGGATTTCCCTCCCAGCCGCAGACCGCCGACCAGGACCGTTCCCCAACCATTTTTATGATGGGTCGCATCAATGACCCCGGAAGCTGGATCGCCCAGGATATTATAAAAGATCTTCGCGTCAATGACCTTCGGTTTGAGATCAACATAATAGACATGGCTGTAATCGGGATCGGCCAGCCATTTGAGATGCGGCAGCAAGGCTCTTGGTACATAGGCCCACAGCTCCGTGCCGATTTCCTCCGTCAATCCGGCGCCGCTGGGCTTAACGAATTGTTTCGCCGCGGAATCGTACTGCCAGGAGCTGAAGGCGTGAAGCATTCCGTCATTGCCGCCGACATAGACCACGGTCTCCCGGTCGGCCCGGGTTGTGTGGTATCTATAAAATTCATCATACGATTGGTCGGAATAGATGAGACCATAGTTGTCCGGAGGTGCGACAACGGCCACCGGCGTCGAGTTGACGATGTCGCCAAGCCGCCAGACAGTGCCGTTAATCGCTCTTTGCCGGATACTGGCGGTGCCGGCAAACCCGGCATCATTGCCGCGGATGAAGTGGATCAGGTTCTGGGCGCGGTCCGCATGGGTTGTCCCCAGATAGCTCCAGGCAGTCGCGTCCTTCACCCCTAGAAACGGCTTGATAAAATCACGCAATGCAACGGTATCGTTATTAAATTTTACTCCTCCGAACAGGGAAGCTGGCGCAGCCCCTTCGATGGAGGTGAAGATTTTACGACTTGCGGGATCTGTTCTGGTCAGGACATCGCCTGCCTCCCAAATGGGCAGGATGTCGCCGAGGGTAAATTTCTGGGGAATATCGTTTGCCAGATCAGGGTAGGGGTCGGCAGCGCTTACGGCAAATTTATTAACCACCGTATTGCCGCTGGCGTCTATTTCATAGGTGATGGGCTTGTCAACCCCGAGATCCAAGGTGTTGTTGCCGTTGCTGTCCTCTCTGAGGTAGCCTTTGCTGTCTACCCAGAGAGACTGTAAATATCCCAGCCACTTTGTGTCAGCCAGGCCATCGGTGACAGCCGGCCGGAAATAGGCCTGAACCAGATTGCCTTCGCCTTCCGAAGAGGTGGCGAGAACGGAAACCGCCGTGCCCGAGGCCGCCCTTTTCAGGATGTCATTTATCGCCGCCAAAATCTTGGCTTCCAACCGATAGCCGTTTGATGCCTCGAAATACGTATCAGGATCGCCATCACCGTTGCTGTCCCATTCCACGGTCAGGTCGGGAAGGTTATTGCCGTTCTTGTCGATAAAACCGCCGTTTTTCGCCGCATCGCGCAACAGATCGCGGGCATTGTTGTCCTGGCCAAAAGCATATATGGTATAGAGCATCATATTCTGATCGCCGGCAAGATCCAGCCGCAGGTCATGGGTCCGCGCATACAAAGCGACATCATCGAGAAAATCCGTACCCCTGTCAGGATAGTCGCAGGGTGGATTTCCATCGCCTTCATCGCAGGTGGTCAGATCGCCGTCTCCATCCGTATCCTTCAAGTCGGCCGGGATACGCCCATCCATGGTGGACGCGCCATCGGTCAACAGGATGACAAAGCTCTTGGAGCAGGGGACAAAGGTGTTATTTTTCTGATAATAGGGGTCGTTGGTGTTGTTGAGGGCGGCGGTCGCCGCGCTGGCATAGCCCAGGGTTCCGTCTGCCTTCTCCTGTTTGAAGTACTGCATGGCCACATAATAGGCCTCAGCGAGAGGGGTCCAGGTGTCACAGCCGGTGTTTTGCAGGTCCGTGATCAGACTGGTCAGGTTTGTGCCGATGGGGCTGACTATTCTGCCGCCCTCCTGGTTGTTCCCGGTGCCGCCATAGAAAAATTCATTGCCCCACCAGGCCTTGTCTTCACCCACTTTCTGCAACACCCCGGAGATATCGCCGTTTACAAATATCTCCGGCTCAAACAGCTGGTCTGTTCCGATGGCCAAGTTAAGTCTTTGGAGTTGGCCACTAAAGACACTGCTGTCGTTATCCACATAGAGATAGCCGCCTTTCAGGCCATACCAGTAATTTCCGTCATAGGGGGAAATCGCGGAAGCGACAGTACTGTCGAAATTCCTGACAAATGTCCGGCTCGACTGGGCCGGAGTCTCGCCGTAAAGAGTCTGATTGCCTCCGCCGGTCCGCGAGCTGGCCTTGCCGCCCATCATGACCTTGCGCGCCACATCGACCCGGCGCATGGTGGCCCAGTTCATCCAGTTGCCGTCCCAGATGGCCTCACTGACAATACTCGCATCGCTAAGGCATTGGGTGGCGGAGCCGTTCGCCGTTACCGTGGCGGCGGTCATGACCTCCCAGGAAGTGGGGCAGGCAGCCGTGGCATAGCCGATTTTTTTGTATTTGTGAGAAAATTTATTAGAAGCGTAGGAATAAAACCAATCGGGGTTGAAGTACCCGTAATATTTGGTATTGGTGGCTTGGGTGTATTCAATGTGCAGCTTGGGTGCCTTATTTGGATCCTGATCCCAGGCATAAGCATCCCTTTTGTAGATGGACGCCGACTGGCTTGAAAAAATAAAGGCCATATCGTTGCCACTCAACCAACCTGCCCGATCAACTATCTTCTGAACAATATTTTTTAGATTATCCGTTTGGTAAGTGTTATTCACCACCCAATCCGCAGGGGACCAGTTGACCACTTGCGAAACCTTAGACCGCCCGGAGATATTGTTGACTGTAGCGGTAAAGGTTGCAGCATCGTCAACATTTTCTCCGGCAATCTCGATATTCATTACCCCTGACAGAGTAGCAATGGCGGTAAACTCGATATAAGCGTTGGTGATGGTTGACCCAGGCGGAATTTGAATATTTTGAAAACGCAAACCCACATTTGACTCTTGTCCATTGGTGGTGAATCTGCCCAGATCAAGATCTGTATGATTATAATATACGGCGGCGCCAGTCGTTACGTTCTGCTCGGCATCATTGCTGCTGCCGGAGACCCGCACCTCAAAGGCCGGCTTGTAGGGCACACCCGCATAGGGCTCATCGGTGACGGTTCCGCCATCCCCGGGATATGAGCCATAGGCGTTGAAGTTCATGCTGCCCGAGTTATCCAGGATGATCAGGATATTTGGCTTGACCGGGTTGACGGTGAAAACAGGAAAACTTTCGTAGGTGGTCATAGTCGGCTCGGCAGCCTGCGCAACGGCCATGGCCAACCCACTGAGAACTATCGCCAGAATGCCGGTGAGTAATCGTTTCATCATTTCAACCCCCCTGCTGTCCCCGGAACATACCGGTAGTTGGCCCTCACAATGGATACCGAACTCTTTGGCGCCTGCCCTGTGGCCGTCAAAGTGTAGCCGATCCAGACACCGGCAACGGACCCCGCGCCAACGCCGGCAGCGCCCATGCCGAACTCCACGCCGCCGCCAACCATATGACGCGAGCCGGTATGGTTAATATCGACATTCACTGGCATCAATCCCATCTGCACCTGAAAATCAGGGTCCAGCGCCGTGGCATCCTGCACAAACCCCATGGTCTCGTTGTAAAAACGCGTCCCATCGGACAGCGTTGTGCCGTCGATGCCCCACAGGGTTATCTGTGGACCAGCCGCCGGATCAGCTCCTGTATCCCGAGCCAGGGTCAGCAGTATGGGGGTAAGGTACGCCCCGCTGTCCGCGGAATAAAACGCCTCTTTATGGAACTTGTCGTTGCCGGCGATCAAGACCTCGACGGAACTGGTCCGCATGGCCCCTATCCCGATAAGCATCAGGAGCAACAGGATGACCATTGCCGTAACAAGAATAAAGCCCCTTTCGTTTGCAATGATATTTTTCATATCAGGTTCTTTCCGGAATAATATGCTGCAATACCACAGTTTTCTGCGGTCCCAGGCCAGTGCTGGTGACAATGACCATGATGGTTTTTGTTCTGGGGATGGGGGTATTTTCGGCCACATTCCAATAAATCGTGTAGTTCACCTCCGGATTGCACGGACCAGCTATGGGTGCGCCAACAGCATCGGTTATGGTGCAGACCCCGGCCGGGCTTGTCACCTGAGTATAATCGGCCGGCCGGGCCGCAGGATTCGGCATGTCAAAGGCGCCCCCCGTTATTGCGGCCACGGAAGGCAAGGGGTTTCGGATAGTCCCCAGGCCGAGATTGGCCCCAGTAACCGTGGGATCATCCTGCAACAAAGCATCCTCATACGGCAGGTTGGTCAGGAGTTCGATGTGTTCCGCAGCCTTTTCCGCCGAACCGCTTATGGCCCGCGCTGTCGCATTGCTTCCGATCGAGCCGATAGTCATCGTAACAACCGCGGTGAACCCCAGGGCAAAAATAACGATGGCCACCATTACCTCAACCAGGGTAAACCCCTGCACTTGGCGCATCTTCATCATTCGTTCAACCCCATATTCTTGCACTGAACCGTTGTTTCCACCAGCCGCCGCCGGAGATTGTCCCGCGGGGTGAGGATCTGCCTGCCCACCACATAAGTATTCGGATCGTAATGTTCGCTATGCTCGGCCGCGCTCTCCGCCACCAGAAGCCAGATCCGGACGGCGCGTACATCCGCCATGGCAACCGGGGTGGCGAGAGCGGCGCCGGCAATCAGCTCATTGAGCCCGGCGCCAGGCCCATCCACATTGGTGATGGCTCCATCACCGTTGGTGTCCAACCTGCGGTCCATGGTGCCATCGTTGTCAGAATCAATGGCCCAGATCACCTGTTGCGTACCGGCAGTGGTGGTGTAGGTATCGAGGGCCTTGTTGTTATCCACATCATAGGCGTAGGCCAAGCCGATGGCCTGGATGTTTTCGGCCAATAATTGCCTCCCTCCCCCGTTGTTTCTTGCCAAATCCGTGATGGTTCCCGCCGCAGCGCCGAATTCGTAAAGAGAAAAGGTAATGGTCTCATTTCCATCCAAAACCCCATCGCGGTCATAATCAGCGGTAAACTGGAAAGCGCTGTTGCCGGCGACTGAATTGTTGTCATTCAAATCCCGGAATCCCACAAAGGTGATACCAAACCCCCCGCTCAAGGTCGGATCATAGCCAGCCATGCGAATATCCTGGGTCAGGGTGAAAACCGACGTCCTAACGTTCTGCTGAATATCGCTAACCACATCTTGAACGTTCATGATTCTTTTCTGTGTCTTATAGGCCCCCATGATAGCAATAACCACCAGCCCGGAAACAGCCACGACCACCATCAACTCCACCAGGGTAAAACCCCTTTTGTTTTTCGGATGAAAATCCATGTTATTCCGTCCAGTTATTCACATTAAACGGGAGCATGCCATTATAAAAACGGAGCTTTGCCCCGCCGCCGGGAGACACATTGAGAGCGTAACAATAGATGTCATTTCCCCCCCCCAAATTGGTCGTGAGAAACACGGCATCTGTCGCGACTCCGGTTTTAAGGCCTCGGTTGTTAAAAGTAATCGCGGCAGCCTGATTCAGCGCCCCTCCATTCCATGTGTTGGCCGCGTTACCAAAACCGTACCGCACCTGCCCACCGTAGTTAGCAAGAGTCACAAAATTAGAAATTATATCATCCCCCCCCGCACCACATGCGACGCTGTCTATTGTGCCATTTAGTCCGCTGTCCACCAGGCAATACCGGTTATTTACAAAATCGAACTCCGCAGCCCATTGTCTGTTTCCGGAAACCGCATTAAGCCTGGTCAGCTGTAACTGCCCCAAAAGATCTCTCGCCGCCTCCCGCAAACGCCTTTGTGGCAAAGTCTGAAAATAGGCGGGCACCGCAATCGCGGCCAAAATGCCAATAATCGCCACCGCAATCATCAGCTCGACCAGACTGAAGCCTTTTTCCTGCTCCGCTGCAGAAGCACGCCGTGGTATTTTCATGCCATGCCCTAGTTCCGATTTTCCCTTCATCATTTTCCTATTTTATATGTCAAGCAAGATATAAGCCACAAGAAGATAATCGCCAACCAACCCGTTTCGGCGCCATGGCCAGAGAGAATTGGGGCCATTTTTTAGAGATGCCGTCCCCCAGGCTGACCACTCTTCATCATAAAACCCCGGACATGGCTCAATGGACCGCAACCAGCTAAAAATAAGGATTTGCTTTGTTCCCTGGTGATCCGGCTCGGTCTTTTCTGCTTTTTTTTGGAACAGATCATTCATCTAGGCTACTCTATTTATAACATTATTTGTCAGAAGTGCCCGAAAATGTCATATTGCAAAAGTTCTCTCTTCCCGCATTTATCCACACCTACCCACTTTGTCCGAATAATGCAAAGAAGAGAAGATACTTCCCCTCCGGATTACAGAAAATTTCTGGAGGAATATGCCTGAGTTGATGTATATATATGATCTGACCTGATCACGGATGGATGCAAAATTGCATTTGCCCAAATAGACCCCCGCGCAAGCACTATCAATAACGTAACTATCAAGCTCAAGGCCGAAAACGAACAAAAACAACCCAAACCGAACTATCCAGCAGTGCCGTAGCTGCTAGGCAGAAGCCTGCGAAGTGTGCTGGTGCCCATGAGCCAAGCTGATATAGCTGAGTTGAGCAGCTTGTCTGCTCAAACGAAACTTATACCCTCTGGGTGCAACAACGCAGATGCGGTGCTGCTGGATAGTTACTCAAAAACAAAATAAACGGATGGATACGACAACATGGTTAATGCGGCAGTAATAGGCTGCGGCTACTGGGGCCCGAACCTCATCCGGAATTTCATGACCTGCCCGGAAACGAATCTTCTCTGGGCCTGCGACCTTGATTCGGATAGGTTGAACCGGGTTCTGGCCCCTTTTCCCTCGGTGCGGAAAACCACGGTCCTTGCGGATATCCTCGACGACGATACGGTGGAGGCAGTTGCCATTGCCACGCCGGTGGGGACCCATTACCCCCTGGCAAAAGCCGCCCTGGAAAAGGGCAAACACGTTCTGCTGGAAAAACCCCTGGCGGCCAGCGTCGCCCAGGGCAGCGAGCTGGTGGAACTCGCCGCCCAAAAAGACCTGCGCCTGATGTGCGACCACACCTTCTGCTACACGGGCGCGGTTAGAAAAATCAAACAGCTCATCGATGCCGGCGAACTGGGGGATATCCTTTATTTTGACTCAATCCGCATAAATCTCGGGCTGTTCCAGAGCGATGTCAACGTCATCTGGGACCTGGCCACCCATGATCTGGCCATCGTGGATTTTCTCTTCCCGGAAAGGCCCATCCAGGTGAGCGCCCACGGCGTGGCCCATGCCGGTAACAGTCTGGAGAATATTGCCTACGTTACCCTGACCTACCCCGGCAACTTCATCGCCCACTTCCACGTCAACTGGCTTTCTCCGGTCAAGATCAGAAAAACGATCATCGGCGGCAGCAAAAAGATGATCGAATGGAACGATCTTGTCCCGGCGGAAAAGATTAAGGTGTACGACAAGGGGATCGAGCTCAACACCGCGGAGCAGGATCAGAAGTCACGACTCATGGTCTCCTACCGCTCCGGCGACATCCACTCGCCGCAGGTTGACGGCACCGAGGCGCTGTTACTGATGGCAAAAGAGTTTGCCGATTGCATCACCGAAAAACGACCGCCATTAACCGACGGCGAGTCCGCTTTGCGGGTTCTCCGCGTGCTGGAAGCAGCGGAACGCTCCATTAAGGCCGATGGCGCCAACGTCCGCATCGAATACCCATAAGGAAGACCCAGTGGAATTATGCCGGATTGCTCCCGATGTCTCGCTGGGCAAGGATGTTTCCATCCACGCCTTTGTCAATCTGTATGGCTGCCGGATCGGAGAGCAGACAAAGATCGGGGCCTTTGTCGAGATCCAAAAAAACGCCTCCATCGGGAAACGCTGCAAGATCTCCAGCCACACCTTTATCTGTGAAGGAGTTACCATCGAAGATCAAGTTTTTGTCGGCCACAATGTTACCTTTATCAATGACCGGCACCCCAGGGCGGTGAATCCGGATGGCAGCATGCAGACCGATCCTGACTGGCAGGTAACGCCCACCATTGTCGGCCAGGGGGCCTCCATCGGTTCCAGCGCCACGATCTTATGCGGGGTCAGCATCGGGGCCGGCGCCCTCATTGGCGCCGCGAGCCTGGTGCTGACCGACGTGCCCCCCGGCGAGATCTGGGCCGGGAACCCGGCAAAATTCATCAAGAAAGTCCCGCGGCCATGAACATCCCCTTCCTCGATCTCAAGGCGCAAAACAGCGCCCTCAAAGCGGAGATCCTCCCGATCTGGGCCGAGATTCTCGATTCTGCCGCCTTTATCGGCGGCGCCTATGTCACGGCCTTTGAAGGGGAATTCGCCAGCCTCACCCGCACCAGATACTGCATCGCCCTCAACAGCGGCACAGATGCCCTGCGTTTCATCCTCCTGGCTCTCGGGCTGAATCCCGGGGATGAAGTGATCACGGTCCCCAACACCTTTATCGCCACCACCGAGGCCATCAGCCAGGCCGGGGGCAGACCCATTTTTGTGGATATCGACCCGGAAACCTATACCCTCGATCCGGGGGAGATCGAGGAGGCCATCACCCCAAGAACAAAGGGCATTGTCCCGGTGCATCTCTACGGACAGCCGGCGGCGATGGACGCTATTACCGCCATCGCCAAAAAACACAATCTGTGGGTGGTGGAAGATGCCTGCCAAGCGCACCTGGCCGAATATAAAGGGCGCCCTGCCGGCTCCCTGGGCCGGGCGGCAGCTTTTTCCTTTTATCCCGGGAAAAATCTCGGCGCCTGCGGCGATGCCGGGGCGGTGACCACCGATGACCCGGAGCTGGCCGCAACCATTGCCATGCTCCGGGACCATGGCCAGATCCGCAAGTACTATCACGCCAGGGAAGGATACAATGGCCGCTGCGATGCCCTGCAGGCCGCCGCTCTTTCCGTGAAGCTCAAACATCTGCCCCAGTGGACCGCGGCACGCCGCAGGCATGCGCAACGCTACCGGGAACTCCTGCGAAACCTCCCCGGCCTGACTCTGCCCCGGACCGCCCCCGATAATCTGCCGGCCTGCCATCTTTTTGTGGTCCAGGTTGACAATCGGGATCTCGTTGTGGAGGCCCTTGCGGAAAAAGGCATCACCACCGGCCTCCATTACCCCCTGCCCCTGCACCGGCAAGAGGCCTATGCCCATCTGCACCTGCCGGTCGGTTCCTTTCCGGTGGCGGAAGCCTGTGCGGAGCGGTTACTCTCCCTGCCCCTGTACCCGGAACTCAGCGAAGAGCAGATCGTCTTTATCTGTGACTGTCTCAAGGAGATCCTCGGATGATTCGGCTTGACCGCGGGCAGTGCCTCGTTACCGGAGGCGCGGGCTTTATCGGCTCCCATCTGGTTGACCAGCTGTTGGCAAAAGGCTGCCGGGTCCGGGTGCTCGACAACCTGACCAACGGCAAGATCGCCAACCTCGCCCACCATTTCGCCGACCCGAATTTCGAGTTCCGCCAAGGCTCGATCACCGACCCAGGCGATGTGGACCAGGCACTGCAAGACATCCAGGTGATTTTTCACCTTGCCTGCCTGGGGGTCAGGCATTCCCTTGCCCACCCCTTTGAAAACCACCGGGTCAACGCCGAGGGAACTCTGCTCCTGCTTGCCGCTGCCAGACGGGCCAAGGTAAGCCGCTTTGTCCACTGCTCCTCTTCGGAGGTCTATGGTTCGGCGCAGCAGGTTCCCATGGCGGAAACTCACCCAACCCATCCCTGCACCGTTTACGGGGCCGGCAAGCTGGCCGGGGAGGCTTATGCCCGCGCCTATCACCTTGCCTACGGCCTGCCCACGGTGATCATCAGACCCTTCAACACCTACGGCCCCCGTTCCCACCATGAGGGAGACGCGGGGGAGATGATTCCCAAATCCATTGTCCGGGCTTTGAACGGCAGGGAAATTCTCGTGTTCGGGGACGGTGCGCAGACCCGGGACTTCACCTTTGTGGAGGATACCGCCACCGGGCTTGTGGCGGCAGCGGAATGCGAGGCCATGATCGGCTTGACCTTGAACCTCGGCTGTAATTTTGAAATCTCCATCAAAGAGCTGGCAGAGAAACTCGTGGCCATGGTAGGCAACAATGCGGCTACCGTCCAGTTTACTCCAGCCCGCCCAGGCGATGTCAGCCGACTTTATGCCGACCCCTCTGCCTTCATGGGGTTGTGTAACTGGAGGCCAGCTACCACTTTTGAAGCTGGCCTTGAAAAGACCATCGCCTACTTCCAGGAGCATCCCCTTGGCCTGGCAAGCCTCCTGCAAAACGAAGCCGGACGGAACTGGTAACATGCTGATCCCCATTGCGAAGCCATACCTTGGCGAAGAAGAAGCCTCGGCCGCCCGCGAGGTGATTCTCTCCGGCTGGGTGACCCAGGGGCCCAAGGTCAAAGAGTTCGAAGACCATTTCGCGGCCTACACCGGGGCCAGATACGCCTGCGCGGTTTCAAGCTGCACCACCGCCCTGCACATGGCCCTGCTTGGGGTAGGGGTCGGACCAGGTGATGTGGTAATCACCGTGAGCCACAGCTTCATCGCCACCGCCAATGCGGTACGCCACTGCGGGGCAGAGCCGGTCTTTGTGGACATCGAGCCGAGCTTCTATAATATGGACGTGGCCCGGCTGGAACAATTTCTCACCGAGGAATGTCAACCAGGGGAGGGTGGGCTATACTACCGGGATGCTGCCCGGCTTTGCCGAGGCGAATCCCCCCTCCGCTTTGTCGATCCGGCCCAAAAAAGACTTGGCCGGGTAGCGGCCATCCTGCCGGTGCATCAGATGGGCCTGCCCTGTGAAATCGGCAAGATCACCGCCCTGGCCCGGCAATACAGCCTGCCGGTGGTGGAGGATGCCGCCTGTGCCATCGGCAGCGAGATCTCTCCGGATAATGGGACAACCTGGGAGAAGATCGGCAAGCCCCACGGATCGGTGGCCTGCTTCAGCTTCCACCCGCGCAAAGTGCTCACCACCGGTGACGGCGGCATGCTCACCACCAACGACCCGGAGCTGGACCGCCGATTCCGGCTCTGGCGCCAGCACGGCATGGGCGTCTCCGACCTGGCCCGACACGGGGCCGGCACGGTGGTCTTCGAGGAATACCTCACCACGGGCTACAATTACCGGTTGACCGATATCCAGGCTGCGGTCGGCATCGAACAGCTCAAGAAACTCCCCGGCATGGTGGCGGAGCGGCGCAAGATCGCGACCCGCTATCAGGAGCTGCTCGGCGATCTGCCCGGCATCAGCCTGCCTTCTGAACCGCCAGGCACAAAAACCAACTGGCAGAGCTACCCGGTGCGGTTGAAAGTTCCGACCGGCAAGAGCCAGCGGGGCTTCATGCAGCTCTTGCAGGATAAAGGGGTTGCCTGCCGGCGGGGCATCATGAATGCCCACCAGGAGCCGCCCTATGCCCAAGCCGGCTGGCGCTTACCGCACAGCGAGGCCGGCCGCGACCAGGCCATCCTGCTGCCGCTCTTTTGTGGTCTGGAGGAGGAAAGTCAGCGTCAGGTCGCGCGGGCTATGAGGGAGGTATGCGCGCCATGAGTAAAACCGGCTGGCTCCTGGTGCTCGCCAGTGCTTTCCTGGCGGTGGGCGCAAACCTCCTGCTCCGAAGCGGGGTCGAACGGGCAGGCGGGCTTGCCGTGGGTATCGCCGGGCTTGTCAATCTGGCACGGCAGCCGCGTTTTGATTTCGGCCTGATCCTCTACGCCCTGGCCACCCTGGTCTGGATCAGGGTACTTGCCGTGGAACCGCTGAGCATCGCCTACCCGGTCCTGGTCAGCATCACCTTTCTCCTGGTGACCATGGGAGCGGTGCTGCTCTTCCGGGAAAGCCTGGCCTGGCACAAGATTATTGGCCTTGTGGTCATCCTGGCCGGGATCTTCATTATCAGCAGGAGTTGACCACCGTGCCCAACCATTGCCAACAGACGACACCCGCCAGGAAAAAACTCCTGCTTTTTCCGTTCAGCGGCAACGCCCGGGAGGCGGCCTCGGTGGTGGAAGCCATCAATGGTCAGCAAGAGACCTGGCAGCTCCTCGGCTTTATCGACGATGATCCCGAAAAACACGGGCTGAGTTTTGGGGCTTACCCGGTGCTGGGCGGCCGTGAGCATCTGCAGCGCCACCAGGATGCTTTTGTCCTCGCGGTTCCCGGTCGACCGGAAAACTTCCGGCAGCGACAGGCCTTGATCGCCTCCCTGGAGCTGGAGCCACAGCGGTTTGCCTCCCTCATCCACCCCAGCGCCGCCATCGGCATCGGCTGCACCGTGGGAGCCAACACCCTGCTCATGGCCAACGTCGTCCTCACCGCCAATGTTGCCGTGGGCCGGAGCGTGGTGATCCTGCCCAACACCGTCATCGGCCATGACAGCAGGCTGGGGGATTACTGCCTGGTCGGCGCCAGCGTCTCCATCTCGGGCGGCGTCACCGTGGGCGAGAACTGCTACCTCGGCTCCGGGTCGCGGATTATCCAGGAAATGAGCATCGGCGCAAGATCGCTGGTCGGCCTGGGAGCGGTGGTCATCAAAAACGTCGCCGCAAACTCGGTGGTGGCGGGCAACCCGGCGAGAATTATCAGGGAGTCGCGATGAAGCTCAGCATTGTCATTCCAGCCCTCAACGAGGAGGAAAACATCCTTGAGACCATTGCCGAGCTGCGGGCGGCCATCGCGGAGAGCGGCGATCTGGTGGAGGGGCACGAAATCATCGTGGTTGATGACCACTCTGCCGACAACACCTTCGGGGCCGTGACCGGCCTGAACAGCCCCGGTCTCAGGGCCATCCGGCTCAGCCGGCGCAGCGGCAGCCACCTGGCAATCCGGGCCGGGCTGGCGGTGACCACGGGGGATGGCGTCCTGTGCATCTCCGCGGATGGGCAGGACGACCCGCGCATGCTGCGGCAGATGCTCGAACGCTGGCAAGACGGAGACAACATCGTCTGGGCCCTGCGAAAAGGCCGGGAGAAGGAGCCCCTGGCCCAACGGCTCTTCGCTAAATTATTCTACCGTCTTCTGACTTGGTTTGGGAGTACACCCACCGGGATCGATCTTTCCCGGGCCGACTTTTACCTGCTGGACCGCAAGGTGGTCGAAGCGATCAATGCCTGCCCGGAGCGCAACACCTCGCTCTTCGGGCTCGTTGCCTGGCTGGGCTTCAGGCAAGGCTGGGTCGAGTATGATCGTAAAGAAAGGCGCGCCGGCACCTCGGGCTGGAATTTTCGCAGCCGCTTGCGCCTGGCCACGGACTGGATCATCGCCTTTTCCGGGGTGCCCCTCAAGCTAATGACCATTGCCGGTTTTCTCATCGCCGGGCTGGGCTTTCTGTATGCCCTGCTGGTCATTACCCGCAGCATCCTCTTCGGTAGCCCCTTGGTGGGATGGTCCTCGGTTATGACCGCTATCCTGCTTCTGGGAGGCGGCCAGATGATGATGCTGGGCATTATCGGCGAATACCTGTGGCGGACCCTTGACGAATCCCGCAACCGGCCCGCCTATTTCATCGAGCAGGATTCCAGCCCTCCCGGACGCAGTGAGCCATGTTGAGCTTTTTGTACAGACTGCTCGAACATCCCCTTGCTTATCGCCTGTCCCAACTAATTTTTGCCCCTGGCGCGGCAAGATTGCTTGTCCGTCGGCTGGACAGGCTGGCACGGCAATTGCCGATCAGCGGGCGCCTCCTCGATGTCGGCTGCGGTCCGGCAAGCTGGCTGTGGCAGGTGGGCGGCCATCCCCTTGGCCTTGATCTCTCCTTCCCCTACTCGTTGGCGTTCAAAAATGCAGGGGGCATCGCGCTCACCGGCTCGGCAACAGCCTTGCCCCTGGCAAACAGCTCCTTTGCCGGGGTGTGGAGTATCGGCCTGCTGCATCATCTCCCCGAGGATGCAGCTCGGCAAGCTATTGAGGAGATGCTCCGCGTCTGTAAGGAAGGCGGCTATGTCGCGGTTCTCGACGCGGTGCTGCCGGGTTCCCCTTGGCAGCGTCCCGTGGCGCATCTGGTCCGCACGTTGGACCGGGGCAGATTCATGCGCAGCCAGACGGAACTTGTCTCGCTGTTGCCGGAACGAGCTGGTTGGGAAATAAACCGTTTCACCTACACACTTAACGGCCTGGAGATCCTGTGCTGCGTATGCCGCAAACCAATGGCAGACGGTGTGCATGGAGAGCCCTGTGAGCAGAAAAAAGACTGAATCAAGGTGAAACCATGAACAACAATTCTGCACAAGCCGACCATTCGCCATCGTCCCTCTGCCCCTGGCACTGGGGCTGGTCCGCCGCACTGGCCCTGATCGTCCTGGTTACTCTGGCCTTCCGTTATGCTTTGCCGGTGCGAGACGGGGATCTCTGGTTCCATATGCTCTACGGCAAATACTTCCTGGAAAACGGAACCTTGATTGCCGACCACACCATTTTCTCCTGGACCCCCACCACCAACGACACCATTTATGTTACCTGGCTGCCGGATATTTTTCTCTACCTGCTCCACAAGGCCGCAGGGCTGCCCGGCATCTTCGCCTTTCGCTATCTCTGCATGCTGGTGCCAGTGGTGGGTTGTTTCCTCTATGCCCGCAAGCTAAAGATCGCCACCCATCCCCTGACTTGGTTGCTCTGCCTCCTGGCGGTACTTATGTCCTACACCGCCGCCTATGAGAAGCCGGAGATTCTCTCCTATGTCTTCATGACCCTGCTTGCCTGGAACTGGTGGCACATCCGGTCGGAAGACGAAAAGGCATGGCGCAACTGTTACCTCTTCCCCGCCATCATGCTGGTTTGGGTCAACACCCACGGTGGATTCGTCTTCGGCGCTGTTTTTCTGATGCTCATCGGGTTGGGGGAACTGCTCAATACGTGGCTCTGTCCGCAAAATGTTCTGTCACCTCGGTTGCGTAAGCATCTGATAGTTGCACTTTTGTTGGCCGCCATAACGCCAATCCTTACCCCCTATGGCTATCATTATCCTGAGCAGCTCTTTTACGAATTACTCCCTACCCCGGAAAATTCGAATTTCAACAGCAAGATCGCAGCCTATAGCTCCACCTTCACCTTTGCCAACACCTTCGGTCTGGCCATGTGTGCGGACCTGGCGATTGTGATTTTGTTGTTGTTGTTTTTGGGAAATTTCAAAAAAGCCGAGTGGTCTTCCTTGCTGGCGAATTTGTTCTTTGCCTTTCTCTATACGCGTTTTTATCGGACTACATTTTACTGGGTGCCGATTTTTCTTTTTTCCAGCTTGCATCTTTTATCTCATGAGCAAGTTTTATTTGATAGAATTCGCCGCAAGCGAATAGTCCATAAAACATTTCCTGTGATGCTGTTAGCTATAAGTTTGTATCTTTCCGGGGATGCATACTATGGAGCCATCACTCAACCGGAGAAATATCTCTGGATGGGATTCGGCATCAGTGATGCAAACCCCGTGTCAGAATCCCAATATATCAAAAAAAACTTTCCCAAAGCCCGCATCGGCAACACCTATGATCAAGGTGCTTATCTGCTATGGGAACTCTGGCCGGAAAACACGGTGTTTTTTGACGCGCGGCATTTCCCGTATCGAAACTGGAGCGACGCGTTTTTCGATTTCAGCCATGGCAGGAATGTGCAGGAGTTGGTTCGCAAATACCCCTGCGACCTCTGGTGCATCGGCTTGTCCTATTATCCCGTGGCGATAACCCTCTTGAGTAGCGGAGAGTGGAAGCTCGCCTTTTACGGGAGGAATGCCATTGTGCTCGTGCGGCGAGACTTCCCCCTTCCCCAAGGGACTGCAAGGCTCAGCGACGACATCGCTGAGCCACAAAATATGGCGGCCGCCATCGATTGTCTCAGTTTTTCCTGTCACATCAGGGATTGGCGCACAGCCAAGGCCGTTCTTGATGCCATGACCGCCGGGTTCCCCTATCCACCGAACCGAAAGTCGATATTGTGGGCCACCCTGCTGTATAATGGCATGCATGCCTTCTATGCCGGAAACTACCAAACAGCCATGGGGCAGTTCGAGCGCATGCTGGACCAGCCAACCAGTATCCGTTTCATGCTTACCAGTTGTTATCACTATCTGAGCAGCGAGGCGTGGCGGCGCCAAGATGATGCGGTTGCCTTGGCGTACGCCAGGAAAGCGTGGGAATTGGTGCCGGAAAACCCTTATTCCCTATACAATATGGGGGTTATCCTCTGGCAACAGGAGCGGTCTGCTCCGTCAACGGGAACATATGGCGATTGGGGGAAACTTTTCATGGAGTTTCTGCGTACCGCGCCACATGACCCTGATTTTGATGCATTCCGACCCATAGCTCAAGCTATGCTGGATGGCAAACAACAAGGGCGCCTCCCGCTCCTGATCCCTCCAGAACCGACTCTTGAGCGAATGAAGGACTCGGGCAGCAATCCTTAATGCCAACTGACATTTTCTGCCCCATCAAGTGACATAATTCGTCACTTGATGGGCTTATGTTCATCCCTGCCGGAACCGACCCGGCAGATTAATGTATCGAAAAACCTATGCCATAGCTGTTGCTCCACCTATCGCCTATCTCAATGTTTTTTTCTATAGTTACGTGGTATAGTTTGTGCTAATGTATAAAAGAACTGGGATTTTTTATGGTAGGATAGAATGCTGTTAGCAAATGAGAGTATGCCGGAATACCAATAAACAAAGGAGGAGAATGTCATGAAGCAGATGCAGAACAACCAGAAAGGCTTTACCTTGGTGGAGCTGATGATCGTTGTCGCGATCATCGGTATCCTGGCGGCCATCGCCATCCCGCAGTTTGCGGCCTACAGAACCCGCTCGTACAACGCCAACGCCAAGGGTCTCAACAAAGTGGCTATCGGTGCCCAGAGCGATCTGAACGCCGAACTGGGCGCCTACGGTTTTACTTTTAACAGCGCTGCAGCTGGCAACACCTTGGCCGAATCAGTGACTGGAGGTGGCACACCGGCGGCTGCTACTATTGTATTATCTTCCGCCAACAATGCTGCTCAGGCTATTGGGGCCACCGGCACAACAGCAGGCTCCCGTCTTGCCGGCAATAATGGCGCTACTCTTAAATCATTTGCTGTGCCCCTCGGACTTGGTGCCGGCATGATGTTTGCTTCGAACACGCCTCTTAATGTAGCGGCTAGTGGTATAAACGCAGCTACATCCTATGTCACCTTTGCAAGGCACCTCAATGGTGATACAGTTTATGGCACGGACAGCGATCAGCCCAATACCCTGTACAGTGTCAGCAATCCAACTTGGGTCGGCACAGCCGTTGCCGCAACGCTTATGAATGCAACCATGGTGGCACCAACGACCGGTGCTGACAATTTCAATGGTGTAGCTGGTGGTGGTGCCCCTACCACTACATGGGCTCAGGTTCAATAGCCATAATTTCATAGCCAGCACATGCTGATTCCGCAGCCTCGACCTGTATCGTTCAGGTCGAGGCTGCACTTATGTGATGACCTGGCGAGCCTCTGGCCAGACCAGCCTATCCCGACTCTGTTTGGATTGCCTTAAATTCCCCTGTTTAACTTGAAAATGCAGCCACCCTGCATGACGGCCGAAGAGAGAATTCGCTCTTGGAGGCAACTACACCATAAAGATAGACGCCAGTCTGTGAAAAAATGGCAATAACGCCCCTTCATCGGGTCGGGGTGCTGAAACAGGGCAGAGACAGCACATGACATACCCCGCTATCGAAATCAACCATTTGCGCAAAGGATTCGGTTCCGGCCGTAAGAAGAATCAGGCGCTCAGCAATCTTTCCCTCTCTATACAACCAGGCGAGGTGTTCGGCTTCCTCGGCCCCAACGGCGCCGGCAAGTCTACCACCATCAAGCTATTGCTGCACTTTCTCAAACCGGACCACGGTAGCCTGCACATCTTGGGCAAAGCCGTGGGTCAAGAAGAATTCCGCCACCGAATCGGCTACCTCTCCGAGTTTCCAGTCTTCTACGACCACCTCACCGCTGGGGAAACCCTGTTGCTCTCCGGTCGCTTGAGCGGCATGACCCGACAGGCCATTGACCAACGCATACCCATGTTGCTTGAACGCATGAATCTAACCGAGGCGGCGGACCGGCGGGTGGGTGGGTTTTCCAAAGGGATGAAACAACGATTGGGTATGGCCAACGCCCTGGTGCACGATCCGGCGGTGCTGATCTTTGATGAACCTATGAGCGGACTTGACCCGGTGGGTCGCCACCAAATAAAGGGGCTCATCGCCGAGCTGAAACAAGAAGGCAAGACCATCTTCTTCAGCTCACATATCCTGAGCGACATTGAGGCTCTGTGTGACCGCATCGGCATCATCCATAAAGGCGTTTTGCTCTATAGCGGAGGATTGAGAGATTTTCTTGTCGCGGGCGTTGGACTGGAAGAGAGTTTTGTCCAGATTATCGAGGAGGCCGACCGTGCAAGCTTTGCGTAAGATCTGGTTCCTGGCCCTGTCCACCTGCACCGAGGGTATCCGCCACCGGGCGCTGTGGGCCATTGTCTGTATGGCCGCCCTGCTCACCATGGCCAATCTGGGGGTCACCACCCTCTACTCCTGGGATCTGGGCAAGGTCTCCGTGGAATTCGGCCTTTCCGCCGTGGCCTTCACCGGCCTGCTGCTGGTCTTCTTCCTGGGGATGAAGATCCTGGCCGACGACCTGGAGCGAAGCCGAATCTTCATGCTGCTCTCCCGACCGGTTTCCATCTGGCAGTATCTGACCGGCAAGTTTATAGGACTGGCCATGATCCTGCTGCTGGCCACCATCATTCTCGGCCTCTCCGCCGCCCTGTCCATGCGCTATGTCCTCTGGCTTTATGCCGCCTTTGTCCCGCCCGACTTCTCCTGGCTCACCTGCGTCATGGCCCTGGTCTGCCAGTGGCTGAGCCTGGTGGTGGTGCTGGCGCTGAGTGTGCTCTGCTTCAGCTTTGCCAGGCAGCCCTTTGTCGCCCTGCTTCTGGCGGTGTCCTCCTATCTGGTGGGACAGAACATGGAGCTGCTGCGCCGGGTGGTGGTGGAAAATCCGCAGGCCGGAGCGCTGGCCGGCCAAGAACAGCTGGTGGTCGCCCTTTCCTGGATATTCCCCAACCTGTCTCTCTTTGACAAGAAATACGAGGCCGCCTACGGCATGGCATTCAGCGGCCAAGAGTTTGTGCTGCTTTGCCTGTACGCCATCTCGTACTCCGCCTTACTGCTCTATCTCGCCACCCTGCTGTTCCGGCGCAAAGAGCTGGCATGAGCAGACGGCTGGCAACCCATCTCCTAGTCGGCCTCGTGTTGCTCGGCTTCTACGCAGCCAGCTACAGCGCCTTGTTACAACAACGCGCCACCGCAAAACAGGTCCGCCATCAGATCTCCGGCCTCTGGGATCTGCCCCCTGTTGTGCTGCTCGCTCTTGCCGGTGAGTTCAAAGGGCTGATGGCCGACTACCTGACCCTGGAAGCCGGAGCCCAACTGGGGGCAGAGATAGCCCGCACCCCTGAGGGGAAATACCGGACCGTCAAAAAACAGTACGACTGGCCGGCCATCCACCGAATCTTCATGGCCAGCCAGGTACTGGACCCTTCCTTTGCCCAAACCTTCATCCTGGCCCAGGGCTGGCTGCCGTGGGACGCCAACATGCTACCAGAGACCCAGGAGATCCTGCGCATCGCGGCAAGCAACCGCCCGTGGGACTGGCAACCCCTGCATTTCATGGGATTCAATTCCTACTACTTCCTGAATCAGCCGGGTGCGGCCGGCAAACTTTTTCTCGAAGCAGCCAAGACCCCCCATGCACCGCCCTTTCTCCCCATCCTCGGTGCCCGCCTCGCCCAGAGGGGAGGGGAAACCGAAACCGCCATCATCATCATAAAATCCATGCTCGCCGATAAAAATCCTGAAGAGCCAGGTTATCCTGATATGGTTGACCGCCTCCATGCCCTGGAGGGGGTACAGGTAATCGAGCAGGCCGCACTTAGATACGAAAAAGCCTTGGGCCGCAAACCTTCATCCCTGACCGAACTTTCAGCTTCAGGCCTGCTTGCCGCCCTGCCACCCAATCCTTATAACCTTGATTACTGCATGGACCGGGACGGGGTTATCTACTTTGACAAGCCGAATTGCCGGGATTCTATGTTCAGCGGGGCCAATCAATAGCAGCTTTACTTCCCACCTTTCGCCTCTTATTTTTCTTTATCGCCGTATAGTTTCCCAAACCTTTTTTCCTCTGGTATAGTACCTCCCAAAGAAACAACAGCCGCACAAAATCCCCTTCACCTTGTTTCCGGATACTCCTTATGACATCAGCCAAACATCTTCAAATAAAAGAAATTACAGACGGCCAGGCGGTACACGACCTTTTCCTGGTTCGGGAGATGAGTCGGGGGGAAACCAAAGCGGGCAAGCCATACCTGAGCCTGATTCTGATGGACGCTACCGGCGAAATCTCGGGCAGGGTCTGGGAGAATGCCGAGCGACTCATGGGCGAATGCCCGGTCGGAGCCGTTGTTTCTGTTAGCGGCCAGGCCCAGGCCTACAAAGGCATCCTCCAGCTCCGGATCGACGGCCTGACCAGAATTTCAGAGAGCGAGGTAGACCTGTCTCTGTTTGTTCCCAGCACCACGGGCGACGTCACCCTCATGGCCAAAGAGCTGCTCAGGCTGGCGGACAGCGTGGAAGACCCCTTTCTCAAAGAGCTGCTCCGTACCCTGTTCGGAGAACGCCAGCTCATGCAGTTGTTTCAAAAAGCGCCCGCTGCCAAGATGATGCACCATGCTTATGTAGGGGGTCTGCTGGAGCACACTCTGGCCGTAGCCCGCCTGGCCGAGAGCATATGCGCCCTCTATCCGAGTCTGGATCGCTCTCTGCTGATGACCGGAGCGCTTCTCCACGATCTTGGCAAGCTCAAGGAATTCAACTTTGCTTCATTCCCCTTCGAATACTCGGATCGGGGCCGCCTGGTGGGTCACATGGTTCTGGGGATCGAGATGATGCAGGAGGCAATCAAGGGTATCCCCGGGTTCCCGGAAGAGCTGGCCGACCGGCTCAAGCATCTAATCTTAAGCCATCACGGTCGCTACGAGTTCGGCTCACCTTCTCTGCCCATGATGCAGGAGGCTTTTGCCTTAAACTTTCTCGACGACCTCGATGCCAAAATCAACTATCTGGATCGCCTGGCCGGACAGGTAAAGGGGGATGGCTATCAGTGGACAGAATTTCAGCGCAATCTGGAGCGATTTCTTTTTGTCCGAGGTCACGCCAGCAATGAGCCCGATCCTGTCGTCAAAGAAGACGCTGGGGACGCTGACCAGCGTCAGCGCAATCTATTCTGATTTTTTTTAGTACACCCAACGTCCGCCAGTATAACGGAAAATCTCCGTCACCTGAATCTCACTGGTCGACGCCCCGGGATGATCCTTGATTTTTTGCAGAGAATCCC
>Ga0208863_1000613_pt1 | contig 30518 bp, 23 predicted proteins | sample RifOxyD3_FD_184040 | JGI IMG/M metagenome (GOLD analysis project Ga0208863, IMG submission 184040) | Soil microbial communities from Rifle, Colorado - Rifle Oxygen_injection D3 (SPAdes) | ecosystem: Environmental > Terrestrial > Deep subsurface > Rock core/Sediment | place: Rifle, Colorado...
CGCGCCAGACGGCTGCTCGGCCGGGTGCATGCGGTGGGCGGCAGTCGTCTGGCGCGGGAGAGAATCACCATGGCGCCGGACCGCTCAACCCGGGAGCAGGTGGAGTATATTTTGAAGGGCGTGAAGGGCGGTTTTATGCCGGCGGATCTGGTCAAGGAGTACCGGGCGATCGCCGAGTCCCTGGTCAGGGAAATCAGCCCGCTGTTTGCCGGCGTCGAGTTGATCCGTATTCATGGCGACTGCCATTTCTCGAACCTGATCTATCGGCCGGAAGAATCTTTTTTCCTTATTGATTTTGACGACATGGCCGTGGGGCCGCCGGTCCAGGATTTCTGGATGCTGCTTCCCGGCCGTCGAGAAGAGTCGTTTGCCGAAATTGAGCTGTTCCTGGAAGGGTACGAAACCTTTCAACGGTTCGACCGGCGCACCCTGGCCCTGATCGAACCGCTGCGGGCCATGCGCTATATCCATTACACGGCCTGGTGCGCCCACCAGGCCGCCGAGGACGGCGTCTGCCGCGCCGTGCCCGATTTCGGCAGCCGGGAGTACTGGCGGCGCGAAACCGGAGATCTGGCCGATCAGCTGCAACAAATCAGAAAGGGCGAGGAGTCGGCCGGCTGATGTTTTCCGAGACGAGGCACGGGGCGATATTGCCGGCCGGCTCGCGGCCGTTTATTCAGCGACAGCCGCAGCCACAGCCGCCGGCCGGCTTCTTATCATCGCCGCCGCAGCCGCAGGCATCATCCCCGTCTTCACAGCCGCAATCGCAGCCGTCCGTTTCTTCCAGGGCGGCCAGTTCTTCGACGCTGGGGTCACGGACCTCGACCACCTTGACATCGAAAAAAAGGCGCTGGCCGGCCAGGGGATGGTTGAGGTTGACGGTGACGGTATCGTTGGCATTCACCGAATCGATGACAATGGTGACCGGTCCGTGCGGACCCTCGGTCTCAAAGACCATGCCCGCCTCGATTTCCTCATCATCCGGGAACTGGTCCCTGGGCACTTCCATGAGGAGTTCGTCCTGCCGCTCGCCGTAGCCGTCCTCCGGCTCAACGGTGATCCGGGCGCTGTCGCCGGCAACCATGCCCATGAGTGCGTTCTCCAGGCCGGGAATGATCTGGTCGGCGCCGGTGATGAATCCGAGCGGCTCGCCCTCGGAGCGGTCGATTATCTCGCCCGAATCCAGGGCAAGGGAGTAATCTATGGCTACATACGTGTTGTCGGCAATCTTCATGAAATTTTCTCCTGTGAGCAATAACCCCGATAAACGGGATAAGTACCTTCACGAAAAAATTTTCCGCCAAAAACGCGCAGAAAATTTTTTCTAAAGTACTAAAAAAAACTCCGGGTTACGCTCCGTTCTGTGAACGTAACCCGGAGGGCTTCGGTCTGGTTTTTGATTCGCGGCATCCGCAGAAGACGGCGAGCATGATACCATGAAACCGTTGCGGAGGCCAACAGGATTTTCGGGCCGGCAAGCTGTTGGTCAGTGGTCGGATGCGGGCAGGACGCCGTCGGCAAGTCCCTGCCGGAACTCCTTGAGCCGGGTAAATTCCTGTGTCAGGAGGGCGACTGCGGCCGGCAGTTTGGCAAGATCGCCTGCCTTGCCGAGTTGTTCGATCTGCGCGGCGATGGCGGCCAGGGGCTCCGCGGCCAGGTTCGCGGCGCCGCCCTTGATCGCGTGCGCCGTTTTTCTGACGGTCTCGGCATCGCCGCTGGCAGCCGCCTCGCGGATTACGGCGAGCTGGCCCTCGACATTGCGGATAAAGCCATCCAGGACCTGGAGAAAAAAGTCCCGGTCTCCGGCAAATTCTTCTACTGCCCTGGCGATATCCAACGGCAGGGCGGTGCCGCGGGACGCCACTGGCGTAGCGCCGGTGGCCGGAGCGGCTTGTTCGTCAGACCCCGGCCGGCCTTTCGTCCATTTTGCAACCATGGCCAGGAGGTCCTTTTTCAGTACGGGTTTTGCCAGATAATCATCCAGGCCGACAGCCAGGCACTCCTCCCGCATCCCCTTTAAGGCATGGGCGGTCATGGCCACGGCCGGCACCCGGCTGTCGGGCGCCGGCCGTGGGGCGTCCTGCTCCAACTTCCGGATTGCCGCGGTCGCCTTATAGCCGTCCATCACCGGCATTTCAATGTCCATGAGAATGAGGTCGTATGGTTTTCTGGCAAATGCCTCCACCGCGACGTGGCCGTTTTCCGCCAGGTCGATCCGGTGGCCCATCTTCTGCAGATGGCGCATGACCACCTGCTGGTTGGTGGGATAATCCTCGACCAGCAGGATTTCCATGCCTGCGCCTCGCGGTTCGTCGCGCTCGCGCACCTTCTCGGCCAGGTCGGCCGGCTGCGGCGTGTGCCGGGCAAGGTCAAGGGTGACGGAAAAGCTGCTGCCCACGCCTTCTTTGCTCCGCAGGGAAATGTCGCCGCCCATCAGTTCGGTCAGCTGTTTGGCAATGGTGGTGCCCAGGCCGCTCCCGCCATATTTCCTGGTGGTTGAATCATCCGCCTGGGTGAAACTCGCAAAAATTGCCGCCTGCTTCTCCTTGGGAATGCCGATGCCGGTGTCCGTAACGGTAAAACAGACCTTGGTCTTCTCGCCGATCTCGGCAAGCTGTTCGGCTTTTATGGTGATCTCCCCCTGGCTGGTGAATTTCAGGGCATTGGTGGCAAGATTCATGAGGATTTGGCGCAGCCGGCCCGGATCGCCCTTCACCCAGGCCGGGACCGCCGGCGAAAAAGAGGACGAGAAACGCAGACCTTTCTGTTTGGCGCGCAAGGCCATACCGGCTGAGAAATCGGCAAAAAGCTGCGCCAGATCAAAGGGGATCTGCTCGATCATCAGTTTGCCTGCCTCGATCTTCGAGAAGTCGAGGATGTCGTTGATGAGGCCGAGCAGGGAGTTGGTCTCGGAGGAAATCGTCTGCACCAGGAACCGCTGGTTGTCGTCCATGGTGGTTTCCTGCAGCAGTTCGGTCATGCCGATGATGCCGTTCATGGGTGTCCTGATCTCGTGGCTCAGCTTGGCGATGAAATCGCTCTTCGCCCTGTTTGCCACTTCGGCCCGGTATTTTTCGAGCAGGAGGATTTCGGTTTTTTTTCGCTCGCTGATGTCGCGGACCACGGCCATCCGGTGCATGGCATTCATGAGCGGGATGTCGGTGCCGCGGAGTTCGACATGAAAGGCTTCGCCGTCGGCGCACAGGTTGACCAGTTCCGTGAAATCCTCCGGGGCATTGGCCTGGCCCTGAAGAAATTGCGCGAACAGAGCGTGGTAATCGTGATGCACGATATCCCAGCCGGAGAGGCCCTGGAACGCGTCGTCGGTGTACCCGTAAAGTACGCAGGCCGCCTTGTTTACCTCAACGATCCGGCCGGTTTTGTCGAAAATCAGGAAGGCGTCGCCGGCGGCGTGGAATATCCCCCGGTACTGGGCCTCGCTCTCCTGCAGCGCCTTCTGACTCCGCATGAGTTCCTGGCTCCGCGCCTCCAGTTCCTGGTTTGCCTGGCTGATCTCCCTGACCTGCCGGTTAATCGCCCGGATGATCAGGAAGGAAAGGCCAAGGAAGATGAAAGCGGCAACGGTGCCGATGGCCAGAATGGCCTGCCAGGCCCGGGTAAGAGCCTTTTCCCCCTTCTGCCGCTCGGTCAGGCTGAACTCTTCGGTGTGGGATGCGATCTGCTCAAGGATCCGGCGGGTATCGCTGTGCAGTTCATCGAATTTATTGCGCAGCGCCGTCCGGGTGTCGTGCAGCCGCAGCATCTCTTCATACCGGCCGTATAAACCGTCACTGCCGGGCAGGATGGTCTGGTGCGACTCATCAATGCTGTAGCCTTTGCCGAACAAAGCCTCTTCAAATTGAGCGAGCTGCTGCGCCAGGTCGGATGACGTGGCCGTTTCATCGCCTGAAAACATCGGGCTGCGCCGCAGTCTGGTCAGCAGGGTTCTGAATTTGTTGTCCTTCAGGTCGGCGAGCAGGTCGCTCTGCAGGACGCGGTCAAGATGCTCAGTCAGCAGCGCAATGTCCGCGATGTCCCGCTGGAGCCCGGCGAGACTGGTCGAGGCGCCCATGTTGTTGAGCAGTGAATTGGCCAACGCCGGGGCGCCTTTCTCCAAACCCCGCCGGTAGTGGAGATAGAGGGCAGCCTGCGACAAACGCTGTTGCCCGTTGGTTTTGTCCGCCGTCTCGGTCAAGCGGTTCAGCGCTGTCTGCACCCCCCGCCTGGTCTCCGGAATTTTTGCCTCAAGTTCAAGATACCGCCGGCTCCAGTCCATGACGTCGTTATGTGCCTGCAGCGTGTCCTGAATATTGCGGCGCAGCCTGCTGATGGCGCTGGCAATGGCCGGGTTCGGGGCAATGTCCTCGAACCGATCGGCAAGTTGCCCCAGTTCGGCGTGGACGAAATGCTGGTTGCCGGGCTTTCCTTCCAGATAGCCGGCGACCTCCAGATCCAACAGGCTGGTCTGCTGGTCGAGTTCGGCCTCCATGTCATTGAGGGATGTCTGCAGCGCATGCAGTTTTTCCCGCTCCTGCCGGAGGTCGGTGAGGGTCCAGCCGACAATGACCAACATGGCCATGCCGAGCCCGAAACCAACGGAGATGATCAGCCAGACCAGGCGGGTCGGGTTCGTGCGCAGGAGTCGCTTCAGATAACTATTCATCGCCGACCTTTCAGGTTCTGCCAGGCAAAGGGCACGACCTTGCCCTGCCTGATAACGGTGGGCCAGACCTGATGACTGGCCTGGTGTTCCTCTTTGCTCAGCAGCAGGGGGGCCTGGAGTCCGACATCAAATTCGCCGAGACCTTCCAGGGCGTCGATGATCGACTCCCTGGTGATGGCGTCGTCGATCCTGTGCAGGGCGAGCAGCAGGATGCGGGTGGCGATATAGCCTTCCAGGGCGCCGAACGAGGGCGTAATGTCCTGGTTCCAGGTTTCCAGTGCCTTTCTGAAGTCGCGGACGATCGGCAGGTCGGCTTCGAAGTGGGGAACCACCTGGGTGATGATCACGCCGTCGCCCTGGTCGCCCAGTCCTTTGGCAAGCGGCGCTGCCCCGACAAAGGAGACATTCAGGAATAAAGCGTCAAGTCCGTACTTTTTGGCGAGTTGGATGAATTCGGCGCAGGGGGCATAGGTGCCGACCATGATCACGGCGCGGGGCACGGTCTCGGCCAGCATGATGTCGGCCAGGCCGTTTTCAACGGCCAGGGTGTTTCTTTCATAGCGGCCGTGGGCGATTTTGTTTTCCTGGCGCAGGCCATGCTGTTTCAGGGCGGTAAGCCCGCCGACGAAGCCGGCGTCGCCAAAGGCGTCCCGTTGGGTGAAAAAGGCGATTTCCTCGGGCCGCAGTCCGCCATGTTCGATTAAAGCGTCCACCATGGCGGCGGTCTCTTCCCCATAGCTGGCCCGGTAGTTGATGACATAGCGGTCCGGCGGCGACTTGCGGAGGATGCCGGCGCCGGTAAAGGCTCCGTAAAACGGGGTGTTAGCCCGGAGGGCGATGGGTAAAGCCGCCACGGCCGTGGGTGTGCCCACGTTGCCGATCAGGGCGAGCACCTGCTGCGCGTTGATCAGGGTGAGCATGTTCGGCACGGTTTGGGCAGGTTCGTACCCGTCGTCGAGGGCGGCAAGACAGAGCTGGCGGCCCTTGATGCCCTGGCCGCGGTTCGCCTCGTCGAGGGCGGCGAGCACGCCATCCCGCATATTTATGCCGAGATCGGCCGCCGGCCCGGTTAAAGCGGTGGACATGCCCAGGGCCAGCGCCTCAGGCGGACAGGGAGATTCCCCGGCAACGACCCGGCCATGTCCGCTCAGAAACAGAAACAGGAGCAGGCCGGCCAGACAGATGCGGCAAAGTCCATGCAGAAATCGGTAGATCAGGCTTGACATTTTTTCCCTCGTTTCGGCCGCGCCAGCCGGGTGATTGGCGGCTGTCAGAAGAAAGGCCCTACAACAGCGCCAGGCTGGAGAGTTATTATGGTCATCATAACGTAATCTTATAGATATTCCAGCAAAATTTGGGGGACGCGCCATTCGTTGCGGCCTGCTGTCGCAGCCCGGGCCAGGCGCCGCGTCGGTGGGGCTCTTTTTTTTCCGCGTTGAACGTTCTATAATGCGGGCAGACGCGGCAGAGGGCAGGGCGAGCGGCCTTGTTGTCATGTTCGAGGACGGTGGGAGAAGGCCATGGCGGAGATCGTGCGGATTGACGGCGGCTTGGGAGAGGGCGGCGGCCAGATACTGCGCACTGCCCTGGCCCTGGCCGCCCTCTGCCAACAACCCGTCGAGCTTGTCAACATCCGGGCGCGTCGCCGGAAACCCGGCCTGCGGCCCCAGCATCTCGCGGCGGTGCAGGCGCTCGCCGCGATCACCGGCGGTGCCGTGGAAGGGGCGGCAGAGCATTCGCGTTGCCTGCTGTTTACGCCCGGCGCCATCCGTGGCGGCAGCTTCCGTTTTGCCGTCGGCACCGCCGGCGCCACCACCCTGGTCCTGGCCGCCATCCTGCCGCCCCTGCTTTTTGCGCGCGAATCGTCAACAATAACCATCATCGGCGGCACCCATGTGCCGTTCAGTCCGCCCTTTCCGTATCTGGATGGGGTTTTTCTGCCGGCCTTGCAGAGTCTCGGCGGCCGGCTGCGGGCATCTCTTGACCGCTGGGGCTGGTACCCGGAAGGCGGCGGCGTCCTGCGGGCGGCCATTACTCCAGGTGCGGGGCTGCGGGCCTTGCGCCGGACGGAGCGCGGCCTGATGCACAAGCTTTCCCTGCTGGTGGCGCGCAGCAATCTGCCGGCCGGAATTGCGGCGCGGGAGGAGGCCGTGGTGCGGAACCGGTTGGCCGCGGCCGGCTATGACGTACAAAGCCGTTTGGTTGAGGCGCCGGCGAACGGCAGCGGCAACCTGGTTTTTCTGCGCGGCCTGTTTGGTGGTGGCGCCGTGGGCTTCGGGGCGCTCGGCCGCCGGGGGCTGCCGGCCGAGCAGGTGGCCGCGCAGGTCTGTCGGCAGTGGCTCGCCTTTGCCGCTGGCAAGGCGGCCATGGATTGCTGGCTGGCGGATCAGCTGGTGTTGTACCTGGCGCTGGCCGCTGGCGAATCCGAGCTGGCCGTGGACGGACTTACCGCCCATCTGCTGACCAACATCGCCGTGATCGAGCGCTTTCTGCCGGTGCGCTTCGTGCTCGATCATGACCGCGGCCGGGTGCGGGTTACGGGTTGCGGGTGGGGCGGAGCGTAACTATGGCTGAAGGCGAGAACCCGGACCGGCAAGAGGAAGAAGCCGCCGCCCTGCGGCGGGAGATCGCCCGGCTGCGCGCCGCGCTCGACCGGCTTGGCCCGGATCTTGCGACCTGGCTGCGGATCAGGGGCTTCCGGGTTTATCGTAAAGAACCGGCTGCCGACCTGCTGCGGCCGGCTGCCCGGTTCCTGGACGGATACTACGACAAGATGAAGAAATATTCGTTCCGCCTGTTTCTGCGGGAGGTGATCAACCATCAGGAATTATTTGCCGCGGAGACGGTCAGCCGCTTTGCCGGCATCGAGGCCGCCCAACAGTATCTGGAGTATATTCTGGCCATCGGCCTCGCCGTCCGGCAGCCACGGGGTTGCCGGTTGTGCCGGCCGATCCGGAGTTTCGGCGATACCCTGGAGTGGTTTCTGGCTGAACTCTGTTGCCGGGAGTTCGGCGCCGAGGCCATCTGGGGCGTCAAGTTCAAGCGGGCCGGCATCGGCGGCGATTACGATCTGCTGGCCAGAATCGATGGCCTTGTCCTCTACATGGAGGTGAAGTCGTCGCCGCCCAAGCAGGTCGGCCTCGGGGAGATCGCGGCCTTCCTGGCCAGGGCGGACGACCTGGGGCCGGGGCTTGCCATCTTTTTCATGGATACCGAGCTGCGGATGCAGGACAAAATCGTTCCCATGTTCGCCGAGAGCCTGTGGCTAAGAACTGGCCGGCAGCCCGCGGTGCGGCGGTTGACCCGCGAGATTTACGTGGCGGCCGACCGCTATCTGATCATGAATGCCCGGCCGGAGATTGCGGCCAATCTCGAAACCGTCCTCGCCTGGCGGAGTCGGCAGAATTTCTGAGCCGATTTCAGACCGGTTCGCATCGGATCTGAACAAAAAAAATATTTGCCATCCGCTGATAGTCATGTTATTAGAATCATTACTTAGTAGCCAGTATTGATCACGAAGACCCGAACCAGAAGCGAGCCGCACAGCCCCTTCGAGGGAAGTGCGGTTTTTGTTATGGTGTCCGAGGAAGAGGGATACTGGAAGATGGATTCAGATGTTTTCCGGCGGAACCGGGAAGAAGGAGTGGCAGTAACATGAAACAGGGAACGGTAAAGTGGTTTAATGCATCCAAGGGGTTTGGTTTCATCGCGCAGGATGATGGCAATGACGTGTTTGTCCATTTTTCCGCAATCAAGGGAGAGGGGTACAAATCTCTCAACGAGGGCGACCGGGTACAGTTCGAGGTCGTCGAAGGCCCCAAGGGGCCGGCAGCTGACAGCGTTGTTGTCGTCTCGTAAGAAAAAAAAGAACGCATTTACAAAAAACCCCGCAGACGTGCGGGGTTTTTTTTTGCCTTTCCAGACGGACGCCGGCGGGATGTGGACATCTCTGCCCGCTGGGCAGGGATAGCCCGCAGGTCATCCTGTCGCGTTCAAATGGCCAGGGCCGTTTCGGTGGCGCTTCTGAGGGCAGCGCCGAGATTGCCCGGGGTCAGGGCGTCGCCCACGGCGACCACCCGGCCAATTTTGCCGGCAAGGGCCTCAACCAGGGAATTCTCAGCCACGGCATTAACTGCCGTGATAACGTTGTCCGCCGCCAGCAGGCGTTTTCGGCCCTCTTTGTCGAGGAGCCGCACCCCGTCTTTCTCAATGGCCACCAGCCGGGTTTCGGTCAGTACGGTCACCCCTTTTTCTTGAAGCCGGGCCAGGAGCCGCTGCCTGGGGATTTTTTTCATCCGGCCGAGTACCTCGGGCAGGAGTTCGACCACGGTTACCTGCTTCTCCGGCCCGGCGAGCCAGTCCGCGGTTTCGCAGCCCAGGTCGCCGCCGCCGATAATGACCAGTCGTTGGCCCAGTTGCGGTTTTGTTTGATAAACCGCTCTGGCCGCAAGGACCTGGTCCCCGTCGCTGCCAGGCACCGGCAGGCCTGCCGGCTGGGAGCCGCAGGCCACGATCACCGCATCCGGGCCATGGGCGACAACAGCCGCCGCGTCGGCAACCCGGCCAATCCGCACAACCACCCGGCTGTTGGCCAGACAGTGGCTGAGATAGCGGAACACCTCGGTCATCTCTTCCTTGTGGGGCGCGAGATGGGCCAGCCGGATCTGGCCGCCCAACTGTTGCTCCTTTTCCCATAGTTCAACCGCATGGCCGCGCTGGTCGGCGATGATCGCTGCCTGGATGCCGGCTGGTCCGCCGCCGATGACCAGAACCCGTTTTTTCACGCTGGCCGGGGTGATCTGCCAGAGATATTCCCGGCCAACAAAGGGATTGACCGCGCAGGCGCGGCCGAGGCCTTTTACGCCCTTGTCGGCACAGTCCTCCAGGCAGTAGACGCAGCCGCGGATATTGGCCACCATTCCGGCCGTCGCCTTGCGCGGCAGCTCCGGGTCCGCCACCAGGGCGCGGGCCATGGCCACGAAATCTGCCCGGCCCTGGCTGATGAGCTCCTCGGCCAGGGCCGGGGTATTGATCTTGCCGATGGCCGCCACCGGGATGTTGACCGCGTTCTTTAGCCGGGCCGCCAGGTCGACCAGCGGGCCGGGTGCGCTGTCGTGGCCGGGGATGGTCATGAATTTGGTCGCCTTGTTGCCGCCGTTGGCGATGATGGCGTCGGCCCCGGCCTTTTCGGTCAGGACCGAAATGGCCACGGCCTCGTCCATTTCCAGGCCGCCGGCCACGTATTCATCGCAAACCAGCTTGACCATGACCGGGAAGTCCCGGCCAGCCGCGCTTTTCACCTGTTCGATCAGGCGGCAGAGGAAACGGGCTCGGTTCTCCAGCGGGCCGCCCAGTTCGTCGGTTCGCTTATTCGACAACGGCGAAAGAAGCTGGGCGATCAGGTCGCCGTAGCTTGCCTGAATTTCAACCCCGTCGTAGCCGAGTTCACGGGCTCCTGCCGCGCCACGTGCCATGATCTCCAGAATCTCCGCTGCCTGTTCCAGGGACATGGGCTTGGCCAGGGCCACGCTCCAGGAATCTCCATTCTGCTTGGCCCCGGGGGTGGAGGCGGCAACGCTTCGCTCCTTGGGATAGTTGAGTTGCATGAAGGCCCGGGCTCCCTCGTTTTGGATGGCGGCCAGCAAAGCCCGCACACTGTCGGCATACTCGGGCCGGTCGATCCGCAGTTCGTGGCCGCCCTTGTAGGCCCGGGGAAAATCGAGGCAGGGACAGTCCAGGACGATAAGGGCCGCCCCGCCCCTGGCCCTGGCTCGATAGAACTCCAGCAGCCGGGGATTCACCCGGCTGTCAATGGCGTACTTGGTAGGGTAGAGGGGCATGATGATCCGGTTCCGGAGGGAACAGGCATTGATGGCGGCAGCGGAAAAAAGGGCGGGAAAGTTCATGGCGGCATCTCCCCGGGTCGGCCCAGCGGGCCGGGTTCAAGGACTGTCCTGCAATCACTTGCACTGACCTTGCATTAGCGCGGCGGCCGGCATATGTCAAGCCCCAGTGTGTTGGAGAGGCCCTGGAGACTTCCCCTTTACGGCTGGCAGTGGTATTATGCCGTATCAGTCAACCACTCTTTCCATGGGGGCTTCAATGAACCGACAAGCCGTTCTCAAGGCCGTCCTGCAATCCGCCACCCTGCCGACCCTGCCGTCGGTGGCCGCCAAGCTGATCGAGGTCACCTCCCATCCCGAGGTGACGGTCCAGGACATCGCCAAGGTGATCTCCCGGGACATGGCCCTGTCGGCCAAGATTCTCAAAATAGCCAACTCGGCCTTCTACGCCTTCCCGAACCAGATCGGCACGATCAATCAGGCGGTGGCCATCCTCGGCTTCAACGCGGTGCGCAGCCTGGCCCTCTCCTTTAACTTTCTTTCCATCAAGCCTCATGGCCATGCCGACCGGTTCGATTACAAGAGATTCTGGGAAAAATCCCTGGCTGCGGCTGTTGCTGCCAAGCTGATCGCCGAGACCCTCGAACAGGTCGATCCGGAGGAGTTCTTTATTGCCGGCCTGCTGCAGAACATCGGCGAGATGGTCCTGGCCCGTGCCTTTCCGACCGAGTACAACCTGGTTCTGGTCGAGGCGGAGAAAAATGGAGGACCGCTCTCCGAGCTGGAGCAACGCTTGATCGGCGCCGACCACCAGGACATCGGCCACGAGGTGGCCCGGAACTGGCGGTTTCCGGCTATCTTAAGCGAACCCATCCGCTGGCACCACGAGCCGGCCGCCTGCCAGGATGATGACGACCGGGTAAAGATGGCCGTCATCATCGCCCATCTGGCCGGGCTGCTGGCCGAGATTCTCTACACCGGCCATCCGCGCGACTCGCACCGCGAATTCACCCAGCACGCCAGGGAGATGCTCAATCTGGACGAGCCAGCCATCGAGCGGATTCAGGAAAAGATGCATTCCGAACTGGCCCGGATCGGCCAATTCTTCAACCTGCGGATCAGCGAACCCAAGTCCATCGAGGAGATTCTCATGGAGGCCAATGCGGCCTTGAGCGTCCTTAACATGTCCTACGAGCAGATGAACAAAGAGCTGATTCAGGCCAAGGTTCGGCTGCAGAAGCTGACCCAGGAGTTGGAGGAGAAGAACCGGCGGCTGGAGAAGATGGCTACCCTCGACGGACTCACCGAGGTGTACAATCACCGTTATTTTCAGGATTTTCTCGATCAGGAGATGAGCCGGGCCGTGCGCAAGGAAACCAGCCTCAGCCTGATCATGTGCGACGTGGACAACTTCAAAACCTTTAACGACAAATACGGCCACCAGGCCGGTGATGCCATCCTGCGGCAGCTCTGCGCGGTGCTGGCCGCGCGGTTGCGGGAGTATGATCTGCTGGCCCGCTACGGCGGCGAGGAATTCGCCGTTGTCCTGCCCGAAACCGGCGAGGAGGAGGCCATGGTCGTGGCGGAAAAGCTGCGCCTGGCCGTGAGTGGCCAACCCTTTGAAATCGGCCTGGAACGCTATTCCGTGTCCATGAGCTTCGGAGTCGCGGCCCTTGTCCCCCATCAAGAAAATTTTGACAAGGACGATCTGATCAGTTTTGCCGATCAGGCCCTGTTCGAGTCCAAGAAAAACGGCCGCAACCGGGTGACCCGCTACGAACCGAAGAAAAAATGGTTCGGCAAGACCTGGGGCCTGGGGTAGCCGAGGTCAAGGCCAACGCCCGAATTTGATGGCGTCGTAAAAAAACATTTTATCCCGCAGATGCGCAGAGTCCGCATGGGTAACCAATTGAAGCAAAAGGATATTTTTCTCTGCGTCTCGGCGCGTCTCGGCGCGATTAAGGTTTGCGAATTTATCAAGTTTTCTTTCCGGATAAGCTCTCAATAAGATTCCCGTGTTCTCTTCCCGATAAGCTGAAAAACCTGGCGGTACAGCTCCCGCATGCGCTCGACTTGTGAAGAACCGACCAAGCCGCCATAGCGGGCATCCTCGTAGAGGCGGGTTATTTCTTCTGTCTCCCGGCGCAAGTGAAGGTAATGCGAATTGATTTCAGCCTGATATTCCAGCGTGTTGACAAAGCGTCCACGTTTGATGTCGTGCAGCTCGAAAAGACGGGCCATGGCCTCGTAGCAGGTTCGGGCGCCCTGCAACTCATCGTTGTGCATGGTAAGGAGCACCAGACGAAAATAGTCGAATCGCGTGCGCAGCCAGATCGGCAGCCGCGTCTGTCGCAACCGTTGCCACAGGGCATAGAGCCACGCCAGCGCCATCAGGATGTAGAGAAGCCTGATTAAACTTTCGTGCAATTCGTTAAGCATTGCGATCAGCGCTTCCGCAAGCTGCCTCAGGCTGTCGATGACGGGTTTCATCAGCGCCTGCAGGCCGTCCGCCAGGTCAGCCAGACCGTTGATCGCCTGGCGTTGCCACTCCGGCATGCCGGTTTGTCCGGCGGTGGCGCGCAGTTCATCGGCGCTTGGCCAGCCCGGTCGCATGCTCCCGCCGCCGCCCCCATCGCCCCAGCCGTTGTCGCCTGTCCCGCCGCCTCCACCAGCCGGCATTCCATCATCGCCTGTTTGAGCGTCGCCTAGGGTGTTAACGTTGCCCGGCAGCCCCCATCGCCATGCCAGGGCCGGCCAGCTCACCTGCGGCGTGATCGTATAGAGCAGCAGGCCCAGGGCCAGGATGACCGTTGTGGCGGCGGCAATGGCGATGCCCTGCGCCCCGACGACTTGATCCCCAAGGCTCTGCCGCCGCAGTTCGCTTACCGTGCGGTTGATCTGTTCCGCCACCAGGGTGAAGACCACGGCGGTCACGTACGGGATGAGGTAAAAGAACATGGCCCAGTCGGCCCGAAAGTGGGTGGCGGCGAACAGCACCATGGCCACCGACATGAGCAGGCTCAGATGCAGATGCCGCCGGCTGGTGGTGATGCAGTTATACGACACCTGCAACATCGCCAGGATGTAGATCGCGGCTCGCGGAAAACGCCACATCGGGATAAAGAGCAGCAGGGAAAGCAGCATCCCGAAGACCAGGGTGGTGCGCATCCATCTATTGCCGCGCTTGCTGATTTCGCCGTTCTGCTGCCAGCCTACCCGCAGGGTGATGGCGAAGGCGAAGGCCCAGAGTTGGACCTCGGTGCCGAAAATGCCGTAGCGGATATCGAGAAAGGCGTTGCACGTCAACGCCAGGACCTGCGCGGCAAACAACCCGCAATAGGCGGGAAGATATCGCAGCGGCGGGCTCATGGGTTGAACACCGCCACCAGATCGTCGCCGTTGCGGATGGGCAGACAGGCCACGCCAAGATCGAGCAGGCCAGCCCAGAGCGATGGCAGAGGCTGCGCCGGCAAGGCGGTTTCCGCCAGAAACGATTCACGCTCAAAGGCGATAGCCAGCACATGGGCGCCGCGCGCCCGCAGCAGGGCAATGGCCTGTACCGTGTCGGCGAAGCGCACCTCGGGTTCGGAAAGAAAAACCACCACGGTTTGGCCATGGCGGCAGTTCATGGCAGCGTTCTGCACCACTTTGGCATACGGCGTCGCGCCATCGGCAGCGACAACGGCCAGCGCATCCAGGATGCTGCGGAAGTGCGCATCGCCGGAGCCCAGTCCGATGGCCAGGCTGTGTGCGCCTTCGCCGTTCAGCTGAATGGGCATGCCATTACTGCACGCGTAGCGGCCGATGGAAGCGGCAATGCGCACCGCGTATTCAAAGCTGGAATGCTTGCCTTTGCCGACATTGGCATCAGCCGACAAATCAAGGACAATATACAGCGAGGCGGAGGCCAGCGGTTCGAACTCCTTCACCATCAGCTCGTTCAGCCGGGCCGTGGTCGGCCAGTGCACATGGCGCGGGTTGTCGCCGCGTCGGTACTCGCGCAGGCCGGAAAACTCTGCGGCGCCAGCCCCCTTCGGCAGCAAAAAGCCGCCGCGATGGATTTCGCTCTGCGTGCCGGAGAGCGGCAGTTTCATGATCGTGAAGACGTCGGGATAGATGGTCAGGGTCTGCACGCCGCCGTTTTTTTGCTGGCGGGCCTCGGCCAGGCCGAGCGGGAAGCTGGAGGCCAGCCCGACCGGGCCGAGCCGGTAGAAACCGCGCTTCTCGCAGAGCAACGGCACGTCGAAACTGCGCGTTGTATTGCCGCCGATATAGGCGACCACGCCCAGCACTTTTTCGCCCGCGGTCTCCGTGCCCTGTGCCGCGCCGACAAACGGCAGATGGTCCACGGCCTCTATCATGAACCGCGGCAGCCAGCCGTGATTGCTGATGATGGCATGAAAATGGATGATCTCGTCTTCCTCGGCACGCTCCGGCCCGGTACGGGTCACGGACAGGTGTCTTATCAGCCAGTGCGGCCAGGCGAATCCGGTAATCAGCGTCGACAGCAACAAGGCGGCGATTGCCCAGGGCAAGGGTTGTTGCATCCGGTTGATGGCTGCCTCATAAGCCACCAACGTGAAAACAATCAACACCAGAGGTTTACGGTGGCGGGAGATCCAGGCGGGGAGATTTAGTCCATTAGACGTTGATTGTTGCCAGCTTGCGGTCATAAATTTCATAAACCTTGCGCGCACAAGACATTCCGTTGTTCGTGGTGTAATGGACTTATTCAGCTCTGCTTGGTCAGGGTCATCGGCTATATTGAACCTTGTGTGGTTGACCTCAGGACGGCGGCACCACCACCTGATCCAGCACTTCTTTCAGAATATGGCTTGCCGTTTTCCCGAGGGCGGAAACCTGCGGCCGCACGATCAGGCGATGTTCAAGCACCGGGGCGACAAGCTGTTTGACCATATCCGGTGTTACGTAGTCGCGTCCACGCAAAAAGGCCAGGCCGCGCGCGCCCCGCGCCAGGGCCAGCGTGCCGCGCGGGCTGGATCCCAGCCGCAGGTCGGCATGCTGCCTTGTTGCGGCGGTGATGCTGGCGATGTATTTGGCCACGTCCGGGCTGAGGCGAATCTGTTTTACTGCCTCGCGCGCCGCCAGGATCTCCGCCTCCGTGGTTACCGCCTGCAATTGCTCGATGGGGTGCGAAAAGGTCTGGGCGTTGAGGATTTTCAGTTCTTCATCCAGCGTGGGATAGCCGACGTTGAGGCGCACGAAGAAGCGGTCGAGTTGCGCCTCCGGCAAGACATGCGTGCCGGCCATGTCAATGGGATTCTGGGTGGCCAGCACCATGAACAGGGGTGGCAGGTCGTAGGTGCTGCCATCCACGCTAACGCGGAATTCCTCCATGCATTCCAATAATGCCGATTGGGCGCGCGGGGTGGCACGGTTGATCTCGTCGGCCAGCAGGATGTGGGTGAAGACCGGGCCGGGCCGAAACTCGAAGTCGCCGGTCTTCTGGTTGTAGATGGGTACGCCGGTGATGTCCGAAGGCAACAGGTCGGGCGTACATTGCAGTCGCTTCATGTCCACTGCCAACGAACGCGCCAGGGCGCGGGCCAGCATGGTTTTGCCGGTGCCCGGCACGTCTTCCAGCAGCACATGGCCGCGGCAGAGCAGCGAGATGACAGCTAGTTCGATCACCGGCCGTTTGCCGACGATGACTGTTTCGACATTGTTGATCAGAGTTTGGATAGTCTGCATGATTTTTTTGATGTTGGTTGGGTTCTTGGTTTTTTCTGTAACTACTCAGGCACAAAGGCACAGAGGTAGAAGTTAGAATACAGAATTGATTTAGTAGCCAAGGTGCAAGCGACAGGGGTCAATAGGCGATCAAGGGGCTATACTACTGCATTTCGACTTTGTGCCTTCTGCCTCTGTGCCTGAGTGTAGTTTTTTCCCCTTATTCCCACCCGGTCACAAGTTAGCGCTTGGCACGTCAAGGGGCCAGCCGTTTACCAGCAGCCGGCCTTGCCGGAACGTTGCCCTGGCCTTTATCTGGTCGTCCTGTTTGACCAGCAGGTGGCGGGCCACCAGGTCTTGCAGCTGCTGGCGGCTGCGCCGCGCGGCCAGTTGGTCGATTTCGTCCGGGCCGGCCTCCAGTTCCCCGGCCTGCCAAGCCTTGGTCAGTTGTTGTCGGTTGATCGCGGTGAGGGTGCGGGCCAGCAGGGTTTCGGAGATGGTCATTTCCGCCTGCGCCGTAATCGCCCCGACAAGCTGGAAGGGCGAGACCATGGCCCGGGCCGCGTCACCGTCCACCTTGATCTGCATGGCCCAGGAAAAATCGCCATGCCGGGTTTTGATGTCGAACTGTTTTACTTCGAATTCCGGCGCGCTTTTCAGCATGGCCGGGAGGAATTCCGTCAGGCCGGCCAGCATGACCTGGTTCAACTCGGCCCGGTCGATTGCCTGTTGCCGGCCCTGCAGTTGCGCGAAATGCGCCTGCAACCGGACAAGGGCGGCGGCGTCGAGGTTGCGGATCTCGCAGTCCATGCGAAGGGGGCCGTGTTGATCGTTGTCAAGGTTTATGGTTTCAATGCCGAGCGCGGTGGTTGAGTTGATCTTGTTCTGCTCTTCCCGGGTGGTGCTTTGCACGCGCAAGCCTGTCAGGGAGAAGTGTAACGGGTCTGGACCGGTCGGGTTTTCCGCCTGGATGCGGTCGATTGTATAGGTGATGTCGCCCAGGCTGAGGCCGGCCGGGGACTGGTGGATGTCGACCTGCGCCTGCAGGCCGCTGATCTGCAGGCGCAGGTCGCCAGCGACCAGCTCAAAACCGGGGGCCTGTAGGGAGCCGGCGCCGCGCCGGTCGGCCGATAGGCTGAACTGGCCGGTCATGCCCTGCCAGTTGAAGGTAAGTGTCTTGCCGTCCTGGGTAATGGTTCTGCTGCCCGCCGGATTGTCGATGTTGATCTCGGCCGTGTTGTCGAAATTAACGGCGGCTGCCAAGCGGAGGACAAAGAGTTCTGCCAATTCGTTCTGGAGGCGTCGGCTTTCTTCCGGCCCTTTATCAAAGGTAACGGTAGTGCTGGATTCGATGAAGGCCAGCCGTGGGTGGAAAGACCAGCCTTTGTCGGTCCGGCAGAACGGCCCGTGGTGGATCACGTGTGTCTGGACGATGCGCATGGTCTGTTGTTCTTTGTCCGAGCCCGCCGCCGGTCGGCCAAAGGCGATGGGGCTGCATTCCACCTGGGCGGTGGATTGGAAAATGCCGCGGTTATAACTGGTGACGGTCAGCGTCAGATTGTTCTTGGCGGCCTCCGCTGGCAGCAGTTCCCGGTAGCGTTGTTCTACCATGACGCCGACCCGGTAGTAAGCACCGAGACCTGCCAGCAGCACGGCCAGCAGAATAGCCAGCAGGACGGCAACAGGTCTGCGCAGAAAAGACCCGGCGTGGTGCGGCCCGGCCGCTTCAGGTTTCTGCGGCGCGGTTGTCAAAGGGGAAGGGTCTTCTTGCATGCCGTCCTCCAAAGTAAGTAGATTCGATATTCCTTGACGCCCAGGGATGGGCTAATGCCGCGGGAGCCAGGGATGGCGGCAGTGGCGATCGGCATTCGCTGTTCGATCGGGCCATCACTGCCCTTTCAGTGCCTTAGCATACTCTGCTTCCTGATAGCCGAGTATCCGTTTACCGTTAACCACCGCAAAAGGCACGCCTTTTTCGCTGACAAGTTGTTTTCTGCGGCGGTCGGCGTTCTTGTCCTTTTCGACGTCATATTCAATAAACGCAATGCCGCGCATCCGAAAATATTTGCGGGCCTTCTCGCAATACGGGCACCAGCTTGTGGTGTAGAGCTCCACCTTGGGTGGCCCAGTTTTTTTCACCGGCGCTGCCGCGGGTTTTACTTTTGGCGGCGGCTGGGGCTTAACCTCTGCCTTTGGCGGCGGGGCCGGCACTGGCGCGGTGACGCGATCTGCCGGCGGCGGACTGGCAGAAGTGGTGGGCCGCACCGTCAACTGCTTTGCCGATTCGGCTTTGGGTGGCGGGCTGTCCGAATAGTGAGTCACGCCGTTGCCGTCCACCCACTTGTACATTTCAGCCGCTACCGGGCCGTGGAAGATCAACCCCAGGAGGGCGGCGACCAGAAATATCCTTATATCAGGCATAGGTTTTTTCTCCTGTTACAAGCGGCGGACAGGTCATTAGGCCGAAGGTTCCGCGTCGTCGAACACGACCCGACCAGGGAGGTTGACTTTCCTGGTCGTTTTTTCGATCAACAATATCTCCTCGCAGGTGATCCGGCCGCTGCCGAGGCAGGTGCCGGTCTGGACCTCGCGAATCCGGCCGCGCTGGATCTTGAGGACCGCCCCCTCGAACTTGAGGGCAAGAATGATGTGGAAGGTGACGCTCCCCAGCGGTTGCTGGTTGAGGAGCAGCTCAATGGACGGCTTGTGTTCCGAGCTAAGGGTGTGCTTGGCGAGCGGCACGAGAAAAATCTCCTCCGGGGGGGCGGCGGCGCCCTTTTTGAGGTGTTTGCGGATCTCGGCCTGCTTTGCCCAGCCGCTCACGAGGATGCTTTTGAGCGGCACGTTAAGGAGGGCCGCGAAGGAGTTGTACAGTTCATCTTCCACCGATGACCAGAGCAGTCCCTCCCCGACCTTTTCCACCGCTTTCCGGAGGTCGGCCATTCGGGAGGAGGTCTCCAGATCGGCCCGGATTTTGCCGGTGATCGCCTTCTCCTCGGTAAGGAAAAAATGCGCAAGTGTCATTTCGGAAGCCGTCATACCCCTTGCCCTCCATCGTTTGTGAGCTCGGTCTCGCAGTCCACTTTCTGCGCGCCAGGGTCTCCCTTGGGGCGGAGCTGCAGGACGTATTCAGCAGCGGCGGGCGCCTCGAAAAACATCTCCTGGCTGCCGGGATCGACGTGCGGTCTTACCGACACCACCGGTCCGGCCCCATCTTTCCCCGGCAGGCCGGGCTTGCGCCGGCGGGCCAGGAAATAACCGGCCGCGAAAACCGCAAGCAGCCCAGCGGCGATATATGCCCAGCGGAGGGCAACGGCCGGTTGCCCGGCGACCACCAGGTCCACCGCGCTGCCGGGCGGAACCTTGTTGCCCGGCCCCGGCCGCTGGTCGAGCACTGTGCCGGCTGTTTTGGCGGAAGATTGTTCCGCCGCGCCGCCCACCGCAAGGCCGTTGCGGACCAGGGTTTCGTAGGCCTCTTCCCGTGATTGCCCGAGGAGGTTGGGAACAACAATGAGGGTTGCGGCGGCGATGGTCACATCGACTTGCGAGCCTGCCTTGACTTCCTCGCCGGCGGCGGGTGACTGCGCCAGAACGCGCCCCGCTCCTTCGGCTGTTTCTTGATAGGCGACCGTGCCGGGCACGAGCCGGACGCGCTTCAACGTCTCTTGGATCGCGGCCTGGTCCAAGCCGACCAGATCGGGCACGACCACCGATATGGCAGCAGCGATGACGATGTCCACGCCGCTGCCGACCGGCAGCCTGCTGCCCGCTACCGGCTGCTGGTCGATCACCGTGTTTTCGGGCGGCTCCGCCGGTCGTTGGCTGGTTTTCCCTGGAGTCAGGCCTGCCGAACGGAGCATGTCGACCGCCTCGGGCAGTGGATGCGAAACAAGATCCGGGACCGTTGTCAGGGCGGGACGGGCAAGGACCAAGTCGACGGCGCTGCCGGCCGCAACTTGTGAGCCCGCCGCCGGCTGCTGCTCGATCACGGTATCGGCGACCGAGGTGGATTCCGCCGTCGAGACCGCGCCGATGCGGAGCGTTGCCCGGCGTAGCGACTCCCCAGCCGATTCCAGCCGCAGGTCGCGCAGATTTGGCACCTCCACCAGCGCCGGGCCGCGGGAGACAATGAGGTCAACGGCGCTGCCGGCCGCCACTGTTGTGCCGGGCTTGGGCCGCTGGTCGATGATCGTCGATGGGTCGGCCTCATCCGTTACCTCCCGCAGCCGACCAACGGCGAGCCGACTCTCCGCAAGCAAGGCGCTGCCCTCGGCCAGGGCCATGCCTACGACCTTCGGCACCTCAATTTTCTCGGGCACGGCAAGAACCAACCAGACCTTTGAGGCAACGGCAACCAGCGTCCCGGCGGCCGGTTTTTGCGCGATGACCGTGCCGGCGGGACGGTCGGATTCTTTTTCGATCTCCTCCCCGGGCCGCAACTCCGCCCTCCGAATAGATTCCAGGGCGGCAAGGCGCGTTTGCCCGGTAAGGTCGGGCACTGTTACCAGCCGGCTGGTGGCGATTCCCAGCGTCACCCCGGTGCCGGGTAAAACCCAGGTGCCGGCTGCTGGCGCCTGCTTGATGACCGTGCCTGGCAACCCATCGCCGGGCAGCTCATGGCGCCGGCCGACCACGAGTTCGTGATCCGCGAGGATTGCCGCGGCCTCGTCCGAGGTGCGGCCCGTGAGTTCGGGGACGACCACCTGCCGCGGTTCGGGAACTATTTCCGGTGGTCGATCAGGGCCGGCCGGCAGAGCGGAGAAACGAAAATCGTCGACATTGATGTGGCCCCAACCGTCCGAGGATTGGTCCACAATCCGCAGTCGGCCGGTGCGCCCGGCAACGGGGGTGAGGTCCCACTCGATGCGCTCCATGCTCTCGGTGTTGCGGCCGGAAGCTCGATAAACAGGTTTCTCGCGGAATTCCACATCACCAGTGTCGGCAGCCGCCAAGAGTTCCACCCGGGTCTCGAAACCGCTGCCGCCGCCCACCAGAAAACTGAGCCGGCCAGGCGGAATGATGAAGGGCGCCGAGGACAGGGTTCCCCGCGGCTTATCTCCCTGGATCGACCCCGGTCGCTCGCGTTCCGGGAATCGAAAATTCTCAAAGGTGCCGATCCAGTAGTTTCCTTGATGGTTGGAGGGCTGGCCGCGTTGGCGGGCGGTGGGGTTGTCGCCGAAGGTGGGCTGGTTTGAAAAGGCATTGCCCGTGGCGCGCCAGCCGGCGAGGTTGCCGCCCTCGAAGTCGAGGGTAAAGGGAAACTCCTGGCAATGACCGACGGCGGCGGGAAATATGGCCAGGAACGAGAGGAAAAACGCGATGCAAACCACGGCCCGCGACCATGCCGCGGCCTTCAGAAGGGCACACCTGTTGGCTGGACGCCACGAGGCGTCTATGTTTGGCGAGCGATTCATGCTTCTGCCGGGTACTCCCGCTGCTTCGGCGACCAAACTGCGTGCATGGCTGCCTGAATCGAGCATTTCGTTTTTTTTCCTGATGAAATCTCCAGATTCATTTCGCGCCGACACAACTCGGATACGGCGCGGTCTCCCCCGGAATTTTCGGGCAGAGTTTGATCGGGCCAAGTCGCTTGAATCTTTCCATCCACTTTGTTCTGTCGATTGCCATGGGCGTACTTGATGGCATCGTTCTTTCAGCCCATTGGACCGTGTAGTAGTCGTTCTCGCCTTTGATGACCGCGATCAGCGCCGTTTCGCTTGTCTGCCCGGCAGTTGAGGGCGAAGTTCCGCAGCTTGCGACAGCAACGAATCCATCATGGCCGCTGATTTTCTCTGCCGAGAGGGTGCTTGCGCTGAATGATTTCGGGCAGGCGCGCTTGAAACCATCAGCTATGCTTTCCGCAAATATCCTGGGCGACAGGTTGGGTTTGGCGGCAAGGCCCTTGGCTCCCGTGATGGTGAGCATTTGCGTCCAATTGTTTTCATATTCACCGTTGAGCACCGCTTCCTGGATGTACTGTGAACCGCGGGTGTTCGCGGCTATGGTTTTGAAGCCATGGGGGAAAGAAAACGACAGCAGTTGGCTGAAAATGGGCGTGACGGATTTTACTGAAAGCACCTGCTGCCCGGACGTCTCGGCTGTTTGCTTTGGGTTGTCTGAACCGGCATGCGCCAAAGGCGTCAAGATCGATAGCACCGCGAACCCAACAAATATTGTCTTGAGCATATACCCTCTCTTTTATAAGGTCGGAAACGAAACACCATCAGAAAGTAAATAACGGTTTTCTCGGTTTGATGAGAATGTTTTGCTTGTTCTCTTGAGCTGTACCCGTGGCCCGCAGGGGCAATTTGCCGTTTTTGTCGGCCCATACCCCAGCCCCTTTTTTCTTGGCATTCGCCTGAATCGAGGTCAATTTAATGCCATACGGGGTGTTTTGATACCGGGGCACTACCCAGGCATAACCCTGCCGGACGAGTTCATCGTTGATGATGGTTTCTCCTTGGGTAACAACTGCAAAAAAATACTCTGGGCCACTGTCAACAACCTCGAAGGTGGCCTCCTTGCCCAAGAGCATTTCAGTCGTATATTTATTGGCCTGCTCGGCCATTGACTTCCCCGGCTGAATGACCTCGATTCCAAACAGGCGAACCTTTTTTTCCTCATTTTCATGAACCACGGTCAGCACAAGGGCGTTCTGCACCTCGATTACCCGACCGGTCCAGGCCAGGCCGGCGGCGGGCGAGACAAAATACCAACCCAAAATAATCAGTAAAAACATTGTAAATCTCATGAGCTTTACTCCTCGACGATGAAGATAATTGTGTGATTACGAGATATTGCTCTTTCCAGTCACGCAACCAGGAGGGCTTCCGGAAAAGAGTCCCGCCTCACGAATCTTATAATCTGAAGTCCATCATTACCGTCCATTACGCCCCGGGATTACGGGATGTCTTGGGCGCGTCCAAAATTCTGTCAACATAGTCAATAACGTCCCCGAGTTTCCGAGTTTTCCCTAATAGTCCCAGAGTTTGTACCAAGAGCCAGCCTGTAGCCTGTGTGCTACGTGCAGACTCGCGGATCGCGATGCTTGCTTCGAGCCGAGAGGCAATTCGAGATGACGAGTTCCGTTGTTGGCTTGCGGTGATCCGATGAGGCCGCGAGTCTGCTGTGACGCCCCAAGGTGATCTTTGCCCAGTCCGAAGCGGGGTAGAGGTCTCGTATGGAAGGATGATCGGCATTGGAGAGGATAACGCGGACCCCGCGTTTTGTTGCTGCGACCAAGCTGTCCCGCAACCGGACTTGATCCGCCCACGAGAATATCCGTTCGTTGTACTTCACGAAGTTGTTCATATTGTGCTTGACCGTGTACGGCGGGTCCACGTACAGGAGATCCCCTGGCCCTGTTTCTTCTATTGACTCTGCGAAGTCGCCGGCGCGGAGTTGAGCCCCCCTGAGCAACTCAGACCAAGCGAGGAAGTCATCATCAGGCAGTAATACTGCATCCTTCGAACCCTTTGGGACATTGAATCGCCCGTCCAGGTTCACGCGGTAGAGCCCATTGAAGCAGGTGCGATTCAAGTAGATGAACTGGGCCGCCCGGGTCGCGTTCTTCCGCAGACTCTGCTCACGCACGCGGTAGTAGTAACCAGAGTCGTGCCTACGCTGATGGAGCTTCAGGAGTTCAAGCACTTCGCCTGGCTCATCACGCACTGCGCCGAAAGTCTCAATCAGGCGTGGATTCGCGTCGGAGAGAAGCGCCTTCTTCGGTTCCAAGTGGAAGTACACGGCGCCGCTTCCGAGAAACGGTTCCACGAAGCGATCGCAAGGCGCGTGGAGAATGGCGGCGTGATTCGAGACGAGCCACCGCTTTCCGCCAGCCCAGTTCAGGAACGGCTTCATCGGAGCTCCACCGTCTCGTCAAACTCCTGTGGCTTGTAGGCCGCAACGCGTCGCGTGAACTCCGAGTAGACATAGTCGATGTAGTCGAAGTCCTCAACTCTGTAACTTCGACTCTCCGTGGCATGAGCGGAAATGCGGCGCAACTCGTTGATTCGCTCCATCCACTTGAGGTTCTTGGACTGTCCCTTCTGACCCGGCTCGGGGATGTCGAACGCGGGTTTGAAGAGCTGCCAGTGCGCCCGGTTCTCGACGATCTTCTTGTACTCGATGAAGTCGAGGTAGTTCTCTAACGGCAGTGGGTTCTCATCATCGTCAAGCGACTTCTTGTACGCCTTCGCACGGATGTCCTTGTCTGTTACGCCCTTGTGCCAGTACGCATCGCCTTCGAGCCCGTAGATATCCTTGAATCGAGCGAAGATGAACTTCTGCACGAGGATGTTGAACTCTTTGATCTGGCGGTCCGCCTCCGCGACCCGTTCCTCAGACTGCGACTCAGTCCACTCAGCCAGACCATCGGGCTCGAAGCTGGGATGCGCCTGCTGTACCAGCCGGCACAGTCTGAAGTAGTACTCCCGCGGCCCGCCGGAACCGAACTGTACTTTGAACTGGGAGACCATCTCAGAGGGAGTAGCCTTCTTCACCCAATTCACCACCGGTTCGAGATACTCTCCAATCTCCGCCAGTAGTTCGAGTGGTTCAAGCTCGCGAGCCGCAAGGCTCTTGTCTGTTTCCATGAACAAGATTACGGAGCCAAGCAGCTGGAGGTACGCCTGTACCGAGGTGTTGGTGCAAAGCAGCCCTTGCCGACCCATCTCCCAGAGCTCAGTGTTCGCCGTGGCGATTTGGTCGAGGTAGCTGTTGAGTACTTGGCGAGCCCGGTCAAGAGTCTGCGAGTCCGTTACATCACTCAGCGGACCCGGTGTGTACTCCTTCCCATGCAGGATCGCTTTGCCCACAAGCCCGGATCGTCTGATTCCCGCCTTGAGTTCCGGGACTGTGAGACAGGTCTTCTCAGTGGCGGGAATTCCCTGCTGGGTGACCCTACCGTACAACGCTTCGCCGATGTCGCCGTTCATCTGGGTGATGAGCCGTGCGCTGATCGCGCCAATCCGCTCAATTGGCCTGTCCGAACCCCACTTGAGTTCTCCCTCTAGGTCATCAAGAAGGGTCGTGGGGACCGACTTCTGCTCGTGGTTGATCGTGACGAAGAGGTTGGCTTCCTCAGTCTTGTCGAGGTTCTCGAACGCTACGACCATGATGTTCTGGCCCAGCTCATGATCCGAGAGCGGCGCATATCCGTAGAGCCGGTGTTGGCCGTCGATGATCCACGCCGAACGGTACTTGCTTGGCAGGTAGAGGTGGCCGAATGCGACGTTGGTGTCCTCGTCCTTGGCCAGCTGCTCGAATCGACTCTGTTGCCCGAAATTCACAAGGATGTTGGTCGGGAAGAACCCGCCGTCCTCAAGGAACTTGGAGATCTGCTTGAGCCGTTTCCGGCTGATCAGCCTCTGATATGCGGGAGCACCCTCCGGGTCGTTAAGTGATCTGTGGTTGACGAACGCGATCTTCAGCATCTGGCGCGGGGTTGAGACGAACGAGAAGAACGTGCGCCCTCCCAGCTTGCCTTTGACTGCGGGAACTCGAACGTTCTCCATCGCCGGAATCTTCTGGTCCTTCAGGAACTCAGCCAGGAATTGGTATCGCGCAGCGGACCGGAGATGATCTGCGATCTGCAGGTAGTACCGCAACTCGCGTTCAGTCACAACGTTGATGTGTGCGCCGATCGCGCGCGCCCGGTCGGGCTTTGACCAGACGACGTTGTTGGTGACGAACAACCAGATGATCTTGAGCTTGGGCTCGTTGCCATAGTGCTTCTTGATTGCCGCCGCAATGGGACCCTTTAGGTTAGAGAACTCCTCAATATCCTTCTGGAGACTCCGACGAGTGACCTGTGCGCAGGACTTGCACTCCGCCACTACAACGGTCTCGTTGTCTTTCGCCAAGACGTCGATCTGCTTCCAGAGGGGTTCCGCGCCCTTGCGTTCTATCTTGACCTTGAAACTGCGGCCAGAACTGATTTCGGGGTAGCCGAGCAGGCAGAAGAGGAGCCAAGTGCGGTTCTCAAGTCGCTCCTCGTGCGGCCACTCACGTCGCAGACCGGTGGTACGCTTCAGCTCTCGCGCTACCTCCCAACCCTGCTCGATGAGCTCCGCAGCATCGCTCTTCGCGACCGACATTTCCTTGAAAGGCTTGCGACGCTTGGTTGCCTCACGTTTCAGGGCGGCTGCGTCGGTCAAGAGAGGTTTCAGCCAGCCATTTTGATCCATAACAACTCCTTGTCGTGGTACAGAGAACGGCGCGCTCCCACGTGTTGGCAAACCGACCTCATCTAGGTTAGCGCAATGGTACGATACCAGAGAGCTCATCCCACGTCAGCTTCTGGCGAACGTCTGAGTTGAGAGGCGCGCCCAAGACCTTGCCTGTACTGGAGAGAAACGGGGTCACATCGTAAAAGTTAAATATTCCACCCCTGCTCGGTCCAGATGCCGCAGGCATTTGACGCCGGAGTTCACAGGGTCCGCAGGCCGATTTTGGGTCACGGAATTTCACCGCCGTAAACCGGGGCCGTATTTGTCTGATTAATCTTGACCTCGCTGTGCCTTGTCAGCCGTTAAACGATTAGCCAGATTCCGTTCCCTTGTTTTTTTGTTTTTCCAGTGCGTTTTCAAGAGGTATGCCATTCTTGATTTTGGCAAACCGGATTGACCTGATGAAATCGGCATGTCTCCGGAGGTCATCGCTGATTTTCCCCAAGTCCGGGCATTCAGCTATAGCAACCTGAATACCGTTGACCCTGGCTATTTTTAGGGCCGGGACAATATCGTTATCGTATGAAAAGACCAAAATGCGGTCGACCAGCCGGAGATAGGAGACATGGGCAATATCAAGTCCCATGAGCATATCAACCTGCTTCTGTACGGGTCTGAACTTAGGGACTCCATTAACCACGGTAACATCCCTTACTTTCAGCTTGCCAAGCCGGACGGCGAACAATTCTTCGTGGCCGATGGCATCGATAAAGGCGGTGGCCCTCGTGTACGCTGGCGTGGATGTCAGGTCGTAGGTTTTGCCTTGGTGCGTTACGCTCTGGATCGGGCGGGAAGAATAAAGAAAGACGCGATAAAATCGTTCCTCGGTGTCAAGAAAAGCACGGATGAAGGAATTGAGCACAACGGTGTTGTTGTAGTCGATGCGGGGAACGCCTTTCTTCGACGTAAAAAGCTGTTTACGAACGTTCTCCCAATCAACGAAGCAGGCAACTTTCAGGCGGGAAGATAAAAAAGAATGCCAGGGGCAATGTTGTGTATTGTGCCTTTCGGCGGAGCCATCACCCCTGGCCTGGATATCTTGGTCAACTGAATTATTGCTCATTTCTGTAACCTCTTTGGGGTCCAGAGTCAACAGATAATTTGTGTCGTAGTTTTCGTTATTAGTCCACACCGAAATTGGTCGCAATGTGTTGCCTCTGTTTGTTAACCAAAAAAGCGCGGAATATCAAGTGCTAATAATACTAGTACCGGTACTAGGGCCGACCTCGTAATATCGACCGGAAAGCCTTGCTGGGGTGAAAGGGGATTTGTCAGGAAGTACTAGGTCGGGGGAATTTTCGTGTGCATTTTTTTCAGGTTGCCGATGTGGCTGGTGCATGAACTGACCAGGCCTGGACCCGGGAAATTGGTAACTGCTCAAGACCTGGGGTCGGGGTAACTCTTTCGTCTTTGCTGAACAAATTGACAGGATTCAGGGGATGGCGTCTTGACTTCACCATATAGTTTTCAGGTTCTTTGTCTCGCGCAGCCTGGTGTCGCTCGTCAGCAGGGACACCTTGTGGAGCAGGGCAGTAGCGGCAATCATAGCGCAGACATCAAGGAGGATCACGAGCCGTCGGCCGGTATCTCAAGGGATTCTTCGGCAACGATCCTGCCGTCATGAATGAGTCGAAGACGAATCTGAAACCCAGCCCGCGTATTCACAGATAGCCATGTCCTGGAAAGACGGGTTGGTATTCTGGCGTCCAGGGTAAGCATTCCCTGTTGCAAACTGACGGTTCGGCCGCTCTTCCCCTGTTTTTCGGTTTCAAGTTCGTAGTGTACCTGGCTGTTTTGAAGCGCCTGGCCGAACGCCTCCACGGAAATGCCGTTGTTTTCTTCCTGCAGTTCAAGCCAGGCCCGGAACTCCTGGCCGTAGGCCGGCCCACTCCCCGAACCGCAGCTTACGGAAGCCACTAAAAAAACAAAAAAGGGCAGGGCAGGTATTTTCATCAGAATTCGATGCCGTGATGTCAATCTGCTACCGTTTAATATCTCAAGCTGACGGTTCTCCGGCCGCCATACGCTCGCCTGTCGGGTGGGTGGCTTACTCTTCCAGGCCGGGCGCGGTCTCTCCATTGATGACCAGAGGTTTTGATTCCGGCTCGTTTTTGGGCGGACCGAGAACGGGGTCGGCGGCGGTTGTTTTTTCGCCATCCTGCCGGTCTGCCATGGTCTTGTCGGCCGACTGCTCGGCTTCCTGCCGGCCGGCGGCGGAGATCGGATAACTTTTTTTCTTGTCTGAATCGGCGGCAATGGCGGTCGGGGCTTGGGTGGAATTCTGCGCCGAACTGACCAGGGTGTGATCATAGCGTTGCGGGATGCTGTCCTTGGCCTTCAGATACTGCTGGAAGATGGGGGCGTTGATATCATTCTGGTCAGCCAGGGCCCAGTGACCATCCATTACCCCTTCGATGATCAGATTGATGACCGCCATTTCAATTGCTTCCCGTACGCAGATCTGTGGTGGCTCGTTGCTGCTGAATCCGGCCTCTGCCTCCAGCAGTCGGTTTATTTTGACAAAACGGAAGATACCGAAATCCACCTCCTCTGACAGGATGGACTTGGTGGTGGAAATCGAATGGACAATTTCACCCTTGAGCACATCAACCGAGCGGAGATAGATGGTCACCTGGTCGCGGCGGATTTGGGCGCCGCCGCCGGCCCCGAAATACTTGGCGCCGATGCCGCCGGTCACCATGTTGGTCTCATAGGCGACAATGCCGCCCTCCAGCAGCAGGGGGGCGTGCTTGAGCACCTGCAGGTCGCGATCCTTGTCGTTTTCAAGCTTGGCGCGGATGATTTTTCTCTCGGTCAACAGGTCGTTCAGGTTTTCACGCTCAAGGGGCACAAACCAGCCGGATCGCAGCAGGGCCTCGACCAGAATGGCGGTGGCGCCCTGGGTGACGGCGGTTGAAAAGGTGGAGCTGGTTGGATGATCCTTATACTGGCCGGTCTGGTCTCGAAAGCTGTAGACGGCGACCGGAATTTTCCCCTTGGGTTTGGGAAGGGCGAGAAGGTCCCGGCTGGTCGTGAGCAGCCGGGTGGGCTCAGCCGGCTGCTTGCCAACCGGGAAATATGCGGCGCAACCGGAAGATAACAGCAGCAACAGGATACTTGGCAGACAGATAGATTTTCTGATATTCATATTTAACAGGGTATCTCAATAATAGGGAACTTCAATGGTTGTCGTGCCGCCGCCGACAAGATCGGTGATGGTGACTTGAATATTATCGCCCTCCGTGTTGAGGATATCGATTATATAGTCGCCGAACTCGTAATGGCCGTCCGCAAGATCGCCACTGTCGCCTCCGCCAAAGGCCGTATCAATAACCTGATTGGCCAGGCTGTTGAGTACTCTCCTGGTCAGGGAACTCTCGAAATCATCCATCAGATTCCGGGAAGTCGAGCGGTCCTCCGGTACTTCAATGTCTTTCTGGGCAATAGCGGCATTCATCAGGGGGCCGGCATTCAAGGGGCTGCCGCCAAAGGACGGGTTGACCGGGGTATATGTCAGTTCGGAGGCGACCGCGGCTGCTATCCCCACACTGCTTCCAATAATAATAAACAGAAAAACCAGGCATACTTTTTTCATGGCTTGCCTCCCTCGTTTTAATCCAGCGGCGTTGGACTCTTTTCAGTACCCCCTTGAGGGGTGTAAGTCCCTTGACAGCAGTTAAAACCTGAATGTCACGAGAGCGTATGGTTTATGTGATTTTTGAGCGCAAAATGGTAACAAGCAACGTCTAAGGGTCTAGTATCCCGTGCCGGCCAGATCCTGATCCCGGCCGTTGCTGTCCTGCATCGTCTGATTCCAGAGATACACCCCGAGCTCCTTGACGCTCTGCCGGACAATCTCCTCCATGGCGCTGCCGGTCCTTACCCCAACCCGATAACGCTGAATCATGCGGCCGTCAACTGAAATGAAAACAAGACTGCCCCAGCGGGCGGATGCCTGCTCATGGATGCCGATCCGGTACTTTTCCATGCCGGGCAACGGCTCCCACAGATTAACGAAGATCCGGTGGAATTCGTAACCGATCCGGGTCTGAACCTGTTTGATCACCAGGCCGTATAATTCATCGGCGGCCC
>Ga0208863_1000615_pt1 | contig 30470 bp, 27 predicted proteins | sample RifOxyD3_FD_184040 | JGI IMG/M metagenome (GOLD analysis project Ga0208863, IMG submission 184040) | Soil microbial communities from Rifle, Colorado - Rifle Oxygen_injection D3 (SPAdes) | ecosystem: Environmental > Terrestrial > Deep subsurface > Rock core/Sediment | place: Rifle, Colorado...
AGCCTTACCCTGGGACTGCTCACCGTGCCGGTGGTAATCGTCGCTACGGAAGAGGCCCTGGGCTCCATCCCCCCCGGCATCCGGGAAGGCTCCCAGGCCCTGGCCGCCACCAAGCTCCAGACCCTGACCCGAATCCTGCTGCCCATGGCCTCGCCCGGCATCCTCACCGGCTTCATCCTCGCCATGGCGAGAGCCGCGGGCGAGGTGGCTCCGCTGATGATCACCGGGGTGGTCAAGCTGGCCCCGGCCCTCCCTCTGGATGGGGTTTTCCCCTACCTGCATCTGGACCGGAAATTCATGCACCTCGGGTTTCATATCTACGACATCGGCTTTCAATCCCCCAACGTCGAGGCGGCCAAGCCCATGGTCTATGTCACCACCCTGCTGCTGATCCTGATCGTGCTGGCGATGACCAGCACGGCCATCTATCTGCGCAACAAGATGCGGCAACGGCATTCCGTGGTCGATGTGTAATTCAATTTCTGAATCTAAGATTGAAGGGCACGGCATGCCGTGCCCCTACAGATCGCCTTCGCCCGTGATCTGTTACCAACGAGGAGAAAAATGCAGAAAAAAACCGGTTCCGCCATAATCCATATTGAAAACCCCCAGGTCGAGATCGAGGGGTTGAACCTCTATTACGGGGAGAGCCAGGCGCTCACCAATCTGACCTTCGGGATCTCCGCCCGGCAGGTGACCGCCCTGATCGGCCCCTCCGGCTGCGGCAAATCCACCCTGATCCGCTGCATCAACCGGATGAACGATCTGGTGGACGGCCTGCATCTCACCGGGACAATCAGGATCAACGGGGAAAACATCAACGACCCGGCCCTGGATGTGATCGAGTTGCGGCGCAAGGTCGGCATGGTCTTCCAGAAATGGAACCCCTTCCCCAAGTCCATCTATGAAAACATCGTCTACGGGCTGCGAATTGCCGGCATTCAGGATCAGGCCGTACTCGATGAGGCCGCGGAAAAATGCCTGAAACGGGCCGCCCTCTGGGATGAGGTCAAGGATCGGCTGCACCAATCGGCCATGGGACTTTCCGGCGGCCAGATGCAGCGGCTCTGCATCGCCCGCGCCATTGCGGTGAGCCCGGAGATCATCCTCATGGACGAGCCCTGCTCGGCTCTGGACCCGCGCTCCACCGGCAGGATCGAGGATCTCATCCGCGAGCTGCGGGGGGAATACACCATCATCATCGTCACCCACAACATGCAGCAGGCGGCGCGGATCTCCGACTACACGGCCTACATGTATCTGGGGGAGTTGATCGAATACGGGCCGACCCAGGCCCTGTTCACCATGCCAAGTAAAAAGGAAACCGAGGATTATATCACCGGCCGATTTGGCTGAGTGCAAACGTCCAGCAGCACCACATCTGCTTTGTCATCGGCCTGCTCGTGTGCACCAGCACACTTCGCAGACCTCTTCCTAGCATCTGCGGCACTGCTGGGCGTTTGCAACAAGGTCGGGGGGAAGACACTCAGCCGCATAGAGAATTAAAATGTCCTCCCGCAAAGCGGGGGCACCATTTAAGCCCCCAAAGGGGGCGCTGCTCTTCCCCCATTGTCACGCCGCCGAGCACCGGAGAGGCTGCCGAAAAAGGGCTTTGCACTGTTTGAGCACCCCACAAGGGGGCATAAACTCCGCGAGTTTGCAAAGCCCCGGCAGCATCGAGGAGTACCCCATGCGGGGCATAAACTCCGGGCATCCCGCCTCCGGCGGGACAAGTGGCTGGGTGCCCTTTCTTTTGGTTCGTTTTCTTTGTACCCCTGCGGGGCATAAAGTCCAGCAAAGAAAATGAACAAACCTCCACCAACAAGCCGGATCGCCCAAACCTTCCGGTCGATACCGCTGTTTTATGAAAAACAAGGAGACACTTCATGGCTAAAAATATTCAAACAGAAATAGAAAAGCTCAAAAACCAGATCGTCTATCTCGGCACGGCGGTGCAGGAAAACATGCAGAAATCAGTCAAGGCCCTGTGGGAAAAAAATCCCGACCTGGCCCGGCAGGTGATCGCCACGGACAAGGGCGAGATCGACAGCCTGGAGATCAGCGTGGAGGAAGAATGCCTGCGCCTTCTCGCCCTGCATCAGCCGGTGGCCGGCGACCTGCGCTTCATCGTCACCGTGCTCAAGATCGACAACGATCTCGAACGCATCGGCGACCTGGCCGCCAAGATCGCCGATAAAGTCATCCTACTCCATGACGTCGACCCGGTCCGCTTTGCCGCCGACGACATGCGGATTCCGGAGATGTTCAACTCCATGTTTGCCAAAACCATCTGGATGTTCCAGAATACCATGGAAGCCTTTATCAACGAGGATACCGATCTGGCCTACAAAGTGTGCCTGGAGGATGATGAGGTGGATCGGGACAAGGCCTCTATCCGCACCGAGATGGAGGAGATCATTCTGCACGATCCGGCCCAGCAGGTCTATCTGGCCAAGCTGATCAGCGTGGCCCGGAGCATGGAACGCATCGCCGATCACTGCACCAATATCTGCGAAGACATTATTTATATGGCGCAGGGCAAGATTGTCCGCCATCATATAGCTGAGTTGAGCAGCTTGCCTGCTCAAACGAAACTTATACCCGAAGGGTGAATAACCAGATAGCCTTACGGGAACTGCGCAGGAGAAAGTAAATGGCCAGAGAAACCATCCTTGTCGTGGAAGACGATGAAAACATCCAGCAGCTGGTTGGTTACAACCTGGCCAAGGCCGGGTTCCATGTCCTTTATGCCGACAACGGAGAGCAGGCGCTCAGCGTCATCAAGCGGGAAAAGCCGGAGCTGATCGTGCTCGACCTCATGCTCCCGGGCTTGAGCGGCTTCGAGGTCTGCAAACTGGTGCGCAAGGACCCCAAAACCAGGAATCTGCCCATCGTCATGCTCACCGCCAAAAGCGAGGAGAACGACATGGCCATGGGTCTCGACCTCGGGGCCGACGATTACATCACCAAGCCCTTCAGCCCCAAGGTCCTCATCTCCCGAATCAAGGCCGCCCTGCGCCGCAAGGAAGGTCTGGCCGAAGAAGGGAGCGAAGGCAGGAACAAGGGCACCCTCACCGTGCACGGAATAACCATCGACCCAAACCGTTACGAGGTTCTGGTGGGAGAGGAAGCCATTATCCTGACCGTGACGGAATTTTCCATCCTGGAGCTGCTGGCCCGGCGGCCGGGCTGGGTCTTCAACCGCCAGCAGATCATCGATGGAGTCCGGGGCTATGACTACGTCATCACCCCCCGCGCCGTGGATGTGCAGGTGTTCGGCCTCAGAAAAAAACTGGGCGAGGCGGGCAGATACATCGAAACCGTGCGCGGCATCGGCTACCGCATGCAGGGTTAAAGACGGGCGTCGGCAACTCCCCCCTGTTCAAGGTTCACACCCAGAGGGTATAAGTTTCGTTTGCACCCTAAAGGGCATAAAATCCGGCAAGCTGCTCAACTCAGCTTAAAAAAATGCACCAGATTGCGCCCACGTTCCTTGGCTTGATACATCGCCATATCGGCCCATTTAAGGACATCTTCAGGACTGGCTTCATGGTTGATGAACAGCACTACGCCTATACTCGACGTGCAATGATGTTCTACTGTGATCTCCCTATTGTCACCTTCCCTGCTCGTCAGCAAATAGGGCTCGGCCAGGGTGACCCGAATCTTTTCCGCGATAATGCTAGCCTGCGCATGGGATAGAGCCTGATCAACATCCAACTCGCTGAGCATCACCACGAATTCGTCACCTCCGAAACGCGCTACGGTATCCATTCCCCGCACGCAACGGCTGAGGCGGTGCGCCACTTCAATCAGCAGCAGGTCGCCAACATTATGTCCGTGCGTATCGTTGAGCGGCTTGAAGTTATCCAAATCCAGAAACATCACCGCGCCATAACGCCCACTGCGTTTGCTGGCAGCCATCGCCTGCCCCAGACGGTCATTAAGCAAGCGGCGATTGGCAAGGTGCGTCAGGGTATCATAGAAAGCCAGCTCGCGAATCTGTTCCTCAATTTTCTTGCGGTCAGTGATGTCCCGGGACACATGCACCACACTCACTACCTTGCCATTCCTGTCGAAGACCGGCGAGGTAGAGACCTCGGTATAAAACTTATTGCCGTTCGCCGGACAATGGATATGTTCGACTCTCGAGTGCTTCCCGGCGGTAACGGTTTCTTGCATCGGACAGATATCGAAGGGGGGGCCACAGGGATCGAGCTGATTATGGGTCAACTCGTGACATTTTCTTCCCACCACCTCCGCCTCGGCCAGGCCGACCTGTTTGAGGAATACGGCGTTGCAGCCGATGACCCGGTAATCGCTGACATCGATGATTGAAATGGCATCGTCGATACTGTCCATCACGATTCTGGAGAACTCGTTGGCGATCGTGATTGCCTCTTCCGCTTGCTTGTATTCGGTGATGTCCTCCGTTATGCCCATCAGTTTTTCAACGCTGCCCTGCTTGTTTTTGATGGGAACAAAACACGATTTGCAAATCTTCCCGTGCGGCCCGCTGGCCTTAAATTCGAAGCGCGTGGTTTCACCGGCATACGCCCTGGCAAGCAGTTCCGCTATGCGCTCCCGGTCTGTATCACTTACCGCGTCCAGATATAAAGAGCCTGCCACCTCGCCTTCCTCTTTGACGCCCCGCATGAGAAGGCCGGCCCGGCTCATGGAGGTTATCCTGCCTTCCAGGTCTATCTCATGAATGCTCACCGGGGCGTTTTCGACGAGCAAGCGGTAATGATTTTCGCTTGCGCGCAAGTCACGGGTTATTTTTTCGGTGTTCAGCCGCGCTGCCTCCAGCTCCCGGGTGCGGAGGCGCACCTGTTCCTCAAGGGTGATCGCGGTCTGAAACAGGTTGAAAGCGGAGCCCTGCATGCCGGCATTGCGTTCGGCGCGATTCATCAGGGCCTGGATGATCTTGTTCAGCCGCGCGATCTCGGCCTGCAAAACCTGTTCATCGGCAATAGGCGCCGGCTGTACTTGCTCAGTCATCACGCGGCTCTCTGGCTGCTTTAAGGGCAGAGCCGATGGCAATCCCGGTAAGCGTCTGGTTGATGTGGACACCATGGAACTGTTCGCCGTAGCTGCTAAAACCTATGGTGTTGTTGCGCCGAAAAATCTCTCCGACAATATCTTTCAAGCCGTTCTGGGAAACTTCCAGATTGCGCAAAATACAATCGCAACCAAAAACAAGCTGGGGCGGCCCGATCTCCGTGCGAATATTATCAAAAGTCTGCTCCAGGTTATGCACCAGATCCACCCCATGCGCCACCCTGAGCACCACCCCCTCTTCGATGGCGCAAAAGAAAGTCAGGCTGCCGTCGGGATTGGCTTTCTGGATGGAGCGCACATAGTCCGTCCCATCTATCACCACCACCACGGGCGAAGCGGCGAAGCGCATGGGATTAAGATCATGCACGTCAACGCCCACCAGCCGCGCATATTCTTCTGCGGCCGGGAGTCCATTGATCTCGGTGACAATGCGCCTGGCTGGGTCGGCTTCCGTGACCACCAACCGTTCATCGGTGGAAACAAAATGCTGGGTTTTGAAGATCTTGAAGGGCAAGGAGGTGGTGATCAGGATCAGTGCTACACTATCAAGGTGAAAGCGGCCATTGCAAAAAATGCCTGTCTTGGCGAATTTCAGATCATCACCCGCCGAACCGCCAATCAGCGGGATTTTGCCCAACGCATACTGCAAGGCATGCGCCACCGGTTCCTCGCGGATGGACAAACCGTCTATCAACATAAAGGCGAAGCTGTTATCCGGGCCTGCCTGGGGCGCTTTGCTTTCAAGGCGCTGCAGCAGGGCCTGGGCAAAGTTATGCCCGCGAGTAATATCGAACTGGCTCAAATGATCCAGCACCTCACTAACGGCCAGACAACTGCCCACGGCAAAACTCGCCCCGGACAGGCTATGCGAGCGATAACCGGCTGGGCCGATTTCCCCGGCCGTGGTGCAGCCCACTACTTGCACCCCGGCAAAAAGGTGATTCATTTCTGCGGCCAAAACCTCAAGGTCATATTCGCTGGAGCAGAAAAAAATCACCAGCTCCGCATCCGGCTGTGCCAAAGCGGCATGAAACTCCTGCACCGCTTGGCGCGCTTCTGCGGCAGACGATTGCGCCATCCGAATAGACGGACTATTCATGTCGCCCCCTTGGATCATCGTTGGTGAGATAGCGGATAAAGATGTTGGCATCGAGAAAACTTGCGTTCATGACATTTCCTCGACAACCCGGCGGCCCACCGCATCCTTAGCTGTTTGCAGTTCCAATCGGAATCACCTCCGCCCGCTACTATGCCGCGAAAATCTTGCAGTGTTTTTACCGGCACGAGGATAATTCTGTCGCCTTCGGTGATAAAATCGACCTGATCGTTGGGGTCGATCCCGTATTGCCTCCTGATGGCGATCGGAATCGTAACCTGGCCCTTGGTGGTTATTGTCGATATCATTTTCTACCTCCAATGGAATGTCTTACTTTCAGGATCCAGAGGACGCTACTCGACTATTTTTCTATTGGGCATAGTTCTGAAAGGCAACTTTGTTGCCCGGTTTTCATGTCAGGCAGCCAGTGGCTGGATGCGTGTTAATGATTCGCCCGCCGCCTTTTCCGCTTCTTCGGTGTCGTAGTCAGCCTGCAAGCCGAGCCAGAATCCTGGCGTAGTGACGAAGGCGCGTGATAGTCGCAGGGCGGTGTCGGCGGTGATCGAGCGCTTGCCTGCGCAGATTTCGCTGATGCGCATGGCCGAAACGCTGATGGTCTTGGCCAGTCTGTATTGGCTGATTCCCATCGGCGCCAGAAATTCTTCCCGCAGGATCTCACCGGGGTGGATATTCGGCAGTCTATTCATTCTTGTCTCCTGTTAGTGGTAGTCGCAGATCTCGACCTGCTCCGCGTTGCCGTCAGCCCACACAAAGCAGACCCGCCATTGGTCGTTGATCCGGATACTCCATTGCCCTTGCCGGTTTCCAGGAAGACGCTCAAGGCGATTAGCTGGAGGAATCCGCAGGTCGTCGAGGGCGCGGGCGTTGTTCAGCATTCTAAGTTTTCGACGGGCAACAATCTGGATTTGATTGGGCAATTGCCGTGAAAATTCGCCGTGCCACACCTTTGCCGTTTCGCTGTCCTGGAATGTCGAAATCATGAAATTATAGTATGGTGTAGAGATATTATTGTAAAGCGATATTATCGGGGAACATTGGGGGCTTGCTTGACTTACTGCCATTCTTCTGGAGCCAAGGGGGGGCGCTGGTTCTAAAGAAACTTATTTTCAATAACATGAAGGATATCGTTGCTTGCTAATTAGCCATTGCACTGCGTCAAGCGGGCAGACCTGATCTTTAAAGTTTTCCTCTCAGTCTTCCTTCAAAATAGAACTTGTGCCCTCTGGGTGCGAGCAGGATGGTGAAGGTTGCGCCCTTGCCGAGTTCGCTGGTTACCCCTACCTCGCCGCCGTGCGCCTGGACAATGTGTTTGACGATGGCCAGTCCCAGGCCGGTGCCGCCCAGTTTGCGGCTGCGGGCCGCGTCGCTCCGGTAGAAGCGCTCAAAAAGGCGCGGCAGGTGCTGGGGCGCGATCCCCGCCCCGAAATCCTGAACCTCGACGGCGATCTTGCCGCCATCCCGTTCCCCGGCCCGGATCAGCACCCGGCCGCCCTCGTCGCTGTATTTGATGGCATTGACGATGAGGTTGGTGATTGCCTGTTCGAACAGGGGGCTGTTGAGGTCGGCGGTGAGATCGGCCGGCGCGTCGAGTTCGATGCCGATCTTTTTCTCGGCCGCCTTGAGGCCGCAGGTCTCGATGGCCCGGCGCAGCGGGGTGATGATTTTCTCTTCCGTCAGGGCAAGCCTGGTCTGCTCCTGTTCCAACCGGGACAGGGCGAGGAGATCTTCGATGATGGCGTGCAGCCGCTTGGACTGTTTGGCGATGATCTCCACGAAGCGCCGGGCATCCTCGGGGCTTTCCAGGGCGCCGTCCAGCAGGGTTTCGGCAAAGCCTTCGATGGAGGTGATCGGGGTTTTCAGCTCGTGGGAGACATTGGCCACGAAGTCGCGGCGCATGTTCTCCAGCCTGCGCAGGCTGGTGACATCGTTGATGACGATGATCGCGCCGCTGGTCATCTTGGCGGCGTCCTGGAACCTGGCGCCGTGGGCGTAGAAGTATTTTTCCTGCCCCCGGCCGATCAGGTCTATCTCTCCTTCGATGGGGCTGGCTTCGACGAGGGTTCGGCTGATAAAACGTTGCAGGGTCAGGTTGCGCACCGCCATCAGGGCGTTTTTCCCCCGCAGCTTCTCGGGGTCGAGGTTCAGCAGCCTTGCCCCGGCCTGGTTGATATCGAGGATGCGCTCCTCGGTGTCCACGGTGATCACTCCCTCGACCATGCTGGAAAAGACCGCCTGCAGCTGGCTGTGTTGCCGGGCGATGGTTTTGATCCGGGTGTCCAGCTGATCGGCCATGACATTCATGGCCCTGGCCAGACTGACCACCTCTTCGGCCCCTTCTTCCCGCAGCTTGCCGGTGAAAACGCCGTCGGCAAAACGTTCCGCTCCCAAGCGCATCTCTTCGAGCGGTCTGCTGATGCGACGCGAGATGAACCAGGCGACCAGGGCCACGAGCAGGGCGACAAGCAGGCAGCCCCAGATAATCTTTGAAAAAATTTCCCGGAGCGCGTTGTCGATGAAGGTGACCGGGATTGCGGTGCGCAGCACCCCTTTGGTTTTGTCCCCCTCTATCAGGGGAACCGCCACATACATCATGTTTTCCTGGAGGGTGTGGCTGAAGCGGATAAAGGGGGCAGGACGACCGGCAAGGGCGGCGATGATCTCCGGTCGGTCGGCGTGGTTTTCCATTCGGCCAGGGTCTTCATTCGAATCGGCCAGAACCTTGCCATCTGCGGCAATAACGGTCAGACGGGTGGCGGAATTTTTTCCAGCGGTGGTGCAGAATGCCTGTAGCGCAGTCAGGTCGTTTTTGACCAGCAGGGCAAGAACAGTTTCCTGTGCCAGATGGGCGCGCGCCTCAAGACCGGTGGCAGTCTGAGCCAGCTGAAAGGCGTGGAGGGAAAAGGCGCCATACCCGGCAGCGACGAGCAGGGCAACAATGGTAATAAGGAGCTGGCTTGGGTACAGCTGCCAGATGAGACGTTTATGAAGCATGGCAATTCCTGTTGCGGTTGGAGTTGATCTGGCCAACAGCAACAGGATAGCACGGGATTGTTAGAATGTGATCAGGATATTGTTAAGATTTTGCCTCGTCCGGCCGATTTTGTTCATTCGGAGTAGGGGTTCTTTTTTCCCCGTCTGGGTACGCCTGCGGATGGTGGCCTGGATGAGGTTGCCGGTTTGCTCGAAGTTGCGGGCCTTGCTGAGGAATAAGGTTTGGCCGAGGCGTATGGCTTAGCCGAGGTGGAGGGCCGGAACGATTTCGGGCCTTTGTTGCGGCCGGGATAAGCTGGCTTTGCCGGACGGCCTTTGGGGGTGTCCAGGGTTTTTACCTCGACGTTGCGGCCATTGATCTTGAGGCCATTAAACACCTCCACGACTTTCTGGGCGAAGCGGCTGTCTGCTTCCAGCATGGCGGTGTGTTCCAGGATCTCGATGCGGCCAACCTTGATGGAGGCAGAGCCGCTGGCGTCATTGATCTGGCCGATGAGCCGCGCGGGGGAGAGGCCGTCTTTCTCGCCGATATTGAGGTAGAACCTGCTGAAATTCACACGTTCGCGGTCGTCTGACCGGGGGAATCTGCTCTCCTGGCGATCCGGCCTGGAAAACCTGCTCTCCGACCGTCTGTAATCGTCATCCTGGCCACGGCCCTTGTCCGAGACATTGATATCCTGAGCATTCTGGTAATGGGCCAGGACGCTGTCAAACTCCTGGGAAACAAAACGCAGGATCAGCTCGTCGCGGTCAAGACCGGCCAGGGCCTTGGTAATGGTCTCCATGAAGGGGGCCAGCCGGTTCGCATTTACCTCGACGTTTTTGATGGTCTCGATCTTGTGGAGCAGCTGGATGGTGCAGACCTCATGGCCGGAGGGAATCCGGCCCAGCTCGAACTGCCTTTTCAGCTTGCTTTCGATCTCCTTGATGCGGAATCTCTCGCGCATGTGGATGATGGAGATCGAGATTCCGGTCTTGCCGGCTCTGCCGGTGCGTCCGCTGCGGTGGGTGTAGTTGGCGCTGTCATCGGGCAGGTTGTAGTTGATTACATGGGTCAGGTCGGTGACGTCAAGGCCGCGGGCGGCCACGTCTGTGGCGACCAGCAGCTGCACCGACTTGCTGCGAAAACGCTGCATCACATAATCGCGCTGGCTCTGGGAGAGCTCGCCATGAAGGGGGTCGGCGTTGTAGCCGTCCTTGCCGAGCCTGTCCGCGACCTCGTTCACCTCCTGGCGGGTACGGCAGAAGATGATGGAGTACATGTCCGGGTTGAGGTCAACCAGTCGGCGCAGGGCCAGGTAGCGATCCTTGGCGTGAACCATGTAGTAAATGTGGCGGATGTTTTCCGAACCGGCATTGCGGGCGCCCACCGTGATCTCCAGCGGGTTCTTCATGTATTTTCTGGAAATGGAGGCCACGCTTTGCGGCATGGTGGCGGAAAACAACAGGGTGTGTTTGTCGGCCGGGGTTTGGGCGAGGATGGCGTTCAGCTCGTCCTGGAAGCCCATTTGCAGCATTTCGTCGGCTTCATCCAGCACCACCGAGCGGATGGCGGAAAGGTCGATTTCCTGGCGGCGCATCAGATCGTGCAGCCGACCGGGGGTGGCGACGATGATCTGAACGCCCTGGCGCAGGGTGCGGATCTGGTTGTCGATGCTGGCCCCGCCGTAGATGGCGCAGACCCGGATGGCGGAAAGATTCTTGGCAAAGGCGTTGAGGTCGCGGGCCACCTGCATGCAGAGTTCCCTGGTCGGGCAAAGTACCAGGGCCTGGGTTTTCCGGCTGCCAGGCTGGCAGAGCTGCACCAGGGGAATGCCAAAGGCGGCGGTCTTGCCGGTGCCGGTTTGGGCCAGGCCGACAATATCCACCGGTTTTTCCAGGAGGATCGGGATGATCTGTTCCTGAACCGGGGTTGGTGCGGTAAAGCCAAGGGCTTCAAGGGCGGTGATGATCTCGGAATGGATGCCAAGGTCGGCAAAGGTGGTCATGGTTGCGGTTTTCCTTATTGATGGGCGTGCGGAGTGAAGGTTGCCGTGCAGGAAAGAGTCATTCTTGCGATTTGTCGCTTTAAACAAAAAAACCGCACGCCCTCGGCAGAGGCTTTGTGCGGTGCGCTTTTGTACGTTGAACTGTTACAGGTAGAGGCAACACAATGAATTGCGATATTTACCATGATCGGTCAGGGAAAGCAAGCGCTATGTTTTTGTGAATGGCGGCGGGTATTCCCTGATCCAGTTGCCCTGAGGCAGGCAGGTTATGTCCGAGAGTGGGCCAGGTCTGCGGGCAGGTTGGTCAGGTATTCCCGGATGGCGTCGCGGACAGCGCGATAATGGACGAGAGCCTCTTCTTCGCTGGCGGCAGCTTGGGCAAGACGAGGCGGGTCGGGAAATTCCCGGTGCAGTTTGATCGCCTTGCCTGGGAAGAAGGGGCATTGCTCGTTGGCGTGGTCGCAGACCGTGATCACATAGTCAAAGGTGGTGGGCAGTTCAGAGAGGAGCTTTGAATGCTGGCCGCTAATGTCGATCCCTGCCTCGGCCATGACTTTCACGGCCAGGGGGTTGAGACCATGTTTCTCGATCCCGGCTGAGAAAAATTCGTACTGGTTTGGATAGAGATGTCTGCCCCATCCTTCCGCCATCTGGCTGCGGCAAGAGTTGCCGGTGCAGAGAAAGAGAATCTTCAGTTTGCCATTGCTCATGGTGAGATCTTGAAAAGATCAGGGGAAGGGGTCTGGCTCAACCGGTGAGCACCTCATTGGAAAGCTCGTTGGTGTCATCGGCCTTGATGGGAAAATGGCGGGCCAGGATAAGGCCCACCGCTTCAATTTCCTGGCATAAGGCGGGGCAGGCACTCCCCTGTTTTATGCCGGTGGCGATGTGATTGGCGTGGGCCAGCAGGCTTTCCTGGGAGATTTTTCGGTAGATGCCTCTGTCCGCCAGAATCCAGACCTTGCGTTCAAGAAGGGAGATGAAGAAAAGTACCCCGGTGTTGTCGCGGGTGGTATGGAGATTTTTTTCGTAAAAAGCGCGGAGCGCTCGTTCTGCCACCCGGGTTTCCCTGCGGCTGTCGGGGATGAACAGTCGGAGGAGCGGGGGCAGAATTCTGGCCAGGCCGCTGATCCCGATGATTCCGACGGCCATGAGGGGCAGAAACCAGCCCAGGCTGTCAGCCAGAAAAAGGTCGGTGACGACCAGGGCGGCCAGGCCGCCGATGGTGAGGCCTGCCAAGAGCGCCGCCTCTGGATAGGTGTCGCTGGTTGCCACCACCATGGCGGCAACCTCGCCGGAGGTTTTTTTCTCTACCCCGGCAATGGTCGCGGCGATTTGCTGTCTTTCCGCCTCGGTGAAAAATGTCTCTGCTTTTATCATCTACCAGCTCCCCGAGGCGCCGCCGCCTCCGAAACCACCGCCGCCGAAGCCGCCAAAACCGCTGTCTCCGCCGCCAAAGCCACCGCCTCCCATAAAAAATCCGCCGCCTCCGGCGTTGGCAAAGAGGATCGGCAGCAGCAGGCCCAGCATGGCGCCGACGGGAATAAGCAGGAGAAGCAGCAGCCAGCCCAGAGGTGAAGAGAGGCCGAGAAAGGCGAACAGCGGCAGAAGCGCCGCGCCGCTCAGCGCGCCGACCGGCTTGCTCAGTCGCCCAAGAAAGCCGACCAGGATGGCAAAGAAGATGAGATAGTTGAGCGGAGAGGATTTGCCACCTTTGCGCGAGGTCTGGCCGCTGCCCTGAAATTCTCCCCTGGTGGCGCTGATGATTGTGGAGATTCCGGCCTCAAAGCCTTCGTCGATTTGCTCCGCCTTGAAGCGCGGGGTGATGACCTGATCAACAATGCGTCCGGCCAGCAGGTCGGTTAGCACCCCTTCCAGGCCACGGCCAACCTCGATGCGGGCCTTGCGCTCGGCCTTGCTGACTACAAGCAGCACCCCGTTGTCCTTGCCCTTTTGCCCGATCTTCCAGGCCTCCACCGTGCGGATGCTGAAATCCTCCAGGGTGTCGCCTTCGAGGGAGGGGATGGTCAGCACCGCGATCTGGGTAGAGTCGGACTGTTCAAAGGCAAGGAGCAGCTGCTCAAGCCGCTGCCGTTCGCCAGGCGAAATCATCCCGGCCAGATCGGTAACATAGCCCTGGTATTGTGGGACTTCCAGCGCCCTGGCCGGTCTGGGGCCGATGGTAAAGAGGAGGCAGAGGCCCAGCAGGCAGATAAGTCCAAGAGCCTTGCCGGGCCGCCATCCCGCCTGCCGCCTGCTGGGCAGCATCGGCTAAAACTTTACCGCCGGGGCCTTGGCCGCCCCCTCTTCAGCTTTGAAGGCCTCGCGGCGGGGCAGCTGGAGCAGCATGTTGTTGGTCAGATTGTTGGGGAAGGTGCGGATGGAGGTGTTGAAGATCCGCACCGCCTCGTTGTAACGAACCCGGGCCACGTTGATCCGGTTTTCCGTGCCTTCGAGCTGGTGTTGAAAATCAAGGAAGTTCTGGTTGGCCTTGAGGTCGGGGTATTTCTCCACCACTACCATCAGGCGGGAGAGGGCGGAGGAAAGGCCGCCCTGCGCTTCCTGGAATTTGGCGAAGGCCTGGGGGTTATTGGCTACTTCTGGCCCAACCTGCATGGTGCCAAGTTTGGCCCGCGCCTGGGTAACGGCGGTAAGGGTTTCCTTCTCGTGGGCCGCATAGGCTCTTACCGCTTCCACCAGGTTGGGAATGAGATCGGCCCGCCGCTGGTAGGAGGCTTCCACATCGCCCCAGGCTGCGATTACGGCTTCGTCGTTCTGCTGGATGGCGTTGTAGCCGCAGCCGCTCAAGCCGAGGGCGAGAAGGGCGAAACTGACAAGAATGAGGAATCTTTGCATGGGTCTCTCCTTGGTGGAATGGTCTTGGAAAATTTTGATCTTGCCGCCCGCCTCTGCTGGTTTGGCGGAGGCGTCAAAATAAAAAGATACAAGTGTTGATGAACTGTTTTATCATGTCTGTCAACGTTGAGCGTCTCCCTTGCCAGCTTGCTTTTTTCTGCAAGGCCAATCAGGGATGACTGTTTCTCAAGCCGTGGCCATTTTACAGCAAGTAGACGGCCAAACGCAAGGTCATTCTCCGGGCCGGAGATTTATCGAGAAGACTTATTTGTCGCCTGATGCCAGGAGAAGAAAGCCTCCGGCGTTTACTGGAACTGAAGGGGAGCGCATGAAATTCTCAGAGTTAATGACGATCAGACAGAGTGTAAGAGCGTATCAGGACAAGCCTGTGGAAGATGAAAAGATAGGCCAGTTGATCGAGGCGGTTCGGCTGTCGCCTTCTGCTTGCAACTCTCAACCGTGGAGGCTGGTCATCGTAAACGATCCTGTTCTTAAAAGGGCGGTGGCCAAGTCGGCCTACAGCACTCTTGTCTCGTTCAATAAATTTGTTGATCTGGCGCCGGTCATCGTTGTTTTTACGATAGAGAGGCCCAAGATAATCACCCAGATTGGGGCACGACTCAAGGATCGCGAGTTTCCCTTGATTGACATAGGCATCGCGGCAGAAAATTTCTGCCTGCAAGCGGCGGAGCTGGGCCTTGGCACCTGCATGCTTGGCTGGTTCGATGAAGATCCCATCAAAATGGTTTTACATATCCCGCAAAAGATCAGGCTTGGCCTGCTGATTACCCTGGGATATGCGGCAGAAGCTTATCCCCTTCGCAAGAAAAAGCGTAAAAACATCACGGAGATGTGCAGCTTCAACAGATATTGAGACAATTTAATGCCAAAGCTTTTTGCCCTGCTTGATTGTAGTAACTTTGAGGTCTCCTGCGAGCGCCTGTTCAGGCCGGCTCTGGAGAGGCGGCCGTTGGTGGCGCTTTCCAAAACCGCAGCGGGATTCATTGTCGCCCGTCCAGAGGCGATGGTGCGAAAGAAAATCTGGCCGACAAGTGCGGCAAGATTTTCTGGGCTGTGCGGGATGCTGTTTGGTGCCCTCGGTACGACTTGAACGTACGACCTACCGCTTAGGAGGCGGTTGCTCTATCCCCTGAGCTACGAGGGCTGATATTCAGCGGCAAGGAAGGGCATCAATATACCATCGGCAGGTCAATGCGCAATATCTTTCTCGGCTGGAAAGGCCTGTTCTGTCAGACCTCAGTCTGATTCTGCCGGGAGGGGCAAAGGAGTTGTCTTCTGGAGGCGAGCAAGGGGGAGGTGTGAAAAATGATGGTTCACTTGCCGGGATGTGCTAGAATGGCGCAGTGCGCAGCGGAGCAGGACAAGAGAGTCTGAGCTGGCAGAACGGCGAAAGCTGGGAGGCTTCGCTGAGCGGTGTTTGGAGAGGTGCGGGATGAAGATTGCCACAGCGGAACAGATGCGGCTCTGCGACAACTTGACCAGCGCGTCCGGTATTTCCGGCCTGGAGCTGATGGAAAATGCCGGACGCGGCACGGTGGCGGCGATGATTCGGCATTTTGGGCCGTTGGTCGGACGCAAGGTGCTTATTTTTATTGGCCCCGGCAATAACGGGGGCGATGGCCTGGTAATCGCCCGGCTTCTTCTCGCGCAGGGCGCCAGGCCAAAGGTGGTGAGTCTGGCGCCTCTTGAGAAATCGCAGGGGGAGGCGGCGCGAAATCTTGAACTGGCCAGGCAGCTGGCCATACCGATTTTTCCCTGTCTTGGTGAAGATGATCTGCCCCTGGTTGAAGGATTGCTGGCGAAGAGCGATCTTCTGGTGGACGCCATTTTCGGCACCGGCCTGCGCCGTCCGCTAACCGGGGTCATTGCCGCAGCTATCAATCTTATTAATGTCAGCCCCCTGCCGGTGGTGGCGGTGGATATCCCTTCCGGGCTTGACGCCGACACCGGCCTCTCCCAGGGCCTCAGTGTCCGGGCGCAGCTTACCTGCACCTATGGCCTGCCCAAGTTTGCCCAGGTTGAGTCGCCGGGCAGGGAGCAGATCGGGCTGCTTGAGGTTGTCGATATCGGCATCCCTGCCGAGGTGGTGGAGCGGGTTGGGGTTACGGTTGTGTGGCTGGAGCGAACCTCGGTGCAGGGCTTGCTTCCGGAACGCGGTCTGGCTGCCCATAAGGGAACCTTCGGGCATCTGCTGGCGCTGGCAGGCTCGCTGGGCAAGGGAGGGGCGGCGGTGCTCTGCGGTCTGGGCGCGGCCCGCTCCGGGGCGGGCCTGGTGACCCTGGCCGTGCCGAAGATGCTTAATATCGTGGTGCAGGTGGCCTTGCCCGAGGCCATGAATGTGGCGCTCTCTTTTTCGCAGCACTGTCTCTCGGACACCGATTATGAGCAGCTGTTGGCGGCGGCCCAGGGCAAGGGAGCGGTAGTCGTGGGCCCCGGTCTGGGAATGGCGGAGGAAACCGGGCAGGTGGTGCGCAGACTTTATCGGGAGCTGCGCCAGCCCATGGTGATTGATGCCGATGGCCTTAATCTGCTGGCGGGCGAGGTTGCCGGGCCCATTGCCGGGATCAGGGTGCTGACCCCCCACCCAGGGGAAATGTCGCGTCTGACCGGGCTTTCTACCTTGGAAATCCAGAGTAATCGGCGGGCGGTGGCGGCGGATTTTGCCAGACGGCAGGGGGTGTATCTGGTACTGAAAGGCGCGGCCACGGTTATTGCCGCCCCGGATGGGCGGCTGGCGGTAAACTCCACCGGTAATCCCGGCATGGCCGCAGGCGGCATGGGCGATGTGCTTACCGGCCTTCTTGGCGGGCTGCTGGCGCAGGGCGTGGCGCCCTGGGAGGCCTCTTGTCTGGCGGTTTATGTGCATGGCCTGGCTGGAGACCGGCTTGTCCGGGCCGGGCGGCCTTTTGGTTTTCTGGCCAGCGAGCTGGCGGCGGAGATTCCTGCGGCCTTTCAGGAGGCGCTGGGGGGAGGAATAGTGAAAAATGGAGAATGAAGAGTTGAGGAGAGGATATCCAGCGGAAGCTGTTTTCGCGTTTCTGCGCCGTTGCGTTAAATTTTTTAGTTTTGGAGAAAGTATATGCTGATTGCCAAAGAGATCATGGCGAAAAAGGTTGTTTCGGTAAAGGTGGATCTGCCGGTGGAGAAACTGGCGGGCGTTCTCTGGTCTCATCGCATCAACGGGGCGCCGGTGGTTGACGACGATGGCCAGCTGATCGGGGTGGTGACGGAAAGCGATCTGGTGGATCAGGCCAAGAGGTTTCACATCCCCACCGCCATTTCCATTCTTGATTCGGTTATCTTTCTTGATCGTGCCAAAAAGGTGGAAAAGGAGATCAGCAGGATGACCGGGGCCACGGTGGGGGATATCTGTTCCCGGGAGCCGGTGACCATCAGCGAGGATACCCCCATGGATGAGATCGCCACCATCATGGCCGAGAAAAAAGTCCATACCCTGCCGGTACTCAAGAACGGCAGTCTGGTCGGGGTGGTCGGCAAGGCGGATATCATCCGGGCCTTGGCCAGGGGGTGAAGCTGAGTTGAGCAGCTGGCCGGATTTTATGCCCTTCAGGGTGCAAACGAAACTTATGCCCTTTGGGTGTAGTTCAGGTCAGGCTGACCTGGATCAGGCCGCGCACCGAATTGCCCACGAAAATCGCCTCTGCCTGCTCAATGTCCCGGCGGGTCAGGACTGCTTCCCGCACTGGCAGTATGGCGTGTTCCAGCAGGTGGCGGCGGAAAACTCCGGGCAGCAGCCCGCATTCCATGGCCGGGGTAAGAAGGGCCTCCCCCTGCTTGATGAAGAGGCTGGTGATGCTGCCCTCGGTCACCTCTCCTCTGGCGTTGGTGAAAAGCACCTCATAAAAACCTTTGGCCAGTGCCTGTTGCCGCTCGGTGTCGTACAGCGTCCGCAGGGTGGTTTTGTGAAAGAGCCAGGGCGAGCCTGGGTCGGTGGCCTGGGATGAGAAAATCACCCTCGGCAATTCGTGCTGGGTGAGCTGTGGCCTTGGCCAGGTGATGGCGTTCGGAGCCGGGCAGGGGCTGGCGGCAAATTCCAGCTGGCCGCTTTTTGCCAGGGTCAGCCGGATCCGCATGGGCGAGGCGGAAAAATCCTGGGCCAGTCTGTCAAGCCGGGTCATGAGTTCTGGCCTGCTGAAGGGATAGCGGAAGTAGGCGGCGGAGGCGGCCAGCCGCTCCAGATGTTCGTGGAAGAGCCAGTAGCCGGAGCCTGGTTGCCAGAGGATGGTTTCGATAAGGCTGAAGGCCGGGGCCGGGTCGCTCAGGAAACGGCCCTTGAGCAGGCATTCCCGCCATTCCTGCTCCGGGTCGGACTCGTGGATGATCCCGGAGCCGATGCCCATTTCCCCCTTGTTGCCGTTGAGTATGAGAGTGCGGATCGGCACACTGAAGGTTGCCTCGCCTGTGGGGGCGATAAAGCCGATGGCTCCGGTGTAGACGCCGCGCGGGCCGCTCTCCAGTTCGTGGATGATCTCCATGGTTCGTATTTTGGGGGCGCCGGTGACTGAGCCGCAGGGGAACAGGGCTCGGAACAGCTCCTCGATTTTTGTCGCCGGTGGCAGATGGCCGGTAATGGTGGAGGTCATCTGGTGCAGGGTCTCATAGGTTTCGATGTCAAAAAGGGATTGGGCGGCCACGCTTCCCTGGGTGCAGACCCGGCCAAGGTCATTGCGCAGCAGATCGACGATCATCACGTTTTCGCTGCGGTTTTTTCCGTCACTCTGTAAAAACTGCATCAACCGCCGGTCTTCGGCTGGGTAGGGGCCGCGCTGGATCGTGCCTTTCATGGGGCGAACCAGGCATTGCTCGCCGGTTCTCCTGAAAAACAGCTCCGGGGAAAAGGAGAGGATGCGCTGGTCGCCGGAGCGAAGATAGGCGCCGAAGGAAACGCTCTGGTTGCGGCGCAAGGTCTGGTACAGGGCCTCCGGCGAGCCGGTGAAGTCAAAGAGCAGCTTCAGGGTGAAGTTGACCTGGTAGGTGTCGCCGCTCTCAATGTAGCTTTTGATTCTGGCGAGGGCGGCGAAGTAGTCCGTCTGTTTGAGGCTGGGGCGCAGGTTGCTGAGGTGGCAGACCGTGGCGGCCTGGGTTAAAGGCGTTTCTGACCAGGGAGCGCAGGGCAGCTCGTCTGAGTTGTGGGCGAAGGTCAGGGGGGCGCGATATACCCCCAGGCTGGCCAGGGGTTTTTGGGGGTTGGGGTGGATTTGCCTTGCCAGGGACGGTTCGAGCAGATAGCCGAACTCATAGGCGAACCAGCCGGCCAGATACAGGCCCTGTGCCAGAAAATCTTCCGCCTGCTGGAAAAACCGGGCCGGGTTGTCCTGGGCGCAGCAGGTAAGATGCGCCACGGGCCGGTGAAAAAAATAGGAATGGGATTCTTCCGCAGTCAGCCTGCTGGTCTCAAGGAAAACGCAGTCCTCTGTGGCCGCCATGGCCATGATCCGAGCTAAGGTCTTGTCTGTCAGGGGGCAGGGCATAGGGCATTTTCGCGCTGTTTTTTCTGAGCCGGGGGTATACGTTTCGGGGAATGAGTTCCTGTCTGGAATGTTACTCCTTTACCGATTCGCGGGAAGTTAAGCAAGGTAAAAAAATCGGGATGGCTCGGGGTATTGCGGCTTTCCTACTATCCAGCTTGAAGCCGGAAAGTAAGAAAAACCACCGAACGTAACTGTTCAACAGTGCCGCAGATGCAGTGTGTCTGTCAATCATCGGCGGTAGCGCCCGATAATCGTCGGCAGCAGTGCCTACACAGAGGCCTGAAAGCTATACATATAGTATGCGAACAGGCCGATAACAAAGCAGATGCGGTGCTGCTGGACAATTACCGGCTTTCCTGGTGATTTTTACAGGAACAGCTGCACAACATCTTGCATGAATAATAGGAATATTTTATAAAAACAGGTGCCGGTTCTCGACCGGCATGTTTTTGAAGTGAATAAGAATCGCTCTTTGTTGAGCTTGGGCAGATCATTTTTATGGAGGGTTGCAGGTTATGCTGATTAAAGACTGGATGGCAAAAGACGTCCTGACCGTGGACGAGAATACCTCTCTGATGCGGGCCACCAGGATTCTGAAAGAAAAATGTATCCGCCGTCTGCCGGTGGTTTCCCATGGCAAGTTGATCGGCATCGTGACGGATCGGGATGTGAAGGACGCCTCTCCTTCCAAGACAACCTCCCTGGATATCCATGAGCTGTATTATCTGTTGTCGGAAATGAAGGTTAAAGACGTGATGACCTCTAATCCTCTTACCCTGCGCGAGGAGGAGACCCTGGAAAAAGCGGCGTTGATCATGCTGGAGGACAAGATCTCCGGCCTGCCGGTTGTGGATGACTTGGGCAATCTTGTCGGACTGCTAAGTGAAACCGATGTCCTGCGCGGTTTTATTCACAGCACGGGAATCAAGGACGGCGCCATTCAGTTTGTCTTTGACCTGCCGGATGCCGCCGGTTCCGTGACCAGGGTTATTGAGAGCTTTCGCAAATTCGAGACCAGGATCATCAGTATCCTCACCTCGTTTGAGGATGCCCCGGAAGGGAAAAAACGGGTGGCCATCCGGGTGATGATTGATAATCCAGCGCAGGAAGAGACGTTGATCCGGGAGTTGAGGGAAACCTTTACCGTGGTTTACTATGGCAAGGATGAGTTGAAAAATATGCCGCGCAAGCGGGCGGTTTGATTTTTGGAGAATTCAGGAGTCAGAAGTCAGAAGTCAGAAGTCAGGAGTAAGGAGTAAGAGGTGGATGAATACGCCCTCCTGAATTCTGGATTCTGAATTCCGATTTCTGATGCATTTATGAGCCGTGTTGCCGGGGTTGCCTGGAAACACGGCTTTTTTTATGGGCTGGGGGGCTCGCTGGTATTAGGGGCTGGCCCCAGGGCGCCGAAGGGGATGTCTTCCCGGAAGGCTTCCAGGGTAACAGTGCCGCCGATTTTTGTGCCTGGCTTGCCGGTGGCGTTGTCCATGGGGAGCATGACAATGCCGGCCGGAACGGGAAAGCCTTCCGCCGCAGGGTAAGCAGCCTTGGCCTGATTCATGAAGTCAAGCCAGATCGGGGCTGCGGCCAGCCCTCCTGTTTCAGCGGAGCCCAGGGAAATGTTCTGATCGTGTCCTATCCAGACGCAGGTTGTCAATTCTGGGGTGTAGCCGACAAACCAGGCATCCACGTTCTGGTCGGTGGTGCCGGTCTTGCCTGCCGCCGGAGCCCCGAAGCTGCTGATGCCCTTGGCGGTGCCGTCGGTGATGACCCCTGCCAGGAGGTGGGTCATCTGGTATGCAACCCGGGGATCAAGGGCTTCGCTGGAGGCAGGGTGCTGTTCTTCCAGCACCTTGCCGGCGCTGTTTGTAATCTTGAGGATGAAAAGAGCCTGGGGCATCATCCCGCTGTTGGCAAAGGTCGCGTATGCCCTGGTCAGCTCAAGGGGGGAGACGCCGGAGGTTCCCAGAGCCAGGGAGAGATCCTTGACCAGGGTGGAGGTGACGCCCAGTCTTCTGGCCAGGTCGATGGTGCTGGCTGCCCCGATCTGTTGCAGGATCTTAACGGTGGGGATGTTCCGGGAGTGTACCAGCGCATCTCTGAAGGAGGTGGGGCCTTTAAACTTGTTGTCGTAATTTTTTGGCGCCCAATACTGCATTGAACTGGCGCCGCGAAACTGAATTGGTTCGTCAACAATCATGGTGGCCGGGGTCATCCCTTTTTCAAGGGCGGCGGCATAAATAAAGGGTTTGAAGGCAGAACCCGGCTGGCGGCGGGCCTGAGTCGCCCGGTTGAACTGGCTCTTGTCAAAATCAGTGCCCCCCACCATTGCCCGGACATAGCCGGTTTTTACTTCCATGGAGATCAGGGCGGCCTGGGGCAGGGTGGCGTTGCCTTTGTTCTGGCGGATGGCCCATTTGGCGGCGCCACGTTTTATGGCCATGTTGGCAGCTTTCTGCAGGTTCTGGTCAAGGGTGGTGTAGATACGAAGTCCGCCGCTCAGGAGGGCTTCGCTGCCATATTTGCTTTGCACATAGGCTTTGACATGTTCGATAAAATAATTGTTTTCCGCCGGGTTTTCCTTGTCCGGATTCCAGAGCAAGGTTTTCTCGTAGGCTGTCTGCGCCTCGGCAGGGGTGATATATCCTTCTTCGGCCATGCGGTTTAAGACATACAGTTGTCGATTTTTGGCGAGCTTGAAGTTGCGAAACGGTGAATAGCGGCTTGGCGCCTGGGGCAGTCCGGCAAGAAGGGCGACCTCTGCCAGTTCGAGATCCTGAACGCGTTTGTCGAAATAGATCTGGGCTGCAGACTCGACTCCATAGGCGTTGCTGCCGAGATAGATCTGGTTGAGATAGATATGGAGGATCTCCTCTTTGCTCAAGGCCTTGTCGATGCGGTAGGCGAGGATTGCTTCCTTGATCTTGCGGGTGTAGGTTTTTTCCGGGGTGAGCAGGAGGGCCCTGGCGACCTGCTGGGTTATGGTGCTGCCTCCCTGGCCCTTTTCTCCGGCGCGAAGATTGTGGAGAAGCGCCCGGATGATCGACCAGGCATCAACCCCGCTGTGTTGATAAAATCGGGAGTCTTCTGCGGAGACAAAGGCCTGAGGGAGCAATTTGGGCATGGCGGCGAGCGGGACGAGGGTTCTGTTTTCCCGTGACACATAGGTGATTGGTTGTCCGGCCGAATCGTAGATGATGGAGGCCGTGGCCGGGTTGTAGTTTTTCAGGGCGCCTATTGCCGGGATATCAAGGGAGATAATAAGATAAAAGGCGCCGCCGAGGCCGAGGGTCAGGGCGGCGCTGATGGTCAGCAGGAAGAAGGTGATCTGGACATGGGTCCAGGTTCTGATGTCAGGCGGGGTTTTATTTTGCACGGTAAACGCTGAATAAGATATTTTTTATATGAAACGGTCGCGGAACCTTGCCGGTTCCTGTCCGGATGGTCAGCGCAGGATAATAGTAACTATCCTGCTAAAGCCAAAAAACAGGCTAAAACATCCAAACTGTAACTATTCAGCAGTGCCGCAGATGCTAGGAAGAGGTCTGCGAAGTGTGCTATTGCACATGAGCAGGCCGATGACAACGCAGATGTGGTGCTGCTGAATAGTTACAGATAATACAGTGTTAGCCTGGCAAGGTCACGGTATTTTTTGAGGATTGTTGAGGAAGAGGATGAGCGGGGAAGGGGATAAAAAAGCAAAGGATCCTCGGCTGTTGCCGAGGATCCTTTGCCAAAATGCCTAATGCCGCATGATGTAGCGAGCCATGCTGATGATAATGGCAATGATTATGCACGAGCCGATGGAGACCATACTGAGACCAAAAATCGTGGCCGAGCGAAGCTGCCAGGCCTCAGGCGCTCTTTTGGTGGCCAGTTTTTCCAGCTCTCCAGAGGCGACTAATTGCTCGTACTCTCTGGGGCGTTCGTGCTTCAGCTCATCAACGGTTATGGAACCGACAAAAATAACCGGATCGAGGGGGAATTTTTCTGGGCGCAGGTGGGTGTTGTAAAAGTGGATCGTGAAAATAAAGCCTGCGGCCAGCAGCGCTTCGTCGCTGTGGATGATGGTGGCGATGTTGAGCCAGTAGCCGGGGAAAACCATGGAGAACTGCTCTGGAAACCAGAGGGCCACCCCGGTGGAACCGATGACCGCAATACCCCAGAAGACCGCCATGAAATCAAATTTTTCCCAGTAGGTCCAATGGCCGTAATGGGGGCGCGGCCCGCCGAAGAACCATTTGAAGGTGGCCGCCATCTCCTTGGCGTCGTTGAGGTTGGGAACCAGACCTTCCGGATCCAGGATGAAGCCGAGCAGGGTTTTACCGGAATCTTTCCACATCTTGACCAGCAGTTTCAGGGTCAGGGAAAAGTACAAAAAGGTGATGACGGCGCAAAAACGGTGCAATGAACCCAGCACCGCAAACCCGCCGGCAAAATCGGCCACCTGTTGAGCCCAGCCTTCCATGGCGAATTTGAGGGCCATGCCGGTGAGCGCCAGGGTCAGAAAGCTGACGATAATCAACAGGTGAAGAAATCTTTGATAGGGAGTGAATCGTTCCACATAAAGTTTTGAAGTCCTGGTCATGTTTTGTGGTCCTTTTTCTGTTATATGTTGATATTCTTAAGTATCTTTAATCATTCCGGCTGCGCGGTGCGGAGTACGCCGCCGCAGCGCAGCCTTGTTTGTTACTTTTTCTCTTTGCTGGCCTTAAATCTCTCCTTGAAGGAGCGGGGGAGCCAGAGCAGGGTGTGCAGGCCGAAAAAGGCGAAGGTGCCGATCAGCAGGCCGGTCATGGCCCAGAAGGTGTAGAAGAGGTAGGGATATCTGGCCTTGTCCGCCTTGGAGTGGGTGGCATGGGGCAGATAGGTGGCAAAGCTGTCATTGGCCTTGGCATGGCACTTGGAACAGGTCTTGACGATATTGGCCTTGTTGATCCGGGACTCCGGCGAGTTAGCGGGCATGATGTCATGGGCGCCATGGCAGTCTGAGCATTTGGCCAGTTTTTCCCCGCCTTTGAGCATGGAGGCCCGGCCATGGTAGGTTTCCAGGTAGGTTTCTGAATAATGCCCGTGGCAGTTGCCGCATTGCCGGGCAATGATCAGACGGAAGTCTTTTTTGTCCACCTGGGAGATGGTGTGGTCGGAATGGCAGTCGTTGCAGACCGGCAGCTTCTTGTCGGTTTTGGTGACCAGCGGGCTATGAACCGACTTCATGAACTTTTCGCCTATCCCTGCATGGCACTTGGTGCAGGTGGCGATGATGTTGTTGCGGTTTACGCTGGAGCTGGGCACGCTGGCCTTCTGGACATCGTGGTTGGTATGGCAGCTGCTGCAGGTGGCGGTGACTATGAGCCCCTCCCTGTACAGAGCCTTGCCGTGGATGGACATGGTGTAGTTGTCGGTGATATTCTTTTTGTTCAGGTGGTGGCTGGTGGTCATCGGCGAGCCTTCCTGGTGGCAGCGGCCGCAGGTGGCTGGGATATTCAAGGGGTAGGTGGTGGAACGCTTGTCAGTGGGGCGGAAGATCGCATGTTTGGAATGGCAGTCGTAGCAGCGGGGCGCCTGTTGATCTCCCCCTTTGATCGCCTTGCCGTGGGCGCTTTTGGCGTGGACTGCGGCCACTTTTTCATGGCAGCCGCCGCAGTTGACCGGAGTCAGGGGCAGGGTGTGTTCATCCTTGGCCGCAGCCGCTTCTTTGTGGCAGGAAACACAGCCGTTGCCGCCATGCACTGTACTTTTGAACACGGTCTCATCTACAACGTCTCCGTGGCAGCCGAGGCAGTCATCATTGGTCAGAGCAAAGGCGTTGCCCGCAGTCAGGCCAAGGAAGGCCAGAAAGGCAACGGACAGGAACGAGATCCTGAACATTGAAAATCCTGATTTACGCTGTTTCATTAATGATGTTCTCCTTGCAGTTTGTTAATAATGAAATATCTGAAAATAAAGCTGATTTGAGCAGCTTGCCTGCTCAAATGAAATTTTATGAACTCGTAACAACCTGAAAAGTTCACAGGCCCACCACACGAAATCAAACACTTACAGATTAATACCCGTTGTGATGTCGGCACTGCTGCCGACGACTGACACATGGCTTTTTACGATTTCAACAAACTTATGCCCTTTGGGTACAAGCTGGAAACCTCATTGTTCCTTGCTCTGCCAAATTCGCCGGGAATTGCTCCGAAGCCTTATGCTGGAGGGAGAAGGATGGCATTATTAAAAAATAACTCACATAATTGATTACCTATTGCACATAAAAGCAAGCAAAAAAACGAATGGCCATTCATTTTACGGTTTTGATTTTTACGTTGCGCACCCAGGGGAAATCTTTTAGATCATTGAGTAGACAGGATAAGTCGTTGTTGAAGAATAACTCATTGCTGCCAGTCAGCCGCAGATCTAAAACAAAAACGAGGATTCATTCTTCCCATGAAATCGCCCATTACTCCAGGCAGTTCTGAAACAATCCCCTTTTATGCCAAGGCAGGCTGGGTGGTCGCCTGGCTGCTGGTTCTGGTTTTTTTGGCCATGATTTCCCGCAACTGCGTCAGCTCGGTTACTTACGGCAGGAACACCGATCAGCTGGTGCTTGAGACTTATTATCGGCAGGGAGTTCTGGACGGCAGCGAAGGGCGGGCCGCCACCATGCCAGCCGAGGCAACGAAAAATCCTCTGCTGCGCAAAGCCTACAGCAAAGGCTACCGGCAAGGAGTTGACCGGAAGAAACAGTAACCGTTTCCAAAAAATGACTACCAGCTTTTCAAATCAGTCAGTTCAGTAAGGATAAAGCTGAGTTGAGCAGCTTGCCTGCTCAAACAAAACTTATGCCCTTTGGGTGAAAACCATGGTTGAAATGGACAGTGAAGAGCTGATTGTAGAACTCAACTACAAGAATATCATTGTTGACGAGCGCCAGCAGGGCAAGGAATTCAACATCCGGCGGATGTTCGATCTCCTGCCCGCCACCATCGCGGATAAGAGAACCCTGCGGGTGGTGGAGATTCACGACCTGTTTAAGGCGGTTGACCATACCTCGACCATGGCAGGCTCGGCGCGGCTTTTTCATTCGTTGATGAATCCCTCCCAGTCGATTGAGCTGATCTATGCCAAACAGGATGCTTACGCTGAGCTGGAAAACAACGAACGGCTGCAGGAGGCGATTCATGATTTTCTGATCGAGTTTTCCCGGATGGAGGTCGATCTTTTCAGATTTCTGAATGCCCATATCCATCAGATGACGGCCTACGGTGATTATAAGAGCGCTGCTCGGGCCATTGACAGGCTGCTTGCCGCCACGGAAAAATTGCCGCAGACGGAGACGGTTTATCTCGACTCGCTCATCAAAAGCATCTTGAGCTTCAAAGGCTCTCCGGTAAGAGATATCCTGGCTGGCCCCGCATTCAGAACCTTTTCCGGGATCAAGTCCAGCGAGGAGATCTGTCTCTATACGCCAACCTTGCGTTTCCGACCGCAACGGCTGGGTTTTGGCTCTCTGTGGCCGACCCTGCCCGGCATTCTTTCCGGGTCGGCCTGGCTTTTTGGCTTTCTGGATCCCTACCTGGCCAAAACCATGTTTTTCAGCACCAGCTGGTTCAGCGTGCTGGGTTTTGTCTATGGGGCGGTGCTTAAGCCTACGATTGATTATGAGACCGCGATTCTGCCGATCAGAAAAAGGCTGATTGAATCAGATCGTTTTGTTTCGGCCATCGAAGCGGTTGCCGCAATTGACGAACTGATGTCCTTTGTCCTGTTCAGCCGGGCAATGCCGCATCCTACCGTGATGCCGGAGTTGACCAACGAGGAGGCGCATTTTTTTGTCGCCCGTGATCTGCGCAATCCCATCCTCGCCATGTGCGACAAAGACTATATCGGCAACGATGTCAATCTGGCCGGGGATCGCGTCAGCTTTATCACCGGGCCCAACAGCGGCGGCAAGACCACCTACTGCAAAAGCATTGTCCAGAACCAGATTCTCGCCCAGATCGGCGCGCCGGTGGTGGCCTCCGCCGCCATGATCAACATGGCGGATCGCATTACCTATCAGGCGCCCTCGTTTGATAGCCTTTCCGATATGGAGGGGCGTTTCGGCACCGAGCTCAAGGTCACCAGGGATATCTTTTATTCAGTAACGCCTCAGAGCCTGGTGATCCTCGATGAAATAGCGGAAGGCACCACCAGCCACGAAAAGGTGAATTTTTCCGTGGATATCATCAATGGTTTTTTTGCGGTTGGCAACAATACCCTGTTGGTGACCCACAGCTTTGAGCTGGTTGATTATTTCAAGAGCAGGGGGCGGGGGCAGTGTCTGCAACTGGAATTTGAGAATGATCTGCCCACCCACAGGATAGTGCCTGGTATCTCCCGGGACAGTCATGCCTATCGTGTGGCGGCCAAGATTGGCTTCTCGCCGGATGATATCAAAAGGCATCTGTGTGAGAAGGGTTATCTCGTCGAGGAGTAGCCAGGCGCAAGCGGGTGAGAGATATGTTTTTCTGATTATAAAAAAAGCCGGGGGACGATTTTATCGTCCCCCGGCTTTTTGCTTTCGACCGGTTTAATTCAGGGCAAACCCTGAATTATTTTGGCTCATCATGGCAGTTTCCACAATTCTGGGTAATGGTCTTGCCTGCTTTGTTGGTGTGTTCTTCGTCGTGGCAACGGAAGCAGCCGAACTTGGTGTCGGCATACTTGTAACCGCCGAAGTCCTCGGAACGATGGCCGATATGGGACTGATAGGTGCCCCAGGTAACCTTCATGCTGGGCCAGATATTGTTCAGGTAGCCTTCGACAAGGTAGGCGCCAGCCTTTTCAATATCGCTCTTGTTTTTCGCGGCAAGCTGCGGGTTTCTGGCGCTTTGCAGGGCGAGCAGGGCGGGGCCGAGGTTCTTCTTGGCTTCGTCGCGAGACTTGTATTCAGCGGTCAGCGTCTTGAAGCTGTCTTCGCGGATTCCGGGGATGGCGCCGTTTATTTTCTTGCTGCCCAGGCCAAAGTCTACCACGTCTTCGGGCATGTCATAGACATGTGTTGGCCGGCTATGGCAGTCGGTGCAATCCATAACCCGCCATTTATCGGCCATTTCGGCTGGAATGGCCAGATCGGCCTTGACGAATTCATCGGTGCTGCCATCAGCTTTCTTGATGCTGACCTTGGCAATCTGGGTGCGTTTGTCGTCTACAGCCAGATATTTAATTTCGATTCCCTTGCTGATATGCCAATGGATCCCTTCAAAGGCGTTGGTTTCCGGATTGCGACCGCCGATGTGCAGGGCGATGTCGGTGACCGTGGGTTTTGTCTGGTTGTTGTTGCTGTAATGTTTGACGCTTTTGACCTTTTTGCCATGGAACTTGTCAGGCCAGTGGCATTCCTCGCAGGTATCTCTGGAGGGGCGAAGGTGTTGAACCGGGGAAGGAATCGGCCGGCTGTAACTGTCGGTAAACACCGCCAGAACCTGACGCAGGCCGGAGATCTTGGCCCGGACAAACCACTCGGCGCCTGAGCCGATGTGGCACTCGACACAGACAACCTTGGAATGGGCGGAGCGGGAATAGGCGACGAATTCCGGCTCCATTACCTGGTGGCAGACCTTGCCGCAGAAGGCTGGGGATTCGGTGTAATGATAGCCCTCGTAGCCGATAATGCTGAGCACGGTCAGGTTGACCACGGTCAGGACGGTAAAAATGATGACGCCCTTACGGTGCCGTTTATCGCTTAAGTTGATGTGGAGATGCTCGCGTTTGATGCCGAATTTGTTCCATTGGCGGCGTCTGAGCCAGGCAGCCAGCGGAATGATGGCCAGGCCGGTGAGCATGCCCCCTGGCAGCACCAGGTAGGTGAAAAGATTGGCGTAGGTGTTTTCAATAAAGCCAAACAGGTCAAGAATAAGCCCGACTACCATCAGGGTGATGCTGACCGTGGTGAGAATGACGCCGAAGACGCCAAGCGGGGAACGCCACAAGCCACCAATTATATATTGCCAGGGACCCTGGCTCGGGTCGTCGTTCTTTTCGCTGTTCGTATTGTCGGTCATTACCTTTTCTCCTTATCATTAATAACGTTGAGACGATTTGCAGACATTTTTCATTGTTGGCCTGAGCCAAAATTGCATCGCGCAGCACACGATTTTTTGAATACGCTTTCATAGCGGCATTCGGCATCCTTTGCAATAAATTTTTACAAGAAGGAGTTTTGGCCTGTCCTTTACCAGGCAGGCGTTTAAAGAATATTCTTTATTGCAGGGAGAATATTCTTTAAGTCAGGGCCTTTTATATTTCCTTTTGGAGATAGTTGTCTGATATCATGACGGATATTGTTTTGGCATGCTCCTTGCTTTTGTTTACTTCTGTTTTTAACTGCCAGGGCTGAATTCTGTTAACATTAACAGGCATCTCCTGGATTTTTTGTAAATTATGTGTCCCGGATCAAGGATACGCAACCCAAGGAGGAAGAGATGAGAAAAATAGTGGTGTTTACCCTTGTTCTGCTGCTGAGCGCTGGGATTGTCTGGGCCAAGGGCTATGAGATCCAGAAAAAAGCGGGAGAGCTGAGTGTGGTGGTGAAAATGGAGAGCAGCCCCGCAGTGCTTGGGGATAACGGGGTTGTGGTCACGGTGAAGGATGCCGCCGGCAAGGAAGTGACGGATGCCGGGGTGAAGTTGGAGTATTCCATGCCGGCCATGCCGGGGATGCCGGCCATGAATTATGGCGCGGTTCTTGCCTTGAACAAGAATGTCTATCAGGGGAAATTGAATTTTTCCATGTCCGGCCCCTGGAATGTCGTGGTGAAGATCGTGCGTGGCGGCAAGACCGTGTCAACAAAGTTCAGCGTTGATGTGCAGTAACTTCTGGGAGGAAGAGATGGGACAGATCATGGGAGATGGTTTTGGAGGAATGAAAAGGCTTCTTGCCTTGTTTGCCGTCGGCTGGGTTCTGCTTGCCCAGTCG
>Ga0208863_1000616_pt1 | contig 30454 bp, 32 predicted proteins | sample RifOxyD3_FD_184040 | JGI IMG/M metagenome (GOLD analysis project Ga0208863, IMG submission 184040) | Soil microbial communities from Rifle, Colorado - Rifle Oxygen_injection D3 (SPAdes) | ecosystem: Environmental > Terrestrial > Deep subsurface > Rock core/Sediment | place: Rifle, Colorado...
TGAAGAATTTGTCAACAAGATGCTTGATGCAATCATGGGCGCGGCAATTGATATCATCAAATCGCTCCGGCAATCAAGGCAAATAATATCGCCATCTCACTGAGTTGGCGCAACTCAGAAAGTTGAGGTACAACGAGTGACTTATTGATGTCTGATCGACAAGGGGTGGAAATTGATTACTGTCCACAATGCCGCGGTGTCTGGCTTGATCGAGGAGAGTTGGACAAGATTATCGAACGTTCCGGTCCTGCTGCCGCACCGCAACCACTTTCAGGACCTGAACAGCGGTATCGTGAACCTGATCATCTCTCATCTCACAAGAAACATGGTCACGGACACGACGACCACCACGATTCAAAGCATGGATATGGAAACTCTTACAAGAAAAAATCTCTCCTGAAAGATCTCTTCGATTTTTAATTGTCAATTACATCTGAGGGCGTTAGCCATGAAATCGACTCTCTTTTTTCTCGCAGTCGTATTGGTTTTGCCAGTGCTTGCATTTGCTGATGATGACCATCATAAAGGAACCAAGCAGTTGTCGGTAGTCGTAAATGACATCTATAAGAATAGTTGTGGATCGTGTCATTTTGCCTATCAGCCAGGTTTGTTGCCATCGAAATCATGGGTGAAGATTCTTGATGAGCCAGATGCTCACCCGGGAGGTAACGTTTCTCTTGATGAGAAGGCGAAATCAGAAGTAAGGAACTATCTTATCCAGAATAGTGCTGAAAACAGCCACTCAAAGAGGTCAAAGAAAATAATGAATTCGATAGGGAGTGACGCGCCGGTCAGGATTTCCGAAATTCCCTATATCAAACATAAACACCATGAAATCAAGCAGGAAGTATTCGCACGCAAAGCCATTGGTTCAAGGGCTAACTGTATTGCATGTCATAGGAGTGCGGAAAGTGGTGGTTACGATGACGATGATGTCGTTATTCCAAAATAAACCTTTTACCGACCGACTAACTTGCCAGCGAGAGGTTTTGCTGCGCCGCGCGGAAAGCTTGTTGGCATTGCATGTTAGTCGGTTGTAACTCTGAACGTTTTCCAAAAAGAATGCCATGGCTCTTTTGCTTCTTAGACAGGCGGCAGCAAAGACTTTGCTGCGTTTTTTTCGGCTGATTGGCTGGCTGGCTGCTGTCGTGGGAATTGTTTCGGGCCTGGCGGTGCATCCAGCCCCGGCAGGTGATCATGAAGCGAGGGAAGCGGGAAAGTACGAGAGTAAATTTTATGGCACCGTGGATAGTCTGCCCCAGGATCGCATCGGTATTTGGGTTGTGAACGGCAGGCAGATCGTGGTGACCAGAGAAACCAGGATCAAGGAAAAACACGGCCGCTCCGAACCGGGGGCCTATGTGGAGGTGGAGGGTAGCAATACGGGCGAAACATTCACCGCCTTCGAGATCTCAGTCAAACGCGCAAAACAACAAGAGAGGCCATGAAGATTCTTATCATCGAAGATGAGATGAAACTGGCCGGCCTGCTGCAAAAAGGGCTCGCCGAAAACGGTTTCACCGTTGATTTGTGCTATGACGGCCAGGAAGGTCTACATATGGCGCAAAACTATCCTTATGACGCGATCCTTTTGGACCTCATGCTGCCGGACATGGATGGCATCACCATCCTCCAGGCATTGCGCGCCCGGGAAAACGATGTTCCGGTCCTGGTGGTCACCGCCCGGGGCGAGATCGAGGAGAGGGTGATAGGCCTTGATTCGGGCGCCGACGACTATATTGCTAAACCTTTCGATCTGGCCGAGCTGATGGCCCGGCTGCGCGCCGCCATCAGAAGAAGCAAGGGAAAGCCTTCGCCTCTAATTGCGGTCGCCGATCTTTCCATCGATACCAACGCGAAAACGGTCAGCCGGGCGGGCCGGGCGATTACGCTCTCGGCCCGGGAGTACGCTCTTCTCGAATACCTGGCCTTGAACTCGGGCCGGGTGGTGAGTCGCGCCGAAATGATCGAGCATATCTATGAAACGCAGTACGAGTGGGACAGCAATGTCATCGATGTCTACATCAATTATCTCCGCAACAAGATCGACAAAGGCTTCAGTCCGCCCCTCCTCCATACGGTACGCGGCGCAGGCTATATCCTCAGGGGCCAATGATGCCGTTTTTCCTGCGATCCATAACCGGCAGACTGGTTTTCTGGTTTTTTTGCTGTACCGCTATCCTTTTGACCGCCGCCGGGGCTGTCCTGGACCATGAGGTCGGAAAGATCGTCTTCTCTTCGGTCGACCGGACGCTACACTCGAAACTCCAGATCATTACCGGCCTTCTGCACGAAGAGCATGGCACGGTTGAGCTCGAACTCTCGGAGATTATCGCCGGCGAATACGTCATCCCCCGTTCGGGTCATTACTACCGGATTATGCGGGACAAAAGGATATTGGCGGCATCACCCTCGCTCGTCCATGCCGATTTCGATTTTGTTCCAGCCCGGTCCGAATCGGACAACCAGTTTCCAGGCGAAACCATCTACACCTCCATCGGGCCGGATGATGAACCGGTCCGGGTGCTTCGTTACCGGCACGCGGCCTTCAATGCAACCTTTGACATAACCCTGGCTGAAAACCTGCGGGAGGGCCTTGGCATGATAGCCACGTACCAAGGGTTTCTTCTGGGTATCATCCCCCTCGGCATTGTGATCCTTTGCCTCACTGCGTGGTGGATCGCCAGGGTTTCCCTGCGGCCGATTGCCGCCTTTTCCTCGACCATTGCGGCGATCAGCCACAAAAACCTGACCGACCGGACCGATGCGGGCCGCATGGTTCAGGAGTTGACCGCCTTGGCAAGTTCCTTCAACGGCATGCTCGACCGTCTCCATACCGTGTTCGAGAGCCAAAAACGGCTCATTGCCGATGCCTCCCACGAGCTCAAAACCCCTTTGTCCGTGATCAAGACCCAATGCGATGTCGTCCTCCAACGGACGAGAACAACAGGGGAATATATCGACGCCCTCAAGGCGATCCAGGCATCCACCGAGGACATGGCCAGACTCGTCCTGGATTTGCTATCCCTGGCCCGGATCGATGCGGGGCTGATTGACGCTTCGGACTTCACGTCACTTTCCCTTAAGGAGTGTCTTGACAAAGCGATAGCGATGACCGGGCAACTCGTCAGCAGTAGAAAGGTCAACATCATGTTGACGGACCTCGCCGCCATTACGGTCATGGGCTCCCGAATTGGCATAGTGGAAGCCTTTTTGAACATCATCGACAACGGGGTCCGTTATAACCGGGAGGGAGGTTCGGTGACCATAACCGCCAAGACTGTCGGGGGGAATGCGGTTGTTGCCATTGCCGATACGGGCATGGGTATCGCGAGTGGCGATCTACCGAAGATCTTCGGGCGTTTTTACCGCGCCAGCGCCGTCAGAAACACCGAAGGAACCGGTCTTGGCTTGAGCATAGCACAATCGGTGATCGCGGCCCACGGTGGTGAAATCAGGGTGGAGAGCGAACCAGGTGCGGGCAGCCGGTTCACAATCCTACTGCCGCTCGGTGGTCTGGAGCAAAAAGGCAAAAAAAGTCTTTTGAGGAAAGCATCATGACGGGCAACACCGCCTACCGCCTGGGCAACTACCGGATCACCGGCTGTGAGAATACCCTGTACTGGTGGGAGGCCCACCTTGCCCTGGGCGTGCAACGGCGCGGCAGATGCTTTGTCCATAAAAATCTTCTCGTTATCGGCCACAGCAGCAGCGATGAGGATGGTTATCTGATAGGAGAATTTCTAGAAGAACTCCAGCAATTGCCGGGATGGGAGAAGACCCCTTACTATTGCTTTGTTCATGAACTTTTTCATGTTGCTACCGGGAGAATCCCGGAAAATGAGATACTCGATCAATGGTCGCGAAATCCCGCGCAGAAAGACCCCGTCTGCGGCGTGGCCCCCGGAACATTCAGGCTCGGCCGCTACCGGCTCACGGTTGCAGACGACGGAGAGATATCCTGGCAAAGCTATGGAAGAAGCGGAGAGTTTATTACAGGCCCCTGCTTTATCGAATCCGCGCTCCTGTGTATCGGCCGCTCGCGGACAGTCGAAGAAATCCAGGGAAGGCAGGAGTTTTTAGCCAGCCTTAACCGTTTTCCCCAGTGGGAACGAACTCCTTTCTGGTGCCATGATTCGGCGTTGAGGCCATGCCATCAACACCACACTGACGGAAACCACGCTGCGTTTTGGAAGTCCTGGATAAGAGACGAAGATTCATCAGCACATCCAGTCCATACACCGTGGCGCCACGAGGACGAGGCCAAGTGCGATCATAGGCGGCCCGAAGATGCTGAATCGTTCTCAAAAGTCAGCCCCAAAGAAAGGGCACAACAATTTTTCTGGACTTGGTACAAACGGTTGCAGGCAATAAGAATGCCTCATGTCTGGTTTAAAAAAATTCTGCCGAATTATTGGATGCTAATCGTTGCAGCTGCGCTGCTGTTTGGTATGGCAATGCTCCTGTATGCCTTTGAAAAAGGCCTGTCCTGGCCGCACTTGTTCACAACACACCATAAGGAACATCACGACCACGATAGCGGTCATTACAAAAAACATGAACGATAAGGAGTCACGATCATTTCTAGTATCCATGAGGTATTCATCGCATATTGTGAATCCCAACCTCACAATATTTCCCGCTGGCCGGGCCTCTCCTGGCGGCATCGATTTTTTCATTGTAAAATTGCGGCGCTCAGAATACAATAGCCGATCTTTTTGTCCGGCACCATCCTTGGACGAATGACGAAAGGATACTTCAGCGGGTTGTCGCGTTGGCGCCAAGAGGGTCGTGAGTGCCGGGCAGGCTGTGTTCTTTTTTAGAAAAAAATATTGAGGAGAGGTGACCGAGTGGTTTAAGGTGCACGCCTGGAACGCGTGTGAACGAGAGTTCCGAGAGTTCGAATCTCTCCCTCTCCGCCAGAGAGCTGGATACCAGTGTGATAGCCGGGTCCTGCGCAACAAAGACTCGCAAACCCCGCCAGGTCCGGGAGGAAGCAACGGTAGTGAGTAACTTTGTGTGTTGCAGGGGTGCCTGGCTATCCTTTTTTGTGGGCCCATGTGTAATCGTTCAGCAGCACCCCATCTGCGGAGTTTATCCCCCTTCTTTTCGGGGGAGCATCGGCCTGCTCACGTAGCACCAGTACAGTTCGCAGACCTCTGGAGTTTATGCCCTTCAGGGTGCGCATCTGGGGCACTGCTGAACGATTACAATGCCGGTGGTTATGGACCCTTTTAGCTCACCCGGTGAACGGTTACGCCCATGTCGTACTTAGTTCTTGCCAGAAAATGGCGGCCGCAGACCTTTGAGGAAGTGGTCGGCCAGCAGCCGGTAGTCCGGACCTTGCAGAACGCCATTGAGCGGGGCCGGGTGCCCCATGCCATTCTGTTCAGCGGCGTCCGGGGGGTGGGCAAGACCACGCTTGCCCGGATCATGGCCAAGGCCATGAACTGCCGCACCGGCCCGACCCGGATCCCTTGCAACCAGTGCGACGCCTGCCTGGAGATCACGGCCGGCTCGGCCATTGATCTGCACGAAATCGACGGCGCCTCCAACCGCGGCATCCAGGAAATCCGCGAACTCAAGGAAAACCTTCGTTTTTTTCCGACCAGGGACCGTCACAAGATCTTCATCATCGATGAAGTGCACATGCTGACGACCGAGGCCTTCAACGCCCTGCTGAAGACCCTGGAAGAGCCGCCGGCGCATGTGCTCTTCATGTTCGCCACCACCGAACTGCACAAGATTCCGATCACCATCCTCTCCCGCTGCCAACGCTATGAGCTGAAGCGGGTCGCCTTTGCCGAACTGGCCGGTTTTTTTCGTCGAATAATCATGGCTGAGGGAGTTGTCATCGCTGAGCCGGCCCTGGATTTGATTGTCCGGGAGGCGGGCGGCAGCGTGCGCGACGGCCTCAGCCTGCTCGATCAGCTCTTTTCCTATGGGGGCCAGGAGGTCAGCGAGGATGACGTGCGCCAGGTGCTGGGCCTGGTGGACAGTCAGATCATCGGTTCCATGGCCGAGGCCCTGCTGGCGGGCGATCTGGCTGGCAGCCTGCAACTCCTCGATACGGTCTGTTCGTTTGGCATTGATCTAAAACGGCTGGCCAACGATCTGCTGGCCAGATTCCGGGCTCTGCTGGTCTGCAAGGTAAGCAACCAGCCGGAAAAGCTGCTGGAGATGGCGGACCAGGAGCTTGCCGGCTTGCGGGAGATCGCGGCTGCGCATGGCGTTGAAACGCTTTTTCAGTATTTTCAGATGCTGCTCAAGGGCATTGACGAGATGCAGTATTCGACCCAGCCCCGTTTGATGCTCGAAATGGTTTTCATGCGGGCGGCGCAGGCGGGCAGCGTGGTGCCAATGGCCGCGATTCTCGAGAAACTCGATAGTCTGCTGGCCGGCGATGGGGGAGTGCCGGCCCTGGCAGCCACAGCATCCGATCCGGCAACGCCGCGGGCGGCGCTCGGTGCCGCAGTGGTCGTTGCAAAGCAGTCTGCGCCGGGCGAGACCTCTGCCCCGGCGGTAAGCCAGGACGCCTTGCTGTCCGAGTCCCGGGCCGAAAAAGTCGCGCCGACGCCGCCCGTCGAGACGCCACCACCGGCAGTTCAGACAACGGAGTCGCGGCCGGTCGACACTGACAAGCCGGTGTCGCAAAAAGAGGTTCGCCGACATTGGGATGAGTTCATCGATTATGTCATGGCGCGTCGGAAATGGATGGGGCTTGTTCTGCGCCTGGCGGCCGGGATTCGTGAGCAGGAGAACGAGGTTGTCGTCAAATTCGATGATCTGTCGGAGTGCAAGCGGTTGCAGGATCCCGAGCACATGAAGGCCCTCACGGAATTCTTTCTGGATTTCTTCCAGAAAGAGCGGCGGCTGACGATCATGGTTCAGGGTCGGGAGACGGCAGGACATGCGCCGGGCCAGGAAAACCAGACGCCTCGGGAGGAACGCCGGGCCTTGGCCAATGAACCACTGGTGCAGACGGCCACCGAGGTCTTCGGCGGCCAGGTGGTCAACATCCGGACCGGGCCGCGCAGTCGCTGACCCAAGCGGCGCGGGTCGAGCAACGGACATTGTTTCTATTTGAGAAAATCAACGGGTTGGCGCAATACAGAAAGTTGGGACTGGAATATAGCGAACCGGGAGAAGTGTATTGTATGGACATGAGCAGCCTTCTTAAGCAGGCGCAGAATTTTCAGCAGAGGTTGAAACAGCTGCAGGATGAACTTGCCACTAAAACCGTTACCTCCTCGGTTGGTGGCGGCATGGTGTCGGTGACGGTCAACGGCCGCCATGAACTGCTTGCCATCAGGATCGAAAAAGAGATCATCAACCCGGCGGACCCGGGCATGCTGGAAGACATGATCCTGTCGGCGGTGAACGACGCCATGCGCAAGGCCCAGGAAATGGCGCAGGCCGAGATGGGACAGCTGACCGGCGGCTTGCAGATTCCCGGCCTGTTTTAGCCGGCAGGGTCGGAAGCCTCATGCACATCATCCCCCCCGCTCTGGACAGGCTGATCCGCGATCTCAACCGGCTGCCGGGCATTGGTCGCAAGACCGCGACCCGGCTGGCCCTCTATATTCTCAGGCATCCGGCGGCCGAGGCCCAGAGTCTGGCCAGGAATCTGGCCGAACTGCACGGCGCCATCCGGCTCTGTGAGAATTGCTGCATTTTTTCCGAAATCAGTCCCTGCGCCATCTGTTCGGACCCGAAACGGCGGTCTGATCTGGTCTGCGTGGTGGAGGAGCCCGGCGACCTGATGGCTATTGAGAAGACCGGTGTGTACAAAGGCCAATATCATGTTTTGCACGGCGTTCTGTCACCGGTTGACGGCATCGGCCCGGAGGAAATCAATGTGGATCGGCTTCTGGCGCGTATCCGGCGGCAGAAGGTGGCCGAGGTGCTGGTCGCCACGAGTTCGACCGTGCCCGGCGAGGCTACGGCCTCCTATCTGGCCCGGCGACTGCAGCAGGAGCCAGTGCGGCTGACCAGGCTTGCCTGCGGCATCCCCATGGGGATGGACATCAAGTATGCCGACGAGATCACCCTGGCTCGGGCCATTGAGGCCAGAAGCGAGACCACAGCCTGAAAATTTGTAAGCGGTCACAGGGTACCGCATCTCCTTTGGCATCGGCCTGCCCGCATACCTGATGTATAGCGAACAGGCCTCTTTCGCGGATCTGCGGCACCCTGTAACCGCTACAGGCTTTGGTGCAGGCGCTGTCCTGGGCTCCTTTGCCCTGTGGTCAGTTACGAAAATTTGTTGTGTTCACACCCACATTCCCCTTGACACAACAGGCCAGAACTATTATTTAGTGTGAGTTTTTCAGGGATTGATTTTCCGCGTTGCGGCCATCCCCTTTCCCCAAGGTGCCGGCAGGCTCCTTGGGTGTTCCATCAGCAGTGAATGCAGTAGGCGCGTAGCTCAGTGGGAGAGCGCTACCCTGACGCGGTAGTTGTCGGCGGTTCAATCCCGCCCGCGCCTACCATATTTTTTGTTTTTTTGGCAGCAGACCCCCTTGTTCTGGATACAGGCTCCGCAGTTGCGCGACCCGCGCAGCATTGGCAAACGCCGGGCGGGGCCTTTCTGTTATGTGGCGCCGGCTTGGTGCCGACGGCCGTGGGGCGGTTTTCGGGGTGGGAGCCGCGATCGCGCGTCTTCAGAAACTGGCGGGACGGATGAATAAAATGGCTGAGATTACGGTTGGTCTGAAAGAAGGGCAGCGGACGCAGTGCGCGCCGACCGCGACGGTGGGCGAGGCCCTGGCAACGCTCGTCTCCGGCAAGCAGCGCAAGCAGACACTTGCCGTCCGCATCGACGGACGGCTCGTTGATCTGACGACGCCGCTCGCCGAGCTTGCCATGCCGGAGGTGGAACTGGAGCTGGTTGGCGCCGACGCGGCCGACGGCCTTGAGATTCTGCGCCACAGCACGGCCCACATCATGGCCCAGGCCGTCCGCAGCCTATTCGGTGCGGTCAAGGTCGCGATCGGTCCGGCCATTGACAACGGCTTTTATTACGACTTCGATCGTGCCGAGCCATTCTCGACCGACGATTTTGAACGGATCGAAGCCAAGATGCTCGAGATAGCCAGGACCGGGCAGCTGTTTACCCGGCAGGTGGTTTCCAGGCAGGAGGCTATGGCGCTTTTTGAACAACAGGGTGAAACTTACAAGCTCGAACTGCTGCGGGAAATCGAGGCGGAGACGGTCACCCTGTACCAGACCGGCGATTTTGTCGATCTCTGCCGCGGTCCGCACGTGCCGCATGCCGGCTGGCTGCAGGCCTTCAAGCTGATTAAGCTGGCTGGGGCCTACTGGCGGGGCGACGAACGCAATCCCATGCTGCAGCGGATCTACGGCGCCGCCTTTGCCGACAAGAAGGCGCTGGCCGCCTATCTGCATGCTCTCGAAGAGGCGAAGAAACGCGATCACCGCAAGCTTGGCAAGGAACTGGCCCTGTTTACCGTGCAGGATGAGGTGGGACCGGGGCTCATCCTCTGGCAGCCCAAGGGCGCTCTGCTGCGCAAGCTCATCGAGGACTACTGGAAGGAGGAGCATTACCGGCACGACTACGAACTCCTCTACACGCCGCATATCGCCCGCCTGGATATGTGGAAGACCAGCGGTCATTTTGATTTTTACGCCGAGAACATGTATGCGCCCATGGTGATTGACGAGGTGCAGTATCAGATCAAGCCCATGAACTGCCCCTTTCATATCGCCATCTACAAATCCAGCCGGCGGAGCTATCGTGATTTTCCCATCCGCTGGTGTGAGCTGGGCACGGTGTACCGCTACGAAAGAACTGGCGTTTTGCACGGTCTGCTGCGGGTCCGGGGCTTTACCCAGGACGATGCCCATATCTTCTGCCGGCCTGAGCAGCTGGAAGATGAAATTTTCAACATTCTGGACCTGAACCTGCACATCCTCAAGACCTTTGGCTTTGATCAGTACGATGTGTATCTTTCAACCCGGCCGGAAAAATATGTGGGCAGCGATGAGCACTGGCAGCAGGCCACCGAGGCCTTGAAGCAGGCCCTGGAGAAAAAGGGACTGGCGTACCAGATCGATCCGGGGGAAGGGGTGTTCTACGGGCCGAAGATCGATATCAAGATTAAGGATGTCCTGGGCAGGTCGTGGCAGTGCTCGACCATCCAGGTGGACTTCAACCTGCCCGAGCGTTTTCAGATCGGCTACACCGGCGAGGACGGCAAGGAGCATCAGCCGATCATGATCCACCGGGCCCTGATGGGTTCTCTGGAGCGGTTCATCGGCGTGATGATTGAGCACTATGCCGGCGCCTTTCCGCTGTGGCTGGCGCCGGTCCAGGCCAGGCTCCTCAATATCACCGATAGCCAGGCAGGATTCGTCGAAACGGCGTACAGGGAAATGCGGGCCGCCGGGCTGCGGGTTGAAAAGGATTTGCGAAACGAAAAACTTAACTATAAGATACGCGAGGCACAGCTCGTAAAAATCCCGTATATGCTGGTGATTGGCGACCGGGAAGTCGAGACGGCGACGGTTACGGTGCGACGGCGTGACGGCAGCAATCTGCCGGCCATGTCCGTTGCCGAGTTCGTGGCGCTGGTTCGGCAGGAATGCGCCGCTGGCCGGCGCTTGAATGGCGCGGCCGCATAAAAGGGCACGGGATCACAGCGGCGGGGAGGCCTTTGCCGGGCACCTTGTCGGCGAAGTGGAAGCAACTTTAGGGAGGTAACGGTATTAAAAGAAAAGGTAGGCAGGAAGTTCCCAAGCGTGAAATTAAAGTGCGGATTAATGAGTTCATCACGCACGACAAGATAAGACTCATCGGCGATGACGGCGCCCAGCTCGGTATCATGTCGGCAAGAGAGGCCTTGGTTATGGCGGAGTCGACCGGCCTCGATCTGGTGGAAATCTCGGAAACCGCCGATCCACCGGTCTGCCGGATCATGAACTATGACAAGTTCCGGTATGAGCAGAGCAAGAAGCTGCAGGAAGCCAAGAAGAAACAGACCGTGGTCGAGGTCAAGGAGATCAAGTTCCGGCCCAAGACCGAGGAGCACGATCTGAATTTTAAGATAAAGAATATTAAAAAATTCCTGGCCCAGAAGAACAAGGTAAAGGTGACCCTGCGCTTCCGCGGCCGGGAAATCGTCTATGCCCAGAGCCATGGGACAGACGTGCTTGCCAAGATAAGCGAGGCCATTGCCGAGGACGGCGTGATCGTGCAGGCGCCCCACATGGAAGGCCGGCAGATGGTAATGCTGCTCGGCCCCAAGGGGGGCTGAGGCCTTACAGGCGGCGCACCGAGCATCTGCCCCGGCGATACAAGCCAAGCGAGAACCAGGCGACAGCGGTCGCCTTCGTGTTATTTTTTTTAGAGACAGCAAACAGGGAGAGACAATATCATGCCGAAAATGAAGACAAAAAGAGGCGCGGCCAAACGGTTCAAGATGACCGGCACCGGCAAGATTGCCCGGAGCAAGGCCTTCAGCAGTCATATTCTTACCAAGAAGACAACCAAGCGGAAACGCGGTCTCAGAAAGTCCGGCCTGGTGGACGACGCGGACATGCGCGGTATGCAGAAGATTTTGCCGTACCTGTAAGACCCTGTTCCACGTTGTAGTCTTTCAGGATTATGGTAACTACTCAGGTTGTTTAGACAGTTAGACTGTAGTCTGTTAGCAGAAATCGATTAAAAACAAGGTGCAACGCTTACAATTTCTGGAATTTTTCAGCTGCTAATAGACTAAACGCCTACAGACTATCCACCTGATAGTTACGAATTATGTCTAAAAACCATTCAAGATGATGCGCAAGGAGAAGATATATGCCTAGGGTAACACGCGGCTTTAAGGCTCGCCGCAGAAGAAACAAGATTCTTAATCTGGCCAGCGGTTTCCGGGGCGCCCGGGGTAGTCTGGTCCGGACGGCCTCTGAGGCGGTTGATCGGGCTCTGGCCTACGCCTATCGTGACCGTCGGGTCAGAAAACGTGATTTCCGCAGCCTGTGGATCGTGCGGATCGGCGCGGCTGCCAAGCAAAACGGCCTTTCCTACAGCAAGCTGATCGGCGGGTTGAAAAAGGCCAATGTCGAACTCGACCGCAAGGTTCTGGCCCATATGGCGGTCATGGATCCGGCCGGATTTACGAAGATTGTCGAACTTGCCTCCCGGCCAGCAGCCTGATCGTCCATGCTGGAGGAGGAGTTACATCGCCTGCTTGCCGAAGCGATTGCCGAACTGACACCAATCAGCGGGCAGAAGGAGCTGGAGGCGGTCCGCGTCAGGTATCTCGGCCGCAAGGGGCTCCTGACGCAGGTGTTGCGCAATCTTGGCCAGGCTGCTGCCGAAGACCGGCCGCGGCTCGGCAAGCTGGCCAACGAGGTCAAGGAGCAGCTGGAAGCGCGGTTTGTTGAAAAGGGCGCGCTTCTGGCCACCACGCAGACCAGCGATGATCCGGCCCGGCCGCGGACGGACTTGAGCCTGCCCGGCCGGCGCGTGCCGTTTGGCCGTTTGCATCCGGTCACCCAGATCATGGACGAAGTCTGCTCCATCTTCGAGATGCTGGGCTTTGCCGTGGCGGAAGGCCCTGATGTCGAGCTGGATTTCTACAATTTCGAGGCGCTCAACATCCCCAGGCATCATCCGGCCCGGGATATGCACGACACCTTCTACGTCAATGACCGGGTCCTGCTGCGCACCCACACCTCGCCCATGCAGATCCGGGCCATGGAGAAGCAGCCGCCGCCCTTGCGGATTATCGCGCCCGGCAAGGTCTATCGCTGCGATTCCGACATCACCCACACGCCGATGTTTCATCAGGTGGAGGGTTTTCTGGTGGACCGCAAGGTCTCCTTTGCCGATCTCAAGGGGCTGCTCGCCGTCTTTTGTCAGAAGATGTTCGGTAGTACCACCTCCCTGCGCTTCCGGCCAAGTTTTTTTCCGTTTACCGAACCGAGCGCTGAGGTGGACATTGCTTGTGTGATCTGCCGGGGAGCCGGTTGCCGGGTATGCAAGCAGACCGGCTGGCTGGAGATCCTGGGGGCTGGGCTGATTGATCCGGCGGTGTTTCGGATGGTCGACTACGATCCTGAGGAGTACAGCGGTTTTGCCTTTGGCCTGGGGATCGAACGCATCGCCATGCTGCGGTACGGCATTGATGACATCCGCCTGTTTTACGAAAACGATCTGCGATTTCTCAGGCAGTTCTGACGTGTCCCGCCCAGTGTCGGCGCTGTCCGGGCGAGTCCTATCCCCTTTGTAAACAAAATTTGTTACGTCCATGAAATTCACGCTTAACTGGCTCAAGGAATATCTTGACATCGATCTGTCGGTCGAGGCAATCGCCGACCGTTTAACCATGCTCGGCCTGGAGGTGGACAGCGTTACCCGCCTGCATGAAGATATTGCCTCCATCCGGGTGGCGCGGATTGTCACGGTGCAGCCCCATCCCAATGCCGACCGATTGACAATCTGCGAGGTGGAAGTCGGTGGGGAGACGAAGCGGGTGGTCTGCGGCGCGCCCAATGCCCGGGCCGGCCTGCTCACCGCTATTGCCCTGCCGGGTTGCACTCTGCCGTCCGGACTCGAAGTGCGGGAGGCAACGCTACGCGGCGAACGTTCCGCTGGCATGCTCTGTTCCGAAAAGGAACTCGGCCTGAGCGAGGAGCATGGCGGCATCATGGAGCTGCCCGAGTCCGTAATGCCCGGCCAGCCGGTAACCGATGCCCTTGGCCTGCGGGATACGGTGATCGAGGTCGATTTAACTCCGAACCGACCGGACTGCGCCAGCGTCATCGGCATTGCCCGGGAAATGGCCGGCGCTACTGGCCGGCAGTTGCGTCTGCCGGCTGTTTCCTCGCTGCCGGACCTGAACGCCATCCCGGTGCCCTTTGCCATCGAGGTGCAGGACACGGTGGGCTGCCCCCGCTATGCCGCCCGGCTGCTGCGCAATGTCAAGATCGGGCCGTCACCCAGGTGGGTGCGGAATCGGCTGCAGGCGATCGGCCAGCGGCCGATCAACAACGTGGTGGATATCACCAACCTGGTCATGATGGAATTGGGCCAGCCCCTGCACGCCTTTGATTTCCGCAAACTGGCCAATGGCCGGATCGTGGTGCGGCGAGCCGCGGCCGGCGAGAGCCTGACCACCCTGGACGGGGTGGCCAGAGCGCTGGACCCGGAGATGCTGATGATCTGCGACGCCGAGAAACCGGTGGCTGTGGCCGGCATTATGGGCGGCGCGAACTCCGAGGTGGGATCGGACACGGTCGATATCCTCCTGGAGAGCGCCTGCTTTGATCCGGTCAGTGTGCGGCGGACTGCCCGGCGGTTGAATCTGGGCACCGAGGCCTCCTACCGCTTTGAGCGTGGCGTTGATCCGGGCGGTGTGGTGCGGGCCCTGGAAAGGGCAGTGCAGCTCATGGTGGAGGTGGCTGGCGCCGAGGTGGTAGCAGGCGGAGTTGATTGTCTGCGCGCCGGTTTACTGGAGAAGCCGACAATTTCCCTGCGGGTGAGCAGGACCAACGAGTTGATCGGCACCACGCTTACCGCCGAGGCGATTGCTGCCTGCCTGGCAGGCATCGAGATAGGCTCAACGCGGCAGGGCGACGATCTGCTGATCGTGCAGCCTCCCAGTTTCCGGGTGGACATCGAGCGCGAGGTCGATCTGGTCGAGGAGGTCGCAAGGCTGACCGGCTACAACGAGATTCCTTCCACCCTGCCCACGGTGCCCATGAGTTTTCCCGAACAGGGCGCCGGTCGTCTCCTTGGCAAACATGCGGCGTCCGTCATGACCGCCCTTGGTTTTTCCGAGGTGATCAATTACAGTTTCGTGAACGAACAGTTTTTCGACCGGCTCGGCCTAGCCGCTGATGATCCGGCCCGGCAGGTGGTGCGGCTGCTCAACCCGCTCACCGAGGAACAGGCCGTGATGCGGACCATGCTCCTGCCCGGCATCCTGGAAAACGTTCGCCACAATATCTACCAGCAGAACAACGACATCCGGCTGTTTGAGATCGGCAAGGTCTTTTTGCCCAGAAGCGGCGATGAGCTGCCAACAGAGATCCGGCAGTTGACCGCGGTCCTGAGCGGCCGCCGTCATCCCGGTGCTGCGCTCTTCCACGAGGGAAGTGCAGAGGTCGATGCCTTTGATGTCAAGGGCGCGGTCGAGGCCGTGCTCAATGAACTGGGCTTTGGCGCGGCAGTAGCGCTGCAGGCGGAAGCGGTTGGCCCGGCATACGTAGCGGCCGACACCCATACGGCGCTTGTCGTTGCCGGCGCAACCGGCGCCGCCGCAGTCCGGCTGGGCGGGTTCGGCAAGCTCGCCGGCGAGGTGCTGCGGGCCTTCGGGATCAAGCAGGATGTTTATTACATCAACCTGGATTTGGATGGACTGGACAGCCTTCCCCGGGCCGCCAGGCAATTCAGTGCGCTGCCCCGCTATCCTGCGGTGCAGTGGGATATCGCCTTGGTCGTTCCCGAGATGGTGGCGGCCGGCGAGATGCTTGCCGCGATCAGGGAGTGCCGGGAGCCGCTCCTGGAGCATGCCGAGATCTTCGACGTGTACCGGGGCAAACCGATCGAAGCGGGCCGCAAGAGCGTGGCCTTTACCTTGACTTACCGTTCTGCCGAGCAGACCCTAGATGATGAGACAGTGGAGACGGTGCACCAGAGAATACTCAACAGGCTGGTCACTGATTTTGATGGAAGATTGCGGGAGGCGCACTGATAGATGAAACGATCGAATATTACGCGGAAGGATCTGGCCGCTGTCATAAACAAAAAAATGGGTTTTTCCAAACTGAGCGCCGACACCTTGATCAATACGGTTTTTTCCGCCATGAAGGAAACGTTGATGAGTGGCGAATCGATCAAGCTCGTGCACTTCGGAACCCTGGGGGTCAGGAAGAAATCCCCCCGGCGGGGCCGTAATCCCCGTACCGGCGACACCATGACGATCACGAAGAGGAAGACTGTGTCCTTTAAACCCAGCAAGGGACTGCGGGAGAGGATTAACAGCAAATAGGGATTGTGACGAAACCTCCTGGCAAAAGTTTGAAAAAAGGCTTACGGGAATCCCAGTCGGGCAGCGGTCTGGTTCCGGACCACGGCGCGATTCCCGACAAGCTTTATTTCAAGATCGGTGAGGTAAGTGAAATCACCGGGGTGGAGCCCCATGTCCTCCGCTACTGGGAAGCCGAGTTCAAGATCATCAAGCCGCAGCGGGCTACCTCCAAACAGCGGCTGTATCGGCGCGTTGACGTGGAGCATATCCTGACGATCAAAAAACTGCTCTACGTGGACGGCTTTACCGTGCCCGGCGCCCGCAAGCACCTGGAGTCGCCGGTTGCCAGGAAGACGGAGCCGTTGGCCGAACCGGCGCCCGTCCGAAAGAAGCAGGACCACGGGGTTCTTACCGAGGTCAAGCTGGAGCTTCTTAAACTTAAAAAGCTGCTGGAAAAAGAAGGGTCTGGCAAGAAAGCTTGACAGTTCTTCCGTTGGCATGCTAAATAGGCGCACCACTGCGGCGCGTGGTTTGCGCCCGCAGAAAATAAATAGACGTTTTGGGTCGGGATGTAGCGCAGCCTGGTAGCGCACCTGAATGGGGTTCAGGGGGCCGGAGGTTCAAATCCTCTCATCCCGACCAATTATATAATAGATGGGGTTGTTCTTCCGGGCAGCCCCCCCCCTTTTTTTTGCTGCAGGGTCCTGATTTCTTCCTGCGGCAAACAGGCTGAGACAGTACTTCCTGACTCACTTTCTCGCCCCCTCCCCTGCAATACTTTCCGTCCTATTTTACGAGGCCAGTTCTGATACCGGGGTTGTTTTTTCAATCAAAGCACAGTGACCGCCGCTGATGTTCGGCAGGTCGTTGGTACGGTGGTCCCCAAAATTTGGACAATGGTGTAAGCTCTGTGTCCCTCTCAACTAAGGAGAAGACAATGAGCAAAAAGATACGGAAACAACACAGCGCCGAATTTAAGGCCAAGGTGGCCTTGGCTGCCCTTCGCAACGAGGAACCCGTTGCCGAACTGGCAAGCCGTTATGGGGTGCATCCCACCATGATCAATACCTGGAAGCGAGCCCTGCAGGACAGCGCTGCCGAAATATTTGATAAAAGCCAAAAGTCCCGCAAACAGATAGAAGCCCAGACCGATGAACTCTACCGGCAGATTGGCCAACTCAAGGTTGAGAGAGATTTTTTAGCCAAAGGGCTCAGTCGCTGAGTCGGGACAAGCGGAAAGAAATGGTCGAACCGCGCCATCCTGATCTCAGTCTTTCGCGGCAATGCCAGCTTGTTGGAATCAGCCGCTCTTCAATCTATTATCAACAGCGTCCGGCCAGGCCGGATGACCTGGAGATGATGAGGTTGATCGACAAGCAATATCTGAAGACCCCGTTTTACGGGAGTCGTTCCATGGCAAAGCATCTGAGGCGACTGGGCCAAAAATCAACCGGAAAAGAGTACAGCGCCTGATGCGACGCATGGGAATCGAGGCGATCTACCCGCATCCCAAGACCAGCATCCCGCACCCGGATCATAAAATTTATCCGTATCTACTGCGCAACCTCACAATCAACCGGCCGAACCAGGTTTGGTCGACCGACATCACCTATATTCCCCTCCACTTGGCGTGGAATACGCACCTCCACCGGGGTTACATGTACCTGGTGGCGATTATGGACTGGCACAGCCGCAAGGTGTTGGCCTGGCGCGTATCCAACAGCGTGGATACCGAGTTCTGCGTGGCCGCTCTGGAAGAAGCGATCGGCCGCCACGGATGTCCGGAAATATTCAATACCGACCAGGGCAGCCAGTTTACCAGCAAGGCATTCACCGGGGTACTGGAGGCCAACGGCATTCAAATCAGCATGGACGGCCGTGGCCGATTCCAGGACAACATTTTGTGGAACGGTTATGGTGGACCGTAAAGTATCAGTACCTTTACCTCCATGCTTTTGAAAATGGCTCTGACCTGCGTCAGGGGCTACGGAACTGGTTCAAGTTTTACAATGAGGAGCGTTTCCACCAATCTCTTAATGACAATACCCCGGATGAGATATACTTTGGCAAAACCATTCTTCAGAAGGCTGCCTGAACCCTTTATGTAAAAACAGACCAGAGCTTATTACCATGATCAGGCTGTCCAACGGCTTGGGTCCACCGCACCAACAGAAAACAGGCCAACCACTGGACATAGGACGCTCCAGTCGGGGTCCTGATTGCATCGGAGATCGTTGGTGGGCGACGAGGGCAGTATTGGCAGGCGAAAACAAGAGATTACCGAGGACAACCGGAGATGAGGCCAGGATGATGAAAAAAAATGTTAAGCTTCGGCTGGAAGAAAAAATGCTGTTGGGGTATGTTCCTGTAATTTTGATGATAGTTGGAATTGCCATTGTTGCCTTTCAGGGATTAAATGAACTTGGCCGGATCAATAAGCGCATTCTCGAAAATGATGCGCAAGTGGTACAAAGTGCAGACAGACTAATCGATAATCTGTTGGCCCAGGAGGCTTACGGCCGCAGATTCTTAATTTTGCAGGGCCAGGAGATGCGTGAAATGTTCTGGCAGCGGAGTGAAGAGTTCAAGGTTTTGGTCGACCGACTCAAAAGTTTTGCAGTGGAGGAAAACATGCCGGTCGTCAGGCTCGCTTCATTGCATGATGAGTTCGAAGATCTTTATAGACACGCTTTTTCCAGCTCGGGCTCCCCCGAGGAAGATCAGGTTCGAGAGATGGATGGGAAAATGGGAGAAAGGCTTGATGACATGATAGCCTTGATTCAGACCATTAAGGATACAGGAAGAAACAGTCAGTATCAGAAGTTGCTGAAGTCAAGCAGTATCAGCACAAACACCTTTCAGACCATCCTGTTGCTGTCCGGGCTTGGCATACTTTTTGGTTTGGGAACAATCGCGGCGATTAACAGGAATTTTTCGCGGTCGATCCGTCAATTGAAACAAGCCACCGAGCAGATATCCCAGGGAAAGTTTGATCATCTTGCCGAGATCAATACCGGTGACGAACTGGGTGAGCTGGCTGGATCCTTTAATTTCATGGCCAGACGTTTGCTCCATCTTGAGGAAATGTATCTTGATTCAAGCCCGTTGACGAGACTGCCCGGCGGTGTGACAGTGGAAAACGTGCTGCAGTTGAAGCTGGATGGCGGTAGGCCCATCGCCTTCTGCCTGTTGGATCTGGATAATTTTAAGTCGTATAATGACCGGTATGGGTACGCGAAAGGCAATATGGTAATTCGGGCGACAGCGGATATTATAATATCCGCTGTGGGCCGGCACGGAACCAAGGATGATTTTGTGGGACATATCGGCGGTGATGATTTTGCAATCATAGTCAGCCCAGCCAGATACAAAATAATTTGTGAAACCATTATTGATGAATTCGATAAGAATATTCCGCTGCTTTACAACCCGGAAGACAGGACTCGGGGTTACATCATCGGCCAGACCCGGCAGGGTCTTGAAGTGCATTTCCCGTTGATGTCTATCTCCATCGCGGTGGCGACCAATGAGCAGACAAAATTCAATAGTTATATTGAGTTGGCCGAGATTGCCTCTGAATTAAAAGAACACGCCAAGGCCCTCCCGGGCAGTCTCTATCTTGTCAATCGCCGGGAAAAGACCGATGAGTACCCGAAAAGCGAGGGCTTTTCCCCCAAGGTGGTGGAAAAGACGGGTAAGAGATGAATGCGAGGTTCGGGGTCATAGCGATTTTTGTGGTCAGTCTTTTTCTGGCGGGCGGTTGTGTGCCCAGGCATGTTTTCAGGGCCGATGCCGGATATTATCTTAATTTGAAGGCGGTCGATATCCCTGCCGAGATAACCAATCTTGAACAACTGATTGCGGATATAAAAACCGCCGGGCAGGAGGAAAAGAGACCGGAACTCTATTATTCTCTGGCGCTGCTCTTCTCACATTACAACAACCCGCAGCCCGATTACGGCCTTGCCCTTTCCTCTCTGCAACATTATGTTGAGCTGGCTGGTGAAGCAGGGAAAAAAGCAGAAGTTCGTTACCTGAATGGCCTCCTGCAGCGACTGGATGAATTGGCTGGGATGCGGGAACAATGTCAGCGGATTGACGAGGAGAAAACGCATCTGGAGCAGATTCGCGGTGGGCTGCAGAAAAAGCTGGAGGTTCTGAAAAAGGAGAAAACGCATCTGGAGCAGATCTGTAGCGGACTGCAGGAAAAGCTGGAGGACCTGAGAAAGGAGAACCTTGAGAAACAGAAGGCCATTGAACAGCTGAGGATGCTGGATATGCGCCTTGAACAGAAGAAGCGCATCGTGCAGTGATGGTTCCGTATCCCTGTCAAATCTTTTGGCCATCGTGGGGTTCGCCCTTTAGATCTTAGCACCTTATGCAGGTTCAGAAATAGGAAATCAGGTGGTTCCATGAACCCGATCACCGGCATTATTCAGCCGATCCTATACTGGCGCCAATAAAGCAGCCGCTCCCATTTTCTTCTATCATCCTGAATTTACTTGATTGTCATGTCGGCGTCGTTATTATGTCATCGTCATGTCATGGTTGTGTCGTGGTCATGACGTGGTCAGATGTTGCACAGCCTGGTAAAAACAGTCTCGAAATTTCACTGCAGAGGAATTCGTATGATCGTTCGCAAACTTCGCCTGGAAAGAGGTTGGTCCCAAGAGCAACTAGCCGAGATCAGCGGTCTTAGCGTGCGGACGATTCAGCGGATTGAGAGAGGCCAGAAGCCCAGCCTGGAGTCTCTCAAATCCTTTGCGGCAGTGTTCGAAACCGAGATTGCTAATTTAACCATGGAGGCTGTTATGTCTGATCAGGCAAAAACAAAAACAACGATCTCAGTCGAGGAAGAACGAGCCATTGTCTATGTTCGCGATATTAAGGGGTTCTATACCCATCTCGTCATCTATGCTGTCGTGGTGGCCTGTCTGTTCGCGCTTAATTTCCTCAGGAATGCCAACCATATCTGGGCTGTTTGGCCGGCGGTCGGCTGGGGAATCGGTGTTTTATTCCACGGGTTAAACGTCTACGAGGTGTTCAGTTTGTTTGGCGTTGATTGGGAAAAGCGGCAGATTGAAAAACGCTTGAAGCGCAATCCATAAATAGTAACTGCTCAGGCCGGCTGTAAATGCTCTGCTCGCCAAACGCATGAATCCGGTATTGCAGTTCGGTGCGGGGGAGGGGTCAGGCGGGCAGGCCCCATGTCGCCATGGCGCTGCCATATTCCTGTCTGACGGCACCTTTGACGTCTGTCAGCATCTTCGTGTTCATCCCGAGAAGTGGCCAGGTTTTGGGATCGATGCCGGTCATTTTCATGTCGAAACTTCTTCCTAGGGACATTACCTTGGCAATCTGATTGCCGGCATAGACCGCAAAAATAAGCAGCGAGTCCGGGCTTTCCTGGTCAACTTTTCCGACAAAAGGGTTATGGTGCAGCCGGATCGCCGTAAAGTATTTTTCCGGGAAATTCCAGCGCTCAGTCAAGAAGGCGCCCGCCTCCTGATGGGTGAAGCCGAATGTTATTTCCTCGGCTTCAGCGAGGGGTATATGCGATTCTTTAACCATTGTTATTGCTGCCGCCATCTTATCCGGGAAGGCGCTGAGCATCGCAATGATGCCGATATCATGGAGAAGGCCGCAGAGGAAGGCCTCTTCTTTCAACAGGGGATTTGTGATGCCGACGACTGTCTTGGTGGCGGCGGCGCAGCCGAGGCTGTGATGCCACAACCCCTCCATGTCAACCTCAAGGTTTTTTCTCTTGACGAAGATATCAAAGACCGAGAGGGTCAGAGCCAGCGTCCTGATCGTATTAAAACCTAGCAGGGTTATCGCCTTGTCGATCGTGGTGACCTCGCGAACCAGGCCGTAGTAGGCCGAGTTCGCGAGTTTCAGCACCTTGACGGCGAGGGAGGGGTCACGGCTGACGATTTCAGCCAGTGCCTTGGCGGTCAGCTTGTCAGACCGGGTTTCAATGTTTATCTGATTGGCTACAAGGGGAAGGGAGGGAAGATCATGCACCCGTTCGATAAGATCAGATAATGACATAAACGTTCTTTTTGCTCGTGTCAGGCTGAGGTAATCAGTGGAAAATTTGTTCTCATCATTGGGGCCGTGAATACAGAGAACTGGGTTGTGCTGTGTGGGGCATGTTTTTTTGTTATGAACGCCCCGAGAAAATGCTATACTGCCGACAAGTAAAATGGACCGGACGCTACGCTACGGATATCAGGCCGAGGCCGGCAGACTACTTTTACTGAACCAACAATAATAAAAAAAAGGAAAGATGCAAGAAATGTCTGATGATTCCGAAACACAGCGGCAGAGGCAACGCCTCCTTGTAGATGATATTTTGCTTGGCGTAACGATAATGCGCTCTGCAACAGGGCAGGAGATATGGGGTGCCGTGGTTGACCGGAGCAAAAACGGTCTTCAGCTTACCGTTCCTGTGGAGTTTTCCGCCGGAGAGCAGGTGGCAATTGGTCTGCCGCAGGATGCGGCGCTCGAATTTGCCCAAGCTGATCAGTTTGTCGGCCGGATCTGCTGGTGTCGACAGGACGATCTGTTGCCGACCAGTTACAATGTGGGCGTTGAAATTCTGTAACCGTAATCGGCGAGTTCCCCGGCTGGAGGCGCTACCTGACGCAGGCTATCCTCAGTGATTATTTTCCGTTCTTTTCAATCCTTGTTGCTCAACCTTGACAATCTCGCAAAAAACCATTGTCTCCCGCAGGGGCGCGGAGTCCGCAGAGGGAACCAACTAACCCAGCGGATCTGGAATTTTTTCAGTACCCCCTTGAGGGGTGTAAGTCCCTTAACAGCAGTTAATTCCTGAATGTCGCGTGGACGCATGGTTTGTGCAATTTTTGACCGCAACTTGTTCACAATCAACGCATAACGGACTAAAGTAAAAAAGATTTCTCTGCGTCTCTACCATCTCAGCGCGAGGATAAGATTTGCGAATTCATCAACCAGGGAGATTCATGCCCGAAGATCCCGTTTCATCCCCAAGCGATGCAGCCGGCTCTTACCACGCCAGCCGCGATACAGCCGGCGCTCTGGTTATCCGGTTTCTGGGCCGGCTTGCTGCCGACAACGCCTCGTCCATCATCCGGGAACTCGACTCGCTGCTGGCGGCCGAGCGGCCAGCTATGTTGATCGCTGACCTGGGAGAGTTGCGGCAGATCGACGATTTCGGCGTTGTCGTGCTGGTCGGTCTGAAAAAGGCCATGGGGACATTGCAGGGTCGCTTCGAGATACAAAACGTCGAAGCCGGGGTCAGCGAGATTCTTGCTATGCATCGTTTCGTCAGTCTCGGACAGGAGGGCGGGGCCGGCCGGCGTCGGTCGGCCGATATCTTCTCCAGGCTTGGCGCCCGCACGATTGCCGCGCTTCGGGAAACGGGTTACATGCTGCAGTTCCTTGGGGACACCTGCGTTTCCTCCTGGCATGTCATCAGGCACCCCAGAGTGCTCCGGCTGGGCGATACTTTAACCAACATGCAGCGGGTGGGAGTCGATGCCCTGCCGATTGTCGGGCTGATCAGTTTTCTCCTAGGCTTGATCATGGCCTTCATGTCGGCGGTGCAGCTGCAGCAGTTCGGCGCCAACATCTATGTGGCTTCCTTGGTCAGCCTTTCCATGACCCGCGAACTGGGGCCGATCATGACCGCCATCATCGTGGCCGGCCGTTCCGGTTCGGCTTTTGCCGCTGAGATCGGTTCCATGAAGATCTCCGAGGAGATCGATGCGTTGACCACCATGGGTTTTGATCCCCATATTTTTCTCGTGCTGCCGCGTCTGGTCGCGGCTGTCCTGGTGGTGCCTTTTTTGACCCTGTTTTCCGATCTTTTTGCCATTGCCGGCGGGCTGCTGGTCGGCATCACCATGCTGGATCTGACGGTGAACAATTATATTGACCAGACCCTGGCGACCCTGGATCTGTTTGACGTGGCCCTGGGCTTTTTCAAGGGCGCGGTTTTTGCGGCGCTCATTGCCTGGACCGGCTGCCTGCGCGGGTTTCAGGTAGAGGGCGGCGCGGTCGGCGTTGGCCGGGCCACCACCTCGGCCGTGGTCAGTTCCATTTTTCTCATTATTTTGAGCGACTCAATTGTTGTGGTCATTCTGCGGTACTGGGAGTGGTGAGGCCTGGTTATGAGCAATACCGAAGCAAAAGCAGGTTTGGAAACCAAGCGGCCGATGTCTGGCGAACCGGTCATCCAGGTGCGGGAGATGACCGCCGGCTACGGCAGCGAGATTCTGCTCAGGCGGCTTACTTTCGAGGTCCGGCGCGGCGAGATTTTTGTTATTCTTGGCGGCAGTGGTTGCGGCAAGTCCACATTACTCAAACATCTGATCGGTCTCAATACGCCGCTGGCCGGCGACATCGTGGTCAACGGCCGCTTAATCACCGGCCATGAGGAGGTTCTGCCGCAGGTGCTGCGGGAGTGCGGGGTCCTCTTTCAGGGGGGCGCCCTGTTTGGTTCCATGACCCTGGCCGAAAACGTGGCCCTGCCCCTGCGGGAATACACGGACTTGCCGGAGGCGCATATCGACACCCTGGTCAAGATGAAACTTGCGCTGGTCAGTCTTTCAGGCTATGAAAATCATCTGCCGTCCGAGATTTCCGGCGGCATGAAGAAACGGGCCGGTCTGGCCAGGGCCATGGCGCTCAACCCGCAGATTCTCTTTTTCGATGAGCCGTCGGCCGGCCTTGACCCCATTACCTCGGCCGAGCTTGACCAGCTGATCCTGCATCTCAACCGGACCCTGGGCACCACCATGGTGATCGTCACCCATGAACTGGCGAGCATATTCAGCGTGGCCGACCGGGTCATCATGCTGGATAAACGGGCAAAGGGAATCGTGGCCGAAGGCGACCCGAGGCATTTGCAGGAGCACAGCAAAAATCCCTATGTCCGGCGGTTTTTTAATCGTGAGGCTTAGAGTTTGTTTACGAACAAGCTCTTAACAGCAGAGAGGCGGGAAGGAGAACATGGTAAGGCGCAGAACCAAATTTCTTGTCGGCCTGTTTATGGCGGTCGGCATCACTATTGCCCTGGTTGCCGTCATCTGGCTGGGCATGAGCCGGTTTTTCGAGAAAGGCCGCTATTATGCGGTCTATTTTGACGAGACCGTCCAAGGCCTCAACGTGGATTCGCCGGTCAAGTACCGGGGCGTGGCCATCGGCCGAGTGGTGCGGATCGGCGTGGCCCCGGATTCCCGGCTCATCGAGGTGGTCATGAAGATCGAGTCCGAACTGAAGCCGGAAGACGACATGTTTGCGCAGCTTAAGGTGGTAGGCATCACCGGCAGCATGTTTATTGAACTGGACCGCCGCAAGCCGGATATGGAGATCAGGACCCCAGAACTGACATTTCCAACCGAGTATCCGGTGCTGGCCTCCCGGCCGTCGGACATCAGCGAATTGTTCCGCGGCATCGACGAGATTATGCAAAAGGTGAACGCCCTGGATATGGCCGGCATCTCCGAGCGGTTGAAGTCCACGCTCGATCATATCGATCAGGCCGTGGTCCAGGCCGATATGCCGGCGGTTTCCGGCCGGCTTCGGCAGTCGCTCGATTCAGTCGACCGGGCCATCCAGGAGATTGATCCGGCCGGCATTTCGGCCGAGGCCAAGGGGGCGCTGAGCGGTCTTAAGCAGGATCTTGACCCGCAGCGCTGGCAGGCGATCCTGGCCGGCGTCGAAGAGACGCTGCGCCATCTGCAGGAGGTGGCGGATGGCGCCAACACCCTGCTCGGCAAGACCAGCGGCGTGGTCGATCAGACCGGCACCGGACTTGTCGAGTTGAACCGCCATTTGCAGGTGATCGGTCAGGATGTCGAGCGGGCAAGCACCAACCTGAACCGGCTGCTGGAACGGGTGGCCGACCGACCGTCGGACATCATTTTTGCAGCGCCGCCGGGAGAACGGCGGCCGGCAAAGGAGCAGTAAGCATATATGAAAACGTACTGGCGACCGAAAATGATACCAATCATGATGCAATCCGGTTTGTTAACGGCGCTGCTTCTGGCTCTGTCCATTCTGCTGCCCGGCTGCGCCATGCACCAGCCTGCCGACCGGATCGACTATTACACCCTGGAGTATGAAGCCGCCCCGGCGCCGGCCGTGGCCGTGCCCCTGCCGGTGGTGCTGCGCATCGAACGCTTCAGCGCCGCGCCCGAGTATCGCACCGATCGCATGGTATACCGGGAAGCGGATTTCAAGCGGTCGGAGGATTACTATCACCGCTGGCGGAACAGTCCGGCCGATCTGGGCACCTATTTTCTGGCCCGTGATCTTAGCCGGCGCGGTTCGCTGCAAGGGGTGGTGGCGCCGGGCAGCGCCTCAGCAGTCACCCATGTTCTGGAAGGGGAGGTTGAGGAGTTCATCGAATGGGATGGCGCGTCGGGCTGTGAGGCGCGGTTGGCAATACAGATCACCCTGCTTGCCGCCCGCGAGCCTGATCCGGCGCGGCGGGTGCTCTTGCAGAAGCGGTTTGAAGCCGCGGAAAAATGCGATCGCCGGGAACCCGCCGCCGTGGCCCGGGCGATGAGTACTGCCATGGGCAGGCTGTCGGCCGCGGTAGAACAGGCCGTTGTCGCGGCCTTGCAGTAGAACAGGCGGTGCGAAGACCATGATCGATCTCAGCAATGCAAAAACGCTGAACAGGTGCACCAGGGAATATCGAGCCGGCGAGACGCTGTTTCTCGAAGGCGATGACACCCTCGACATGTTTGTCCTGGTGCGCGGCCGCCTGGAGGTGTACAAGGACAATCAGCTTATCGCCGAAGTGACTGAACCCGGTTCCCTGGTAGGCGAGATGTCCTATCTGCTGGGTTCGGTGCGGACGGCGACGGTCAAGGCCGTGGCGGACAGCCAGGTCATCCCCATTGCCAGCGGCAGGATTGCCGATTGCCTGCGGGATGTTCCGGAATTTGCCCCGCAGATCGCCCAGAGCCTTGCCCGGCGCCTGCAGGAAACAACTCAGGTGGTGCATGGTCTCAAGGAGTTCTGCGACCAGCTGCCCGATGCCGTGATTATGACCGATCGGGACCTGCATGTGCTGGCCTGGAACCGGGCGGCGGAAAAGCTGCACGGTTTGAGCTGGCAGCAGATCAAGGGCGGGCAGTTGGAGGATGTCTACATGGACCCGGAGGAATACCACCGGTTCATCGGCGATGTTCTGGCCGGTCGTGCGCTTCATGAAAAAAAACTGTGGATCAAGCACCCTGACGAGGGGCAACGGTATGTCTCCACCAGCACTACGGTGCTGTATGACGGCCACCACAATGTTGACGGTTTTCTTTTTCTCAGCCGGGACGTGACGCAGGTCCGGAAACTTGAGGAAAAATACCGGCTGATCCGCAACTGGCTGCTGCCGATTATGGCCGTTCTGGCGCTGGCGGTCGGCGGCCTGACAATCAGCGTTCCCCGTTTTTCTAAAGGCATCCAGGTGCTGGATCGGCAGCAGGAAAGCTTTCGGGCGAGGATCCAGCAGGATTCGCAGAGGTTGTCCTCCTCTCTGGCGGAACCTCTTGCCGCCGGTGACACCACTGCGGTCACCGAGTTGTTTCGTCGTTATTTCGTGGAGCAGGCCCCGGAGTTTCATTGCATCAAGGGCTTGATCGTTCTGGATGGCGACAAGAAAGTAATCGCCGCTCATGGGCCTGCGGGGCCTGAAAACGTAGCGGTGCAGTCGGGCGTTAGCTACTCGGGGATCACCTTTCAGGGCGATGAGCGGTCGGTCTGCCGGCTGCTGAGCCTGTTTAGACCTGATAAGGAGCATCCCATGGGCGCGCCTGGCCTGGAGCTTGCCTGCGGCATGGGCAATGCCAAAAATGGCGCGCAGAGTTGGCTTGTCTTTCAGCTGGACCCAGAGCGGCTGAGCCGGGAATTCGGTATTGACCAGGAGGTGCTGGCCAGAATGAGGTTCTGATAGAAAGGCCGCCAGTTATGAGCCCGTTATTTTTCCCGAAAACATTTTTCTTGACGGCCGTCTTGCTGCACGTATAGGCTGCAATACGAAATTCGCATGACCGGTTAAGGTACATTATGGACTCATCAGACCCTCTATCTTCGCTGAAAAAAAAATCTGCCAGCCTGACCTGAAGCCGTTCTTCCTCCGTGAGCGTGCCTGAGAATGGCCTGAAAGGCATTGCGCCCGGAGATATTCATGCGGCAGTTCCGCTACAGCCCCGCATTATTGCCTGAAACCCCGTCCCTAAACGCGGGAGACGTCTTCATTCTGCTTCTGATCGTCTCCATGCTCTATGCGGGCCAGCGTCTCGCCTTCAATGCGCCGCAGGAGATCCTTGGCCCGGAGATTTCGCTTTCGCCCCTGGCGTTGCCATGGTATGCGCTTCTTTCGGTCAGAAGGATGGCCGCGGCCTATATCCTCTCGATCATATTCAGCCTGTTTTACGGTTATGCCGCGGCCCGCAATCGAAGCGCCCGGTCGGTCCTCATGCCGCTTCTCGACGTGCTGCAGAGCGTGCCCATTCTCTCTTTTCTGCCGATGGTGCTCTTAAGTCTCACCGCCGTCATGCCGGAGAGACGCGCGGCCGAACTGGCGGCCGTCCTCCTGATCTTTACTTCCCAGGCCTGGAACATAACCTTCAGCTTTTATCAGTCCATGACCACCATCCCGCTGGAACTGCGCGAGGCGGCGGCTATCTTCCGTTTTGACCCCTGGACCCGTTTCACGACCATGGAACTGCCCTTTGCCGGCATCGGCCTGCTCTGGAACAGCATGATGAGTTGGTCCGGCGGCTGGTTTTTCCTGATGGCGGCCGAGATTTTTCATGTCGGCAGCCGTGATTTCCGGTTGCCCGGCCTCGGTTCCTACCTGCAGACCGCCGCCAATCAGGCGGACGCCGGCGCGGTCTGCATGGGCATGGGAACCCTGGTCTGTCTCATTGTTTTTCTCGATCAATGCGTGTGGCGGCCGCTTACTGCCTGGGCCGACAAATTCAAGGTCGAGATGCAGGAGCGCGACGAGCCGCCCAGTTCCTGGGTGTTTGATATGCTCAGCCGCAGCTGGCTGCTCGAACAGTTCGGCCAGCGGGTGTGGGCGCCGCTTGGCGAATGGCTGCACCGCGCTTGCCGGCGTTGTCTCGCCGGCACTATTCAGCCGCCCGAGCCGGCCCCGGAAAGGGTGGCGTTTTCCTTTCCCGTGTACGGCCTCCTGCTCGCCATGGTCGTGCTCGCCCTCTATGGGAGCTACCGGGCATCGCTGGTTCTGCTCACGCTGCCCGGCGCGTCCTGGTTCCTTCTGGCCAAGGGCCTGGTCGCCACCTTCTGCCGAGTGGCGCTCTCCCTGTGTCTGGCCCTGCTCTGGACCATCCCGGTTGGGGTGGCCATCGGCACCAACCGTCGGCTTGCCAATTTTCTCCAGCCCGTGGTGCAGGTGGTGGCGGCGGTGCCGGCCACCGCCCTTTTTCCGGTTCTGCTCCTGGGGTTTTTGCGGGTGCCGGGCGGATTAAATATCGCCGCCATCGCCCTCATGCTCATGGGCACGCAATGGTATCTGCTCTTTAATATCATCGCCGGCGCCTCGGCGATTCCGCAGGACCTCTGGAATACCACCAAGCTCCTGCGCCTTTCAACTGTGGATCGCTGGCGGATTCTGATCCTGCCCGCGCTTTTTCCCTATATTGTCACGGGCGCCATCACGGCGAGCGGCGGCGCCTGGAATGCGAGCATCGTGGCCGAATACGTCGAGTTCGGCGGCACAACCCACGCGACAATCGGGGTCGGCGCCCTGATCGCCCAGGCCACCGCCAGCGGCAACTACCCGCTGCTGCTTGCCTCGACCCTGGTGCTGATCATGACCGTGGTCTTCATCAACCGCACCTTCTGGCTCCGGCTTTATCGGCTGGCCGAGGAGCGCTTTCGCATGGAATGATTGTGAATTAGTCAAAAATCAAGGGATGGCTAAGCAAAAAGTTTGATAGACAAGGCAACGCAGTAGGTTGGATTTTTTGCGACACCATCATGAATGAAAGGAGAATGGCTTATGGTCCTAGCCGGTTCCGAGCGGCTTCTTGAGCTGTGCAACATCAACAAGGCCTATGGCCGCGGCGAAAGGCAGCTGATTGCCGTGCAGGATGTGAACCTCACCATCCAGGCCGGCGAATTTGTCTGCCTGCTCGGGCCGTCGGGCTGCGGGAAATCGACGCTGTTGCGGATAATCACCGGGCTGAATACGGCGACCTCGGGCGCTGTGCTTTATCGCGACACCCCGTTAGTCGGCGTAAATCCGCACGCCACCATTGTCTTTCAGACCTTCGCCCTCTATCCCTGGCTCACCGTACTCGAAAACGTCGAGGTCGCCCTGAAGGCGCGCGGCATGCCAGCGGCACAGCGGCAGGAAAAGGCGCTCAAACTTATCGACATGGTTGGGCTTGACGGCTTTGAATCCGCCTTTCCCCGCGAGCTTTCGGGCGGCATGCGGC